>Ga0157376_10000032_pt1 | contig 167294 bp, 145 predicted proteins | sample M45metaG_FD_121801 | JGI IMG/M metagenome (GOLD analysis project Ga0157376, IMG submission 121801) | Miscanthus rhizosphere microbial communities from Kellogg Biological Station, Michigan, USA - M4-5 metaG | ecosystem: Host-associated > Plants > Roots > Rhizosphere > Soil | place: USA...
AATGCTTTCCTTGTGTACATCCATACCGATATACTTTTTGCTATCCATTGAGGGCGTTCCTTTCTGTAGGGATTGAGGCAAGCACCCAAACCCTACTCCAAAAGGGGCGCCCTTTTAAATTGCACGCATAACCGGAGAAGTCAATTTCAAATGGACGATTACGGCGTTACACGTCCACTTGACGCGAACGAACTATCGGTGTGGTCAAAGAAAAGCGCCGAGCCAGCAACGCTCCAAGGGAGTAGGCAGCCGAGGCGTAGAAAGGCATGGTAATTAGCAATTGGTCTAAGCAGTGAGCCCGTGGCTGGCAGCCCCAGCCAAAGTAGTGCGAGAATCGAGACCCGATTGTCCTTGGCCGTACGAGTACTGATGTCCACTCGGGAATAAGGATAAGCCCAACCGTCAAGGCATAACAGAGAGCCGCGAACGGAAGAACCCAAATCCAAAGCATAGATTTGTGCTGGAACCGACGGCCTATCAACCATCCAAAGTACAGGCCCGCCACTATCTGGATTGGATAAAATGGATTTTCGGTAAGTAACCAGTACGCGGCGTGCATCGAAGGCTTCCAACTAGCAGAATCAGGTATCGCGTCGAAGAGTGAAGTAAGGCCCAAAGCCGCCAAAAATCCGATTCCCCAAGTCCCCACAATTTGGTGTGCGGCAAAAACAAGCACAGACTTCGTTCGCATTGCGGCGACATTCATTGGGCTTGGATTCGGGCCATTTGACGGCAAGCGAGAGAGTTTACATCATCGATTATCATGGATGAAAACAAAGCCCCGTGTAGTCGCGTAATCGGAACCTGGAAAATCCACTTTTCTGGTCTGCGTGTTTACCGGGGGCTACGAAACGCCAGTTCGTTTTCGAGCGAGCTCAACCATCTTGCGTTCCGACTCAGATAACCGCTCGGGATATTTCAGACTGTTAAAGCGAGCATCACACCTTGGTATTTCCCTTGATGGAAACACTTGCGTAGTTGCTCGACCTTCCCTTTGTCACCCACGTAGCCTGCCATCAGGTCCGCATTTCGCGCTGCATTATCCGATGACTCTCTCTTTGCCGCCAGCCGCAAAGAGGCACCAGCGCCCGTCAGGAAATCATCAGCAAACGCCAAATCGTGAGCAAGTCCCAGAAACGCTTTCTTAGGGTCATCCGAAAACCCTGGATACTGGCACTGCTCGCGCACGCCAAGTTCATGCATGTAAAACTCATGAGATGCGCTATCTGTCCCTATGTGGTAACGCACCAGCCCTAAGTTGAATCTGACGTGTACTTCAAGTTTGCGGTCTCCTCGAACAAATTCTCCCCACGCGTAATTCCCGCCAGAACTTTCACCCTCGCCCCGGAATTGAAAGTGAAAGTCATTGGGCGCGAGCACCTTTTCAAGGATTTCTGCTCCTTCCAAGAGGGAGCTTTTTGGAGAAGCTACGTTCATACGTTGTTGGGTCCGTCCCAAGAAAATACCATAAGCGAGCGTAGGTCCTGGTTTGTCGCAAAACCGGACAAGTCAAGTTCTAGAACTTTAAATGGACGATTTCCGCGTTAATCAGGAGCTACAAGGTTGCGACGAGCGATATACTGAGAAGGAAATGTCCAAACTGGGCGACAGAGGTGCTTTTCCTCCACTCACTCTGATGTTTTTTCTCACCTTCGCTTGCGGTCGTATTTTTGCCCAGGGATTTCTAGAAGACTGGCCCGCGAACCACAAAAAAGATTTATCAAAATGGGTCGCGAATACCGGTCTCTCATTCAAATTCCTAGATACCCTGACGAAGGTTGCCACCAAAGCGGACGACATCGAAGAGGAAGGATACCCCATGTACATCATCGAGAATGTTGATGCGAAGACGCTTCGTAAACAGAAACATATTCTCTTGTCCACGTGGGATTACGGAACAGGACACTGCATGACTTTATATGTGATAAAGACAAATGGGTCGCGATTCCAGAAAGTCTGGCAGAGTCAGGAAAATCTCTGTACCACCAGCATGCTTGGTGCGGCCAAGTCACAGGCGTTAGCAGATGGCAGGATCATTGTGCGATTTAGAGACTACGACAATTCATCTCGCTTTAACCCCGAGAAGGATGACGCACCGCGTATTGTGAACGTAGAGGTAACTTACAAGTGGGACGGTGCCTCGTACATAAAAGTCGGTCGCAATGAACGTGCCGAATCGCGCGGCACTGCCCGATAAGTCGTTTATCAGGATCCAGGTCCACTTTGCGGAATGGAGTACGGTAGACACTCAGCGGTGCTAGACTCACCGCACGGAGTTTAGACATGGCCGATGCCAACCTGTCGCGAGCGGTTCGCTTTGGTCTTTTCGAACTCGACCTGCGCGCCAGTGAACTGCGCAAGAACGGCGTAAAGATCAAGCTGCAGGAGCAGCCCTTCCGAATTCTTGTTAGCCTGCTTCGACAGCCGGGCGAGGTAGTCACTCGGGAGGAACTGCGCCGCGAACTGTGGGCCTCCGATACCTTCGTTGACTTCGACCATAGTTTGAACGCGGCGATAAAGCGTTTGCGCGATGCATTGGGCGATTCGGCCGAAAATCCACGGTTCATTGAAACTTTGCCGCGGCACGGGTACCGTTTCATCACTTCAGCGGGGCCGGATGCGCTTCATCAAAAACCGACCAGCCTTCTTCTAAGAAGACGGGGCTTATTTCTTGCTGCCGGAGCAATTCTCGCGGTTGCGGCGCTTCTTTTCGCTGTGGATGGAGGCGGCCTACGCAGCAAAGCGTTATCCCCCGCTGCCATACAACCGCAAATCCGCTCGCTGGCCGTACTCCCACTCACGAACATCTCTGCCGATCCGGATCAGGAGCAATTCGCCGACGGCATGACGGATGCTTTGATTACAGAACTTTCGCGGATCGGCTCTCTCAAAGTTATCTCGCGAACCTCGGTGATGCAGTACAAGGGGGAAAAGAACAAGCCGCTACCGCAAATCGGTCGGGAACTCAACGTGGATGCCGTCGTCGAGGGATCGATCTTGCGGTCGGGCAATCGTATACGGATTGCGGCACACATGGTCCATTCGCCTACAGATCAAAATCTTATGGCGGAAACTTATGAGCAGGACCTGGGTGACATTTTGAAAATACAGCGCGAGATAGCGGAGTCCGTAGCAAAGAGAGTGCGTGTGACGCTGACTCCAGAACAGCAGTCCCGCCTGCATGAGGCTCCGAAAGTCGATCCGGAGGCGTTTCAAGCCTATCTCGCCGCAACGTCTGTCGATCTTAGCGGATATGAAGGAATCAAAAAGGCTCAAGCGTACGCTAAAAGAGCCATCGAAAAGGACTCCAACTTCGCTTCCGGCCATGTCGCACTTGCGGTCAGCCAGATGCTGCTTGGAACGCAACGATGGCAATCGCCAACGGAGGCTTTTCCTGCAGCCAAACAGGCTGTTCGCAAAGCGCTCGAGCTGGATGAAAGGAATTGCGAAGCTCACCTAATCCTGGCCCGGATAAGCGAGCAATATGACTGGGACTGGCAAGTTGCCGAGAGAGAGTACCTGCGAACTGTGGAACTCTGCCCAAGCCTTTCCTGGGCTCACGCGGAGTACGGGATTCACGCCGCAACCAACGGTCAAATTGCCGAGGCACGAGCTCGGATGGTCAAGGCGCGCGAACTCGATCCGATTCAGTCGGAGCCGTTTATCGGCGAAGCGGTCATCCAGTATCAGCTGCGGGATTACAAAGCGCTGCTGGAGACAAGCCGAGCCTTCGCTGCCCAGAATTCGAACGACTGGACGGCCCATAACTGGCTCGGCGTCGGATATCAAGGCTCAGGTCAAACGTCCCAGGCAATTCCGGCGTATCAGAAGGCCGTCGAATTATCGCAAGGCGATTCCGATACCATTGCCGCGTTGGCGCACGCGTATGCCACCACCGGAAGGAAAGCGGAGGCGCAAAAAATCCTCCACAAATGGCTGCGCCAGTCGGAAACCAGTTATGTTTCGCCCTATATGATTGCAACGGTCCACGCTGGATTGGGAGGCAAAGACAAAGCTTTCGAGTACCTGGAAAAGGCGTATCAGGAAAGGTCCCCGGACCTTACGTACTTTTTGAGGGCAGACCTAAGAGTGGACAGTCTGCGCTCGGATCCGCGCTTTCACGATCTTATGCGCCGCATGAACTTTCCGAAATAACGCGACCGAGAGTTCCAGTGACCGCGTTTATCGTCCAAGTGGATTATTCTCGCTGGTTTCAAACATTCTCACTATTTCTTCGTTCTTGACGTGCTCAGCGCCGAGCTGGCGATTAACAACGACCCTTCTGCGCCATCCAGTGGCTCAATTTTTATCGCCGGTTCCCGTTTTTGTCTCCTCTCCGAAACGACCCGGAAGTAGTACACCTCCCCGGCCTGTGCACTGAAGCTCGCGGCAATGCGTACCTTCGCAATTTTCGCGATCTTTGATTGCCAACCCGCACAGATCCGATGTCCGCCGGTGCTCACCGGAAAGAAAAAGTAGGACTGGTATTGAGTCGCTCCCATCCAGGCCCCATCAACCCCGAGCCGCACAGTTGTGCCACCAATGTAGCTGACATCTGCATCCCGCGTTTCATCGCCAAATACGTAAACGAGTGCCTTCCCCGGTTCCACCTGCCCCGTCGGGTGCTGCTTCTTATCCTTCTTGACCTCAAACTCGACTTTGTTGGGACCGCAACCTGCCGTGGCCAGTGCATCTGCGGCCTGTTCCTGTGCCCATACAGGGCCTGCAAAAAGCAGAACAACGAGGAGTGTCTTGATCATGGTTTCTCCGTTCGATTCTCTAAAAAAATGAGCGACCTGGTGAATCCAGTGTAGTTTCCGAGGTCGGAACTCTTGCAAGACCTGGCAGTTAGACATGATTGCGGGATTGTGGGTTACACACCTAATCGGGGTTCGGCGTCCATCGCGGCATCCGCTGTCAGTGCCTGATTTGCACGGAAAATCGGAAAGGTTCCTCCTAGCACCCGCATAGACGGTAACCGCATTAATCAGGCCCCTGAACGAGATGGAAAGAGGTGCGGACCAACCTAGTCAGCCTTTTGGCGCGATTGTTTCTCAATGGTTACTTGGAAAAGCCGCACGCGAGGCGACCATTACGCACTTCGCTGATGTGAACGCTTGTCAAGTCGACTGGGTGCTGAACGGGTACGGTAAATACCTCGAAGATACTCGCATGATTCCCGCGCTCGAAAAATGTTGAAGTTAATCAAGTTCGACACGACTCGCGCGGCGTAGAAAATCAGCTCGCTGCACTACGCGCGAAGAATTGAATCGTTTAGCAAAGCCCAGCCCTCACGGAGGTCAGCGCTCGAATTGTGACCGTGCGACGCCACGTCAATCTTCGATTATGGTTTGTCGTGCCGGGTTATCGGAAACTGACCCGCTGCCGACTCACCCGAAAAGCATCGGAAGGCGCGTCAGTAAAAAACGGCGCCACCGTCTACGTTGATGGACTGTCCGGTGATGGCGCTGGCTTGGTCGGAACACAGAAACAGTGCCGCTTGCGCGATTTCGGTGGCGGTTTGTCCGCGCCCCTGCAGAATGGAATTCAAGAAACCAGCGAGCTGATCTTCCTCGCTGATATTCAATTTGCGCGCAAGTTCGGAACCGAGTTCTTTGCTCATTTCGGTTTCGGTTACCGGCCCGGGGCAGATCGCGTTGACGCGGACACCATGGCGAGCCGCCTCTGCCGCATTGTAGCGAGTCAGGCCGAGCAAACCGGCTTTCGCGGCGGCGTAGGCCGAGCCCCAACTGAAGGCCGCTTTCGCCGAAATGCTGGAAATGTTCAAAATCACGCCGTGCCGCCGTTGGTACATGCCGGGCAGAACGAGCTGGCTCAGCAAGAACGGCGCACGCAGGTGAACGGCGACGACTTTGTCGAATTCGGCGATGGGGTACTCCTCCACGGATACGACGGGCCCGTAGTGGCCGCCGTTGTTCACGAGGATATCCACGCGACCAAACGTGGCGATGGCCTTGGCGGCGACCGTGCGGCAATCGGCTTCGCTGGCCAGGTCGCCGGCAAGGTAGGCGGCCCGTCCGCCGGCTAGAGCGATCTCGCCGGCAGTGGTGGAGAGTTCGGCGGCGGTGCGGGCGGTGAGGAAAACGGATGCGCCTTGTTGAGCGAAGAGCAGGGCCATGGCGCGGCCGATGCCTCGGCCGGACCCGGTAATCAGAGCGACTTGGTTTTCGAGGAACATGGTGTGAGGTTAGCAGAAGCGAAGCGAGAGTCTCCTAGGGCTTACCCCCCACACCCCTGTCTTCCCAAGTTTGGAATCTAAAGACTTAGGAACGCCGAGTGTTGTAAGCATGGATTCTACTAGCTAGCTGTGCACCTTTCCGGGCAGTTTGAGTTACAGAGCAGCCCAAAACATAGATAAAAAGAGGCTAAGCAGATCCAGGGAACAGTTGGTCGAAGGTCTCGATAGATGGGTGAGCCGGGGTTGGCGCGGCCGGGACGCCGGGGCGCAGCGAGAGAGAGATGTGCATCTCGGCAGCGCGCGCGGCGTCGAGTTCGACGGGAACGTCGGACACAAAGAGGATTTGATCGGGCGGGAGCCCGAGGGCGGAGGCGATCTTGCGGTAGCTGGCCGGTTCGCGCTTGGGACCGGTGGTGGTGTCGAAATAGGCTGCGAGAAATCGGGAGAGGTCGCCGGCCGTGGAGTGCGAAAAGAGAAGTTTTTGCGCGAGGATGCTGCCGGAGGAAAAGATAGCGATGCGGCGACCCTGCTGCCGCCAGCGAGCGAAGGCCGGAGCGACGTCGGGATAGACTTCGCCCTTCAGGTCCTTGCTGCGAAAGCCTTGTTCCCAGATTTTTCCCTGCAGAGTTTTGAGCGGCGTGATTTTGCTGTCGCGTGAAATCAGCCAACGAACGTAGGCGGCGGCAGAGGCCAGTTTTTCTTCCGGAGTGGATTCGAGCCAGACCGGCGCGCCGGAAGATGCAGCGCCGCTCCAGGTGGAGCGCAGTTCGGCGATCAAGTTTTTGATTTCTGGTTCGGAATGATGTTGGCGAAGGAAGTCTTCGACGTGCGACACTGCGAACGGGAACAGCGTCTTGAAAACGAAATCGATAGGTGTGGTGGTGCCTTCGATGTCAAGGAGCAGTGCGCGGACTTCAGATGAGTTGAGGAGCAAGGGTTCGGGCATTTATTTGAAGTTGTGGCCATTCTAGATCAAATCACCGGATCCCGATCAAACCGATTGCGCTTGTTGGCTGATAACGTGGGGCGGACGAAAGTCTCGTGCCGCTAGAGGCGATTCGGAATGTAAGTTGGGCCGAAGCACACGGGGTCGTAGCGGCGGTCGGCGCCGCTTTCGGTGTAGTGAGGTGTCCAGCCTGAGGTGTCCTGAAAGAGGCGGATGGCGCGGATGCGCTTTTCCTGGCAGAGATCGAACCAGTGCCAGGTGCCGCGCGGGACGCGGAGGAGGTCGCCAGCTTCGACGGTGATCGAGACCACGCTGCCTTCGCGCGGGTGGATGTGAAACAGGCCTCGACCTTCGATGATGAAGCGCACTTCGTCTTCGTCATGCCAGTGCTCGGAGTTGAAGCGGTTGAGCATGGCGTCCAGCCCCGGAGTCGCAGGCGAAACGTCAATGACGTCGGCAGTGACGTAGCCGCCTTCGGTCTTAAGCCGCTCGATTTCCGGACGGTAGGCGGCAAGAACGTCAGCGGCGGAAGCGCCTTCCGCCAGTTGATGGGAAGGCTGCCAGCGTTCGTAGGTAATTCCAATGCCGGCAAGGTAGTCGCGGATTTCGGCGTCCTGAGTGAGAGTTCTTTTTTCGTCGGGAATGTTTACGGTGGCCATCGCTCACCTTCGTTCTCTTGGCTAAGAGTGGCTCGGCGAAGAGCCGAATTCGCGCCTGCCGGTGACTTCAAACAAGAATTCGAAGATCTCGATGTGACGGTGCGCCTCAGCCAAGTCTGCCCCCCAAGTATATAACCCGTGGCCGCCCAGAAGGAATCCGTGGAAGGTCGGGTCGCGCTCGAATTCGGCCGAGACTTTTCGGGCAAGAGCGGAAATGTCCTGATCGTTGGCGAAGATCGGAATCCACTCGCGATGCTGGTGAGATTTGACGCCTTCGAGGCCTTTGAGCATTTCGTATCCGGAGATGGCCAGTCCGCCTTGCGGCTGGTAACGCTCGGAAAGCAGTGTGCTCCAAACCGAGTGGGTGTGGAGAACGCAGCCAGCCTGGCGAGCGGCGACGATGGCGAGATGAAGGAACGTTTCTGCGGAAGGTTTGCCGTTGCCTCTAAGGACCACCGCCCGTTGGTCAATTTCGAGGAAATTCTTGGCGGAGAGCGCGGATTTGTCGAGTCCGGATGAGGTAATCAGCAAACGCAGGGGTTTGTGCCGCAGCAGGGCGCTGTAATTGCCGCTGGTACCCAAAGCCCAGCCGCGGGAGTGAAATTCGCGGCCGATGGAGGCGAGCTGCGCGGCGAGAGTGGCGCGACCGCGGGATTTGCCAGGGCCGGGCATGGATGAAATCAGTATGGCAGAAGATGGGAGGTGGCAAAGAGAAAATGGAAACTCGAGGCGAAATTTGAAAGGCGGGTCCGCCTAGCGCTGCGCGTTAATCTTTTCGGATGGCTTCGATCAGATCGAGCGGCGATTTGGTCTTGACAACTTTTGTCAGCTGGAAGCCCGCTTGAGAAAGAAGGTCGCGGTATTCCTTTTCCGTGCGTTCGCAACCGCCGGGGAGGACCAGCATCTCGATGTCAATGAACTTCGCCAGGTGCGGCTCATTACCAAGCGAAATCACGGCTTCGAGCAGGTAAAGACGGGCGCCAGGTGAAGCGGCCGCGTGAATGTTCTTGAGAATGGTCAGCGCGTGCGCGTCGTCCCAATCGTGAATGATGTGCTTCATGATGTAGGCGTCGCCGGAGGGGACGGTCTGGAAGAAGTCGCCGTGGGCGATCGAGCAGCGGGTGGAGAGGCCTTCCGATTGAAGGCGCGGCCTAGCACCTTGGACTACGTGTTCGAGATCAAAGAGAACTCCGCGGACATCGGGATATTTTTTGAGAATTTCAGTAAGCACTTTCCCGTGGCCGCCGGCGACGTCCACCAACGTTTTTCCAGAAAGGCAGCTGAAGTCGTAGGCTTCGAGAGCGGCGGCGATGACCGTGGCACTGAAGCCGGTCATGGCGTTGTTGAAGCGATCCCCGACTTCCTGGTCCTGCGCGAGGTATTCGAAGCAAGGGAGGCCGTAAATTTTTTCGGGAACGGTTTCGCCGGTGCGCAAAGAATGGGAGAGTTCGCCGTAAACTTCGAAATGAAAAGGATCGGCAATCCAGAGCGCCATATCGCGCATGGAGTTCGGAACGTCCTGGCAGAGGGGTTCGGAGACGGGCGTGAGGGAAAAGGTGCGCGTGGGATTTTCCGCAAAGAGGCCGATGGAGGCGAGCGCGCGCATGACGCGATAGAGAGCTCCTTCGTGAGATCCGGTCAGGAGGGCGAGTTCGTCAACGCTTTTGGAGCCGGATTTCAGGAGATCGGGAATGCCGAGCGAAGTGACTCCGTAAAGGGCGGAGGAAACCATGTAGCCGGTGGCGAACTGCATCAGTCGTTCGGCGGGCTGTGGAGCGGCAGGCTGCGGGGAGCCCTGAGCGGACGCGGGCGTAGACATGAGCAAACGGCCTCCAAAGTATGTTCCCAGGAATGAACTGCGCTGAGTAGCAACAACCGCGGTTGAAACAAGAGTAGCGCAATGTATCGGGAAAGAAAAGAAGAACGGCCCCGGCAAAACGAGGCCGTCGGAAGTCGCCGAAATTGTGGACGCCTGCGAGTCCGTCAGTTGGGCTTCAGGCCCTTGAGCAAGTGTTTGACCCCTTCGCGAACTTCGTCGTCGGTAAAGGAGTCGCGGTGCACGACATTTTCGCGGATGGCGCGGTAAGCGAGGCGGTTGATGCGGTGGTCGACCAGGTCAAACTCAATGGTGCCTTCGCGATATTGAATGGTGTGAACATAAACGCCCGGAGGTCCGTAAAAGCCATTCCAGCACCCGTAGTAGCCGCAGACCAGGCCAGAGCTATAGACAGGAGTCGCGACCCGTTCACGGCGCGGTTGGACGGCGAACTGGTAATCCACGAGAAAATCGGCGTCGGCGGGGTCGCTGACCTGCACCAAGCCGCGCGAATTCAGGGCTTGTTCAAAGGCGCGCGCGATACGATTGCGAACGATGTCATTTTCCCAATAGCTGTTGCGCTGGTAGGGCGGGACGTTGTCATAGTTGGAGCCGCCACCGGGTCCATTGTTGGGCGGGCGGCGGTTGAAAGTGTCGCGCGAACTTACCGGACGGCTCGAAGCGGGAGGCGGACCTGCGGGACGCCAGGCCCAGGTCATGCCTTTGCGAACGGGGATGGTGGCGTCGCGGTCGATCACGACGTGATCGTCACATCCTGCGAGGCCGATGCCGCCGAGAACCGCTAAAAACATGAAAGCTAACCAGCGTGATTTCACGGTGTTCCCTCGCGCCCTTAAGAAGTGGCGCTCAAATGTTCTAACCCGTTGGCCATGAAAAAGTCGCGCGGATAGTTGGTCCTGCGCTCAGTAGAATCGTAGTAACAAAGAAGGAAAAGCGGTGCAGGCGGTCGGCGGGGTGGGTTATGATAGAGTTTTGCTAACCTGCCTGTGAAAAGATCAGGGCACGATAGAAATACACGGGAGTGAGATGGCGACGGAATCCAACGGAAAAGTTTTACTGAGAGTCAGGCCCAGGGGCTTTTGCGCGGGAGTTGTACGCGCGGTGGACATTGTGGAACTAGCGCTGGAAGCCTACGGAGCGCCGGTGTATGTGCACCACGAAATCGTTCATAACACGTATGTTGTGGAGCAATTGCGGCGCCGCGGGGCAATTTTTGTGGAGTCGATTGATGAAGTGCCGCATGAGGCAGTGCTGGTGTTCAGCGCGCATGGGGTTCCTCCGGGAGTCCGCGACGAGGCCAAAGCGCGTTCGCTGAGAGTGATTGACGCGACCTGCCCGCTGGTGACCAAAGTTCACTTTGAAGCGCTGAAGTTTGCGCGCGAGGACCGCACCATCATCCTGATCGGGCACAAAGACCATCAGGAAATTATCGGGACATCGGGCGAAGCTCCCGACCGGACCATTGTCGTGGATTCAGTGGAAGCGGTGGACAAGCTCGAAGTGAACAACCCGGAAAAGCTGGCGTTTTTGACGCAGACCACACTGAGTTTGTACGACACGCAGGAAATTGTGGCGCGCCTGCGGCAGAAGTTTCCGAAGATTGTGGGCCCGAAGAGCGACGACATTTGCTATGCAACACAAAACCGGCAAGAAGCCGTGGAGCAGGTGGCGCAGGACGTGGATTTGATTCTGGTGGTGGGCTCGCAGAACAGTTCGAACTCGAACCGCCTGGTGGAAGTGGCCCAGCGCCGCGGAGTGAAGGCGGAACTGATTGATTCGGCTTCGGATATTGATCCGGCGTGGCTCGAGGGAGTGCAGCGCGTGGGGTTGACCGCGGGCGCGTCGGCGCCGGAAGTGCTGGTGGAGCAAGTGAGTCAGCGCCTTGCAGATCACGGCTACACGGACCAGCGGGACCTGGATTTGATTCGCGAGGACGTGCGATTTACGCTGCCGCCGGAACTGGCGAGTATTGCTCCGGCTCCGCGACGGTAAGTACGGTTTTTACGTGGCAGGGGATTCCGCGCCGATTCCGGGCAGCGGAATGGGTTAGGCAAGCGCAGGCCAAGTTTTCAGAAACTTTAGGAGATAGCCTTGGCGGTCAAAATCGTCCGTCAGCCGAAGAAGATTGCCTTGATCGGCGCGTGCTCGAGCGCTGCCGGGTTCCTGGCGGGAACTGAGAAAGCGCCGGCTGCGTTGCGGTCCGCCGGGCTCGTCGAAAAGCTGCGTGCCGCGGGATTTGAAGTGACTGACCTCGGCGATTGCCCGACGCGGATGTTTTCCGACGATGAAGAACATCGGCGGGCGCGAAACCTTCCCGCGATTGTTGCTGGACTGAATGACTTGAAGTTGCATGCCGAGGCCGCGATCAAGAGCGGCGCGCTGGTGCTGGTGCTGGGCGGAGACTGCGCGCAAGTGATCGGGCTGCTGGCGGGCGCCAGGCGCTACTACAAACACCTCAATTTGTTGTGGATGGATCGTGACGCGGATTTGAATACCCCTGCATCCACCCCTTCGGGGCGCATTGATGGGATGGTGGTGGCGCACATCATCGGACGGGGAGCGCCAGAGTTGGTACGGTTTTACGGCGAATCGGCGTTGGTGCGCGAACCCGATGTCCTGCTGTTTGGCCTGGAGCGCGTGGATCCGCCGGAGCAGGAATTCTTGACGAAGTCGCCAATGCGGCATGTGTGGGCGGCGGACATTCAAAAAAAAGGCGCAGCGGCGAGTATGCGGGAAGCGCTGGCGCACCTGCATACCGAGTCGCGCGACTTCGTGTTGCATTTGGACACTGACATTATCGCGCAGGAAGAATTTGCTGCAGTGAACGTGCCCGGAAGCGGCGGGTTGCGGCTGGAAGAAGTGCGCGTGGCGTTGCGCGAAGCATTGAGCCAGAAGACACTATTGGGTCTGGATGTGGCGCAGTACAATCCGGACCGTGATCCGGATGGTGCAGCGGCGCAAAAACTGGTGGCCTTGCTGGTGGACGCGTTGAGTGTGCGTGTGGAAGCCACTGCAAACGAGGCTCCCGCAGTCGCTGCAGCGAAAACGGAAGAGCCGGTAGCCGGCGAGACGGCTTCAGAAGATGCCACGGCGCCGGAATCTGCCGGCGCCGATTCACAAAGCGAAAATTCAGATTAGACTTCTGGTGCGGCGGTCGGCGCAACGATCCAACTGCTACGCGGAAGCTGGCGGCTTGGCCGGCTGAGATCTTTTTTTGAGATAGCGAACCAAGCCTCGCCAGGAAAGTCCCAAACCTCCATTGAAAATGTAGAGTTCGGCGGGTTCGGCGGCCAGTACGCCGCGCACTTCGGTCGAGATGGCCTCGATGAAGCGGCGCTCCGCGGCTTCCAGCGAGTCGGCGGAGCTCAATAGGCGTTCGGTCAGCGCGGCCCAGTCGCGGAGGCGCTCGCGGTAGAGACGGATGTGTTCGCGCGGATTGTCGATGTAGCCGAAGTGCGTCAGGAACAAGCGTTCGGGATTCCACGAGGCCACGGTGTCGAGAGAGGCGTTCCAGAGTTCGAGGTCGATGTCGGGGGGCGGAGTGGCGGGCAAGAGGTAGGGCTTTCCCGCGATGCGGATTCCCGCAGTGTCGCCGACAAAGGCGATGCGCGAAGCCGCATTCCAATACGCAACATGGTGCGAAGCGTGACCTGGCGTGTAGCAGACGGCAAGCTCGACGCCGCCGACGCGAATTGTTTCGCCGCCTTCGAGCGGGAGCAGATTGTTCTCGGGCACCGGTGTGCATTCGCCGTAAAGAGCTTCGAGGTCGCTACCGTACAAACGCCCGGCGCTCGCCAGCAGGCGCGAAGGATCGACCATGTGGGCCAGGCCAAATTCGTGGACATAGACCTTCAACTGTGGGTTTTCGCGGACCATGGCGCCCGTGGCACCGGCGTGGTCAAGATGAATGTGCGTGAGCAGCAGGGCGTTAAGCGAGGCTAACTCAACACCGCGCGCTTTCAGTTGTGCCCGAAGCGTTTCAAGCGTGGATTCGGGGCCGGGATCGATGAGGGCGCTGAACCCCTGGGACTCGATCAGCAGGGAAGCTATGGATTGGGGGCGCCCAGTCCAATTCAGGTCGATGGTGGAGAAAGTATCCATACTCTATTTAGTGTAGCAATGTACGCAGCCGGCCGCTCGGGTCGCCTCGGAACGTGATGAAAAGACAAGGAATTGCTTGCGGAACGCGAGCGGCTTGGCATAGGCTATTGGCACCGCGCTTTGTCTTTTTGATGTCCCTCCCCACGAACAACCCAGGGAACGGTGAGGGCGCGCCGGCCGCTTTGTGCGCGAGCGAAAAGACAAAGAAAACAGGCTGCGCCGCTCCCTTTGAGTGCAGCCGTTTGCCGGGGGGCGTGGGAAGTTCTACAAAGTTTGGTGGGGAGGATGGCTATGCGTAAGTGGTGTGCAGCGGCAGCAGTGGGGGCGTTATTGGCGTTTCCCCTTTTTGCGCAGCAGAAAGATGAAACAGCAAAACCGGCATCGGAAGCCGCCGCGGCTTCGGAAACGACAGCAGCTCCGGAAAACGTAGCGCCACTCGTGCGCAGCGTTTGGGCGATACCGGCCGTGCCGCGGAGGACTCCCTTTCCGGGACCGCAAGCGGCGACCACCACGACGAAAGATACCCGTCCGCCGGGGAAGCTGCTGCCGCGCTACGAAGTTAACGGCGGATATAGCTACATCAACTTCATGCCCGGAGATCCGTTCGATAATTTCAACAATCACGGTGGCACCGGCGGGTTTACGTTTAACGCCAATCGAGTGCTGGGTTTGACGGCGGAAGTGGGCGGTTACAATGCGCACCGCGATGTGAATGGTAATCGCGTGAATGGTGGGATCACTTCATATCTATTCGGTCCGCGTTTGAACCTTCGGCGCTTTGACCACTTCGTGCCGTTTCTGGAATTCTTGTTTGGCGGGGCCAACGGTGGTGCTGGCATCACGGGCGACCGCAGCCAAAACGCGTTTGCGCTCGCCGCAGGCGGCGGTGTAGACGTAGTGCTGACCAAGAATCTGGCATGGCGGTTTGCTCAGATCGATTACTTGATGACCAATTTCAGCGGGCCGAGCCTGAACGCCACGGCGCGGCAAAACAACCTGCGCCTGGGAACCGGCATAGTGCTTCGGTTTGGTATTCCGAATCCGCCGCCTCCGCCGAATCATCCTCCGGTGGCCGCCTGCTCGGTGAATCCGACTTCGGTGTATGCGGGTTCGAATGACGCCGTGACGGTGCACGTGAATGCCAGCGATCCGGACAATGACACCATCACGTACAGCTATACGGCTTCGGGCGGAACCGTTGAAGGAACCGGGCCGGATGCACGGTTCAACACCTCCGGTTTGGCCGAAGGAACTTACACGGTCAACGCCAAGGTGGACGACGGCAAGGGCGGCACGGCAAGTTGCGCCGCGGATATCACCGTGGCCAAGAAGCCGAACCAGCCGCCGACCATCTCCTGCGCCACGGATCACAGCCCGATCATGCCGGGTGAGCGCACCGGTATCTCCGCGACGGCGAGCGATCCGGACGGCGATCCGCTGACTTACACCTACACCGCTACGGGCGGCCAAGTGAGCGGCGACGGACCGAAGGCGACGTTTGATTCGACCGGTTTGTCGGCCGGCAGCTACACCGTGAAGTGCTCGGTCAGCGACGGCAAGGGCGGCACCGCGGATGCGAATACCACCGTTGATGTGCAGCAGCCACCTCCGCCTCCGCAAGCGGCTAAGGCCGGCGACTGCGGCTACAACAAGGCTGGCGCATCGCGGTTTGACAACGCCTGCAAGCGCGTGGGCGATGACGTGGCCCTACGCCTCAAGAATGATCCCAGCGCCAAACTGGTGATCGTGGGCTACGCGGATGGCAAGGAACCCAAGGCCGCGAAGCTGGCGCAGACGCGCGCCGATCTCGCCAAGAAGTACATTGTCGAGAAGGGCGTGGATGCGTCGCGCATTTCAACCCGTGCCGGAGAAGCCTCGCCGGAGAAGGGCCAGGAAAAGGCCAATCGCCGCGTGGACTTCGTCATCGTGCCGGAGGGTGCGACCTACTAAGACCATGACCGCGAGTTGCGTGCTGTGCTTTGTGTGCTGCGCGTGATTCGCACGTTGGTTCAACCCATTCGCGGGCTCGGAGAGAGATTCTCCGGGCCCGCTTCCTTTTTGACCGTGCTTTCGCGACTGATCGCGAGAAGCGCTCTTGCGATTTTTGCTGCTGGCTTGGTCCTGACTCTTCCCGTTTGCGGCCAGCGATGGGAGCGGTTAGGCCCGCCAGGCGGAATGGTGATTTCGCTCGCCGCGGCTTCGAGTGCGGTGTATCTGGGCACCCCGGACGGCCATATTTTTGCCTCCCGCGATCGCGGCGAGCATTGGGAATTGCGCGGGCGCGCCGGCGCACGCCTCGATGGCGTAGTGCAGCGGATCGTTCCAGACGCGCGCAACGCCGACCGGTTGCTCGCGGCCGTATGGTTTCGCGGGGCCCCGGGCGGCGGCATTTTCGAAAGTGCCGATGGCGCGAGCACTTGGAAATTGGCGGGACTCAAAGACGAAGCTGTCCGCGCGCTCGAGCAGTCGCCATCGGACCCCAGGGTGTGGGTGGCGGGGACGCGCAGCGGAGTTTTTCGCTCGACCGACGATGCACAAAGCTGGCAACGGATTACACCGGCGGCTGATCCGGAATTGCAGAATATTGATTCGCTGGCCATCGATCCGCGCGAAGCGCAAACGATTTATGTTGGCACCTATCACCTGCCGTGGAAAACCACCAACGGCGGCGAAACCTGGAATTCCATCAGCGCCGGCATGATTGACGACTCCGACATCATGAGCCTGCGCATTGACGCGCAGGATCCGCGCCGCATTTTTTCCAGCGCTTGTTCCGGAATTTATCGCAGTGACGATGCTGGCGCATCGTGGACTAAACTGCAGGGAATTCCTTATTCTAGCCGGCGAACACAGCAAATCGTGCAGGATCCCGGCGACATGCGAACGTGGTACGCAGCAACCACCGAAGGGCTGTGGACGACGGCCGACTACGGCGAAACCTGGAAGCGCATCACGCCGCGAGAGACGGATGCGAATGCGGTCGTGGTCTTGCCCGCTAAAAACAGCAAGCGGGTGGTCGCTGGGATGAGTTCGCAAGGGATTCTGCGCAGCGACGATGATGGAAAGTCGTTTGTTCCTTCGAATGGAGGATTTTCTCATCGCGTAATCGCCTCTATCGCCAGCGATGCCCGTGAGCCTCGCAATCTGCTGGCGCGGGTGGACGGTTACGGGACGAGACTCCAGCAGAGCAGCGACGGCGGCCGGACCTGGGGCGATTTCGGCGGAACCATGCCTCTGAAATCGGTAGAGCGGATTTTTTCGTCTTCGCTCGGATGGTGGGTGGCTTTCTTTGACGGTGGCATGGCGCGATTTGATCTGAGCACCCGGGCTTGGCGTCCGGTCCTTTTTCGCGACGTCGTACTGCGGGCGAACACGGCACGCCCTTCAGAACGCAAGCCGCAACGCAGGCCGATGACCCGCATCGTGGCGCCTCGCGTTCGGTGGTTGATTCAGATTACCGCCCAGATCGGCGCTCCTAGGAATTCCAAGACCCTGGTCGCCACAGAGAATGGCCTATGGCAGTTGGACGACGGCAAGACGGAATTTCGCCGGCTGGCCACCAAGAATCTCCCGGACGCGGTCCGCTATCTCTCCGCGACCGTAACCGGCTCGCTGCTGGCGATTGCCGGCGGCGAACTTTGGTCGGACGGAGCTGGGAGCGGTTGGAAGCGCGTGGCCAACGCACCGCCTGCAGATGCACTCTTGTGGGTCGAGGAGAGCCCCTGGACTCGAAATCAGCTGCTGCTCGGAACACAGCACGGTGTGTGGGTCACCGGGCCAGAGGACCATTGGAGGCCGCTCTTGAAGGGCTTGCCGGCGATAGCATCCGCAGCACCGGTATTTTCCGAAACCCGATGCCTGATCGCTATGGGCAACGGCGGGTTGTACGAGTCTTTGGACGGGTTAGATTCGTGGCAGCGAGTTGATACCGACCAAGAGCGCGGGAGAGTGAACATGCTGTTTACCGCGGAGAGAGAGGCATTCCTGATCGCGTCCGAACAAGAAGGGATTCTGCTAGGGCCGGATCATGAACGTGGAAAGCATTGACCTGGAAAGCGGTCCACAACGGAAACTGATCCCGGCAGCCGTTCCCAAAACGGAATTCCCTCCTTCCGATTTGCACCGCGTTGAACGGTTCAATAAAATTCCGATCCCTGCAAGGGCATACTCGGCATGCGGAGCTCTTGCTTGCGGACAACCGCCGGCAAAGGTCCGCGCCATTTTCAGAAAGCCACCTCAAGCGGCTGGTAACTATTTGCCGCGCTCGCGGTGTGCATGCGCGTAACCGTGCGCCGGCTCAGTGAGGCTCGCCTGGCGCGCTCGCCAGAGGTTCGCTCGACTTGAGCCGTTCGCGGTCAAAGAAGGCGATCACCCGTTGGCGAAACTCCTGGGGTGCCGCGCCGATTGCACCGGTGTGCAGCGCTCCAGGTACTTGCCACAGCTCTTTCGGACCCGCGGCTGCGTGCAAGATTCTTTCTGCATGTCGGCAGGGCAGCACCACATCCGCTCCATCGCAAATCAGCAGCAGGGGAAAGGCGCGGTGTTTGACCGCTTTGACGGAAGAAACTTCGCTCGCGGGAAATCCCGCAAGCCGTTCGCCCCGGTACACCACGGTCCAGGCTCCCGGTGCAAATAATGTCTTGCCGAGCAGCGGCCAGCGCTGCAATCCGGCGTAATCGTACGCCGCTTCCTGCAAATCGGCGAAAGGCGCCTCGGCGGCTACCGCTTCAATGCGCGCATCCGCACCCGCGGATTGCAGCGCGATTCCCGCACCCATCGAATTACCCAGCGCAAACAAATGTGCGGGATGTTCCCTCTGGGTCAGCGCGTCGATCGCTGCCGACGTATCCTTGCGTTCCAACCAGCCGTAGCTGGCCATGGCGCCCTCGCTGCCGCCATGAGCGCGCTGATCCATCATGACCACGTCGTAGCCCGCTTGCAGCAGCATCCGGGCGTGCTCTGTCATGCCGTAGCGGTTGTCCGCCACACCGTGAAATACCAGCACCCACGCGCCGTTCGGCTTTGCCGCGCGTACTTTCCAACCGCGAAGCAGCGCTCCGTCCGGCGCTCGTACGTCGAATTCCTCACGCCGCGCGCCGATCTGAGCGAACGTAACGTCCGCGTCGCGCGTCATGTCCGGACCGAGCGCTCGCCGTACAGGATGCAAGAAACCGGGTGCGCCATACCACCCGGCTATGGCGGAAAAAGCAGCGGGAAAGAACAGCAGAATCATCGCAATGCGGACCAGGCGAGCCATGCACTAGATACGCATCGGCTACGTCCAATGTTTCTAAAAAACGCCTGGATGGTTAGGAACGAAACAGCACCGACTCACGCTGAAACATTTTGACGGCCAGATATAGCGCTCCTGCCGCATACACGCAGGTCGAGAGGAAAATCAGAATGATGTAGTTCCAGTGATATTCGCCGGTCACCAGTTCTTTGCACAACAGGCTGACGTTTAGCAGCGGTACGATCGCCAGCTTGGGCGTGAGCTCCACGCCGGGCAGCATCGCCGACACAGCGGGAATCACCACCAGAAACATGAGCGGAGCGATGTAACTTTGCGCCTCCTTGTGGCTCTTGGCGAACAGCGCGATGGTGAACAGAGCGGCCGAAAAAAGCACCGACAACGGAATGGCCATCACGATCACTGAACCGGCGGCTGCCGGTCCGAGCGAGAGCTGCGGCAGTGGTTCACCTTCATCGACCATTTGATTCAGGGCCCCCGATTTTTGCAGGATGGTGGAAGAGACGCTTACGGAAAACAGCAACAGCACCGCGGTGATCAGCGAAGCAGTCATCACCAGCAGAAATTTTCCCAGCACCAAGTGGGTGCGCGAAACGGGGCTCGACAGGATCGTCTCCATGGTGCCGCGTTCTTTCTCGCCGGCGGTCAAATCAATCGCCGGATGCATCGCTCCCTGCAGGCACATCAGGATCAGCATGTAGGCGATGATTCCGCCCAGGATGGCTCCGGCCTCTTTTTCCGGCGGGGCGATATTTTGCCGCTTTACCTCGAAAGGCTTCAATAATTCGGCGGGCAGGTGGTTCGCAGAGAGGCGTTCCGTAGCCACATTGTCGCGATATTCCTTGAGGAAACTTTCGATATTCGCCGCCGCAAATTCGGACTTCAACTCCCCGCCGTAGATGTTGATTCTGACCGTTCCGGCCTGGCCTTGGGACAACTCGGCCTGGAAATTCCGGGGAATCTCGACCGCCGCGCGGATTCTTTTTTCGATCACCAGGTTTTTCCAGTCGTCGGTCGTCGGCAGCACATTGATCTTGGGGTTCTTGCTCAATGCTTCCACCACCCCCGGCGAATCTTGGCCCCCAATGATCATGACCTTCGGCTTTTCTCTTTTGGCGCTGCCGATAACCGCCGACATCACGCCGGTGAATCCCGCACCCAGAACGGGAATCAGCAGCAGAGGAACCAGAAATGTCGTGATCAGCGTGCGTCTGTCGCGCAACGCTTCTGTCAATTCCTTCCGGTAGACAATCCCAATGTTGCGCAGGCCCATCTCAGTCCGCCTCTTTGTAATGTGGCGTGACGATTCTGACGAAAATTTCTTCCATGTCGTTCACGCCGTGCCGCTGCCGCAGTTGTTCAATGGTTCCTTCCGCCAGCAATTTTCCGTTCTGGATGATACCCACGATATCGCAGAGCTTTTCCACCTCGCTCATCACGTGCGTGGAGAAAATTACCGTCTTGCCGCGGTCGCGACATTCGCGGATAAACTCAATGATGGTCCGCGCAGTCATGATGTCCAGCCCAAGAGTCGGCTCATCAAAAATCATTACCGGCGGATCGTGCACCAGCGTTCGCGCGATGGATGTTTTTTGCTTCATGCCGGTGGAAAGCTTGTCGCAGCGCCGGTCACGAAAACCGTTCATGTCCAGCCGGTCGAAAATTTCATCGATACGTTTTTTCAAGAGTGCGGGATCGAGACCGTTCAGCCGGCCGAAGTATTCGACCATTTCTCGCGCAGTCAAGCGCGGATACAGGGCCGTGGCGGTCGAAAGAAAACCGCAGTGCTGACGCACGCGTTCCGGGTGCTCCACGATGTCATGGCCACAAAGCCGGGCCGTTCCGCCGGTTGGTTCCAAAATCGTCGCCAGCATGCGCAGGGTGGTGGTTTTCCCAGCGCCGTTCGCTCCCAGCAGTCCATAGATTTCGCCCGGCCGGCAGACAAAACTCACGTCGTCCACTGCCTTCACTTCTCCGCGCTTCTTGTCCTGGAATGTCTTGCTCAAGTTCACCGCTTCAATCACCGGCTCCGCCTCTTACTGCGCCTTGAATTTTGAGCTCCCGGTCGCTCAAGAAGATTACCCCAATCCGGTATTCTCCAGTGTTCTTACTGAATTGCGCGTCAGGAATTGTAGAAACCGGGCGTGTTTACAGCTTGTGTTTCGATGGTGCAAGGCAACTGCCTCTTGCTAACATGGATCATCCGCGCCTGCCAGCAATGGCAAGACCGACCCCGGACATTGCATTATGCATCGAGGCGCGCCAGTTTTGGCCCTTCTGTCGGTGTGCCGCAACGAGGAGCAACGACGACAAAAACATGGACCGCAGACTGCGCAATCGAATCCTGCTGTTTCTCCTGGCAGCCGGCATCCTGGCGTACGTTTTGGTTTTGCTGAGCGGGCGGCAACCCGTGGCCAAGCTGTCCGCCACCTATCCGACGCGCGAAAATATCGTTTCTTCCGTCAGCAGCAACGGCAAAGTCGAACCGATTTCTCCCTACGTCATGCGCGCGCAACTGGATACCTTTGTGGACCGTGTTTATGTGTTAGAAGGGCAGCAGGTAAAAAAGGGCCAGCTCCTCGTGGAATTGAACGTCAAGGACGTAGCCGCTACCCTGGCACAGGCGCGCGCCCGGCTCCTGAAAGCCCAGGACGATTTTCGCGCCGCAAATTCCGGTGGCCGAGCAGACGAAGCGGCTCGGGTTACAGGCGACCTGGCCAAAGCGATTGCCGAACGCGATCGTCTGCAACGCAGCCACGACGCCCTGCAACGCCTTCTGGCACAGCAGGCCGCCACCAAAGACGAGCTGGCCGCAAATGAAGTGGAGCTGGCCAAAGCGCAGGCCGAAGTCACGCGCCTCACCGCCGCCAAGCAGGAATTCGATCGCAATGTTCACCTGAGTTCCGGTGTCAGCAGCCTGGAGGTGCAACAGGCACAGAGTGAGGTCGCGGCCCTCGAAGGCAAAGTTCGCGACGGCCGCATCACCGCCCCCATTGACGGCACGCTGTATTCCTTTCCAGCGCGACAGGGAGACTTTGTGAAGGCCGGCGACTTGCTCGCGGAAATGGCCGACCTGCACAAGGTGCGGGTGCGGGCTTTTGTGGACGAGCCGGAAATCGGCGCGCTCGAGCCGAACCAGCCCGTCCGCATCACCTGGGACGCACTGCCCGACCGCTCTTGGCAAGGCCAAACGGAAGTTGTGCCAAAACAAGTGGTTCCCCGCGGCACGCGTAGCGTCGGCGAGCTGCTCTGCTCTGTAAACAACGACAAGCTGGAACTCCTGCCCAACGTAAACGTCAGCGTCCGCATCAATTCTAAAGAGCGCAACAACGTGTTGGTGGTTCCGCGCGGCACGGTGGCGTCGGAAAACGGCAAACGCTATGTCTTTGTCGTGAAAAACCGAGTGGGTAAGAAGGTGCTCGAAAGGCGTGAAATCCAGATTGGCATTTCAGACGCCAACCACTATGAGGTGGTCAGCGGCCTGGACGCCAACGATTTGATTGCTTTGCCGGGTGACATTGACCTGCAAGACGGCATGCACGTAAAAATCGTGAATACCGAGAGCTCATACATCCAGGGGCACCAGGATGGGCAATAGGCGCAGTCATTTGCTGGCCTGCGCGATCGCGATCGTGCTGCCCGGTTTTTGCCGGCCGGCGGCAGCCGAAGTTCCGGACGAGGCGCGTAGCGCGTTCGCCACGGGCGATTACTCGCGGGCCATCCAGGTTTTGGACCGCGCCGCAGCGGCAGCTCCCAACGACGCGGCAGTGCGGCACCTGCTTGCACGCGCGTACTTTGAGAGCGAGCAATTCGATCACGCCATTTCCGCCGCCGAGAAATCCATCGCGCTGGAGCCAAAAAATTCCGCCTACCACGAGCTGCTCGGCCGCGCTTACGGTGAAAAGGCGGATCGTTCCGGATGGTTCACGGCACTTTCGCTGGCCAAGAAAGCCCGCAAGGAGTTTGAAACCGCCGTTCAGCTGGACGAGCGCAACTTCGGCGCTATGCAAGCGCTGATCGAGTTTGATTGTAGCGCGCCGGGAATTGCCGGCGGCGGCGAGGACAAAGCCAAACCGGAAATCGCCAAGCTGGCCGGCCTGGATGCCGCGGAAGGGAATTACGCCGCGGGGAACTGCCGGCGCCTGAAAAAAGATTACCAAGTCGCCGATGCCGAATTTCGGAAGGCGCTCGCGTTGCATCCTAATTCCGCCGACCTAATCTATGACATCGGCGATCACTACATGAAGCGTGATCAAGCCGAAGGTTTGGCGGTGGTGGTCAAGGAAGGTGAGCGAGCCGACGCCGAGGACCCTCGCGGCGCATTTTTCCGCGCGGTGGCGTACACCCTAGAGAAGGCCAAGCCGGCGGAATCCACAAAGCTGTTCCGCGAATACATAGCTCGCGCGCCCAAGCGCAACAACTATCCGTCCAAGGCCATGGCCCATTACTGGATCGGGCGCATCCAGGAAAATCAGAATGACGCGGCCTCCGCGAAAAAGGAATATCAGGAAGCCATCAATCTGGAACCCAAAAATCGTTTCGCCAATGAAGCGCTAAAGCGGCTGCAACGCGAGTGAATCGCCCGTGATGGATTCTTCGACGACTCTATGATGGACCTCCATGAAACGTTCACTGTTGCGCTCGACGCGCTGCGCTCCAACAAGCTGCGCGCGGTACTTACTTCGCTCGGCGTCATTATCGGCAGCGCCTCCATCGTTTTGGTCGTCACCGTCGCCCTCACCAGCAAGAAATTTGTGTTGCAACAGATCGAAAGCGTCGGCTCCAACCTGGTGTGGGTCGAAATGATCAAGACTCCCGACAAGGCGCAGCCGTTGAGCCACGAATTGACGCTGGACGACATGGAAGCGATTCGTACTTCGGTGCCGCAGGTGGTCCAGGTAGCCGGGGTGCGCGAATTGCCGATGTCGGTGATCGCCAAAGGCGTCGAGCGCTCAGTGAACTTGATCGGCGTCACCCAGGGGTACCAGGAAATTCGGCGGTTGTTGGTTTTGCGCGGTAGATATTTTGATGCGACGGACATGGAGCGCCGGGACAAGGTTTGTCTCATCACCAGGCAGCTGGCCGCTCGCCTGTTCGGCCAGGAAAACCCGCTTGGGCGTACGGTGCGCATGGGCGAACTTACGTTTTCGGTGATCGGCGTGTTTGTGGAACGCGTCGAGACTTTCGGTCTCTCGGACATTCAGGCCGAGTCGGTGATCATCCCGTTCGGCTTGATGAAGTACTACACGGGAGTGGAAGTGATTCGCGTGTTGGATGCGCAGGCCGACAGAGCGGAAGATGTGCCGTCGGTGCAGCGGCAGGTAGCGCAGATTTTGCGCAGCCGGCATCCGCCCGACGCGGAGTACGACGTGCAGACGCTGACCGCCATTCTGGATGCGGCGCGAAAAATATCGCTGGCTCTGACCATCGTGCTGATCGTGATCGCGTTCATTGCGCTGCTCATCAGCGGCATCGGCATCATGAACATCATGCTGGTGACAGTGAAGGAACGCACACGGGAGATCGGTATCCGGAAAGCGATTGGAGCGGCACGCCGCGAAATCATGTACCAATTTCTGATCGAAGCGTTTTTGATCAGCGGCGGCGGCGCCGTGATCGGTATCCTGATCGGGCTGGCAGTGCCGGTGACGGCGCAATTCTTCCTGCCCAGCAATCTGCGCGTGCCGATTTCGGGAATGAGCGTCGTTCTGGCGTTTGTGGTCTCGTGCTCCACTGGATTGTTTTTTGGATACTTGCCGGCCGACCAGGCGGCGCGGCTGCAGCCGATCGAATCGCTGCGGTACGAATAATTTGTTCCGCAGCGGCTTCGCGCCGTTGCGCTGGCATAAACCCGTAACATGAGGAGCAACGACATGCGCGCAATCGTTCGGTACTCGGCCGCAGCGGCACTCGCACTGGTGATTGGCGTTTCCGCTTTCGCGCAGGAAGCTCCGCAGCCTGTCGCGCTTACCTTGAAACGCGCGATCGAACTGGCCTTGCAAAACAGCAAGGACATTCAGCTGGCCAAAATTCAGGCCAGCATCGCCGACCGAGCCGCCATGATCAACAAGGCGCAGTTCATGCCCAATTTGTATGCAGGTTCCGGGGCCGGCTATACGTACGGTATACCCGAGACGCCCGGTGGCCGGGCTCCTTCGGTTTTCAACATCACCTATACCGAACAAGTGTTCAACGAGCCGCTGCGCGGTCAGGGTAAGGAGCAGGTCGAGCAGGCGAAAGCGCAGAAGATTGCTCTGGAAGATGCTCGCAACTCGGTGATTGTGCGGACCGCGTCGGCATATCTGGAATTGGTGAAGGTACGCCATTCGGCCGAATTGCTCGGCAAGGAGCAGGACAGCGCTGACAAGATTCTTGGTGTCGTGCAGCAGAGAGCCGGTGAAGGATTCGAGTTGCCGGTGGAAGTGACGCGGGCGCAGTTGACGAAAGCGCAAGTGGCGCAGCGGCTGCTGCAACTGCAGGGGCGGCAGGATGAACTGGAGGTTTTTCTGCGTGGACAGTGTGGGCTAGCGCCGGAGCAGCCTGTTGAAGTGACGCCGGAAGATTTGCCGGGAGCGGCAGAGCAGGAAGGCGCAAACCTGGTCGCACTGGCCATGCAGGACAACACCGATTTGCGCCTGGCACAATCAGACGTGCGCGCGAAGGAATTTCGCCTGACCGGTGAGAAGCGCGGCTACTGGCCGACGCTGGAGCTGGTGAGCGTGTACAGCCTGCTGGCGCAATTCAACAACTACGATCAGTTCTTCAATCACTTTCAGCGGAACAACTACAACGCCGGCGTGCAGGCACAAGTCCCGATTTTCAGCGCCAGCGTCAAAGCAAATGTAGCGCTGGCCAAAACCAATCTGGAGGCCTCGAAAGCGACTCTCGCGAACAAGCAAAATCAGGTTAGCGCGGATGTTCGGAGAAAAACGCGGCGCGTACGCGAGACCGATGCGGGCAAGGAAGTGGCGCGCTTGGAATTGCAGCTGGCACAGCAGGATTTGCAGCAGCTGCAGGCGCGCTTTGGTGAAGGAAAAGTCAGCCTGCGTGACGTCGAAAAGGCCCGGCTCGACGAAAATGAAAAGTGGATGGCGCTGCTGGACGCGACGTTCGAGCGGCAGCAGGCGCAACTGGACTTGCTGAAGACGGCGGGCCAGCTGGACAAAGTTCTCCAATAATTGTTCGGCGGCATGGGCGTCGGCACCGAGACCGGCGCTTCCCTAGCCGCAGGCTTTTCCCCTTCCGCGTATTCTCCAGTAGAATCGGCAACCTATGGCGCTTGACCGCGACTCGCTCGAAATTCTGGCCCGCGCGCTGAACCAGCTGAATGCGGGTTTTTCGCGGCTCCCCATACTCGACTCCGCGTTCGCGAACCACCGGCGCACCGAAGAAGTATTGCTCGCGCTCGCTGAAAAACTTCAGGACAACTATCCCTATTTTCATCCGCTGTACGCCGGGCAAATGCTGAAGCCGCCGCACCCCGTGGCGCGGATGGCTTACTCGCTGGCGATGTACATCAATCCGAATAATCACGCGCTGGATGGCGGTCGGGCGACATCGGCGCTCGAGAAAGAGGCGGTTGCGGAAATCGCCGCGATGTTCGGCTGGAATGAGTTCCTCGGTCACTTGTGTGGCGGTGGCACGATGGCCAACCTCGAAGCATTGTGGGTGGCGGGACAGTTGAAACCCGGACGAACGATTTTGGCGAGTGAGCAGGCGCACTACACGCATGGACGAATCTCCGGTGTGCTGCAATTGCCGTTTGAAAAAGTCGATTGCGATGCGCGCGGGCGTATGGATGTGGACGTGCTGAAAAAACGCCTGGCGCGAGGCGACGTGGGAACCGTGGTGGCCACTTTGGGAACTACGGCGACGGGATCGCTCGATACGCTGCCGGACATTCTGGAGCTGCGCGAGAAATTTGGTTTTCGCGTGCACGTGGATGCGGCATACGGCGGATATTTTGCGCTGGTGTCGAATTTGGCGGAACACGCCGCGAAATGTCTTGCGCGAATCGGCGAAGCCGACTCAATCGTGATTGATCCGCACAAGCACGGCTTGCAGCCGTACGGATGCGGATGCGTGTTGTTTCGCGATCCGGGAGTCGGAAGATTGTATAAGCATGATTCGCCGTACACCTACTTCAGTTCGGCGGAACTGCACCTGGGCGAGATCAGCCTGGAGTGTTCGCGACCTGGCGCAGCGGCGGCGGCGCTGTGGGCAACGCAGAAGTTGTTGCCGCTAGAGCGCGGGGGAGAATTTGCAGCAGGATTGGAAAAGGGAAGAGCAGCGGCGTTGAAATTCTGGCGGGCACTTGAGAATGGCAAGGAATTTGTACCGGCATTTGAGCCAGAGCTGGATATTTTGTGTTTTGTGCCGCACGGTGACTCGCTGGCGGATATTTCGGCGAAGTCGCGGAGGATCTTTGCCGCGGCCGCGAAACAGGATTTGCATCTGGCGGTCGCTGAGTTGCCGGCGCAGTTCTGGAGGCGCTGGAAGCCGGAAGGCGGGAGAACCACGGTGACGTGTTTGCGTTCTGTACTGATGAAGCCGGAGCACTTGGATTGGGTGGACCGGATCGTGGAAATCTTGAGCGCGCAAGCAGGTTGAGCGAAGCGAGCGAATTCCATTTCGGACGGCAAATACAGGGCTTAGGGACGCAAGACTGAAAAGAGTGGTCAACATTCAAGCGTCCGTTCGAAGTACTGGTAAATTACACCGGTAACTCGAGAAAGACAGCAAGACCAGCGCATGCGTGAACTGCAACCGGTACTGACGGGTGAGTTATTTGGGGAGGTTAGGCGGGAACTGGTGTCGCTGCTGAAAGGACTTAAGCATGAGGAGTGGGAGCTGCCCACGGCGGCGCCGAAGTGGAACGTAAAAGACGTGGCCTGGCACTTGGTGGGTGGAGATGTGGGAAATTTGTCGCGGCGGAGGGATGGATTCAGCCTGCCTGGGGACTTGTCGAGCCACGAGAAGCTGGTGGCGTTCATCAATGAGATCAACGCGGTGTGGGTGGCGGCGGGGCAGAGAGTGAGCGCCCGCACCCTCATGGACCTAACGGAGCACGTAGGTCGACAAGCGGACGAATATTTTGCGGCGCTCCAACCCTTTGCGACGGGTGCGGCGGTGAGTTGGGCGGGCGATCGGCCGATGCCGGTTTGGTTTGACGTAGCACGGGAATATACCGAGCGGTGGCACCACCAGCAGCAGATTCGCGATGCTACGGGACGGCCGGGATTGTATGAAAAGCGGCTGTTTGAGCCGGTGCTGGATACGTTTGTGCGGGCACTGCCGCAAACGTTTCGGGATGTGCAGGCGGAGAGCGGATCGGTGGTAGAGCTGAACGTGACAGGCGTGCTGAACAAGACGTGGGCGCTTGTAGGAAACGACGGCAAATGGCAATTATTTGAAGGCGGCGGCCCACGCCAGGACGCGGTGGTCACCATCAAAGCCGAGGATGGATGGAAGATCTTTACGCGAGGGTTTCGCGGCGAGGAAGCCGAGCGGCGAGCGGAAATGAGCGGCGACCGAAGACTAGCGGAGAAGGTTCTCGAAATGGTCTCGGTAATCGCGTGAGTTTGTCAGCGGAGCGAATGAGAAACTAGAGCACCGGCGGTAGCCACCCGGGCAGCCTGCAATGCATCGGTTTGCAAGTGCTAGGCATCTATAAGGATTGGAAAACAAAGGACATTTGGTTGTTGGGAGAGGGTAAGCGAGTCAGGTAAACTAGGATGGTAAATGTTCGGGGCGAGTGAACACGGGCGGACGCGCCGCCTGGCAAAAATAGCAATCGAGCCGCAAGAAACTGAGGGTGAAGAATGCCTGATGTAATGAAGACGATTTTGATGAATCCGCCGAGCTTTGCAAATTTTGACGGCGGAGCGAGTTCGCGGTGGCCCGCGACGCGAGAGATTGAGTCGTACTGGTATCCGGTGTGGCTGTCATACCCAGCCGGAATGATTCCCGGCAGTCGATTGCTGGACGCTTCGCCGCACAAGGTCGACTGGAAGCAGACCGTACAGATCTGCAAAGACTATGAATTTTTGGTGCTCTACACTTCCACGGTGGGATTCCACAGCGACGTCAAGCTGATCCGCAAGATCAAAGAAGAAAATCCCGCACTCAAGATTGCTTTTGTGGGTCCACACGGGCACATCAAGCCCGAAGAGACGCTGCATGCCTCCGAAGACATTGATTTTGTGGTGCGCGGGGAGTTTGATCACTCGGTGACCGAATTTGCGCAAGGCAAGCCGCTGGAGCAGATTGCCGGAGCTTGCTTCCGCAAAGACGGCAAGATCGTGATGAACGCGCCACGGCCGCAGTTGCATACGGCGGAGCTGGATGCTTTGCCGTTCGCCACAGACATTTACAAGCGGGATTTGCAGATTGAGCGGTACAACGTGCCATTCCTGCTGCACCCGTTCGTGTCGTTTTACACGACGCGGGGATGCCCGGCGATGTGCACGTTCTGCATGTGGCCACAGACGATTTCAGGACACGCCTGGCGGACGCGCAGCGTAGACAACGTGGTGCAGGAAGTGAAGAACACGCTCGAATACTTCCCGCAGATGAAAGAGATTTTTTTCGACGACGACACCTTCAACATCCGGCGCGACCGGGTCATCGAACTGAGTCAGAAGTTCAAGCCCCTGAAGTTCCAGTGGTCGTGCACGGCACGGTGCCACAGCAAGTATGAAGAATTGAAAGCGATGGCGGACGGCGGAGCACGGCTGTTCATCGTGGGGTTTGAATCGGGCGACGCGCAGATTTTGAAGAACATCAAGAAGGGCGCGACGACCGAGATGGCGCGCGAGTTCATGAAGAACTGCAAGAAGGTGGGGATCAAGGTACACGGCGACTTTATTATTGGATTGCCGGGCGAAACGAAAGAGACGATCAACAAGACCATTGACTTCGCGAAAGAACTGGACTGCGAAACGATTCAGGTTTCGCTGGCGCACGCAATGCCGGGCACGGAATTGCACGACCAGATGTCCAAGGACGGATTTTTGCGAGTGGAAGCGCTGGCGGATACGGGCGGGCACCAACTGCCGCATATTGAGTACCCGCATTTGTCAAAAGCGGAAATGATGGACGGGGTGAACCGCTTCTACGATGAATATTATTTCCGGCCAAAGGTCGCATGGCGGATCGTGCGGGAGGCGTTGTGGGACAGCCACGAGCGGAAGCGCCTGTATCATGAAGCGACCAGCTTTCTGAAGCTACGCGCGGAACGATTGAAGTGGGTGCGGCAGGGCGGCGACGCGGAAAAGCCGATGATCAGCGTGCCTGCTTCTCCGGCATCCGGAAACGACTGACAACCGAAGTTACTCATGGCAAGCGAAAAACGGCTACGGATCAAGACGCTGATCATGGTCCTGGCGATGGTGGTGTCCGCCGTCGTCGGGGACTTGTTGCTGAAGCGCGGGATGAGCGAAGCCGGGGCGGTGCAGTTTACCGGGCACGGGCTCGCCCAGGCGCTGGAGCACATGGCCACCAGCGGGATGATCTGGCTTGGCATCTGTTTCCTGCTGGGATTCATGACCACGCAGATGACCGTGATGAGCTGGGCGGACTACAGCTACGTCATGCCGGCGGGAGCGTTTGGGTACGCGTTGCAAACGTTTTTGGCGGTGGTGGTGCTGCATGAAGCGGTTTCCGCAAAACGCTGGATTGGCGTGGCGCTGATTTGCGTAGGCGTGGTGCTGGTGGGGCAAACGAAGCCGCGCACGACCGAGGCCGCCCAACAAGTTGCGGAGAAGGCAGTGGCGTCATGCTGACGGTGCTGCTGCTGATGGTGCTGATCTGCGGAAGTACCGGCGGCGAGATCGCCATTTCGCATGGTGCCAAGAAAACCGGGGAGCCGGAGCGAATGCGTCCCCGTGAGTTGCTAGTGTTTATCGGGCGGGTAATGAGCAACGGGTGGTTTCTGTTAGGAATACCGCTGATGGCAGCGTCATTTTTTGCTTTGCTTATTTTGTTTTCGTGGCACCCGCTGAGCTTTGTGATCCCTATTTCGGCGCTGAGCTATGTGGTGGGAGCTCTGGGTGCGAAATACATTTTGAAGGAAGAAGTGAACGTGGCGCGGTGGGCGGGCGTGGTTTTAGTGTGTGCGGGTGTGGCGCTGGTGGCGCTCGGTTGATCGGCGCAGTCTAAGCGAGCAAATTCCGGCTTACAAAACAGATATGGATTGCGCGGCTAGTAGCGCGGGGCGGTGTGTCCCCGAAGGGTTCTGAGCTATGGGCGGTTGGAAAAGACGTAGCGGCCGCCGGCCTTGGTGAGCAGATAGGCGGGGGCCACGGCTGCGAGGGTGTTTTGCTTGTTTTGGTCGCCGGTCACCAGGTAGACGCGATCCGTGCCAGACCACAGTTTGTTGAAGCGCGCGTCATCGAGAAAAATGTCGGGAGAATCCGGGAAGAGCGAACCGTACCACAGGCCGTTAATACGGCCGTTGAGGATGAGGAGTTGTTGACCAGTGTAGAAGCGAACGGAAGATGCGGTGGCGTATTCGCCGTCGCACACGATGAGTTCGCCGGGCTCGAGGCGCTGCTCGATCGCGGCGGCAAACTGTTGGGAACCGAGAATCGGATAGAAAGCGCTTAGAGCGATGTGAGCGCATTCGATGAAAACGATCATCATGGCGACCAGCGCCCAGTTAGCGGCGACACGCTGACCGCGACGTCGCAGCAGCCAGTTCAGAAAAGGGCCAAGGGAAAAAGCGAGCGCGGTGCCAATCAGCGGACCCCGGAAAAAGGCCATGGCATTGCCGGTCAGATCGAGGAAATGGCCGAGCGACAGCGTGTAGACGTCGGGATTCTGGTTAAGCGCGTCAGAAATGTCGGACCCGGGGGGCGGCGTATGGGTGGTGACAGCCAGAAAACCGGTGCTTGCGGCGATGAGAATGCCAACGACCAGCAGTACCGCGGCGGAGCGCCGGCCCGCGCGGGCGATCGAAGATGTGAGAGGAGCCTCGGATTCGCGGGCCATCCAGTAGCCCATGATGAGTGCCAGGCCGGGGAGGCCGGGCGCGACGTAGTACTCCTGCCGCGTAGAGAAACTAAAGAACAAAAGGATGACGGCAGGCCAGCAGAAGAGCAGTAGAAGTACCGCTTCGGGCCCGCGACGAACTCCCGCGAATCGCGGCAAACGGAGACGCACCTGTGCCAGAGCTTGCGGAAGAAAAAAGCTCCATGGAAGAAACCAGAGCAGCAGGAGTCCATAGAAAAGAAGAATAGGAACAGTGTTGTAATCGTGCGGGTACCGCTTGTTCAGATAGCGGAGGAACTGTTCGTTCACGAAGTAAAACCAAAGGAAGCCTTTGGATTCTCCAGCCGGCGGATTGCGCAGGGCGGCGAGAATATGCCAGGGGGCGGCGACCAGCAGAAACACCAGCGTGCTCGAGACCAAGTGCATTTTCAGGAGATGGCGCAGGTCGCGGGCCAACAAGAGAAAGAGAAAGATGATGGCGCAGGGGAAGACCATGCCGATCAGGCTTTTGGTTAGGACATTCAGCGCCATCAACGCCGCGATGCCCCAACAGGAAAGGAGCGTGGGTTTTTCCGATTGCCAGCCGTCGAGAAAGAGATAAAGGATGAGGCCGATCCAAAGGCCGACGGTAACGTCGGGAATTAGAATACGCGTGAAAAGATAAGGGCCACAGCAGGCAAGAAAGAGGACGGCGGCCCAGAATCCTGTTCGTTCCGTGAGGAATCGCCTGCCAAAGAAGAAGAGTAAGAAGGCGTTCGCCAAGGCGCTGAGATGCAGAAACAAGCGCGCGCTCCAGGCGTCAGCCCCGAAAAATTTCATGCCAACGGCCATGCCCCAATAGGGAAGCGGAGCTTTTTCGAGATAACGGATGCCGTTTTCGTGAAGGGTCACCCAATCGTGGCGAGTGAGAATCTCGTGACCGGCGTCCGCGTGCGAGGCGTCCACATCGTCCTGAAGAGGCGGAGTGAAGAGGCCAGGGCCATAGACCGCCAGCCACAGGAGCACCAGGATTGCGAGCGACGGCCAAGAGCGCGGTCGAGCGGATGCTGTCATGGAATCGGATTGTCCCGAAAGATGTGTTTGGGCCGCGAGCGCCCTCAGAGAGTAAGAGACAGTTTAACACGCTAAGTGTGGCGTCATGCCGGGAAGGCCAAAACGACGTGGTATTCTGACGAGCGTGTATGCTCGCGCTGAAAGGCCAGGCGCAGATTCTGATCCTTGCCGTGAAGAAAATTGTCAGGGAATGACGCTGCGGATGGGTTCGCCAAAGGAACGACAAGCCGTGATCCTGGCGGGTGGGCTCGGGACGCGCATGCGTCCGATCACCGAGACGGTTCCGAAACCGATGATTGCGGTGGCCGGGAAGCCGTTTCTAGAATGGCAACTAGAGTTGCTGCGTGACGGCGGAATCAAGACTGCGCTGCTGCTCGTGGCATACCTGGGTGAGCGGATTGAGGAATATTTCGGTACGGGGAAGCGATCGGACGGAATCGTGGAGTATTCGTATGAACCGTCGCCGCTCGGAACGGGTGGCGCGCTGAAAAACGCGGAGGCCAAGCTGCGGGACTGGTTTGTGCTGGTAAACGGCGATACGTATCTGACCATCGATTATGGGGAATTGATGCGAGATTTTGTCGAGGCGGATTGCAAAGCGATGATTGTGGCTTACGAGAAGCCGGCCGTGGCGCGGCCGGAGGTTCCTGCGAGCAGCTTGCCAGGGAACTTGGCAGTAGGCGCGGATGGCCGGGTGACCGCTTATCGCAAGCGAGAGCCCGCAGGGTTGTGCCACATCGATGCGGGCGTGATTTTGCTGAAGAAAGAGATTCTGGCGAGCCTGCCTGCGGAGCGGAAGTGTTCGCTCGAGGAAGAGATCTATCCGCAACTGATTGCGCAGGGCGAAATGCGGGCTTGGGTGACAGCAGAAGCGTTTTATGACATGGGAAGTCCCTCGGGATTGGCGGCACTGGAAGCGAAACTCGGATGATCCTGACGCGGACGCCTTTTCGTGTGAGCTTCGCGGGCGGCGGCAGCGACTTGCCGGAGTTTTACCGGCGAAGCGCGGGCGCGGTGCTGAGCTGCACCATCGATAAGGCCATGTACATTGCCGTGCACCCCTATTTTCACGACAAGATTCGCATTAAGTATTCGCGTACCGAGGATGTGGCCAGCGCCGCGGAAGTGGAGCATCCACTCGTACGGGAATGCCTGAATCTGGTGGGCATCGAACGCGGGATGGAAATTGCCAGTTTTGCGGACGTGCCGGCCGGGACGGGCATGGGGTCGAGCAGCGCGTTTACCGTAGGCTTGCTGCACGCATTGTGGACCCGATCGGGCCGTGAGCCGAGTGCAAAGGAGTTGGCAGAAGCTGCATGCGAAATTGAAATCGAGCGGGCCAAGGAGCCAATTGGCAAGCAGGATCAATATGCGGCGGCGTACGGCGGCCTGAACTTTATTCGCTTCAATACCGACGAGTCTGTGGAGATTCATCCGGTGAAATGTTCGACGAAGACGCGTGAGGAACTTTCGCGAAGACTCATGCTTTTCTATATTGGGTTGGAGCGGCCCGCGGCTTCGATTTTGAGTGAGCAGGGGCGCAACATGGCGGACCTAGACAAGTTCCGCTGCGTGCAGCAGATGGTGGAACTGGCCATCGAGCTACGGAAATCACTGGAGAAGGACAATCTCGACTCCTTTGGCGAAATCTTGGATGAAGGATGGAAATTGAAGCGAGGGCTCGCCAGCGGAATTACCAACGAGGTTGTGGAAACCAACTATCGCTTGGCGCGGGAGGCCGGCGCGGCTGGAGGCAAGCTGCTGGGAGCGGGTTCCGGAGGATTCTTACTGCTGAGTTGCGCGCCCGAGAGACACGAGCAGGTGCGGGAGGCGCTATCTGGCCTGCGGGAGATGCCGGTGACGTTGACGGAGAGCGGGTCTAAGTTGGTGCACAACGATGGAATGAACGGTAGGGCAGGCGTTGCCAGGGTCGCAAACTAGCGCAGGCAGGGGAACAATTGAAGATGTCCTGCTCCCAAGCGGGTATATAATTTTACTAGCGCCACCACGGTGATTTCTTGGCAGGAATAAAGGCAAACTCGCTTACTACTGCGCCCGGATTCGCGGCCAAGGAGTATCTCCTTGCCGTGCAAGATGTATTGGAGCGGCTCGACCACGCGATCATCGATCAGATGGTGGAAGCGATTTGGCGCGGATATGAGGCGGGGCGGACGCTATTTCTTTTTGGAAATGGCGGGAGCGCGGCGCTGGCGTCGCATTTTGCCTGCGATATCGGAAAGGGTACGATCGCCGGAGGCGAACGGCGGCTGAAGACCATCGCGCTGACGGACAACGTCGCGCTGATTACGGCGTGGGCCAACGACAAGAGCTACCAGGACATTTTTTCCGAGCAGCTGGACGGCCTGGCCGAAAAAGGCGATATGGCCATGGCCATCTCCGGCAGCGGCAATTCGCCGAACGTGCTTCGCGGATTGGAAGTGGCACGCAAGATTGGTTTGCAGACTCTGGTACTGACCGGGTTTGCAGGCGGTCGAGCGAAGGCGCTGGGCGATTTGTGCCTGGTGGTTCCTTCGAACAGCATGCAGCATATCGAAGACGCTCACTTATGCGCCACCCATGCGATTTTTCTGGCTATTCGCGAGCGCATGAAGCAGGCCAATGGCGGTTAGGCGGGCGCATGCAGCGCAAGAAAGCGGCGCTGGTCAAGAGCCGACACTAAAAGCGGTTATTTTTGACCTCGACGGCGTCGTCGCCGACAGTCATCCCATACACGAAATAGCCTGGGCCGAGCTTTTCGTCGAGCAGGGACTCGATCGCGCCGAGCTAAATCTGGATTTTCTGTACGCGGGGCATCCGAGGCGAGAGATTCTGAAGCACTATTTGGGCGAGATCGGTGCAACTGAAGTCGCAAGGCTCGGCCGACGAAAGGACGAACTGTATGCCGATGCGGCGCGTTCGCTGAAGCCCAAGCCGCGCATTCCGGAAGTGCTGGGGCAACTGGACCGGGATGGAATTGTGTGCGCTCTTGCAACGTCGGCCGGCCGGGTTCGAACCTACGACACCTTAGAGAAATTTGGAATTACCGGCAGGTTCCGCGCGATTGTGACGGGCGAAGAAGCGGCGTCTCCGAAGCCGGCAGCCGACATATTCTTGCTTGCGGCCTCCAGGATCAATGTGGCTCCGCAGTCTTGTTTAGTATTGGAAGACTCGGTCGCCGGTGTGGCCGCTGCGCGAGCGGCTGGTATGAAGTGCGTGGGATTTGCACCTGCAAAGTGGTTGCCTGAACTTGCCGAAGCAGGCGCCACGGATCTGATCAGCGAACTTCCTCTGGATGCGACCAGTTATTTCAGGGTTCTTTTGACCGCAAAAAACGGTGAGCCGGCAGGAGTCCGCGCATGACTTGGCTCGCCTACTTTCTTCTGGGCATGGCCCTTCTTGGGACGCTTACATCGACTACCTTTCTCCTGCTGACCATAGTAGGAGTCTTTCGGTTCCGCAGCGAATCGAAGACCTTGCGAGGCACTCGCGTCGTGGACGAGAAGCTTCCACCAGTGTCGGTTTTGAAGCCCGTCCATGGCATGGAAGTGCAGCTACGCGAAAACCTAGAGAGCTTCTTTCGCCAGCACTACCCGTCGTACGAAATACTGTTCGCGGCTGACGAAGCGGACGATCCCGCACTGAACCTCGCGCGTGAGATCAGCGCCCGCTATCCACACATTCCGTGTCGAATGCTGGTCACCGGGAAACCGCCGTGGCCGAATCCGCCGGCATATTGTTTTTACCGAATGGCCGAAGTGGCGGCGCACGAGATTCTGGTGACCAGCGACAGCGATGTTGAGGTCGCGCCGAACTACTTGCGGGAAGTGGTTGCGCCAATGTTAAACGAAGAACTCGGGATGGTGACGTGCGTCTACCGCGGCAAGAATGCGGCGGGATTCTGGGCGGGACTTACCGCGGTTGGGATGTCCGTCGAGATGACTGCCGGCGTGCTCGTCGCGAATTTGCTCGAAGGCATGAAGTTTGGGCTGGGTCCTACGATTGCCGTGAAAAAAGAGGCCTTAAACAAGATTGGCGGCTACCAAGTTCTGGGCGATTATTTCGCGAATGACTTCATGATCGGAAACCTGATTGATAAGGCCGGATATCGCGTGCTGCTCTCCGAACACGTGATCGATCACGTAGTGAGCCAGAAGAATTTCAAAAAAATGTGGGAAAACCAGTTGCGTTGGGCCAAATCGACGCGATACTCGCGGCCCAAAGGGCATTTCGGCAGCGGCCTGATTTTCGCAGTGCCTTATGGATTGATCGGACTGGCCGCTGGAATTGCGCTGGGAATGCCGGTACTTGGTCTGGCTCTGTTTGGCGCAGCGTTGTTCAATCGCATCATCGAATCCTGGATTGTGGGATGGGGCGTGGTGCGCGACTCGGTGGCTCTGAAACAGATTTGGATGTTTCCTTTGCGCGACTTGCTCGGTTTTATCGTATGGGTCGCGAGCTACACGGGGGCGACAACCGCTTGGCGCGACAGCCGTTACGAATTGCGCGGTGACAAAATTGTGTTGCGCGAGAACGCGGAAGTCTGAGCTTGCTGTTTTTCTTCGAAAGCGCGATTGCGATTGCCGGCCTGCCGCTCTGGCGCGCGGTGATTTGCTTTCTCGCCCTGGCCCCGCTTGCCTATTACCTTGTGGCCGTCGTCGCCACAATCCGATTTTTTAGACGAGAACGGCAGAAAGGCCGGGGGACTTTCATGCCCCCCATCAGTGTGCTGAAGCCGATACGCGGCGTCGATTTTGCTTCGTACGAAAATTATAAGAGTTTCTGCCTGCAGGACTACCCAGCGTATGAAATCTTGTTTTGCGTGAACGATCTGAACGATGCAGCCGTGCCATTGATTCGGCGGCTCATCGAAGAGTTTCCACGGCGAAGTATACGGCTGCTGTCCGGCGCTTCGCAGCTTGGTTCGAATCGCAAAGTGAATAATCTCTCTCTGCTGGTGCAGGAAGCCAGACATGACTTGCTGGTGCAAAGCGATGGCGACGTTCGAGTCGGGCCCAACTATCTGAGGGAAATGGCGGTGCCATTCGAGCACTCAGAAGTCGCTATGCTGAGTTGCCTGTATCGTGGCGTTACGCAAAACAGTCTGTGGGCGGAAATCGAAGCGCTGGGTGCGGCGACGGACTTCTCTGCGGGTGTACTGGTAGCCGGCTGGAACGGCCGCGTAACGTTTGCGCTGGGCGCCTCGGTGGCGACCACAAAAACCTGGCTCAAAAACATCGGCGGATATGAAGCGCTGGCCAGCGTTTTGGCGGATGACTATGAGATCGGGAACCGGGTAGCGAGGGCTGGCGGAGGTGTGATAGTGTCGCGCGAGGTCGTGGAAACGATGTATCCGGCGGTTTCATTTCGCGAATTCTGGCAGCACCAGTTGCGTTGGGCCCGAACGGTGCGGCTATGCCGTCCGGCATCTTATCTGGGACTACTCGTTACGCACGGATTGTTCTGGGCGCTGGTTGGCTCCGCGGCATCGGGATCGCCCCAAGCTGCCGCAATTTTCCTCACGGCATATCTCGTATTGCGGCTGGCTCTGGCTTGGACCATTGGCGCGTGGGCAATGAAGGACGAAACGGTCAGGAAGAAGTGGTGGCTGGTGCCGCTGCGTGATGCGCTGCATTTCGGCGTGTGGGTTGGTAGTTTTTTCTCGAATCGTATTGTGTGGGGCGGAACGGAATTTCAGCTCAAAGCAAACGGGGATATGGTAGCGAGCACGGCCGCACAAGCGAAAAAGGGAGAGCGGGGAGCAGCGCACGCGGGTTGACGGCTCACGCAAAGCCGTTTAATCTAAATAGTGTGAATCGTGGCTGTCCCGGATCCGGGAATGTGCCGCGATTCGTTTTTGTTGCTCGGTTCCTCAAAAGCCGTTGGGAGGTCGTCCAATTGGCAGGACTTCAGATTCTGAATCTGACTATCCTGGTTCGAGTCCAGGCCTCCCAGCCAAAATTCTTTCCCCTGTAAAACCATAGGTTTAGAGCTGGACACTGATATTGCGCTAATTTTTGGGCGTGGTTTTTGGCCTGTTCCGTTCGCCAGGTGTTCGATAAGAGCGTGAAGGGAAATGCCAAACGTAAACTGCACGGTTTATTTCCGCGAGAACGGTTGCAGCAAAATTTATTCGGTCGAGAAGGCAAGAGGCCGCACCGGGTGCTACGGGGCGTAGGCGCGCCATAAGTTAGTCCAGCACGGAAGTGATCGTCGTTGACTTATCTCGGATGCTCCATTTAACATCGCCCCACCCTGGCGGCCCACCCATGCCCGACCTCCCATCTCTCATCGGTCAAACCATCTCCCACTACCGCATCCTCGAAGAACTCGGTGGTGGCGGCATGGGTATTGTCTTCAAAGCCGAGGACAGCCGCCTCGATCGCTTCGTAGCCCTCAAATTCCTTCCTGCCGACGTCGCCAGCGATCCTCAAGCGCTTGCCCGCTTCCGCCGCGAGGCCAAAGCCGCATCCGCTCTCAACCATCCCAACATCTGCACCATCTACGACATCGGCGAAGAAAGCAGCCGCGCCTTCATCGCGATGGAATTCCTTGACGGCCAGACGCTCAAGCACCTGATCACTTCCCAGCCGCTCGAATTCGATAAGCTCCTAGACACCGCCATCGAAATTGCCGACGCTCTCGACGCTGCTCACTCGCAAGGGATCGTCCACCGCGACATCAAGCCCGCCAACATCTTCGTCACTCGTCGCGGCCACGCCAAAATCCTCGATTTCGGCCTCGCCAAGGTCTCCGCTTCCAAAACTCCCACCGGCGCTACTGCAGCTGGCTCCACTGTTACTCTCGACATCGACTCCGACCAGCTCACCAGCCCAGGCAGCACTCTCGGCACCGTCGCCTACATGTCCCCCGAACAAGTCCTCGGCAAAGACCTCGACGCTCGCTCCGACCTCTTCTCGTTCGGCGTAGTCCTTTACGAAATGGCCACCGGCTCGCTCCCGTTCACCGGCCAAAGCTCCGGCGCCATCTTCGACGCCATCCTTCACAAAACTCCCGCTCCCCTCGCCCGCTTCAATCCCAATCTCCCGCATGAATTCGACCAACTCCTTTCCAAATGCCTCGAAAAAGATCGCGATCTCCGCTGCCAAACCGCCGCCGAACTCCGCGCCGACCTAAAACGCCTCAAACGCGGCACCAGCTCTGGCCGTTTCGCAGCCGTCGCTGGCTTTGACGAAGGCTTAAAGGTCCAACCTACATCTTCTGCAGTCGCCAAAGCGACTAACGGGGAACAAGAGGCAGCCGCTTCGTCCGCTGGGCTGTCCGCTAAAACGCAAACCGCCATTTTGAGCGAAGCGACCGAAGGTTCCGACGCGGTCGGAGGGAATCCCTCTTCAGTGCGTATCAAGACCTTCGCAATTGCATTCACGCTGTTTATTGTCGTCTCGCTGACCGCCGGTCTCTACTGGCGCTCTCATCGAGCGGCCAAACTCACTGACAAAGACACCGTCGTCCTCGCCGACTTCTCGAACAGCACTGGCGATGCCATCTTCGACGACACTCTCAAGCAGGGTCTCGCCACGCAACTCGCTCAATCTCCTTTCTTGAACATCATTTCCGACCAGAGGGTCAGCGAAACTCTGCGGATGATGGGGCGCTCGCCCGGAGACCGAATCACCTTAGAGACTGCTCGTGAAATCTGCGAGCGCACGCAAAGCACAGCGGTTCTGGGCGGTTCCATTGCCAGCCTGGGGAGTCAATACGCGATTGGCTTGAACGCTGTGAATTGCGCCAGCGGGGATTCCCTGGCCCGCGAAGAGATGCAGGCCTCTCGCAAGGAGGAAGTTCTCAACACCTTGGGGAAAGCAACCACCAGTCTTCGCGAGCGGCTCGGGGAGTCTCTGGCTTCCGTGAAGAAATTCGACACCCCAATCGAACAGGCAACCACGTCGTCTCTCGAAGCCCTGAAAGCGTTCACTGCGGGCGACCGTGCCATGCGTACAACCGGAGACCAGGCCGCCATCCCGTTTTTTAACCGTGCCGTCGAGCTTGACCCCAACTTCGCCGGCGCCTACGCGTCGCTGGCGACGGCATACGGCAACATGGGCGAAACGGAGCTCGCTGCGGACAACGCGCAAAAAGCGTTTGACCGGCGTGATCGCGTCAGCGAGCGCGAGAAGTTTGACATTTCGTCTAGGTATTACTGGATCGTCTTGGGTGACCTCGACCAGGAACTGCGCACCTACCAAATTTGGGAGCAAACTTATCCTCGAGATGCCGAGCCACACAATGACGCCGGCGTGGATTTAAAAAACTTCGGAGCGTACGAACGCGCGCTGGCAGAGTTCCAGGAGGCTGTTCATCTTGACCCCGATTTCGGGACAGCTCAGGCCAACGTAGCTATCGCCTTTCTCTATTTGAACCGGTTGGACGAGTCAAAACAGGTAGCGCAGCGAGCGTTGACACGGTGGCCTGCTGCCCGCGAGGGCTTCCATTGGGTGTTATTTGAGATTGCGTTCCTTCAAAACGATGTCAACGAAATGAAGACGCAGGTCGATTCCCCCTTTGGGACGCCCTGGGAAGAATTTGCGGGCATCTCGCAGGCCAATACTGAAGCTTACGTTGGGCGCCTTCACAGTTCCCGCGAGTTTTCTCGGCGCGCGCTGAAAGTCCAAGAGGCAGCCAAGGAGAACGAGAGCCAAGCCATCGAATTGGCGAGTCAAGCCTTACGCGAAAGCGAGTTTGGAAATTCGGAAAAAGCAAAGCAAGCCTTATCAGCCGCCCTTGCTTCTTCGTCTGGTAAATATGCAAAAACTCTTACTTCCCTGGCATTCGCGCGATCCGGTGAAGCAAACCGCGCACAAAGACTTGCCGATGAACTGAGCAAACGGTTTCCTTCGGACACGCTAATCCAGCGGTACTACCTGCCACTTATTCGGGCCTCAGTTGAACTGGCCCACAAAAATCCTGCCGCGGCCCTTACGGATCTGCAAAGCGTCTCCTTTGAGCTCGGCGATGCGCTCCGCGATCAGGGGGCTAACACAGTTCTGTATCCGGCTTACCTTCGTGGAGAGACTTACCTGGCGCTCCGCCAGGGGAAAGAAGCAGCCGGAGAGTTTCAAAAGCTCTCTGACCACCGCTCTATCGTCTTGGATTCGCCGCTGGGAGCGCTAGCACACCTTGGCCTCGGTCGCGCCTACGTTTTGGAGGGCGATACCTCCAAAGCCCGCGCCGCCTACCAGGACTTCTTCGCCCTCTGGAAAGACGGGGACCCCGACATCCCCGTCCTCCTCCAAGCCAAAGCCGAATACGCAAGTTTGCACTAGACCGTGTTCGCTGCGGCCTCTGCCGCCAAACCGGCAGAGTAAATCATTGCTGATACGTTTTTGGCGAGTACGGATGCGCGACACAACGGAGGCCCGCTAGGCCAAACAGCATTAGCGCGGCGCCAATAAGGAAAAGGCGTTGCTTTGAGGCGGACACCGCTAATATACGCTAAGCCCGACGTACCGCGAGGTACCTCAGAGCGAACCGAAGAGAACGGATTTGAGGCAGAACCTAAGGTTTAGGGAGTGTTTTGGCTGGTCATCTAGTTTCCAGGCCTCCAGCCAATCTTTTAGTTTCAATGGCTTAGAGACTTTACTACCGCAATTACTGCCGATATTCCCGCCAAAGCCGCTGTTTTCCGCGCAAAGCCAGTATAGAAACTTTGGGAGAAGACCATGGCAAGCAGAGCAGTAGCTACAGCTTCATATGCGACAAGTAGAGATTTGACGGCGTGACTTCGACACGGTTGTCAATTACCCACTCCCGGCGATTGTCGTACCTCGGAATTTAATCTGCCTAGGGAAGGTTCGCCCAAAAGACGGCCACAGAACGGGGACCGACGCAATAGGTGTAGGCATCAACCGGCTGAGATTCATGCCACTCGGATATGTCTTGCGGCGATTCCAGAGAGGTGTCAATCCAGCGCTTCCAGTGATTTTTTGCGGCACCCCTGATCGACGGGAGTTCAAACTCCAGAGGCTCCCAATAGGCGTTAAAAATGCAGTGCGCGAGCAGATTTTCCTTTGGCAGCTCGGCACTGAGCGCCACACTGTGAGAGTGATTGCCCCAGTCCGGTTGATTGAGTCTGGTTCCGTGCCATCCTTTCAAGTTGCTTAGCAGTTGGGTCAGAGTCAGACGTTTCAGCTCGGGTCGCGTGTCGCGCAACATTCTCCTGGCCAGCAGCAATCTGACGAAACGATTTACGTCCTGGTGCTTTCCCAACAGCGACCAATCGAACCAGTTCGTTTCGTTATCGTGACAATAGAAATTATTGTTGCCGAGCTGCGTTCGTCTGACCTCGTCGCCCATCAGGAGCATCGGAAGACCAAAAGAAAGCACCGTCACAGTCAGGAAGTTCTTGACCTGGCGATTGCGGAGGCGTTCGATCTCGGGATCGTCTGTTGGACCCTCCACACCACAATTCCAGCTTCGATTGTCATCCGCACCATCACGGTTGTTTTCTCCGTTGGCGTCATTATGTTTCTGGTTGTAGGAAACCAGATCGTTGAGCGTAAAGCCATCGTGGCAGGTCACGAAGTTCACGCTTTGCTCCGCTTCGCGCTCCTTGTGACGATAGATTTCATGACTGCCCGTTAAACGATCTGCAAATCGCCGCAATGAACCGTCGTCGCCTCGCAAAAAAGTCCTCACGTCGTCCCGGAAGTGCCCGTTCCATTCCTTCCAGCTATCTCCCACGAAACTGCCGACCTGATAGAGACCTGCCGCATCCCAGGCTTCCGCAATTATCTTGGTTCCAGCGAGGTTGGGGTCCGACTCGATGTCCCAGAGAACCGGCGGATTGGACAACACGCGGCCGCTTGAGTCTCGCGCGAGAATCGATGCCAGATCGAAGCGGAAGCCGTCCACGTGCATCTCCTGAACCCAATAACGGAGACTATCCAAGATCATGCGGCGAACGATCGAGTGATTGGCGTTTAGAGTGTTTCCAGTGCCGCTGTAGTTGGCATAGCGGGATCGGTCTTGTTCGAGCACGTAGTACGCGGAGTTGTCGATGCCACGGAAACTGATGGTGGGCCCGGTATGATTCCCTTCGGCGGTGTGATTAAAGACGACGTCGAGGAGCACCTCAATTCGAGCGCGGTGAAGGGCTTTGACCATATCACGGAACTCGTCTACTGGCCCTAGCGGGTCCCTACGCGAGCTGTATGCCTGGTGGGGAGCAAAGAAGGAGACCGGGGCGTAGCCCCAGTAATTGACTAGGCCGGGCGGACAATCTTGCGGATCGAACTGAAAGATAGGAAGAAGTTCGACGGCGGTGACGCCCAAATTCTGAAGATAGGGAATCTTCTCGATGAGCCCGCGAAAAGTGCCGCGAATGTCAGCAGGGATGCCGGAATTTGGATTTTGCGTGAATCCCTTGACGTGCATTTCGTAGATGACGGTTTGCGAGGAAGGAAGGCGCAGGGGTGCGTCATCTTCCCAGTCATAGGAAGCTGGATCAGCAACGACGCTCTTCATCGCCGTGGCGGTGTTCTCGCCTTTTTTCTCAGCCGCCTGGCGAGAGTAGTCCTCGGGAGCCACGACTCCGCGACCATATGGGTCGAGCAGACATTTGGTGGGGTCGAAGCGCAAGCCGTTCTCAGGGTCGAACGGTCCGCAGAGTCGGTAGGCATAGATCTGGCCTGGACCGAGCCCCGGCACAAAGATGTGCCAATAGTGATACGTGCGGTTTTTCTCGGAATCAAGTGTAACTATGCGCGAAGGACTGGCATCGTCAGCGTGATCAAAGAACAAGAGTTGCACACTCGAGGCTTTGCGGGAAAAAAGACTGAAATTTACGCCTCCCGGGCAGACGGTGGCGCCAAGAGGCGCGCTACGAAGGCTATTGGGAACGAAAATTTCGCGAGTGTTGGATTGCGAGGAAACGGCGGGCGTGGGGCGCGCGTGAAGGCCTGTGCCGGTTGACATGTCAGCTCTTTTCTAAAACTCTTGCAGCCGGACGAGTGTTAGAGGTTCACCAGGCCGCGCTAAGGGCTTTCGCATTTGCGGCTCTCCGACCTGATTCGTCCGTCAACTTGCTGAGGCCCTCGAAGGCTGATGCCTTCAGTATTTCCTCAGTCGCGCGCCAGCACCAATTGCCTCGGGAAGAGCCGGGCACGTTCATGCGCGCTTCAGCTCCCAGGTTGAGCAAATCCTGCAGAGGAGCGATGGCCAGCTTTGCCCGTGAAGACCACGCTTCTTGAACCAACTCCCTAGCGATCATGCTTGCGTCGCCATGGCCGCGATGCAGACAGCTCCACACCCTTCTTCGCTGCTCTTCCGGCAAAGCTTCGTACCACGCGCGACTCGTGTTGTTGTCATGAGTTCCCGTATATACGACCGAGTTAGACGAATAGTTCGCGGGCAGATGTGGATTGTTGGGATCTCCATCAAACGCGAATTGCAATACCTTGGTGCCCGGAATTTGGAATTGATCGCGGAGTGCACTGACATCGGGCGTGATCAGTCCGAGATCCTCGGCAATAAGCGGCAGGTCGCCTAATTCTCTCTGGATGGTTGTGAAGAACTCCACACCCGGAGCGTTGGCCCAAAACCCTGTTCGAGCCGTCGGTGCGTCTGCCGGTACTCGCCACGCTGCGGCGAAGGCCCGGAAATGATCCAGGCGAATCACATCCACATAAGTGAGAAGAGCTCGCACCCGGTCTATGCAAAATTGGAAGCCGGTGCGGCGAAGCGTATCCCAGTCGTAGACTGGGTTTCCCCAGAGCTGCCCGTCCGCGCTGAAATAATCTGGAGGCACTCCAGCGACAAAGCGTGGACGGCATTTTTCGTCGAGCAGAAATAGTTCAGGATGGGCCCATACATCGCTCGAATCGGGTGACACAAAGAACGGTAGGTCTCCAATTAGCCCGATTCCCTGGGCGTTGGCATGTTCCTTGAGCCGCTGCGCCTGTCGGAATATCAGAAATTGCGCAAAACGGACTTGGTCCATGTCTTTCGAAAGTTCCTTGCGCGCATGAGTGATGGCCGTGGAATCGCGCTTTATCAACTCCATTGGCCATGCAAGGTACGAAATTCCGCCACATTTTCTCTTGAGCGCGCGAAACAGTGCGTAGTCTTCGAGCCAGTGCGCTTGCTCATGGCAAAACCGTTCATACGCTCGCCGCAGATCTTTCCTTACACCTGCCTTGAAGCTGCCCCATACCTGGTCGAGAAGCCCGTGTTTGAAACGGATGACCGTGCCATATTCGATCGACCCATGCGAGAACCGGTGTGGTTCGAGGCCAGTCTCGTGCAGCAATCCATCCGCGACAATAGATTCCGGACTGATGAGCAAGCCGTTACCCGCAAAGGATGAGAGGGGCTGATACGGTGAGTCGCCGTATCCGGTTGGACCCAGCGGAAGCGCTTGCCACCAACGTTGTCCCGCATCATGTAGCCGATTGATCCAAGCAAACGCGGTCGGCCCCATATCACCGATGCCGTACGGTGACGGGAGCGATGTGACATGCAGAAGCACGCCAGCACTTCGGCCGTCGGCTGGAAAGGGCTGAATTTTTCGCGGAGCACTGCCTTTCATAGGCCTCGTTCCCTCCTGACACCGCCCTAAGACACAGGGCACGGTTTGGCGGCCCATATTTCCGAGGCGTATTCCGCGATGGTGCGGTCGCTCGAAAATTTCCCGGAATTGGCAATATTCAAAACCACTTTGCGTGCCCATTCGTCGGGTTGAGCGTAGAGATCCACCATTCGGCGGTCGGCGTCGAGATAGGAGCGGAAATCCGCGAGGTGCATGTAGTGGTCACCCGCCAGCAGCGGTTCACGCAGCGGCTCGAAGATGCCCGGTTCATAGCGACTGAAGTGATCGGAAAAGATCATGTCCAAAGCAGCGCGGGTTTCGGGCTCGTTTTCATAATGCCAACGTGGGTTGTACCATCCACGACTGTTGACGACTTGATCAGCGGTTAGTCCGAACAGGAAAAAGTTCTCCTCGCCTGCCGCTTCGGCCATTTCGATGGTGGCGCCGTCGCGAGTGCCAATGGTCAGTGCGCCATTCATCATGAATTTCATGTTGCTGGTGCCGCTGGCTTCGTAGCCCGCCGTGGAAATCTGGTTGGATACGTCACTGGCCGGAATCAATCGCTCGGCCAGAGAAACGCAGTACTCTGGCAGGAAGAGCACTTTGAGGCGGCCACGTACGGCGGGATCGCCATCGATCGTGCCCGCCAAATTGCTGATGAACTTAATGATCAGTTTGGCGAGACGATAGGCAGGCGCGGCCTTGCCGGCGAAGAAGAAAGTGCGCGGGGCGATTTCCCGGTCAGGGTTCTCGCGCACGCGATTGTAAAGGACGACGACACGCAGTGCGTTCAGCAGCTGACGCTTGTATTCGTGGATCCGTTTGACATGGGAATCGAATATGCTGTCTGGATTTACGGACTGCCCGGTTGTGGCTTTGAGCCATGCAGCGAACTGCGATTTGGCGTGGCGTTTGGCTTTGCGTAACGCCTCATGAAAGCTCTTGTCGGAGGCGAACGGCGTGAGCAGGCTGAGCTGCTCGAGGTCAACAATCCAGCCATCGCCGATGGCGCCGCTGACGGTTTGCGTCAAGGCCGGGTTCGAGAGCAGCAGCCAGCGTCGCTGGGTTACACCATTGGTCTTGTTATTGAAACGCTCGGGAAAAAGTTCGGCGAGATCTTTGACGGTGCTGGTGCGCAAGAGACCGGAGTGAATCGCCGCTACGCCATTCGTGCTGTGCGAGCCAACGATCGCGAGGTTGGCCATACGGACCTTGCGCTGACCGCCTTCCTCGATCAGGCTGACTCGTTCGACCCGCCCTTCGTCGCCGGGAAAGCGCTGTCGGACGTCATTCAGCAAACGTCGGTTGATCTCATAGATGATCTCAAGGTTGCGCGGAAGCAGGGTTTCGAACCAAGCAAGAGGCCATTTCTCAAGAGCTTCGGGTAACAGGGTGTGGTTTGTATACGCGAGCGCTCTCTGCGTCAGGTCCCAAGCCGAGTCCCAACTAAGGTGCGCTTCGTCTAGCAGGATGCGAAGCAATTCCGGAACGGCCATGGCTGGATGCGTGTCATTAAGCTGGATAGCCACTTTATCTGCAAGCTGGCCCCAATCGGCATTGGCGCGGCGAAAACGACGGACCAAGTCCGCAAGCGAGCAGGCAACCAGGAAATATTCCTGCAGAAAACGCAGGCCTTGTCCTTTGGTCGTGGAGTCGTCAGGATACAGAACGGAGGTAAGCGACTCGGCTGCAAGCGTCCCCGCTACCGCGCGCGCGAATTCTCCACTGCTGAATTCCTGAAAATCGAAATAATTACACGCGGCAGCAGCCCAGAGCCGAAGCGTATTGATGGTCCTTCCGCCATAACCGACAACCGGTCGGTCGCAGGGTATGCCAAGCAAGGTAGATGGACGCCCAGGGACCGCGCGGAAGGTACCACCATCCAACTCGAACGAGCAGTTCAACCGCACTTCGACAATTTCATCCGGGCGATGCACTTCCCAGGGATCTGGATGGCGCAACCAGTTATCCCCCTGTTCCCGTTGCCAGCCATCCTGGATGGTTTGCCTGAAAATACCGTGCTCGTACCGCAAGCCATAGCCCATGGCTGGAAGCGCTAGAGTGGCCATGGAGTCGAGAAAACACGCGGCCAAGCGGCCGAGTCCGCCATTGCCCAGTCCTGCATCGGGTTCTTGATCCAATAAAGCGATCAAATCTGCGCCTTTTTGTTTTTCGGCTTCGCTAATAAACGGATCAAGCAGAAGGTTGGAGATGTTGTTTGCTAATGAGCGACCAAGGAGAAACTCCATGGAGAGATAGTAGACGCGCTTTGGATTGTTGCGTTCGTAGGTCTTTTCCGTAAGGACCCACTGCTGCGAGAGAACGTCTCGTACGGAGCGCGCAACAGCATCGTAGCGTTCCCTCGGGCCGACAGCCGAAGCGTCCTTAATATTGTCAAAGAGAAGATGCCGCTCATACAGCCCATCATCTCCCATAAACCGCATGGCGCCGCAGCCGTACCGGCTAAGAAGTCTCGCTTTCGCCGTTGTCGCCCCCGTGGCCATAATGTTCTTCGTACTCATCGGATCTTCCTTTCTGGGATGCCAGACCTTTTCGTTACACTCCACCGGGAGGCGCGCACACCGCGCCACTCACAGACTCGGTGAAAGTCGGAACAGCCGCCTGCGAGGTGATGAGCGTCCATGGTCTTCATCAGGTTCCTGATGTCGCGACTTTCGATCGATGCCATCCCTCGGAAGGGCGAGGTTCAGCTTGAATGCAACGGACCGTATCGCGGGCGATCAGCAGCTCTTCGTCGGTCGGGATAACGAATGCATGAGGGCTTGAATTGTCGCTGCTGATCTGGCCTTCCAGTCCGACCATCTTGGCGTTCCTGGCGTCATCTAGCTTTAGCCCCGCCCATTGCAGGCCTTCGCAGATATGAGCGCGGATCTCTGGTGAGTTCTCACCGATTCCTCCAGTGAAGACAACCGCATCCGCTCCTCCCATGCATGCGAGCAATGCTCCGACGTATTTCCGCGCGCGATAACAGAAAACCTCAATTGCGAGCCGAGCTCTGCGTTCACTTGCGTTTTTCGCTTCCTTCAAAAGCACACGCATGTCGCTTGTAAGACCGGAAATGCCTAACAAACCCGATTGAGTGTTAAGGAGGGATTCCACTTCGTGTATAGATAGGCCCTCTTTCGTGGCAATGAGATTCACGATAGCCGGATCGATATCGCCACATCGTGTCCCCATGACCAGCCCCTCGAGAGGAGTCATGCCCATCGACGTGTCCATCGAGCAACCGCCTCGGATAGCGGTGGCAGAGCAGCCGTTCCCGAGATGCAGGGTTATTATTTGCGTCTTTTCCTTGGACAGTCCGCGCAAAATTCCGTATCGCTCCATGACGTATCGGTGCGACGTGCCATGGAATCCGTAACGGCGAAGGTGATGTCGCTGATATAGGTGATAGGGCACCGCATAGAGATAGGCGTAGTCCGGCATGGATTGGTGGAACGCCGTGTCAAAAACAGCCACTTCAGGCACTTTTGGGCCGAAGATTTGCCGCGCGGCGTGAATGCCTGCCAGATTGTCGGGGTTATGAAGAGGAGCCAAATCAATGCATTCTTCGATGCAATTTAGTACTTCTTCTGTAATCAAAGTGGATTCACGAAAAAATTCACCCCCATGAACCACGCGATGTCCGACCGCTTGTATATCCTCCAAGGAGCGGACTTCCGCTATTCCCCATGCGTCAGAGGGCATACACTTGGTTACGTACTCCAGCGCGGCCGCTACGTTTGGCACGGCAGCAGAGAACTTTCGCTTGGGGCTGGCCCGGCTGAGGATCGTAATAATGGCCTCTCCGCCGATTCCCTCAATCTGTCCGCGGCACAGCCGGTCGTCTTTATTTTGCGCAATTCGCCCGAGATCAGTGGAAATGAGCTGGAACTTCAAGCTGGAACTTCCCGAGTTGAGAACAAGGACGTTCATACTCTTCCCTTGGAATGTTGCGGACCGGTAGATGCCCGCTCGGTCGGCGGCGCTAGGCGCAATCTCAGCCGCTAGTAGGGCCATTTCCAGCCCGCGATGTCGGGCTTGTCGGTGCCGTGCTCATAGGCATAGTTACGGCAAGAAATCTGCTCGTTAAGGAATTTTTCCTGGGCGTGCGCGCCTATCCGCTGAAGTTTTGGAACGCGCTTAATGACGTCCATTGCCAGACTGAAGCGATCAATCTCGTTCTCAATCGCCAGTTCAAAAGGCGTATTGATGTTTCCTTGCTCCTTATAACCTCTCACGTGCATGTTGTGGTGGTTGGTACGACGGTACGCCAATCGATGGATGAGCCAAGGGTATCCGTGGAAATTAAAGATGATTGGCTTGTCCACTGTGAAAAGCGCATCAAAGTCCTGGTCGGACAAGCCGTGAGGGTGTTCCGTACTCGGCTGTAATTTAAAAAGATCAATTACGTTGACGTAACGGATCTTGAGATCGGGAAACGCTTCGCGCAGCAACACGATAGCCGCCAAAGTTTCCTGTGTCGGTATGTCGCCCGCCGAAGCCATTACCACATCCGGTTCGCTGCCCTGATCGTTTGAGGCCTTACCCCACATGCCGATTCCCTTGGTGCAATGTGTGATTGCGGCATCCATGTCCAGGTATTGCATGTGCATTTGTTTGTCGCAAACGATGACGTTCACGTAGTTTTCGCTTCTCAAGCAGTGATCAGCGACTGACAGAAGAGTGTTTACATCAGGAGGCAGGTAAATGCGCGTGACTGCCGAGCTCTTGTTGACGACGACGTCCAAGAAGCCGGGATCCTGGTGCGTAAATCCATTGTGGTCCTGGCGCCAAACGGTCGACGTAACCAGAATGTTCAGCGACGCTATCTTTTTGCGCCAGGAAAGGTGATTGCAGATAGATAGCCACTTGGCGTGCTGATTGAACATCGAGTCGATGACATGAATAAATGCTTCATAGGAAGAGATGAAGCCATGGCGTCCGGTCAGCAAATAGCCTTCGAGCATGCCCTCGACGGTATGCTCGCTCAGCATTTCTATGACTCGCCCATCAGCGGCCAATTCACCGCCGTCTGCATCTTCCGGAAAGGACTCGGCGATCCAAAACTTCTTGCTGACTGCGTAGATGTCATTCAGCTTGTTTGAGGTATTCTCGTCCGGACCGAAGACACGAAAGTTCTTCATGTTCAGCTTCATGACGTCCCGTAGAAACGCACCGAGCGGGCGGGTGTTCTCCGCTTGAATGGTTCCGGGTTTTTCAACCTTCAAGCCGTATTGCTGGAAGTTTGGGAGGCGCAGAGCTTTCTTCAGTTGTCCTCCGTTGGCGTGAGGATTGGCCCCCATGCGCCGCGACCCCGTTGGTGCTAGCTCTCTCAGTTCCGGGATGAGTCGTCCTGTTTTGTCAAAAAGCTCTTCAGGCTTATAGGAGCGCATCCAATTCTCCAGCTCGCGTAGCCGCTCCGGATTTTTTTTGACATCCGCCATGGGGACCTGATGGGCCCTCCAAAAGCCTTCCAACTTGTGTCCACCGACCTCCTTTGGAGCGGTCCAACCTTTTGGAGTCCGTAACACAATCATTGGCCAGCTAACACGCTTGGCAACTCCTTGCTGCCGCGCTTCCCGCTGATGCTTGCGAATCTCCGACACGCAGTGCTCCGTGGTTGCCGCCATTGCTTGGTGCATGCTTTCGGGATCAGAACCTTCCACAAAATACGGTGTCCAACCGTAACCTCGGAAGAGATTGTCCAACTCATCGTGGCTAATACGGGCAAGCAGTGTAGGGTTATTGATTTTGTAGCCATTTAGGTGGAGGACGGGCAAAACCGCTCCGTCACGAATTGGATTCAGGAACTTGTTTACGTGCCAGGAAGTTGCCAGAGGCCCAGTTTCCGCTTCGCCGTCTCCGACGACCGCCGCAACGATTAGCTCCGGATTATCGAACGCGGCGCCGCAAGCGTGAGACAGCACATACCCTAGCTCCCCTCCTTCATGGATCGAACCGGGTGTTTCCGGTGTGCAGTGGCTCCCCACCCCGCCCGGAAAGGAAAATTGCTTAAAAAACTCCCGCAAGCCCTCTTCGTCCTCGCTCTTATCGGTATAGATTTCAGAGTAGGCCCCTTCCAAGTAGACCGGAGCCAGAACACCGGGAGCGCCGTGTCCAGGCCCGGTCAAAAAGATCATGTCCAAGTCGTGCTTTTTGATGAGGCGGTTTAGATGGATGTAGATAAACGCCAAGCCAGGACTGGCGCCCCAGTGTCCTAGAAGCCGGTTCTTGACATGCGCTGCCTTAAGCGGCTCTTTCAGAAGTGGATTGTCCTGCAAGTAGATCATGCCGAGCATCAAATAAGAACAGGCTCGCCAATAAGCATGGGTCTTGCGCAGTTGGTCCGCGTCCAGGGGCGAACCTGAGATTGAACTTCGGGCTGAACCATACGCTGAGAGAGAGTGCACTGCTTTTTCGGCGGTTGTAGCGGGTGTCATCTTACGGCCCCCCATCCTCTCGTTGATGGCCAAGTCTAGGGCCGAGCAGCAAAAGCGTCCTCTGTTAGAACTGCCAGTCTCGTAGCGTGGAACTTCGCACTACGTTTCGATCGGTTGAAAAGAGCTCCGGAACCGGTTGAGGTTTCAACCACTAGAGGAGCTTCATTCGCGGAGAACCACTATGATTTCAAGCAAAGCTCGGAGAAGAATCTACGTCGGTCTGTCCACAGGCCTTCTTTGCCTCACCTTGGCGATTACCGCAAACTCGCAAGTGAAAACAGAAACTAAGGTCGAGGAGGGACGGGCTTCGCAAGTGTTCAAGATCGAGACCGCAGAGGTAGTTTACGTATCCGGCCACGACTTGGTCGTCAAGACCGAAGACGGCGGGCTTCGGCATTTCCCGAATGTTCCAGACGACAAAACCGTGCTGGTCGGCGGCGAGGAATTGACAGTTCACGATCTCAAGCCAGGCATGAAGCTGCAGCGGACCACGATCACGAGCACAACCCCGAGAATGATCACCACAGTAAAGACCGTCAAAGGTAAAGTCTGGCGCGTCAGTGCACCGAATTCAGTCATTCTCACCTTGGAAGACGGTACGAACCAACCGTTTGACATTCCCAAGGGGCAGAAATTCAACGTCAACGGCCAGGAAACCGATGCTTGGGGTCTCAAAGAAGGAATGAACATTTCGGCGACCGCCGTCACGGAAACACCGGAAACGGTCGTGTCACAAGAGGTGATACGTACTGGGACAGCGCCGCCACCGAAGCCTGACCCGCCAAAACAGGGTGCCACACTGCTCATCGTGGTTGTTCCGGCTAAGTAACTCCCAATGGCTCCTGAGGAAATAGCCTCATACAACATCGAAGCGCTTCCATGATTACTTTCGCACTCGGTCCCGACGCCGAGCGGAACCTGACCTGGTCGCGAGCAGAAGTCCGTCGCGAGAAAGGCTTTTGATCGTGCACTCCAGCGCGAGCTGGAAGCGGACATCGAATTGGACGCCAGCCAAGTAAAAAGGGAGTGAAAATGAGGGCAGCGGCTTTAACGCCCGAGCGGCGGAGTCAGATCGCCCGAAAAGCCGCAAAGAGTCGATGGGCCAAAGCAAAGAAGAAAAACAAAAATCCTAAAGTTCGGGGATAGCAGAAAGCTATCACCACCCCAGGTCCAACCAGTCCATATCTTTTACTCCCTTGAGCCCTTCGGCTTCGCCAACTCGCACTGTTGTTCACTGCTTTTCGACTCCGTCGCGCCGCACTGCCCGAACCATTGCACCTACTCAAGCTCACAATATCCCCGGGGTCGGATCCATGAATTTTGCTATTTCTCTCGGCTGCTCATCCAAATTAGTGCCAGCCGGCGTATAAGCAAGTAGAACTCGAAGTTTCCTACCGCGCGCTTCGGGAAAACTGCCGGGCCAAATCTTATCAGGAGAACGAAAATGAAGCCTTACAAGGCGACTCTCGCCTTATTGATGGCCTTCACGATCGCGATGCCGCAGGTGACACTGCCGGCAAACCATCGTGAGGCCCCAATCACGGCGCTCGATCACAAGGCGGACATCACCGACGTCTATGCCTTTGTCAGCTACGACCCAAACCAATCTCAGAACACGCCGCCGTCCAAGGTCACCATGATCCTGGGGGTAGATCCGCTGCTCGAGCCGGGCAACGGTCCCACCCTTTTCCCGTTCGATCCCGACATCTTGTACGAAATCAATGTGGACAACGACTATGACGCGCAGCCCGACCTTACTTTCCAGTTCCGCTTTGTCACCGAGTACCAGCTTCCCGATATCTACACGTCCGTGGTGGGCGTCGGCGATAACGGCGCGAACGCGCCCGGCACTTCGAACCTCGTTGTACCGCCACAGATTCGCGACTTCGATAATCCTGGACTTAACCTGCGGCAACAATATTCAGTGACCATGGTGCGTCACCGCCACCACGGCCATGACCACATGGATTCCGGTGACAATGACCAGGCAACTCAGATCCGTAACAGCGACGGCTCGCCGTTCTTCGCCGTGCCGGGCAATGCCGGTCCGCGGACCATGGACTATCACAGGCTTTTCGACCTGGCGACCTATCGAGCCCTGAACGTCCCAGATGTTTCCGTCTTTGCGGGCACAACCGACGACGCGTTTTGGATTGACCTCGGCGCGGCGTTTGACACGGCCAACTTCCGCACACTCGGCAGCGGCATCCCTGGCGTTCTCACCGACCAGGAGGATGCAGGTCCCTATGCCCAGGGAAAGAACTTCGCTAGCGATACCGTGTCCGGCTATGCAGTGAATTCGATTGCCATTGAAGTCCCCATCGAAATGCTGACACAAACAGGCAAGATTGAACCCGCCAGCTCACCCAACGCCACCGTTGGAGTTTGGGGTACCACGTCCCGCCCGCGCATCACCGTAAGGCGGTCGCCCTCGCCTTCGAAATCGGGTGGCGGCTGGCGGCAAGTGCAGCGGATGGGCAACCCGCTCATCAACGAGCTGCTGGTCGGCATCGGCAGCAAGGACCGCTTCAGCATGGATCAGCCGAAGAACGACGCGCAATTCGCGAAGTTCTTCCTCGATCCACCCATCGTCCATGCAGTCGAAGCACTCTACGGCGGCGCGCTCAAGGTGCCTGCGGCTCCGCGCAATGACCTGCTGCCTCTGGTGAGGTACCTGCCGCCGATAGCGGCTAGCAGCACTCCTCCCGGGCCGATTGCGGATCTCCTCCGCTTGAACACTGGAATTCCCGCGACGCCATTCGAGCAGGCCAGCCGGCTCGGCCTGCTTGGCGGGGATCCGGCCGGCTTCCCGAATGGGCGCCGCGTGTTCGATGACGTTACCGACATCACGCTGCGCGTTGGCATAGGCGGCGTGCTGGTCTCCGGCTTCAATCAATTTCCCAACACTCGTCTGGGCGATGGGGTGAACGCGAACGATGCGGACTACCGTTCGGCATTCCCTTATTTGGCCGACTGCCCCGACGGGCGCAACCGGCGCCACGTGGACCCGGGCGAAACAGGGGGCGGGCCAGTCAAATAATTCGTAGCGGTGCGTTCCCCGTGGCTTCGCAGTTTTCGATTCTGTGAAGTCACGGGCACTTAAAACCCGGGAGCCATGAAGGAAAAGAGAAGTATGGAGGAGGAGCAAAATGAAAATCTTGGCAGCAATTCTCGCACTCGGTCTCGCCGCCGGCACTCTGGCCCAGACCAAGCAGCCGACCGTCGTTTCGTCGGCTCAGCAAAAGATCGCCCAAGCACAGGCTCAGATCGACAAGGATCCCAAACGCTATCAGGCCTATAACCAGCTCGCGATGGCGCTCGCTCGCCGCGCCCGGGAAACTTCCGACGTGAGTTTCTATGCCAAGGCAGAAGCCGCGCTCGCGAGATCGTTCGAGATTTCGCCCGGCAATATTGAGGGGCAGAAAGTGCAGGCTTGGATCTTGCTGGGTAAGCACGAATTTGCCAAGGCCGCCGAGCTGGCCAGGCGGCTCAATGAAAAATGGCCCGACGACGTGTTGATCTACGGCTATCTCGTGGACGCAAACGTCGAGATGGGCAATTACCCAGCGGCGGAAGCAGCAGCGCAGTGGATGCTCGACATCCGACCCGGCAACGTCCCCGGCCTCACGCGCGCCGCGTATCTGCGTGAACTCTTCGGGGATGTGGACGGCGCGATCGAGTTGATGGAGATGGCCTATCGCCAGACCCCACCCAACGAGACCGAAGATCGCGCGTGGATTCTCACTCAGATCGCCCATCTGCAGTTCTCGATCGGTGATTGCAAGACCGCCGACCAGGTTTTGCGGCAGGCCCTTGCACATTTCCCGGACTATCACTACGCGCTGGCCAATCTCGCCAAAGTGCGTGCAGCAGAGGGAAATTTCACGGAGGCAGCGCAACTCTTGCAGCAGCGTTATCGGAGTGCCGCGCATGCTGAAAACGCTTACGACTTGGCGGTGGTGCTCGAGCGCGCCGGCAAGCGCGACGAAGGACGGGCTCTCTTCGCCGAATTTGAGGCCAAAGCCAGAAAAGAAATCGAGTCGCCCGACAACGCCAATCGTGAACTGATTTTCTACTACGCTGACTATGCGAATAGGCCTGCGGAAGCGCTGCGCATCGCGGCGCGCGAAATCGGCCTTCGCAAGGATGTCTATACGCTAGATGCATATGGCTGGGCGCTTTCAGCAAACGGCCGCAACGAAGCGGCAGGTGAACAACTCCAAGCCGCACTCGCCGTTGGCGTGCGCGACGCGCAATTGTTCTATCACGCCGGTATCATCGCGGAACGCGCTGGCGACGTCGCCAGAGCCGCTCAACTGTTGCGTGAATCCCTCAAGCTGAATCCTGTGTCTGAACACGCCGGTCCGGCGCGTGTGGCGCTGGACAGGTTGCCCGCGTCCTAAGACGTGAGGACTACGGCAGACGGCTCCTTGCTATGGTTTCCGGGCCTCCCAGCCAGCCCTATGAAGCCATCTTCCATACCAGTTCCGGCCCCATCCACCTGGCCCTGGCATGTTTTTTTGACAAAGACGCTGAATTTCCGTATAAAGTTCTTAGGCGAATAAAAAGCGAATATTCCCGGCCTCTCCTCGCCTCGAGAACTTCTTCATGTCCTGGTCCGTCTCTTCCTTGCGGCTTCATGTTGAATCGGCACTGGCCGGCCGCGTTGTCTCTCCGTTTCGTTTCAAGGAAGCTAGCGCGCCTGCGGTGGTGCCAATGGGTATCGCCGCTTTGGATGAACTGACCGGCGGCTTGCCACGCGGTTGTTTGACGGAAATCTACGGGCCGCCTGGCTCCGGAAAAACTTCCATTTTGCACTCGGCGCTGGCGGCGCGGACGCAAGCGGCTGAAGCATGCGCTTTGGTGGATGCCCAGGACTGTTTCGATCCGGTAAGCGCGCAGGGCTCAGGCATTGAATTGTCGCGGCTCCTTTGGGTTCGCTGCCGGGGAATTGATCCAGCGCTGCGCAGCGTGGATTTACTGCTGCACGGTGGTGGATTTGGTTTGCTCGCGCTCGACCTCGGCGACATTCCTGCGCGGCTTGTCCGGCAGGTGCAGTTGAACGTGTGGTTCCGGATGCGTCGCGCGGTGGAAGACACCTCCACGGTGTTTGTCGTTCTGGCGCAGGAAACCAATGCCAAGTCCTGCGCCTCGTTGGTGCTGCGCGTGGAAAGAGAAGCCACCGCGTGGTCGTTGCCAATGCAGGAAACGGAGCGTCGTGCCGTGCACACGCCGGGTTGCCTGCTGGATGCCAGCAGGCACTCGGCGGAAATGGTGCGCTCGTTCCAGCGGCGCAAAAAGCCTCTTTTCATTGATCAAGCGAAAAATTGCGAACCAGCGGGAACGGTGCATTTTCAGTTGATTTCCGACAAGCGAAGCAGTGAAGAGGAGTTGCATGAGGAAACTTCGCTGGCGCCGCAAGTCTTCGAAGAAAGGAGTCAGAACCCTGGCTGAGTATGCGTATTGCAAAGGGCTCTTTGCTTTGATTCATGGCGTTCTGTGCCATTTTCGTTCCCGATTTCCTTTTGCAGGCAGTGGTGCGTTACGAGCCGGCGCTGCGAAACCAGCCGCTGGTTTTGCTGGATGGACCGCCCCCCGTATTTCGGGTGATCGCGGCCAGTGAAGCAGCACGCCAGCTAGGTGTAACCGCAGGGCTGACCAAGGCTGCTGCCGCGGAATTCCATGGAGTGCAGATTCGGTTTCGCAATCGAGAACAGGAAGGAGCCGCTCATGCGGCGCTGATGGATGCAGCATGGTCGATTTCGCCGCGAGTGGAAGAGACTGCGATAGACCTGGTGACCATGGACGTAGCTGGGCTCACAACCTTATTTGGTTCCCGCGAAAAGATCGGTTTGCAGCTGCAGTCGCGTTGTTTGGAGCTGGGACTTCACGTCCACCTGGCTGTTTCGGAAAACCTGGAAACGGCGCGGATTGTGTCCTGCGCGCATCGCGGCCCGACCATTGTCTCTGCCGGTCAGGAAGCCCTATGCCTAAAACCACTGCCAGTGGATTTGCTTGCGCCGAGCGAAGAGCTCGCGGAAGTGCTTCGCCATTGGGGCATCAGCAGTTGCGGAGCGCTCGCGGCATTGCCGGTATTGTCGCTCTCTGAATGTGTAGGGCAGGAAGGCGTGCGTCTGCATGCAATCGCCAGCGGGAAAGGCCATCGTGCACTGATTCTGGCGGAGCCGAGGCATGTATTTGAAGAATGTCTGGAGCTGGATGATACGGTCGAAGAATTGGAGCCACTTTCTTTTTTGCTGGGCAGACTGCTGGATCAGCTTTGTGCGCGCGTAGCGGCGCGGGCTCTTGCGATTCGCATAATCCGACTGAAATTCGAGCTGCAGCCTTCTTTTGAAGAAGCGTTTGACACATCGCGCGAAATGGTGCGCGTCAAACAGCCTGCTGGAACCTTTCATTGTTCACTTACTCTGCCCAGAGCGACGCAGGACGCCAAGCTGCTGCTGAAGCTTTTGCGCTTGCGGCTGCAGGGCCAACCGCCTAATGCGCCGGTACAGAAATTGTGGATGAGTGTCGATACCGATCGTCCGCGCGCAGTCCAGGGCGGCTTGTTTCTTCCTGCTGCGCCGGATCCTGACAAGCTGGAACTGACACTCGCGCGTATTGCCAGCGTAGTAGGCGAAACCAATGTTGGCTCGGCGGAACTTCCAGACTCTTTTCGGCCAGATGCCTTTCGCATGCGGAAATTTGACGCGGGAGATGCTGATTCGCGAAAAGCGGTCAGCGCAGTTAGCGCAAAGGTTCATGGAGAACTGCAAAAAGCAAAAATCAATTTCCGCTACCTCCGCCCGCCGCTGCCCGCTCACGTTGCACTCGACGCGGGCCATCCTGTAAGAGTCAGCTGGAAAGGGAACACCGGGAAGGTGGTCCATGCTTCTGGTCCATGGCGATTGTCCGGACAGTGGTGGGCAGAAAACTTCTGGCAAGAAGACGCCTGGGAGGTCGAGCTCAGTTTCGCCGGAAAAACTCTGCTCTCCGGCACCTATTGCATCGTTTTTGATGCGCAACAAAAAAAGTGGTTTGTGCGCGGGAGCTACGACTGATGTACGTCGAACTTCACGTGCGGTCCGCATTTAGCTTTCTGGAAGGCGCATCCACGCCGGAGCAGCTTGCCAGCATCTGTTCGGCCTTATACATGCCCTCCATGGCGTTGATGGATCGCGATGGGATGTATGGCTCGCCGCGCTTCCACCTGGCAATGACAAAAATCGGATTAAAGGCGCACATCGGAGCGGAAATTACCTGCACTGAGGGCGGACGGCTGGTTCTGCTGGTCAGCTCCGCGGAAGGCTACAAAAATCTTTGCCGTCTTTTGACGCGAATGAAGTTGCGCGCGGAAAAAGGCCAGGGCGCGATTCACCTCGAGGAAGCGGAAGAATTCAGCAACGGGCTGATTTGTCTGACCGGCGGAGAAGAAGGGCTATTCGCGAACAGTCTTCATCGTGGCGGCTTGAAAAATGCCTCCGCGTGCGTCGAACGACTCTTAGGAATTTTTGACCGGGACCATCTCTATATCGAACTGCAACGCCACTTCGTTCGCGACGAGGAACGTCGCAATCAGGCGGCCGTGGATCTTGCACGCCGGTTCCGTCTCCCGCTGCTCGCTACCAATGGCGTCTGCCACGCATTGCCGGAGGACCGCGAAATACTCGACGCCTTTTCTTGTTTGCGGCATCACCGGGTGCTGGCCAACGCCGGCAAACTGCTTTCTTGCAATGGGGAGCGCTATCTTAAATCGCCCGAACAAATGGCGGCGCTCTTCGCCGATGTGCCCGAAGCCATCGCCAACACCGGCGAACTTGCTTCGCGCTTGCAATACACCATGCGAGACCTTGGCTATCAATTTCCCACCTACCCGACACCGAATGGCGAATCACAAATCGAATTTTTGCGCGCTCGAACGTGGGAAGGAATGCGGAGCCGCTACGGATCGGGAAACGAAAAGGCCCAAAAACAGATCCAGAAGGAACTCGAGCTTATCCAAAAACTCGATCTCGCCGGCTATTTCCTCATTGTTTGGGACATTATCCGTTTCTGCCGCGAGAAAAATATCCTGGTTCAGGGGCGCGGTTCCGCTGCGAATAGTGCCGTGTGTTACGCACTGGGAATTACTGCGGTCGATGCGGTCGGCATGAACCTATTGTTCGAACGGTTCTTGTCCGAAGAACGCGGCGAATGGCCGGACATTGATCTCGATCTTCCCAGTGGCGATCAGCGCGAACGGGCCATTCAATATGTTTACGAGCGCTACGGAAAATTTGGCGCAGCGATGTGTGCGAATGTCATCACCTATCGCGGAAAATCGGCGGCGCGAGAAATCGGCAAAGTTCTCTCGTTCGATGCGGAAACACTCGATAAGCTTTCCAACCTGGTGAGCGCATGGGAGTACACCGATTGCAAAGATACGTTGGCGCGGCAGTTCAAGGATGCCGGCCTTGATCTGGGGCAGCATCGCATTCTGAAATTTTTCGAACTTTGCCAGAAAGTACAGGATCTGCCGCGCCACTTGGGCCAGCATTCCGGCGGAATGGTCATTTGCCAGGGCCAGCTTGACTCCGTAGTTCCGCTTGAGCCCGCCACGATGCCCGGACGTGTCGTCGTGCAATGGGACAAGGAAGATTGCGCGGATATGGGCATCGTCAAGGTCGATTTGCTTGGCTTGGGCATGATGGCCGTTCTGGAAGATACGATTTGCCTTATTCGCGAGCACCAGAAAGAAGAAATCGATTTAAGCCGTTTGCCACAGAACGACCGGGCAGTTTACTCGGCGCTGCAGGCTGCGGATACTATCGGATTGTTCCAAGTGGAAAGCCGAGCACAAATGTCCTGCTTGCCGCGCCTCAAGCCAGAAAGCTTTTACGATATTGTGGTGCAGGTGGCGATTATCCGTCCTGGTCCGATCGTCGGGAAAATGGTTCACCCCTACTTGAATCGCCGTCAGGGCCGAGAACCAGCCGAAACACTGCACCCGCTCCTAGAATCAACTCTCAAGCGCACGCTCGGCGTCCCGCTGTTTCAAGAGCAGCTTTTGCGCATGGCCATGATTGCCGCCGGGTTTACCGGCGGGGAAGCCGAAGAGCTGCGCCGCGCGCTTGGTTTCAAACGATCGGAAGCGCGCATGAAGGAAGTCGAGATCAAGCTGCGCCGCGGAATGACGGCTAATGGCATTGTCGGCGAAACGCAGGACAAAATCGTTCAGTCCATTACTTCCTTCGCTTTGTACGGCTTCCCGGAATCCCATGCGGCGAGTTTTGCCCTCATCGCCTACGCCAGCGCGTTCTTGAAATGTCACTACCTCGCGGCATTTACTGCGGCCATGTTGAACAACCAGCCGATGGGCTTTTATCGTCCCGCAACCCTGATCAAAGACGCGCAGCGGCATAGCCTGAAATTCAAGCCGATTGACGTCACCCAATCGCAATGGGATTGCACGATCGAAGAGCACGGCGGCGAGTTGCGGGTGCGCATTGGTTTGCGTTATGTCAAAAGCCTGCGCAAAGAAACTGCGCTGCAGATTGTGGAGCAGCGCACGAAGCGTCCTTTTGATTCAATTGACGATGTTAAACGCCGTATTCCGCAAATGCAGATCAATGAGCTGCGCGTGCTGGCTTCCATCGGTGCTTTTAATTTCATTCCTGGCAAAACGGCTGCACATCGCCGCGATGCGTTGTGGCAAGTGGAGCGCGCCAATCGCCTGCCGGGACCTCTGCTGGAAACTTCGTCTAGGCCCGAAATACGGGAAGATGACGCATCGGCATCGGTGTCACCTTTGCCTGCGATGACTTCCAAAGAGCGCATCTTCGCGGACTTTCGTGGCACCGGCTTGACCGTCGGTCCGCATCCACTGGCCCCACATCGTGCCCAGCTGAACGCTCTCGGCATTTCGCCCGCCGGCATCTTGAAACATCTTCCTGACGGAAAGTCGGTCGAGGTAGTCGGAGCGGTGATTGTGCGCCAGCGCCCCGGCACTGCCAAAGGATTTGTATTCCTCAGTCTGGAAGATGAAACCGGGGTGGCCAACATCATCATCACGCCCCAACTCTTCGAACGCGATCACACCGTCGTCGTTCACCACGCTTTTTTGCGAATCGGGGGATTTGTCCAGAATCAAGACGGAGTCGTCTCGGTAAAGGCCGGCCACATTGAGCCGTTTGAATTGGCCACTGCCGAAGTTCCTTCCCACGACTTCCACTAATACCCGACTGGATCGCGTCGCGCATCCTTGCGCTCCGGCAAGAACAACACCAGCAGACCCGCCATAGCCATACACGTCAGCAAAACGAGCAGCCCAGGTGTAAACGATCCGCTGTGCGACCGCAAGAATCCCACTGCGTAAGGCCCGAGAAAACCGCCCAGATTGCCGAGCGCGTTGATAAGCCCCATGGCCGCCGCCGCTGCCGATTCCATCAGAAATTCCGACGGCAACGGCCAAAAGCTCGGTAGGAACGCGGTCGTGCATGCGCCAACCACAATCATCAAGGCAAAAGCTACGCCGAGGTTATTGCTGAAGAAAACCGCGCCGCCGAGGCACGCGGCGCCAACAAACAGTGGGAGTGCCGTGTGCCAACGCCGCTCACGGGTACGATCCGAATGCCAGCCATTCAGAAGCATTGCCACGACGCCGGCGACATAAGGAAGCGCGGCGAGCATGGTAACTGTCAGATTCGAAAAGCCGGTAGCGCGTTTCAGGATTGTCGGAAACCAAATCGCAAAACCATAGATCCCGGTAACAGAAAGAAAATAGACGAGTGTCAGCAAAATCACGCGCGGCATGTGTAAGGCTTGGCCGACGGAAATTTCTCGCGCGCAGGGCTTCGCTGCTTTTTCTCGCTCGAGCTCCCCGGTAATCCACTGGCACTCTTCTTTTGCCAGCCACTTGGCGTCGGCCGGCCAGTCGGGAAGCAAATAGAGCGTAACCAGGCCCAGAGCGACCGCCGGAAGCCCTTCCAACACAAAAAGCCATCGCCATCCCGGCCAACCCGCCCAATGCACGTTCAAGATGACGCCCGCGAGCGGTGATCCAATGACGTTCGCCACAGGAATCGCTGCCATAAACAACGCCGCGGCCTTGGCGCGATCTTCGTAACGAAACCAGTGCGTCAGATACACCAGCACTCCAGGAAAGAAGCCGGCTTCCGCGGCGCCCAGCAAAAATCGGGCCGCATAGAACTGCGCGGGCGTGCGCACGAGCGCAACCAATACCGTCACAATTCCCCAAGTCAACAAAATGCGCGCAATCACCTTGCGCGCGCTCCAGCGCTCCACCAGTAACGCGCCAGGAATTTCGAACACCACGTATCCGACAAAGAAGATTCCTGCTCCTAGTCCAAACACTCGATCGCTGAAACCCAGATCGCGGGTCATCTCCAGTCCTGCAAAACTCACGTTGACTCGATCGAGAAACGCTACCAGGTAAAGCAAGAAGAGAAACGGGAGCAGATGCACCGCGATCTTGCGGGCGGTCACGTTCGAAGGGGGCGCTGGCCTGCTTGAAAGACCCATCGCACCGTTCTACCACACTCGAGGAATTGCTCTTAGCCATCTTCGACAGCAGTGTGATTGTCGTTCGAGAAGCGACCGAAAATGAGTGCGAGGGAATTGAACTCGAACCGGTGCGTCAGAAGGTGAAGCGGAGACGGGCGGAAGCGCTGCGCGGGGCGGCAACGGCGGTGCCGGAGAAAAGGCCGGCGAAGTTGAGGACATTAATGCGGTCGGTGAGATTGGCGGCTTCCAGCTGAAGACTTAGCGTTCGGGTTTCCTTGCGATAGAGTTCGGCGCCGACGGCTGCGCCCAGTGAAAAATTGGGTTTGACGCGGCCGCGATCGAGATTGACGCGGGAAAGAATGTCCTCACCGTACTGAGCCAGCAAAAAATTCAAATCAATGTTTTCGGGATCGAGTTCAATCGGCAGCCCGCTGCCGTAGTTGGCACTGACCGCGGCCCAGACGCGCTTGGTGGCTTGCATACGAACGCGGGCACGGACGGTGTTGCGCTGGTCCTGGGTGACGGCGAAGCGACTGGTGTCGGTGAGTTCGTCGCCGGCTTCGCTGCCGAGGAACAAACCGCCGGTAATCGGTCCCTGGGCATTGGCGGACTGGTTCGAATAGCTCAGGAAGCCGGCAAAGCGGCCCCATTCGGTGACGGCGAGGCGGATCTCTTCGCCGATGATGCGCGCGTGATCGAATGCGATTGGAAAGCTGACGCCAGTAGCCAGCAAAACGTCGTCGTCGGCGAAGTTACGGAAGTTGCGGCGAAACACGTTGGCGTCGAGGCGGAGTTTGCCGAACAACGCCTGGGTGAGGCCTCCTTCGAAATAGTTTCCGCGGGAAGGGCGGACGGGAAGGCGCACGACGACAGGACTGAGCGAGTCGAGTTCCGGCGAGCTGGCGAGAAGAAGATTTTCCATGGCCGGAGTTTGAAAGACGCGATCGTAGGAAAAGTGGAGCAGCGTCTTGGATTGCGGAATGTAGCGTGAAATGCCAAGGCGGGGGCTCCAGGCGGACTCGTGCGCGACAAAACCGTAGTGATCAAAACGTAGGCCTGCGCTGACATTCCAATTGCCGGCGTGAAAGGTGTCTTGAACGTAGAAGGCGGGCTCGACATCCCATTTGCGGTCATTAAAGGAAAACTGCTGCAGCGTTCCCGGTTCGAACTGCGATGGGTCGGTGATTTGGTAGGAAAGCGATTCGTGAACGGGAGTAAAGAGGGCGTCCACGCCGGCTTTCCAGTCGTTATGCCCGCGATGCCAAGAGATGTCGGCGCGTCCATAGCCTTCCCGGTAGCCGCGATCCTGGGCAACGATGACCGGCGTGGACAGTTCGTTGGATTGGAGCGCGAAGGAATCGTCGCGGACGCTGGCGGAAAGGCTCCAGAGAAGATTGGGCGAGGCGATATGCTGGAAATAGATTTGTCCGCTGGTTTCGATGCTGGCGGCGTCCTGGCGTTGGCCGGCGGCTTGCTGGACGCGTTCGTTGGGGACGATGTAGCGAGTTTCGCTGCGGGTGATGGTGAAGCGCAGTTTGTCACGCTCTGAAAAATCGTGCTCGTACGCGGCGGAGAAACCCGAGCCGTTGCCGCGGTTGGTGAAGTTCTCAAGAACCGGCGGATCGAGATAGCGATCGGTATGGAAGCCCTGGGCGCTGGCTTCGAAATGGTTGGCGCCAGCTGAGTAGCCCATTTCAGCGGCGCCGCCCGCAGAAGCGAAGCTGCCGCCGCCGAGTTCGATACGGCCATGCAAGCCGGCGGGCGGATTCTTTTCGGTGGTCAGCTCGACGATGCCGCCGAGCTTGCGGCCATATTCGGCGGCGTATCCGGCTGTAAGCACGCGAAGAGATTCCACGTCGCCGGCGTCGAAGGACGGCGCAAAAGCGGGCGAGCGGTTTTGCGTAAGCGGCATTCCGTCCAGCACGTATTGCACCTGATACTCGGAGCCGCGCGGGTGGAGAATGCCGTTGGCTTCGTAAAGCCAGCCGGGCTGGTCGTTGACGGCGTCGGAAAGGCTGCGGCCGGCCTGGGCGGCACCGTGTTCGCGGAGTTTCTCGCCGCTAAGCGAGTAGATGGTGTTGGTTTCCGATGGATCGAGCAGCGTGGCGGCGTCGGTGACCTCGACGCGCGTGTTGATGGATGCGACGCCCAGGGTGACGGCCACGCGCACGGGAACTTCGCTGCGAATTTCGACGAGGTCGGTCCAATCGGCGAAGCCTTCCGCTGCGATGCTGAGGCGGTAAACGCCGAAAGGAAGTTCAGCGGCAATGTATTTGCCGTCGGCGGTGATCGGGAATTCGCGCTTGAGCTGGTTGGACACGCTGACGAGTAGCGCGCTAGCGGCCGCGGCTCTGCCTTGCGGGTCCTTTACCTCGATACGAAGCTCTCCGCGCTCGCGTTGGGCGAAGGCAGAATGTGGCGTGGCGGCAAGCGAAAGGGTTACGGCTGCGGCCAAAATCAGCCGAGGCCAACAGAGAAAGCCATAGTTGCGCAACAAACAGAGCGAGAGCTTCACAATTCAAAGTTAGCACGTGCGCCGTGTCCAGGCCGTGTCGAAGGCTGCTGGTGTAGCGAACCAGGCTCGTGAACAAAATTTCAAGATGCCGTGCTCTTGCCGCATTTCGGCCAATCACGCACAATGCCAAAATCCTTGCGCACGCGAATCGTCTATGCCTGACCGGCCCACTCTAGCCATTGTCGTTTCCTCGCACGTCGTGTTTGGCGCGAAAACCGTTGCTTCAGAGGAGGTGGACGCGAGGTTCGGCATGCCGATTGGAAAACTGCGAAATCGAGCGGGTATCGTTTCCTTGGCGCATGCCGGCGCCGGCGAAACGGAAACAACGCTCGGAACGCAGGCGGCGGAGGGAGCCCTGCGTGCCGCAGGCCTAAAGGCCAGCGCGATCGACTGGATTCTCGCTACGACGGAGACCCATCATGCGTTTCCGGCACAGGCGGCGCAGATTCATCGGGCGCTCGGCGCGCGCGAAGGCTGCGGCGCGATGGACATTGGCGGAGCGTGCCTGGGATCGGTGCATGCGCTAGCGGTGGCCAAGGCTTTTGTCGAGTCCGGACACTCTGGCACGGTGCTGGTGGTGACCGCGGATGTGCATTCGCGGACGCTTATAGCAGGGCGAGTGGCAGGCGAGTTTGGCGGGTTGTTTGGCGATGGCGCGAGCGCCTTCGTGGTTCGAAGGGAAACAAAGGATGCGTCGCTGGCGGGTTTCCTGCTGCGCGATTTCTTCTTTGGATGCGCGTCGCAATATCAGCAGGCGATCCAGGTTTCAGCCGAGCCGAGCGATCAACTGAGAGTGGTGTTCGATGGAGATGCGCTTTCGCGGGCGGCCACGGCTCGGCTCGAGGAGTGTATCCACACGCTAGAACGACTCAGCGGAGTGGGGCGGGGACAAGTTGCCGCCTTCGCCACGCATCAGCCGAATCCGCGGCTGGTGACGTTGCTGGCCAAACGCGCGGGTTTGCCGGTTGAGAAGTTTCCGCTGGTGGCGGATACGCGCGGGAATCTGGGGTCGACCACGTGCGCAGCGGCGCTGCACTACGCGCTCGAACGGGCGCAGCAGCGCGGGAGTGGCACGCTGCAGCCGATCTTTCTGGCTTCGCTGGGACCGGGGCTGCTGTTTGGCGGAGGCTGGCTGGAGCCGGCGATTCGGCGCGGAGGTCCTGCTCCCGTCCAATGTTCGTGACATTTGTGAGGGACGCCGGCGAAGACCGTCTGGGAGCGGCCGAACGTATTTCTTTTGTTTTCAAGAGATTGAGAGTGTTTCCGGATGTGCGTCAAGGCGCTTGGATGGGCTGTTTCCTATTTGGCATGCCAACCTTGCCGAGCATTCCGAGTCACAATCCAGTGCGGTTCCACTCCAGTGGGCCATGGGGTCTTTACTTTTGCGTTTGTTTGGCGCATTTGTTCTCGCGACCGCCCATGAACCATTCCTCTATGCGTGCCGTCATGCAGATGTACAAGGAGCGCCGAGCCATTACCGCTCGAGGCGATGAATTCGTGCAGGAGTGGGTCCTGTCCGCTAGTGCAAGCGACTCTGACGCCGTGCAGCGTGATGCCGTGCGCGAGGCTTCCGCAGTTGTGCGCTGCGAATGGGAGGCGCTGCTGGCTGAAAATGCTCCTTTGGCTTTTCGGGTGGCCCGCGGAGTTTTACACAACGACGCGGACGCGGAGGATGTAGCCCAGGAGACGTTGTGGAGAGCGTACCAGCGTATCGAGCGTTTGCGGGACCGTACGCGTTTCCGGTCCTGGCTGGTTAGAATCAGTTTCCGGCTGGCGCTTGATCGGCTGCGTTCTCTAAAGCGGCGCCAGCAGCGGGAAGCGCAATGGGTTTTCGAGCATACGCGAAAGGACTCGGGTGGCGTCTCCGGGAGCGAATTTCAGCATCATCTGCAACGCGCACTGGATGAGCTGCCAGAAAAACAACGACTGGTCTTGCTGTTGGCAACGATGGACGGCCACAAGCTGGAAGAAGTTGCGGTCTTGCTCGGTGTTCCGCTGGGAACGGTAAAGTCCCGGCTGTTTTTCGCAAAGAAATCGTTGGCGGAGAAACTGCGATGTTTTGTGAATCCTATCGAGCGACGTTGAGCGAGGCCCTGCTCCGCGGCGAGCAGTTGCGCGAAGACGCGGCAGCTCATCTTGCCGCGTGTGCGCCGTGCCGCAAATGGGCTCTGGAAGAGCAAGCGCTTGTGACTTCGATCGAAGGCACTTTGCGGTCCATAGCGAATACCGAGGTTCCGGCATCACTGATTCCGAAGGTGCGAAGCCGCCTTGTGGAACTGCCTAAATCCGTTGCTTGGCGTTCGCCCCTACTGGCATACGCGGCGGCAGCGCTTGTGCTCGGCGCAATGGTTCTCTTGTTTGGTGCGCGGACGAGAGTTTCCGTCGTGCCGCAGGGCAATGCCGTGCGAGAGGTATTAACCATCTTGCTGGCTGAGCCGAAGTCCGCGCCGAAACAAGCCGCGCCGCGGCGGGAGTTGGTGGTTACTCATGAACGAAACGGCGTGCGGCAACCAGCTGCCATGCAGGCCCAACCGGAAGTGCTGATTTCAGCAGACGAACAGCTTGGGCTACAACGCTTTACGGCTTCCTTGAAACGCGTGTCGGCGAATCGACCTGCGTTAGTGAAAGCGGAAGCCACAACGGAGATCGCGCCATTGGAAATTGCCGGGATCGATGTAAGGCGGTTGTCGATTGAGCCGCTCGAAAGCGGCGACGCGAACTGATTCCAAGGGTTTTTGTAGATTTATTCTGAGGAGATGACGGATGAAAAAGAACGTGCTGATGTGTGCGCTTCTTGTTGTCACCGCCTTTGGAACCGCCGCGCAGGAGACTGCAAAGCCGAAAGCGGACGATCGCACGCCGGCGGTGACGCCGCTACGCGTGCAATTGGTTTTTGCCGAATACGACGGCGAGAAGAAGGTGTCCATCCTGCCCTACATATTTACGGTGAACGCCGACGAACGCCGCGCGCGGCCAGGATCGCTGATTCGCAATGGCGCGCGCGTTCCCGTAGCCACTGGAAAGGACCAATCCACTTATGTGGATATCGGAACCAACATGGACTGCTCGGCGACTCTGCAGGAAGACGGCCGCTACAAGCTGCAGATGACTTTGGAGCGGAGTTCCATCTCGCCGGAAACTCCCGCGGGCAGCGGCAATCCGATCATCCGGCAATTCCGAGTAGACTTGAACCCGGTGCTGAAAGACGGACAGACCGTCGAAAGCGTAGTTTCCACCGATCCGTTGAACGGTCACGTCTACCACGTCAGCGTGACGCTCAATGTTGTGAAGTAGCCAGGCCTAGGAGTGACCGGCGACCAGCTCCTGCAGTACCGGCTCGAGCAGCGGCCTCGAAAACCGGTAACCGATTCTCGCCAGCACAGCGGGTTTGACACGCTGGCTTGAGAGCAGCAGCGCTTCTGCCATTTCACCGATCGCCAGCTTCAAAGCGAGCGCCGGGATGGGAAAGAATGACGGGCGATGCAGCGCGGAAGCCAGCGCCTGGGTGAATTCGGAATTGCTCGCTGGCTCCGGCGCGACGACATTCACGGGGCCACGCAGGTCGCGCGTGTTCAGCGCAAACTTGATGATTTCCACTACCTCGTCGAGGGCCACCCAGGACATCCATTGTTTGCCGCTGGCGATCCTTCCCCCGGCTCCAAAGCGAAAGGGCAGCATCATTTTAGGCAGCGCCCCGCCTTGCTTGGCTAGGATGATTCCGAATCGCGGCAGCACCACGCGGGTACGAAGTGCCTCCGCACGAAGGGCTTCCGCTTCCCAATCCCGCGCCAGGTCTGACAGAAAATCCGAGCCCGGCACGCTGGCCTCGGTCAACACTTCATCGCCGCGGTTTCCGTAGAACCCGATGGCGGAAGCGCTGATCAACACGGTCGGCTTGGCGTTCATCTTTCCGAGGGCAGCCACCAGCGCGCGCGTCGCGTCCACGCGGCTGGTCCGCAGCGTGCGCTTTCGCGACTCGGTCCACCGGCCATCTGCGATGGACGCTCCTGCCAGATTCACCACCGCGTCGGCGCCGACCGCGGCGCCGCCCAGTTCCCCCGTTTCTGGATTCCAGGCCACATCGAACGCTCCGTGCGTCCCACCTGCGGTTTTGGTTTGGGGCCGCACCAGGCGGCAGACGGTGTGACCATCGATGGCCAACGCTCCGACCAGCGCTGTGCCGACGAGGCCCGTCGCTCCGCTCACCAGAATTTTCATGAGCCTAAGTATAGGCAGCCAAGCAGGCGACAGGAAGCACTGACAGCGCCTGCGCCAGCAACCCCTTGCCCGAATTCGGGTTAAGATAAGTCGGCGAACTCAAATGACTGTAAAGGTCCTCTATTTTGGCCGACTGAAAGAGCTTTCCGGCACTTCGGAAGAAATTGTCGAAGTGCAGGACGGCGCGCTGATCGAAGACCTTTTCGCCCGGTGTTCGACGATGCGGCCAGAGTTGAACAAATTCCGGGCTTCGTTGGTGGCCGCGCGCAATAGGGAATTTGCGCCGTGGAGCACCCCCTTGAGCGCCGGCGATGAAGTAGGCTTTCTGCCGCCGGTGAGCGGCGGATAGGCCAGTGATCCATACGATGGGCGCCCCCAGCGAAGATCGCATCGAAATTACGCGCACGGTGATTCCCAACGCGGCGATTGCCGCGCAGGTGCGCACAGACGGAGATGGCGCCGTCGCGACGTTTGACGGCTGTGTGCGCAACCACTCGCACGGCCGGGAAACTCTGTACCTTGAATACGAAGCATACGAAGCCATGGCGCTGGCCAAAATGCATGAAATCGCGGCCCACATTCACGCAAACTACGCGGTTTGCCAGCTAGCCATGGTGCACCGTGTTGGACGACTTGAAATTGGCGAGACCAGTGTTTTTATCGCGGTTAGCGCCGCGCATCGCGCCGCGGCCTTTGACGCCTGCCGCTATGCGATCGACACCCTGAAGAAGACCGTACCGATCTGGAAGAAGGAATTTTTCGCAGATGGCGCAGTATGGGCCGATGGCGAGTTGCCGCCCGTCCCGGCGGAGACTCCCGCCGCGAAACCAGCATCCAATTGAATTGATGAACACACTTCTGGCGCGCCCAACCTGCCCGCATCGGCTGCCTCTCGCGGTGCCGGTCGGCTGGCTGTTTTTGATCTGCGTTGTGCTCGCCCCTTGCGCTCCGGCCCAGAACGATCGCCCTCCCTGGGCGCGCAACTCCAAAACGTCCAACGCTTCTTCCTCGTCTACGGACAACTCTTCCGATCCTTTGCAGGACCGCGCCAAAATCAAGGTCAAAGTAGACTTGGTCAATGTGCTGGTCAGCGTGCTGGACGAACACAACCGTCCAGCGCCCGACTTGCCGGTCGACGCATTCCAGCTCTTGGATGAAGACAACCCGCAAACCATCGCGGTGTTTGAAAAGGAAACGCAGCAGCCGCTCGATTTGGCACTCATGTTCGACGCTAGCCTGAGCACACAGCTCGGTCAGCCGGCCCAACGTGAGGCGGCGACGCGCTTCATTCAACAGGTGCTGCGGCCGGGCGACCGGCTGGCAGTCTATGCAGTGGATGAAAATGTGACGCAAATTGCAGCGTTTTCGGACAACGTTGCCCGCCTGCAAGATGCCGTCAAGCGCATTCCGCAAGGCGCAGGTACCTCGATTTACGACGCCGTGTTTCTCGGCTCTCGCGGATTGGCAAGGCAAGGAGCAGATCGCCGGTCGGTGATTATTCTGATCACTGACGGCGGAGAGACCACGAGCCACGCGGATTTCGACACCGCACGGCGCGAAGCGGTTCGCAACGGCACCCTGCTATACACCGTGGTCATTCGCGCCATCAAAAATGAGAATGGGCGCAACACGGCGGGCGAACATGCGCTCGAGACCATCACCGACACCACGGGTGGCGCCGTCTTCTATCCTGACAGCACCAGCCAGTTAGGCGAGATCTTCGATCGCATCAATCGCGAACTGCGTACCCAATACCGGTTGGGCTACTACCCGACGCCGCGCGGGCCCGCAGACACCTACAGGCACATTGAAGTGTCCGTGGTTAGACCGGCTCTGCCGCAAGTGCCGTCCGCGTCCACAGCTACAGTAGACACTTCCACTCCGCCTGCCGGCTACTCCGTGCGGCACCGAAAATCTTATTACACCGGGCTTCCGTAAGGGACCGGGCAAAAGGCGCGGACGCAGGAAACCTCAGAGCCCGCTGCAGGGAATTGCGCGCCAGCTTCCTTTCCATTGTTAAAGAAAGCTCATCCCCCTTCCGCTGGTTGTGTTTCGACCCGGTGTTTCGCGGCACGCCGGGAAAAGCGGAGCCATGAGGGAAGCGAGCAGGCCAAATGCCATGAACAAGACGGTAGCGCGCACCTTGCGCCCTCTTGACTGACTAAACTGAACCGTTTAGTATGGAACTGTCACTGCCCTTCGAGGTTGACCATGATCCGCGTGCAAAGTCTCATCAAGAAATTCGCCGATATTACCGCCGTCAACGATATTTCCTTCGAAGTGGCTAAGGGCGAAATTTTCGCTTTCCTCGGGCCCAACGGCGCGGGGAAAACCACCACCATCAAGATGCTGACTACGCTGTTGGCGCCGACCAGCGGCAGCCTTCAGCTCAACGGTCTCGATCCTGCCCAGCAGCCCAATGAAGTCCGCCAGCAGTTCGGCATCGTTTTTCAGGACCCCAGTCTCGACGGCGACCTGACCGCGGCAGAAAACCTGGAACTGCATGGCGTGCTCTATCACGTTCCGCGCAAGATCCGCCAACAACGCGCGGAAATGCTATTGAAACTTTTCGAGTTGTGGGATCGTAAAGACACGCTCGTCAAAACATTTTCCGGTGGGATGAAACGCCGCCTGGAAATCGCGCGCGGCTTTCTGCACACTCCAAGAATTCTCTTTTTGGACGAGCCGACTTTGGGCCTTGATCCCCAGAGCCGCAACCAGTTGTGGACTCACGTTAGACACCTCAACGAAACCGAGCAGGTGACGGTGTTTCTCACCACCCATTACATGGAGGAAGCCGACCGCGTGGCCCAGCGCATCGCCGTCATAGACCACGGCCGCATCGTGGCCATGGGCTCTTCCCAGGAGCTGAAGCAACGCACCAACACGGAATCCCTGGAAGAAGCGTTTCTGGCGCTGACCGGTACCACGATCCGCGACGAAACCGCGAATTCTTCCGATCAACTGCGCCAGATGGTGCAGATGTGGAGGCGCTAGCATGCACGCCATTTTCATCTTGTGGTTGCGCGAAGTTAAAAAATATTCGCGTTCGCGCGCGCAGATTGTGGCCTCGCTCGGCCAGCCGCTACTGTACTTGCTGGTTTTAGGGTTCGGGTTGGGCCCGGTATTCCAGAAGTCGGGCAATGGCAGCTATCTGCAGTTTGTCGCGCCTGGCGTCATCGGTATGACCGTTCTTTTTACCTCGGTCTTTTCCGGAATCGCGTTGTTGTTCGACCGCCAGTTTGGCTTCCTAAAGGAAACGCTGGTAGCGCCGGTGCCGCGCATCCGCATTATGATCGGGCGCACGCTGGGCGGTGCCACGGTGGCCATGTTGCAGGGCACGCTGATCTTTTTGGTTTGCCTGATCGCCGGGTTCCGCCCTGTGAGTATAGCCAAGATCCCGCTGGGATTCGTGTTCATGGCACTGATCGCAATCGTGTTCGCTGCGCTCGGAACGGCTATCGGCTCGGGCTTGCAGGACATGCAGGGCTTTCAGCTGATCATGAATTTTCTGGTGCTGCCGATTTTCTTTCTGTCAGGTGCACTGTTTCCGCTGGGAAATATTCCCAAGGTGCTGGCGTTTATCACGCGGCTCGATCCGCTTTCGTACGGCGTGGATGGCTTACGGGGAGCTTTAAGCGGGCTCACGCAGTTCGGATTCGCGACGAATTTGATCGCACTGGCGGCCATGGCTGTTGCGTTGTTGATCCTGGGCGCCTGGCGGTTTTCGAAAATCGAGATTTAACATGGCCCGCGGCCTCAGCCAGCGCGCGCACCACAAGGTTCTCGAAGCGGCGCTTGATCTTTTCGCGGAACGCGGAATCGACGCCACCAGCGTCGACTCCATCGCCGCTGCCTCCGGCGTCAGCAAAGCCACCATCTACAAACACTGGGTCGACAAGGACGCGCTGTGCATGGAAGTGCTGGTGTACATCCACGAGCTCGATGCCGGCCCTCCCGATCTGGATTCCGGCGACTTGCAAGCGGACTTCGTTGCGTACCTGGTTTACCAACCGGCTCCGCGCAAAGCCGACCTGCAGAAACGCATAATGCCGCACCTGATCGCCTATTCGGCGCGCAATCAGGAATTTGGCCGGGCCTGGCGTGCGCGAGTGCTGGAGCGCGCGCGGACCGGGTTGAAGAAGCTGCTGCGCCGCGGCATGAACCGCGGCATCTTTCCCGCGATCCTTGATGAGGAACTCGCTGTGCCGCTGCTGCTAGGCCCGATGCTGTTTTGCCATATTCTGGGACCGCGCTTGGATCGAAAATGGCTGGCCGAAGGTACGGTCAATTCTTTCTGGAAGGCCCATGCGCGAGTCGAACCGCAACCACGAGCATCCAAATCGACGCGGCGTTCGCAGCGCCGCGGTTAACAGAAATTTCCAGACCTGATACCGTAGAAGCTCCGGCACCGGAACCATGTCCAACCACTATTTCGAAGTTGCCATCGAAACCGCTTTGGAAGCGGGCCAGATTCTTCGCGAAGAGTACGAACGACCGCCGGATATCGCCTACAAGGGCGATGTGGACCTGGTGACTCAGGCGGACAAGCGCAGCGAACGCGCGATCGTAGCCCGGCTTTCCAAATCCTTTCCGGAGCATACGGTGATCGCCGAGGAAGGAACGGGACACGAACGCAGCACGGAATTCCGCTGGTACGTGGATCCTTTGGACGGCACCACGAATTTTGCGCACAAGTATCCGTGCTTTTCCGTGTCTATTGCGCTGGCGCAAAACGATTCGGTGCTGGCGGGCGTTGTCTACAACCCCATCCACAACGAGCTATTCGCCGCCGCGCGCGGCGAAGGCGCGACACTGAACGGCAAGAGAATATCGGTGTCGCAGGTGTCGACGCTGGCCACCAGCCTCTTGTGCACTGGATTTCCGGTTCACAAGAGACGAGCCAGTCCCAACATCCACTACTACTATGACTTCACGCTGCGCTCGCATGGCGTTCGGCGCGACGGCTCCGCTGCACTCGATCTGGCCAGCGTGGCGGCCGGACGTTTCGACGGCTTTTGGGAATTCGGCCTAAAGCCGTGGGACACCGCGGCGGGAATTCTGCTGGTGCGCGAAGCGGGCGGCGTGGTTTCTGATTTTCATGGCGATCCCTTCGTCATAGGCGGCCCGGTTTGCCTGGCCACCAATTCCCGCATCCACGAGGAGATGCGTCAGGTGGCTTTCGCAATCTCGCGGCGCGATCCCAACGCTCCACTGCAGCCCCCCTTGCAAGCCGTTCAGAAGTAATCGAGCCGGCTCAACCAAGTCGATCCTCAGAAGATTTTTCGGTCGCGATTTATTTTTCGAGGTAGTACTGAACGGAGGTTACGATGCGAACCGTCTTCATCAAGCTGGCTTCGGACGCATACGCATTCTCGCCGCTTTCACCAGTGTCGCTGCCCTGATCTGCAGGCAAAATCGTGAAGACTCCCTGATTGGCTTGGCGGATCGAGCCGACTTTACTGCCAGAGTCCGCTGCAAAGCGGTCTGCCGCGGCTCGCGCATTACGCGTCGCTTCCGTGATCATGTCCGGCTTGATGGAATTCAAGCCGGCAAATTTATAGGCCAGACCTTGTCCCGGATTGCTGTTCAGCACGATGCCTTTCTGCAGCAGTTGCATGGTTTTTTGTGCGGCCGCCGCGACCTGGTCCACTCGCGATGTGCGCACCGTGATCTGCTGTTCGACGATGTAACGATGCGGCGCGCGATTGCCCGCTCCGAACTCATTGGCTTGTGTGTCCACGACGCGCAACACGCCCAGCTCGATTTCGGAATCCTGAATTCCTTGCGCTTTGAGAAATTGCAAAATCGTGTTCTTGTTGGCTTCCGTTTTCGCGTGCAGGCTGGCCAAATCGTCGCCGGCTTCTTTATAGCTCAACGGCCAGATCGCCAGATCCGACTTGACTTTGCGTTCGACCAGGCCCTTAACCGTCACGTAACGGTCGCTCAACCGCGTGGCCTTGATCTGCGCACCCAGGGCCCAGCCGCCCAGAATCAATCCCAAGGCGATCAGCAGCCCGAGTAGTGTCGTGCCACCTGGTTCGTTTCTGTCGGCCATGTGCAATACTCCGTGCAACTGCTTCGGCCGGGCTGCGGCGGGCCGGTGCGGCAGAAAGTATAACCCACGATGTTCCGGTTGAGAGGAAGCAGCGGCGCCTTACTTGGCGTCCCATTCTTTGTAGAGCTTGCTGACCGTCGGGCCGATGGAAAGACTCCACGCAAAAATCCCCACCGTCTTGAATTTATCCGGCACAACGTACTGGTCGGCGGCCTCTTTTGCGGGAACGCCGGCCTGGTGCAGCTTTTCCGCTTGCGCGGCAAGGTCGTCGAAAAGGTCCAGGGAAAGTTGAACCCCTTCCGGACCGCAGATTTGTCCGTGGCCGGGAATGAAAATGGTGTCCTTGCCCCAGGACAAGAACGTTTTCAGGGTGGACCGCCAACCGGAAACCGTGGCCTGCTCGTCAAACGTCACCGGGTACATGTTGTTGAAAAGCAAGTCGCCGGTGTACACCACATTTTGTTCCGGCACGCGCACAATCAGGTCGGTTCCCGAGTGCCCGGGATAGGTCTCCACTGCTGCCGTCAATCCGCCCAAATCCAGATGAATCGGCAGCTTTGCCGGATCGAGCGGCCGGTTCGGCAATGCCAGCACCGTCGCGTTCACAACGCCGAAAATATTCCCCATGGTCGCCGCGTATTGCTCGGCGTGATTTCGCGCCGCTTCGGTCTTCGCATTTTTAGCCTGTGCTTCGATCGGGCCGATGATCACGGATTTGTCCGCGCCCTGCATGGCCGCATAGGCTTCAAAGATTCGCCGGGAAGTGTTGGCGTGAGCCCACAACGTGATTCCGTTCGCGCCATAGTAGGAATTTCCCGTGCTGTGATCGAAATGGTAGTGGGTATCAATGGCGCCCATGATCGGAGTCTTGCTGATTGACCGCAACGTTTCGTGCTGAAATGCGGCGCCGGCCGGGCTGACAAATCCTTCTATCAAGAGGGCCGCGTCCTTGCCAGCCAGAAATCCGCCGTTGCACATCGTTTGCAGACCTTTGGAGGTGTCCGAGATGGTGGCGTACAGCCCGTCTCCGACTTTGCGCACCGAGGCAAACCCTTTGTCCACTACAGGTGTTTGCGCCACGCGCGAGTCGGCGGCAAAAGATTCCGCCAGAGTCGGCAAAGGAAGCAATGGGTATGCCGCAAACAGCGCGCCCCATTGCGAAGCTTGGCTCAAGAATGATCGCCGTGAATAACCGAGTCCCGTGGACAGCCGGCTTCCTTGCATGTTTCCTCCTCAGATAGCGCAGGCCGTTCGCCTGCAACGATGCAGCATGATTTGTCGCTGAAAAGCAGAGTCCCCGTTTGGATGCCGCTTTGGGCGCAGGGTTACTCCGCCACGCCCAATTGGCTGCGGCCCGCAACTATACTGGATTCAGTTTCGTTTCGCCCCCGCGAAGGTCTCACGATTGAGGTGATCGGCTGTGAGCAGAATTTGTGTGTGTTTGGCCGCCATGATTCTGTGGGCAGGAATTGCCCGCACCCAGGAGCCCGACGAGCCGCCCCCTAATCCCGAGATGATACGGCAGGAGCTCATCAATCTGGAAAAAGAGAATGCCCGCGCCATTAAGCTGCACAATCCCACCTTCTTCAAATCCGCCTATTCGGAAGACTTCACGGGTGTGACGCGCTACGGCGAAGGGCTGAATAAAGCCGCTATCGTTCGCGAAGTCGCCAGCATGCCCCAGGAATTCGATTCCGTCGTCAGCAGCGATGCGCAGGTACGAATGTTTCGCGACACCGCTTCGGTCCTGAGCATGCGGTCGGAAGTAGGCCGCGTAAATGGCAAGAAATTTTACAACCAGTATCGGATTTTACGGATGTACATCAATACTTCGCGAGGTTGGAAAGTGGTATCGCAGTTGGAGACCATGCTGTCGGGCGACGATCGCCACTAGGCATGAGCAAGACCTCATTCTGCGATTGCGCGCTCCGCGTTGACCGCGGCGCCGATAATCCCCAGGTCGTCGTTTGGCGGGATCACTTCGATGCGGCTGCCCTGCAGCGGGCTCATCTTCACCATTTCGTGTACCAGCCGGTCCAGCACGCCGATGTCAATCCACTTGGCATTCGGTCCGGTCAAATAGAACGGGCCGGGACCATCCATGTGGATGCTGGTTGCCGTCGCAGCCGCCAGCGCGCGGTGGCAGCGGGCCACAAATTCCACGCAGCGGGGATCCCCTGTTTTCGCGTTGGCGAAAACTTCCTCGGGCTCCAGGTCGAGAAAGCGCATCCGCATCGCCCGATAACCCAGAAAGCCTTCCAGGTGTCCGCGACCGCCACATCCGCAGAATTGTTCCTTGGGGTCCAGTGTGACCACCGAGTGGCCCCCTTCCCAGGTGCCCGCAGCCCACGGATAGCGACCGAAGCCTACGCCGTTGCCCAGGGTCCACACCCGATTCAGCTTGTGGAGCACGCCGCGCGTCGCGGCAATGCCCGCCGCGGTTGCGTCGGCATCGTTGTAAATACGCACGGGAATGCGCGTGCCGCCTGCGACAAAAAGTTGCTCCAGCGCGAGCTGTAGGCGAAATCCCTTGATCTGCTGCAGGTTGGGAGATTCTTCAATTACGCCGTCGCGGATGATGCCGGGGAAACCCACGCCCAGTGCGGTCAGCGGCTGGCCGCCTCCAACCGAGGTTACCAGTTCGGCGATCTTGGCGGCGATGACATCCGCGGGCATGGACAGCAACGCGTCATGGGACTCGCCTTTTTCGGGGAACAGCTTCAAGGCTCCCGTGACCTGGTTGTTCTCCACCAGGCCCGCGGCGATTCGCTGTACAACCAATACTCCAGCTGTCCTGCCCATATTTGTCCGCCCATCCGTTCCGGCCGTTGAGGCCGGTGAGTTACGGCCAGACGCACTTCCCTGCGGCGCCCTGAGCCGCGTCACATCCGCGCTCGCGTTACATTTTGGCGAGCTTGTTCAATCCGTTGAACGCCGCGGTCTTGTAGCACTCCGCCAGCGTCGGATAATTGAAAACCGTGTCCACGAAATATTCGACGGTACCTTTCAATGCGAGCACCGCCTGGCCAATGTGCAGCAATTCCGAAGCGCCCTCTCCGATAATGTGTACGCCGAGCAGCTCTTTTGTATCCGGATGAAAAATCAGCTTCAGCCGGCCGGTCGTGTCGCCGCGAATCTGCCCCCGCGCAATTTCGCGGAAGTACGCGATACCGATTTCGTATGGCATGCCCGCGTCGGTCAGCTGCTCTTCGGTCTTTCCGATAAACGAAATTTCCGGAATCGTGTAAATCCCATAAGGGTAGTGCGCAGGGTCCGAATGAATGTTCACGCCGAATGCTTTCGCCGCGGCGATACGGCCTTGCTCCATGGAAACCGAACCTAGGCTTGGAAATCCGATGACGTCTCCCACCGCAAAAATATGCGGCTGCTCGGTCTGATATTCAGCGTTGACGGAAATTCTGCCGCGCGAGTCGGCGTTGAGCCCTGCCACCGGCAGGTTGAGTTCGTCTACGTTCCCTTGCCGGCCGACTGCGTACAACAGTGCTTCACCCGCCACTTTTTTCTTGCTCTTCAGATTCGCCACCACGCCGTTGTCCGGCGTCTCTTCGACGCTCTCCACTTCTTCATTCAGCCGCAGCGTCACACGCCGATCGCGCAAGTGGTAGCACAAGGTTTCCACTATTTCCGAATCCGCGAATTCGAGCAACCGCGGCCGCTTTTCGATCAGCGTAACCCGCACTCCCAGCGTCGCGAACATGCAAGTGTATTCCACGCCGATCACGCCGCCGCCCACCACGATCATGGTTCGCGGGATTTCCGGCATCTGCAGAATCTGGTCGCTGTTGATGATGGTGCGGTTATTGAAGGGAACCAACGGCGATTCCGCGGGCTTCGTGCCCGTCGCGATCACAATTTTGTCGGCGTGGTATTCCGACGTGCTGCGCGCCCCAGACACCCTTATTTGGTTCGGCGTGACGAAGCTGGCGAGTCCATTCAGCAATTCAATTCCGTTGCGCGAAAGTTGTGCTCGGGTCACGTCAATTTCGGTCTTGATCACGTGCTGCGCGCGGAAGGAAAGATCGGCCATGGTGATCGTTTCTTTGACCCGATAATTCACTCCGTAAATGTTCTGGTAGTAAAAACCCGAAAGGTGCAGCACCGCTTCGCGCATGGTCTTGCTGGGAATGGTGCCGGTGTTGATGGCGGCGCCACCGACGACTTCCATCTTCTCGATCAAGGCCACTTTTTTGCCGAATTTCGAAGCTTGAATCGCCGCGCGCTGCCCGGCGGGTCCGGATCCGATCACTATCAGGTCATACTTTTCCATGGCAATCCGTGTCGGGCTCGCTGCGGCCCCGTCAGGCTATCTCGCCCCACGAAAAAAGCGCCGGCCTTGGAGTTCGGCCGGGAGAGGTTTAGGCGGGCGAAAGTATACCACCGTGGTCGAGTCGCTGCATGAACGGTTGGTGTCGTGCCGTCTCGTGTGGTTGCCAACTGGCCTTTCCCGCCGCGTCCGGGCAGCTTGTCTTTTTCTTGTACGACGCGGTTACGGAAATTTCGATTTGCAATTTTCAAAAAGGTGATTACTCTAGGCGCGAAACATTGGAGTCCCGATGGCTTCCTCTCCTACTGCGAAGACTCTGGCTCGCCTCGGTGAAACCCAGCGGCGCGATCCCTGGTGGCTGGAAATCCTGCCCGTAATCGTGGTGTTGGGCGGGTTCGGCGTGTACGCCACGTGGCGTGCGTTTGAAGCAAACAGCTACCAATGGGGACCGTACCTATCGCCGTTCTACTCGCCATTGATTGATCCAGGCCATCGCTGGCTGCCGAGATTTATCTCCCCTGCCTTGCTGATTCTGGTCGCTCCATTGGGCTTCCGCGCCACCTGCTATTACTACCGCAAAGCGTATTACCGCGCGTTTTTCCTTGATCCGCCGGCTTGCGCCGTCAGCGAAAGCGGTTCCCGCAACTACAAGGGTGAAACTGCGTTTCCCTTCATCCTGCAGAACATTCACCGGTACTTTCTGTACCTGGCTATTTTGTTTCTGGTCTTTTTGTGGAAAGACGCATTCGAAGCGTTTTTCTTTCGCGGCCGGCTGGGCGCCAACGAGTTCGGCGTCGGTTTTGGTTCATTGATCATGCTGGCCAACGTCACGCTGCTGACGCTGTACACTTTTTCCTGCCATTCGTTGCGGCATCTGGCCGGCGGCAAACTCGACTGCTTCTCGTGTTCGGCGTTCGGCCCTCCGCGCCACGCTGCCTGGAGCAAACTTAGTTTCCTCAATGAACGTCATATGCTTTTCGCCTGGATGAGTCTGTTTTCTGTTGGCCTTACCGACTTCTATATTCGCTGCCTTGCATCCGGCCTGTTCAAGGAATTCCGACTCCTGTGACCGACACCTACGAAACCCACGAACACGACGTTTTGATCATCGGCGCGGGCGGCGCGGGCTTGCGGGCCGCGATTGAAGCGCTGGCCAATGGCGCGCGGGTCGGCCTGGTCTGCAAATCGTTGCTCGGCAAAGCGCACACCGTGATGGCTGAGGGCGGCATCGCCGCCGCCATGGGCAACGTGGACAAAGCCGACGACTGGCGCACCCACTTCTGCGACACCATGCGCGGCGGAAAATTTCTGAACAACTGGCGCATGGCGCAACTCCACGCGCAGGAAGCGCCCGAGCGCGTGCGCGAACTCGAACAGTGGGGCGCCCTGTTTGACCGCACCGACAGTGGCGACATTTTGCAGCGAGCGTTCGGCGGGCACAGCTTCAAACGCCTGTGCCACGTCGGCGACCGCACCGGCCTTGAGCTGATTCGTACCTTGCAGGATCGCGGCGTGCAGCAGGGCATTGACGTGTTCATGGAGTGCACGATCACGCGGCTCATCAAGGACGGCGATCGCATCGCCGGCGCGTTCGGTTACTGGCGCGAGACCGGACGCTTTGTCGTATTCAAGGCGAAAGCCGTCGTTATCGCCACCGGTGGCATCGGCAAAGCCTGGAAGATTACGTCCAATTCGTGGGAATACACCGCCGACGGCATGGCGCTCGCTTACGAAGCCGGCGCGGAGTTGCTGGACATGGAATTTGTGCAGTTCCATCCCACCGGAATGGTTTGGCCTCCTGGCGTGCAGGGCTTGCTGGTTACCGAAGCGGTGCGCGGTGAAGGCGGCATCTTGCGAAACAAAAATGGCGAACGCTTCATGGAGAAGCACGATCCCAAACGTATGGAGCTTTCCACGCGGGACGTTGTCGCGCGCGCCATCTACACCGAAGTGCGCGAAGGCCGCGGCACGCCGCACGGCGGCGCGTTTTTGGACATTTCGCATAAGCCCGCCGAGTACGTGAAGAAAAAATTGCCCAGCATGTACCACCAGTTCAAGGAACTCGCGGACGTGGACATCACTACCGGCCCGATGGAAGTTGGCCCGACCTGCCATTACATGATGGGCGGCATTCGGGTGGATGCGGAAACCGCGCAGTCCACAATTCCGGGGCTGTATGCAGCGGGAGAAGCGGCCGCAGGTTTGCATGGCGCAAACCGTTTGGGTGGCAATTCGCTTTCCGATTTGCTCGTTTTTGGCCGACGTGCCGGAAAGGCCGCCGCGGAATATGCCAAGAGCGCGCCAGGCACAGTTGTGGATTTGACGCAACTGGAAGCCGCCGAACGCGAAATGCTGGCGCCGTTCGAGCGCAGCGAAGGCGAATATCCTTACGAAATTCACCGCGATTTGCAGGAAACCATGCAGTCGCTGGTCGGCATCTTTCGCAACGAGGAAGATTTGCGCAAGGCGCTGGACCATCTGCAACAACTAAAACCGCGCGTTGACGGTGTGCGCATTGACGGCTCGCGCATGTTCAATCCGGGCTGGCACCTCACGCGCGATCTGAAATCCATGCTGCTCATTTCCGAAGCCGTAACGCAAAGCGCCCTGGCTCGCCAGGAAAGCCGCGGTGCGCACAGTCGCATCGACTATCCGAAGCTCGATGATCCGTGGGGCAAGAAGAACAACATTATTTCCGAGCGGGGCGGTACCATGTCGTTGCGGCAAGAGCCGGTTCGCGGAATGCCGGAAGACCTGCAAAAACTTTTAGCGGAGACGAAGTAAGCGAGAATAAATAACCACGAATGAGGCGCGAATGAGTGAAGCCAGCGACGATGCGATGATGTTGGACGAAGCAGTCCTGCGCGTGTATCGCGGCGGGCCCGCAAGCGGCGCGCCGGTGGACTATCGCGTGCCCATCGCTCCGGGCATGGTGGTGCTGGACGCGCTGCATTCCATCCAAGCGCAACAGGCGCCCGATTTGGCCGTGCGCTGGAATTGCAAGGCAGGGAAGTGCGGCTCTTGTTCGGCGGAAGTGAATGGCCGCCCGCGCTTGACCTGCAAAACGCGCATGGATTCGCTGCCACTGAACGAGCCCATCACCGTGTCGCCTCTGAAATCCTTTCCGCTGATCAAGGATTTAGTCACGGACGTCTCGTGGAATTACAAGGTGAATAAGAAAATTCCCGCGTTCCAGCCGCGCGCTGGTGTGGAATGGAAAATGGATCAGCGCGACGTGGATCGTGTGCAGGAATTCCGCAAGTGCATCGAGTGCTTTCTGTGTCAGAACGTTTGCCATGTGTTGCGCGACCACAACAAGCATGAAAGCTTCGGCGGCCCGCGCTTTTTTGTGCGTGTTGCGGGGCTCGAAATGCACCCGCTCGATGGCGCGTCGCGCACCAAGCTGCTGAAAGACGAAATGGGGCTGGGCTACTGCAACATCACGAAATGTTGCACCGAAGTTTGCCCGGAAGAGATCCACATTACGGACAACGCGATCATTCCGCTGAAAGAACGCGTGGTGGATGAGTTCTACGACCCAGTGATGATGCTGGTGCGCAAGATTCGCGGCGCTTGATGCCTAACGACTGCGCGGGAGGCTTCGATGGAATACCAACTCAAGGCCATCTCCAAATCGGGGATCGCCGAAGCCCTCGCTAAAGTCGAACTCTACCGCTATCTCAACGAGCCGGAAGAATCGGAGTCCATCTGCCGCGACATTCTTGCCGTGGACGCGAACCAGCAAATGGCGTTGCGGCTGTTGGGCCTGGCAATGACCGATCAATTTACCGGCGGCACCGGTGATCGCTATCGTGAAGTGGAAGAAGTTTTCGGGCGGTTGGCGGATCGCTACGAGCAGCAGTATTACACGGGGCTTTATTACGAGCGGCGCGCCAAGGCACAGTTGCGTACTGGTCAATCACCGCACGTGGTCTATCCGCTGTTTGAACGCGCTCTTCATTGTTTCGGCGAAGCGGAAAAAATCCGTCCCGCGGGCAACGACGACTCCATCTTGCGTTGGAACCGCTGCGTGCGCTTGCTGCAAACTCCGTCCATGGTTTGGGAAGAACAGCTCGCCACCTACGACGCCGAAGACGCCCCGCCGCGCTAGAAACGGAGAAGTGAGGACTAGCGAGGTCCTGGCGCGCATCGCCGCTTAAGGACTTTTCACTAGAATTTGAAGATGCGTTGACGCTGGAGTGGGCGGATGCTAGGCTGCCCGTTCGTTGAAAAGTATGCGAGCTGTTGACCTCATCCGCAAAAAACGCGATGCGGGAGAGCATTCCCGCGACGAAATCAACTTTTTGATCTCGGGCTACACGCGCGGGGAAATCCCCGACTACCAGATGTCGGCATGGCTGATGGCCACGTGGATTCGCGGACTTTCCCGCGCGGAAATTGCCGCGCTGACCGAGGCCATGCTGCACTCGGGCGAAGTGTTCAGCTTTCCGGAGATTGCCGGGCAGAAAGTCGATAAGCACTCCACCGGAGGCGTGGGCGACAAGACTTCCCTGATTCTTGCGCCGATCGTCGCCGGTGGCGGATTGCACGTGCCGATGATCAGCGGGCGCGGGCTCGGCCACACCGGCGGAACCCTCGACAAACTGGAGGCAATTCCGGGATTCAATACTGCGCTGACGCTGGCGGAGTTTCGCCGCGTGCTCGGCGAATGCGGGATGGCGCTGATCGGTCAGACCGCGGAAATTGCTCCGGCGGACAAAAAGATCTATGCGTTGCGCGATGTGACCTCCACCGTCGAAAACGTCGGCCTGATCTGCGCATCGATTATGAGCAAAAAGCTGGCCGAAGGAATTGACGCGCTGGTGCTCGACGTCAAGACCGGTTCCGGCGCGTTCATGCAAAAGGAAGAAGATTCCGTGCGGCTGGCGGAACTCATGGTGGAGACCGCGCTGCGTATGGGCAAAAAAGCCGTCGCGCTGATCACCGACATGGATCAGCCGCTCGGCCGTTTTGCCGGACATTCGCACGAAGTCATCGAATCGCTCGAAGTGCTAAAGGGCCGCGGCGCCAGCGATCTGCGAGATCTCAGCATCGAGCTTTCCGCGTGGATGTTTTATCTGGGCGAACGAACCCAATCCGTGGACCAAGGGCGCTTGCTCGCACAGAAGCTGATCGCTTCCGGTGAGGCTCTGGAGAAATTCCGGAAGGGAATTGAACTGCAGGGCGGCGACGCGCGTGCAGTCGACGACTATGCAATTCTGCCGCAGGCGAAAAATCGCCGCGAAGTGAAAAGCACCATGAGCGGGTTTGTGGCCTCCACGAATTGCATGGAGTTTGGCGTCGCGCTGGCGATGCTGGGCGGCGGCCGCGAGAAAAAAGAGGACAAAATCGATCCCGGTGTTGGACTCGAATTTCACAAGCGTATCGGCGACCCCGTTGCATCCGGCGAGACGCTGGTGACGATCTGCTACAACTCCGACGCGAAACTTGCCGAGGCGCAACAACGCATCGCTGGAAGTTTTCAGATTGCGGCGCGGCAGCCATCCGCCAAGAAACTCATCCGCAGGCTGGTGGGCGCGTAGCTCTTTTCTTGGGGGCCCAAGAGTTTTGAAGTTTTCACGGATGACGGTAAACTCTCGAAATGGCTGATCGCTCCGTGTTAGTCGGAATTTTCCCAGAAACGATTGTGCTCGATCCCGGCGACCAGGTTTCCTGGTTTTGCGAAACCGGCAATTTGCGCGTGGAATTCGATGTGAATCGCTGCCCGTTCGGCTCGAATGTATTTCAAGCGCCGCCCGGAATGCGCTTGCTGACTGGCCCAGCGCGGCCCGGGTCGAAAGCCGTTGGCTACAAATATCGCGTTTGGATCAACGACCAACTGGTTGGCCGCGGCGAAGTGCTGCTGCGCGAATAGCGCATACTTGCGGCGCGAGAGCACTCCGCATCTGTTGCAGTGCTGTTTCTAGATTCCCCACAACTTTGCGCATTCTTCCGCAATCAAGTCCGGCATCTCTTCCGGGAAAAACAGATTCGCGTCTTCGACTTTGCGCACGCCGCGCGAGCCGGGCAACGTCTTGTCTAGCCATTCGGCCCACTGCACACCGAACAGGTTGTCTTTAAGCCCCCACACCATGCGCGCCGGGCCTTTCCAGGCGCGTAGCTCTTCGCGGACACTGACCAGAACATTTTGACCCAGTGCTACGGTGTATTCACTGACCTGCGCTTTCTTCAACGGGGTCTCGGCGAGCGGCCGCAGGTAAATCTCGATCGTCTCGTCAGCCAATTTTTCCGGGTAGCTGTAGACGCTGCCGACACCGCTCGGTCCACGGGCGAGATTCTTGTCGTTCAGTTGCGGCAGGAAAAAGCGATCCACCAAAGTGCCGGCCTTCGCGATTTCGATCAGTGGAACAAATCCGGCTGGGGGATTGTTTTGGTCCACGTCGCAATTGGTGAGAAGCAGAGTACGGACACGTTGCGGATATTTCGCAAGAAAGATCTGCGAGACCAGGCCGCCACTGTCGTTCGCGACCAAATCCACGGTGTCCACGTGCAGCGAATCGAGCAAAGCCGCGAGCATCGCTGCTTGAGTCAGAGGGGTAATCGGCTGACCTTGCGGCGTTTCCGTCAAGCCCAGGCTCATGACGTCGGGCGCGATGCAGCGGCGATGTTGGTGCAGGAGTTCAAGCGCGCCGCGCCACTGGTAACTGTTCAACGGATAACCGTGGACGAAGAGAGCCGCCGGGCCGCGGCCGTGCTCGACGTAGGCGACGCGACTCATCGCCAGGTCGGCGAAGCGGCGCGACTTGCGGTACCACGCCGCGTCGACCGAATCTTTCTTTTTTGTCGTGTACGAGCTCAACGCGCTGGTGTTTGTTGCCATGACGACCGCCATTGCAGATGTAGTCTCGAGGAATTGTCGGCGTTTCATGGCAGAAAGATAGCGTGTGCACCAGCGCGAAAGCGCGCATGTTCGGACACCAAGAGCACAAACGGCCTGCAATGTGAGGCGGCCTTAGGCGGCGGCTGCAGCCGCCCAGCGTCGCCGAAGGGCACGAGGTGCAAGGCCCATGGCGCGGCGCATGTGGCGCGCCATATGGCTTTGATGCGCAAAGCCGGCAGCAGCGGCGACGTCGGCCATCGACAGGTGGTCTTTTCTTAGCAGATCTTTGGCGCGCTCCAGGCGGCGCTGAATGATGTACTGGTGAACGGGCAGACCGGTCGAGGTCCGAAAAACGGTCTTCAGGCGGGAGACGCTGAGGCCGGCCGCGGCGGCGATCTGGCCAAGCGATAGATCTTCCGCAAGCTGGTCTTCGATGAACGCTAGAACCTGCTTGAGCCTGCGTCCGTCGAGACCGGTGGCACCGGCGCGGGATTCCCTGAGCGCGATTTTCGCGGCGCGCATCTCGGCCGAGCTGTGACGCGCCACGACGCGCGACGCGGCGGCGAGCGTGAGTCCCTCGAGATACGGCCGGCCGGAGGGGCAGTCCAGCTCGAGCTCGCGCTTCATAGACCAACCGAGCACGGCGAGTTCGGTGTCGCGAACCTGGAAGCGGTTGCGGATTTCAATCCGGCGGTCGTCCAGGTCGAGATCGGCGGTTACGGCGCTCAGCAGGGATTGCGGAAGGCTGAGCACCAAAGTGTTGTCGTTCTGGTCGAACATCTGCCAGCGCATGGGAATACGGGCGGGAATGATGTCAATGTCGCCCTGCACCGAGGTGCCCGCGTAGCGCTTACCGTCCCGGCGGCAGGCCAACTTTGCCGGCGGACCGGAGTGGATGCAGACCAGAGTTTGCTCCAGGGCAGGGAACTCCATCACGCCCGGAGGATCCCAACGGAGTTGTAGGCCGACGCCGTCGGAAGTTCTGGCTTGATGAAATATCCTCGGCAAAAGTTCCGCCGCGCGCATGAATCCTGTTGCTCCTGGCCTATTGCAATTAGCTGGATCTTCTATCTTTAGACTACCGAGTTCATGGGTTGGGTGCGAGGCCGCCCTCTTTTTTTCACAAGCGAGGAGCGGCAGGCGAACCGGAACCGTAGGTTCCTATTTCTGGCGAACGAGGAAGGCTGGCGATGCGGCTGGGCTGCGGCGGACCGAAACGGCTTGTTGTTGACGAACCTGAGGGACACCACAGGCTAACTCGATTTGCTAGAAGCAGCGGGTGCGCGGAGATGCAGTCCCGGCGGCGCGCATCATTCGCACCGCCAACCATATCCTAGATTTTGCCTCCACCCAGCGAACGCTAGGAGCCCTGGCCCGCCGAAAGGCCCTTCATCATTTGGGACAGGGCGTTCGAATCAGGGACTTGGCCGTTGGGAGTGAGCTTGTCCACCACGTTGGGTAGAAGCTGAGAGAAGACGGAAGTAAGCTGGCTCATGTCCATGCCAGACTGGGAAGCCATATTTTGCAATGCGCCGCCTTGCACGACGTTTTGCAGCTGATCGGCAGATATAGGAAGGTTCTGGCCGGTGCTGATCCAGGACGATACGATGCCGCCCAAACCCTTTTCTTGAAACATTTTTTGCAGACCGGCGATGCCGCCAACTTGCGGACTGTTGATGTACTCCATAATCATGCTGAGCGTGCCCGCATGCTGCTGCGACTGCGCGGAATTGCCCATCCCAGCCATTCCCAGAACGTCATCCAGCAGACCCATATCGCCTCCTTGACACCCTTCAATTTTCGGCAGCTACTACGGCGCGGAAGACTTTGCGGGCGGCAAGCCGCCCGACTTTCCACTAAACCAGGTCGCAGAAACCTCTGATTGCAAAGGTTCGCTTCAAAAAGCGGCCGCTACAAAACCGGGTCGCCGGGTTATGCGGCTAATTCTGCTTGGCAATCACCAAACCTGCGATCTTCTTGTAGGTGGCTTCGGGAACGATTTTCTTGGTGACCAAATCGGTCTTCTTGGCGTAGGGGCGACCGTCAATGATTTTCTGGGCGTAGGCGTCGCCTATGCCAGGCAGCGCCTTCAGCTGATCGAGTGTGGCGCTGTTCAAGTCCACCCGGTCTTCGCTCTTAGCGGTTGCTCCAGCGGCGGCGGTCTTGCCGGCTGCCTGTGGGGCCGGATGGGAGACCGCCAGCGAAACGCCCAGCACAGCGACCAATACCGCCAACAGCATTCCTTTGATTGCTTTGGACATCGTCCGTTCTCCTTTTCTCTTTCGCAGATGCTACTGCTTTTCCGAAGCCCGGTAGCCGGCCTTTTGCGCGTCGGCTTCCGTCATGTACTTGCCCTGCTTGGTCTTACCGTACCAGCGCGATCCGGGCTTGTGGTAAATGCCGGAGTCGGTGTTTACCCACACCATGCCATTGGGGTTGGCCGGCGGAGTCTGCTGCTGGGCCGTGGGCTTGGCGGGCGCTGAGGAATTGGCAGAGCTCGGTGGAGTTGGCATGGCCGTTGGAGTGGGCTTGGTGGCTGGCGCTGGAGCGGAACTTGTCCGAGTAGATGCGGATGTCGAAGCCGGAGAGCTAGCTGCAGAACTCGCCGCCGGCGTGTTGCCTTGAGCGGCGTTCGACGACTTTTTCGAACGCGACTTCTTTGCTGTGGTGGTGTCGGCTGCACTGGTATCGGCGGTCTCTGGGTTGCCAGCAGACTTTTTGGAGCGACTCGTTTTCGTGGTGGTCGCGGAGTCTGCCGCCGCGGAAGTGTCAGCAGCCTCGGCGGATTTCTTGGAACGGCTTTTCTTTGTGGTAGTCGCGCCGTCGTCGCCAGCAGAGGCGGCAGCAGGGTCGGCGGCATCGGCTTTACTTTTCTTCGAGCGGCTCTTTTTTGTACCGGTGTCCGCAGAAGTAGAACTGTCCGCCGGTTTTGCAGAAGTCGAGCTTTCCGCAGCGTCCGCAGATTTCTTGGTACGGCTCTTTTTGGTGGTGGACTTGCCGCTATCCGCAGCGGTCGAACTGTCGGCTGAATCCGCGCTGGCGCTCTTCTTCGAGCGGCTCTTGCTCGCCGTGGAGGAGTCCGAGGTGGCAGAACTATCCGCACTGTCGGTGCTCTTCTTTTTGGTTTTGGATTTGCTGCCCTGGCTTGAGTCAGTGGTCGAATCGGTAGTGGATTGCGAGGAGTCGTCCGCTTTGGCCTTCTTCTTGGATTTCTTCTTCGTGGTGGTCGAACTGTCGCTCTGATCGGTCGTGCCAGCTTGCTGCGCTCGCATTCTAACGCTGCCGCACACCAAGAGCAGCGCTGCGAGCAGTGCCAGAACTACTCCCTTGTTCGCTTTCATTGGACACCCTCCCGGTCTTAGCTCTGAGCGAGACGATGCGGTCGCGAGAGCAGCCGCAGACGGTCAGTCGAGACCCTCGAGGGACAAAACACACTCGTGCTGGGAGTGCGGGCGCGGGTTGGAAGGGCTCCAGGCATGCCGTGCGGACGTTCCCTTGCAGGACTTGGCCTTGCGGGAATGGGCGCATCATCCTCAAGAAATGAGGGCAAGTCAAGCCTTGAATCGGAGCTGTCGGCGCAAAATGAGAATGTCCTGTTTGTGCAAAGTAGAAATGTCCGCTTTCATGGGTGGCCGAGGGCCCTATGGAAACGGAGCGAATCACCTTGAGCCACCGAGAACGAGACCGATTGAAAGTGCTACACGAGGTAAAGCAGAAGCATCTTTCGCAAGTGGCAGCAGCTGTGCGGCTGAAAGTAAGCGACCGCCAGGTGCGGCGAATGCTGCTCCGGATTCGCGAGCGCGGGGATGGAGCCGTGGTTCACGGAGCACCAGGCCGGCCCGCAAACGCGCAAGCTAGCGGCGCGGTTGGAGCAACTTTGGGGCTGGGTAGCGGTCCGATGGCGGCGGTTTCGGAAATTGCTATCTCCTCAACAGAGCAGATGGCCGAAACCGACGCGGCGCCATTCTTGAATGTTAGCTACGATTACCAACCCATTTGGCCCATCCGCTTAAGGATGGTCGCGCTGTAGTTATTCATGCGCTCGGGTCGTCGCTTCAGGGGAGCCGGCAGGATTGCAGCGAGCCGTGCCGCCTGTTCTCGGCCGATATTGCGGGCGGCGGTCTCGTTATGGTAGCGACACGCTGACTCTGCACCATAAATACCGGGGCCCCATTCAACCACGTTGAGGTATATCTCCAGAATGCGCTGTTTGCCGAGGACCAATTCGGCCACCGGTACCAGTGTGAACTCTGCGCACTTGCGGAGAATAGAGCGGCCCGTTCCGAAGAATAGGTTTTTTACGAGTTGCTGCGTAATGGTAGAAGCTCCGCGAGTGCGATCGCCTTCCAAATCGTCTTCGGCAGCGACTTGGATCTCGTGCCAATCGAATCCATGGTGCTGGTAGAAGTGCGCGTCCTCGGCGGCGATGACTGCGTGCTGGAGGTCGGCCGAGATTTGGCTGAGCGGAAGGAATTTGTAGCGTTCGCGATACGGCGTATGGTGAACCCAGGCCTGCAAGCGGCGCTCGATGTGCACCGCAGTTGTCGGTGGGTCGATCCACCGGGAGGCCACAAGGATCAGGGCGGCAAACAACCAAAGAAGCACCACGCCCATGAAGAGCCGTCGAATAAAGGAGCGGAGGAAGCCCGTCCGCAGCGGGGTTTTGGTGTGTGCGTCAGGCATGCCAGTCACTTTTCAGAATCTTAGCCTGGGCTCGATTGCCGCCCATGAGTTTGCGCGGGCGAACTGGGGCGTTCTACTCAGGCCATTCGGACAGAACCCCTTGATCACTTGGAACTTCGGAGCCGGAAGGTTTGAATGAAGAACGCGCCGCTAGTCGCCGGCGGCGAGGGCCCGAGTCATTTCGAGCGACTCGGCTAGGCCGCGGCGCATGGGAGCCAGGGCAAAGGCCGGAACGTCCTTTTCAGGGGCGACGGTCAAGCTCGCAGCCTTGCGAGGAAATTCCACGCGGCGATCAAGACGCAAGCCAGCTTCTTTGAGAAACTCAGCCGAAAAGCCCAGGTCTTCGGCGCGGTCGACACCCCAGAACCAGAGCTTTTCTTCGTTGCGCTGGAGAAAGTCCAAGCCTTCCTCAAGCTTTTTCATGGCGCGATCGAAGGAGCTGGCCAGGAAATAGACGCCCAGGGTCCAAGCGTGGCGGGGATAATGCACCTGGATGCGGACGCAGTACTTGCCACCTTGGTTGCGTTCCATGCTGCAGCGGTAGTCGTTACGAGCGGTCTGAGTGCGATTTGCCATTACGTTCACCAATCGAAAGAAATGAAAGCCAGCGAGTCTGTGAGTACAGAGGAACCGAGAACCTGTCTCTGCCGTGAGGAACTCTGGAATTGGCCTCCGGACCGGGGTGGGCAGGGCCAAAAACTACATCGGAGAGACACCCCTAGAGTAGAGTGCGGGGAAGCGGAGTGCAAGTATCGCTTAAGAACAGTGTAAGACTATTGTTTTCTGTATGTTACAGAGAAGTCAGGTCGCCGAAGTTCTTCATTTTTTCCGGCATCAGCTTGAGCTTTCCTTCTTGTTTCAGCCGATCTTCGAGGCCAGAACGGAACGCCTCGTAGGCCAAACCGCGCTTTTCGTTGAGGACTTGGTCGGTCAATTCCTTCTTTTGTTTGTCGAAGTCGGCCATATTGGCGGCAGTCTTTGATTCGACGCGGTACACCACCCAGTTGGCACCGAGCGGAAGCGGAGCTGAAACCTCTCCGACCTTCATGCTGAAGGCCGCGCTGAGCTGTTTGCCGCTGCCAACATTGGGAACGGAGCCGGCGCGGGAGAAATCTTCGCTCATTTTGGGGTCGAGACCAAGAGCTTTGGCCGCGGCATCGAACTTTTCGCCGGCCTTGGCGCGTTTGCTGAGGTCGTCCGCCTTGTTGCGAGCGAGTTCGACGGATTTTTCCTGCTTGAGCGCCGAGATGACTTTGTCGCGGACTTCTTCAAGCGTGCCCTGATGTGTGGGAAACACTTGTTTAAGAGAAAGGACGACGTAGCCGCGGTCGGTACGAATGGCGGAGCTAACTTCGCCGACCTGGAGCTTGAAGATGGCTTCGTTCACATCTTTTGAGTTGTTGCCGAATTCGAGCAAGGGATCGGTGACTGCAACCGGCCCGGTTTGAGCAAGTTGGAGATGGTAGTCCCTGGCAAGGTCTGCGAGAGGAGTTTTGTTGGACTTGCGAATTGCTGCGGCGATCTGCTCGGCGACTTTGCTGGCTTCCTCATCGGCCTTGGTGAGCATGAGTGGAGCACGGATCGAGTCTTTCACCTCATCGAAGGGCCTGGTGTGAGCGGTTTCTTTTTCGAGGACCTTGATGATATGGAAACCATATTGTGTTTTTACCAAGTCAGAGACCGTGCCAGGTTGGAGAGAGAAGGCTGCCTTTTCAAATTCGGGGACCGTCTGGCCTTGCACCAGCCAGCCGAGGTCGCCGCCTTTTTCTTTGCTGCCGGGGTCTTCGGAGTATTTCTTGGCGAGTTCGTCGAACTTGGCGCCCTTCTTGACCTGTTTTAGAACGTCTTCGGCCTTTTTCTTGACTTCATCCACTTCGGCATCGGTTTTGCCGACGGTCATAAAGAGAATGTGTTCGGCATGGACGCGGTTGGGTACCTGGTATTGCTGGATGTCCTGCTGGTAGCGAATCTTGAGGTCGTCGTCGGAGATTTGCACGCTCCGGCGGAGCCTGGCTTGATCGAGAAGGCCATATTCAACAACGCGCTTTTCCGGGACCGTGTAGCGGCTTTTGTTCTTTTCGTAGTAAGCCTTGATGGTCGCGTCGTCCAGCGTGATCTTGGACTCGAGATCCTCGGGCTTGATGAGGGCGTAGTCGAGCTTCACCTTTTCATTCTGGTAGCGAAACTGTTCGACGAGTTCGCTCGGGCCGACGCTGACACCGTCGGTAACCAGGCGACGGAATTTTTCTTCAAGCAAGCCCTGGCGTACCAGATTTTCGAAAACCGGAACGGTCATGTTAAAGCGCTGCTGAACCTGTTGGGCGTACTGATCCATGCCGACGGGACTGTCGCCGTTGAAGGCGGTGGGGAGATATTGCTTCACGCGGTCGGCAATCTCTTCGTTGGTTACCTTGATGCCGAGGCGGCCGGCTTCGTATTCGATTTCTTTGGTATAGACCAGCTGGTTGAGGATTTGCCGGGCGTAAAGGCCTTCGAGCGCCTTGGGAACCTGATTACGGCGCTGGATTTCCGAGAGTTGCTGACGGACTTCGGCGAGCGAAACGGACTGGTCGCCGATCTTGGCTACGATGTCGGAGGCGTCAGCATCGGCGCCGCTGCCGGGTCCTTGCGGCACCAGGTACAGCAACATGCTGATGCCGATCAGTCCGACGAATATCCCGACGAAAATTTTCACCAGGATCTGCTTATTGTCCAGAGCTCCAGCCATCCGTAGCGTCTCCCCTGAGAGTAGTCAAACTCAAGATTATAGACGAGCGGGAGGTTACACCCAAATCAAATTAACGACTTACGTTGGCAAATAGCGAAACCTGGGTGGCTACAAGCTGGACGCGTCGAAAGGCTTGGGAAACAGATCGCGCATGGCGATGGTTTCGACCTGGCCTCTGAGGTTGGCGAGCACGACGGGGACGTCGCCGCAGAATTCCCAGATGAGCTGGCGGCAGGCGCCGCAGGGAGCAGTGAGCGAGTCGGTGTCGGCAACGACGGCGATCGCGTCGAAGCCGCGTTCGCCTTCGCTGATGGCCTTGAAGATGGCGACGCGTTCGGCGCAAACGGTAAGTCCATAGGTGGCGTTTTCGACGTTGCAGCCGCCGAAGATACGGCCGGAGGTGGCCCGCAGCGCGGCACCTACGCGGAAGTTGGAGTATGCGGCGTGGGCGTTTTCGCGCGATTGTTTGGCGGCGGCGATCAGGGCTTCGTAGTCGCTCAAGAATTCCTCCTCAGGAAGCAAAAGCGCCGACTTGGAGAAGGCGCACATGACCAAGCTGCATTATCCAATCGCAGCTGCGATTTTCGGAATGACCGCCTTCAACAGCGCAATGAACTGATTTTTGACGCGAGCACCGGTTTCAAAGACCTCCTCGGCGGTGAGCGATTTACCGGTGATGCCTGCGGCCATGTTGGTGACGCAAGAGATGCCGAGCACGCGGATACCGGAATGCCGAGCTGCGAGGACTTCGGGAACCGTGGACATGCCGACCAGGTCTGCGCCTAACGTGCGGAAGGCGTGAATTTCGGCGGGCGTTTCATAGTTGGGGCCGGCGAGCGCCAGATAGACGCCTTCGTGGAGATTCAGTTTGAGTTTCTCACCTTCCGCGGAGACGAAACGGCGAAAATCGGGATCGTAGGCACGCGTCATATCGGGAAAGCGAGGGCCGAAGCGATCGTCATTGAGTCCGATGAGAGGGTTCGCGCCCTGCAGGTTGATGTGATCGCGGAGAGCGACCAGCGCGCCTTCGGAGTAGCCCAGATTGATGCCGCCAGCCGCGTTGGTGAGGATGACGGCTTTGACGCCCATGCGGGAAAAGACGCGCATAGGGAAGGCGACCTGTTTGGCGGAGTAGCCTTCGTAAAGATGAACGCGGCCTTGCATGCCCGCCAAGGGAACGCCGTCGACCGTTCCGAGAACGAGTTGACCGGCATGGCCGATGGCCGTGGAACGCGAGAAATGGGGGATTTTTGCGTAAGGAATCTTGACGGAATGGGAGAATTCATCGGCGAACGCGCCGAGGCCGGAGCCGAGGACTAGTGCGATTCTGGGGCGCAGTTTGGTCTTGCGCAGGATGAATTTGGCGGCGGCTTCGGCCTGCAAGAACTCAGGCGTTGGCTTGGCAGCTTGTTTTCTTACGGCCATTGCCTAGCTCAAGATTCCGACAATGGCAGCGGACAGTAGGTTTGCCATGGTTCCCGCGAGCATAGCGCGAATACCGAATTTTGCCAGATCGTGGCGACGTTCGGGAGCGAGCGCTCCGATTCCGCCGATCTGGATGCCGATGGAGCTGAAGTTGGCGAAGCCACAAAGCGCGAACGTGGCGATGGTGAAGGAGCGCGGGTCGAGAGTACCCTTCATCGGCCCTAACTGGGCGAAGGCGACGAATTCGTTGATGGCCATGCGCGTGCCGAGGAGATTGCCGATGGCGGGCGCGTCGTGCCAAGGAATGCCGATCAGCCAGGCGATCGGCGCGAAAGCCCAGCCGAAAATGGTTTGCAGGCTTGGCGGGAACCAGCCCATGTGCGGCCAATTGTGGACACCACCCATCATGGCATTGAGTAACGCCAGCAGCGCGATGAACGTGATCAGCATGGCGCCGACGTTGAGCGCAAGGTGCAGGCCGTCGCTGGTGCCGCGGGCGATGGCGCCGAGAATGTTGGACTCCTTTTCCATTTGCGGCATTTCGACCCGGCCGGCGGTGAGTGGCTGCTCGGTTTCAGGCACCAGCATTTTTGCCATGAGCAATGTGCCGGGCGCGGTCATGATGACGGCGGTAAGGAGATTCTTGGGATCGGCGCCGCCGACTTGGATGTAGCCGGCCATCATGCCGCCGGAGATGTGGGCCATGCCGCTGGTCATCACGCACATGAGTTCAGACTTGGTGAGTTTGGGGAGGAAAGGACGGATGGTGAGCGGGGCTTCGGTTTGCCCCATGAAGATGCTGGCGGCGACGTTGAGGGATTCCGCGCCGCTGGCGCCCATGACCCGGGTCATCATCCAAGCGGCGGCGCGGATGATGACTTGCATCACGCCGATGTGATAGAGAACTGCAAAAAATGCGGCGATGAAAATAATTGTGGGTAGAACTTGAAAGGCGAACGAAAAGCCCAGACGCGCGAGTTCCTTGGGAAGGCCGATGTCGCCAAAGACGAATGCCGAGCCGGCGTAGGAAAAGCTTAAGAGTTTGTTGGCGCCGTTGCCCAAGAAACCGAAGATTTTTCCGCCGATGCTGGAGCGCAGGACGAAGAAGCCGAGCAGTAGCTGGAGGCCGAGTCCCCAGGCGATGGTCTTGAGTTTGATGGCGCGGCGATCAGTAGAAAACGCCCACGCAAGTGCCAGGATGACGGCCATGCCGAGTATGCCGATAAAACGTCCCATGCAGACTCCTTTTCGGGAAGAGAGACTGTAACAGGGAACAGGTGACGGACGGAAGGAGAGTCACGAGGAAGAAAGAGCAGCGTTCATCATGGCAACACCGCGAGGAGCGTGGTAAATGCACGCTAGCGTGGTTCCCGACCCTTAGAACGCGCGGACAGCTGTACCAATGTTTGCTTGACCGTAGTGTAAGCGGCCCGTAAACTTGAAGAGAGTTGCGTAGTACGAATGTGCGCGGTTTTTTGCGCTTTTCGGACGACTGCTGCGCAAAATTCCCGCTCAGAGTTTGCAAAACAAACCCTGCGACCCGGTGAACGGTTCACGGAGGAAATTACCGGATGCCCGCTGTACTACGCGCGATGCGCGACCTTTCGATACCCCTGCCTAACGGATCCCGCATTTCCGTTCCGCTGACGTTGCCGTTCGCCGTGATCCACGTGCTGGCCCTGGGTGTCTTTTTTGTGAAATTTCGCTGGCCGTATCTGATCACCTGTCTCGCGCTGGTGGCGATTCGCATGTTTTTTGTGACGGCTGGATATCACCGCTATTTTTCCCATCGTTCCTTCAAGACCAGCCGCGCGTTTCAATTCGTGATCGCCTTCATGGCCATGACTTCTTCGCAAAAAGGCGTGTTGTGGTGGGCCGCACATCACCGCCACCATCACCGCTTTTCCGATCAGGAAGACGATTTGCACTCGCCGACGTTGTTTGGTTTTTTCTGGTCCCACGTGGGCTGGATTGTCTCGGATAAGTACAACGAAACGCGGCTGAACTACATCGCGGACTTCGCCAAGTTTAGAGAATTGCTCTGGCTGAATAAGTACCACCTGATCCCGCCGGTAGCCCTGGCTACGTTGCTGATTCTGATTGGCGGATGGCCGCTCTTTGTTTGGGGCTTTTGTCTGAGCACGGTGCTGTTGTGGCACGACACCTTTACCATCAATTCGCTATCGCACTTGTTCGGCACGCGGCGCTATCAAACAACCGACACCAGCCGCAACAATTGGCTGCTGGCGCTGCTCACACTGGGTGAAGGCTGGCACAACAACCACCATCACTACATGGCTTCGGCGCGGCAGGGCTTCTTCTGGTGGGAAATCGACATCACCTACTATACGCTCAAGATGCTCAGCTGGGTTGGCTTGGTGTGGGACTTGCGCAAAGTTCCCGCGCACATGCTTGCAGAGCAGCAGCAAATGGCGGCGTAGAGAATTCGCAACACTCTTCTGTGTGAAACGGGGCAAGCGCGTGAAGCTTGTCCCGTTTTTGCTTTCCGAGCGCGCCCGGTGGGCCGAGCGGCCAATATGTCGGTTGCGGGGTGGCGGCAATTGCGGGAAAATCTAGGCCTGCCTGACAAGCCTGCGGCACGTGATGGCGAACTGAGGTCGCATTGATGAGCCACGAAACGAAATCCGGAATTGGAGAACTGGCGCCGCCCATGCGCTTAATGATGACGCCGGGGCCTTCGTCGGTCGATCCACGCGTCTACCGTGCGCTCTCGGCGCCCATCGTTGGCCACCTCGATCCATGGTTCAAGACCTGCATGGACGAAACACAAGTCCTGATGCGGCAAGTGTTTCAGACTGAGAACCGCGTCACCATGCCGCTGTCGGCCTCAGGTTCGGGCGGTATTGAAGCCGCGGTCATGAATACCCTGGAAGAGGGTGACCAGGCTTTGGTTTGCGTGAACGGCTACTTTTCCGATCGAATGTATGAGGTCGCCCTCCGCACCCCGGCAAAGATCATCAAAGTGGAAGCACCTTACGGTAGAGCCGTAGATCCCGAAGACGTGCGCAAGGCGGGAGCTGGAAGAAAAATCAAGATCGTCGGATTTGCTCACGGTGAAACCTCCTCGGGTGTGGTTACTGCGTTGGATCCGTACCGTGAGGTAGCGGACGAACTAGGCGCTTTGTTGGTAGTGGACACAGTCGCGTCGTTGGCGGCTGAGCCGATGCATGTGGACCAGCAGCGGTTGGACATTGTCTTCAGCGGTTCCCAGAAAGCCTTAAGCGCGCCACCGGGCATGTCCCCCATTACCCTCAGTCCGCGCGCAGAGGAAGTCTTGCGTCACCGCAAGTCGAAAGTACAGAGCTGGTACTTCGATTTGACCACGGCCATGAACTATTGGGGCAAAGACCGCCTCTACCATCACACCCCGCCTATTTCCCTGATTTACGCGCTGCGCGAAGCCATGCGCATCACCATCGAGGAAGGTCTGGAAGTCCGCTGGGAGCGCCACCGTATCAATCAGCAAGCAATGATTGCAGGTGTTGAAGCAATGGGCTTAGAGCTCCTGGTGAAGAATCCCACAGAGCGTCTGGTCACGGTCACCCCGGTCATGGTCCCGGCAGGCATTGATGATGCGAAGTACCGCAACCAGCTGCTCGAGGAGTTCAACATCGAGATTGCCGGAGGCATCGGTCCGCTGAAAGGCAAGATCTGGCGTCTCGGCCTGATGGGTTACTGCGCCCAGCGCGCCAATGTACTATTGTTGCTGGCGGCCATGGAACATGTGCTTCATGCGCAAGGCGCACGCGTTCCTGCGGGCGCAGGCGTGGCGGCGGCCATACACAGCTACACGGAAGCGGAGACTGCGGTGGGCGCGGCGAAAAGCTGAGTGGAATTGATTCGATAACAGGAGCAGGCGTGACCACATATCCAGTCCTAGCCAACAATGGCGCAATGAGCCAATTCGTCGGCGCTTTCGAAGTTACCTCGAAGCTTACCGGCAAGGTCTATCCGTGTCGTTTTTCGCATATGTGGAATGGCATCGCTACTCGCCACGCCGATACGATTGACACCAAGTTTTTCGTGGAAGGAGACGCCCTGGTGGTCGGCCTTGCCCACACTGCGTTTGTCAAGTTTCGGGCCAAGACCGGCCGTGATCTGAGCGACCGTGAGGCCAGCTTCGTCTCCGCCGAATATCTGCGCGAACGCTTGGAAGAAGAAGATGAGCGCAAGCTCTACGACGTCTCCGAGGATGATGTGACCCGCCTCATCGCTCAGGTCGGCGTCAAGTAAGCAGTCCGCCCGGTAGCGGTCAGTTTCCGATTACCCGGCAGCGCAAACCGTCCTTGTTGATTTTCGAGGAAAAACACTTCGAAATTGCTACCTTGCTGTCCCGTTTAACTGCCTGCTTGGTTCCGAGTGACGGGGTGGTAATGAAATGCATCGGGTGTTGGAGGACTTGAGGTTGAATCGGAGGGCCTTCATTCGCCAGAGTGGTCTGTCGAGTGTCGCATGTATCGGCACTCTCACAGGAATTAGCCGGTCGCGGCCTCCGAGCGCAAGCAACGCGCCGCGAACAATTGAGACACCTACCCTGACAATAGGGTTTGAGGAAAATGGTGACCCTACAGGTTTTCCAATTGTCCTACTTCATGGCTTTCCCGACGACGTTCGCGCTTGGAACCACGTGACGCCGCAGCTGGCGGCTGCTGGCTACCGGGTCCTGGTCCCCTATCTGCGTGGTTACGGTGCGACCCACTTCCGCAATTCGGCGGCTCCGCGCATGGCCGAGCAGGCTGCACTGGGGCAGGACCTCAATGACTTCGCTGATGCTTTGGGCATCACGCGGTTTGCCGTCGCTGGTTACGATTGGGGTGGCCGTGCCGCTTGCATCGCTTCAGCTTTACATCCGGACCGAGTGCGAGCCGCCGTCCTCATTGGAGGCTACCTAATACAAAACACGATTACGCCTGCCCCGCCCGCAGCACCAGAAACGGAGCGCGCTCTTTGGTATCAGTGGTACTTCAATACTGAGCGTGGACGAGCTGGCCTGAGCCAGAATCGACGCGGCATCTGCCGTTTGTTGTGGGAAACATGGTCGCCCAGTTGGCGTTTTACCAATGACACATTCAATCGGACCGCAGCTTCGTTCGACAACCCCGATTTCGTTGATGTCGTGATTCACTCCTATCGCCATCGGAATGGAAACGCGCAAGGCGAGGCACGATTTGAGGCTATTGAGCAACAATTAGCGAAGCGTCCCAAGATTCACGTTCCATCGATTGTCTTGTACGGAGGGAACGATGGCGTATCACTCAAGCCGCCAGCAGAATCAATTGACCGGGAGTTGTTCACATCTCTCGCAGGCCGAGAGGTAATACCGAATGCAGGACACTTCCTGCCGAGGGAAAATCCAGACGTCGTGTCGTCTGCCTTGCTGAAGCTGCTGGAGAACACAAAATAGCGAACAGGGTCATTTCGGACCGTCATGTGCCCGTTTAGAGTCGGGAAACCGGACATCACGTTCCCGACGACCTTGTACCCGGGACCTAGACGCTTGAGAGCGATGAAAGCTTGCTCCGCTACTCATTCGTCGCAATACCTCGAAATTCGGCGACGTCCGTGAATGTGGAGTCTTTGTCCCTTAGAAACATCGGCGGATTATCGGAAACGGACCCACTACCGTCCGCCAGCTAAACTCTGCACGCCGCTCAACTGCGTGGCGCCAGTTCTGGGTGCTCCACATGGAACGCCTCAAGCTGCGGATGCCGTAAACCATCGCGGCGGATGAAGTGAATCACCAGCAACATCAGCAAGGCTCCGCAAACCAAAATCCCCACGGCAATTTCCAGTCCCACTTGCAGGTCGCGTACATCGGAAATTTTCCCCACGATCTTCGGCCCCAGCCCACCTACCAGCTGGGTGAAAAACATGTACCAACCGATGGAAGTGGAATGCGCGCGGCGCGGCATCATGTCGTGGATCACTGCGGTAACCGGACCGTGATACCACGACATAAAGAATCCAGCGATGAACAGTCCTCCCAGCACCACTCGTTTGTCGTCCGACAAGATCGCAAACAGCAGAAAAGGAGTTGCGAACAGCAGCGCCATGGCAATCGCAATCAACCGCCCGAAGGGATACCGCTTTTGCAGGCGGTCGGCCACGAATCCCCCGCATAGCACTCCCAGAATCAGCGAAAACAGCGTGGATGCTGAGAGCAGCACCGAAGCCTCGCGCAGGCTAAAATCCTTGTAGCTCACCGCGAAATCCACGCCCCAGGTCAGCAGCGACACGCTCGCGAAGGTGATGCAAATGCCCGCCGCAATCATCGCCAGAAACGCCGGCACGGAAAGGATCCGCAGAATTGGCACAACGTCGGAGCGCGGCCCGCGCGGCGGTTCTTCCAAGCTGAACAGCGAGATTCCCGGCACTAAGCCCAAAAAGCCAAGCACAAAGAGCGCCATCTGCCAGCCGTAACGCGGGCCGATGATTCCGCCCATGGCCTGCCCGAAAACTCCTCCGAGCAGCATGCCCGCCGCAAAAATAGCCTGCGCCGAGGCACGCTTCTCGTTCGGGAATGCACCGGAAATCATGGACTGGGCGGCCGGAGCATACGCCGCTTCTCCCATTCCCACAAAAGCCCGCGTAACCAACAGGAACAGGAAACTCGGTGCGAGTCCGCCGGCGAACGTAGCCACGCTCCAGGAAAGAATGCCGATGGCGATAATCACTTTCCGGCTGAAGCGATCCGCGAAGAATCCGAACGAGATACTCCCTGCGGCCAACACGATGTACAACACCGCCTGCAGCGTTCCCAGTTGGTCGTCGGTCGCTCCCAACGGCCCGCGCAGCAGGGGAATCAGCGGCACAAAAACCTGCCGCGCCGCAAAGTTGACAAAGTTGATTAAAGCAAGTACAGCAAGAAGACGGTATTGATAGGCCGAAAGCGTGTTGGGGCTCGAAGACATGCGGATTAACGGGATTCCTGTCCGTTCCGACACCTGGTGTCGCAAGAGCAAAGGGATTATATACCGGTGACAAAAACAGTTCGCGAAAGAAACCTCAGCACCAGCGATCAGGTCACAACCGTATTGTCCTACGGCGCGCTGCTGTTGCTGGGTTACCTGGTCTTTGAAATTACGTCGCCGTTCCTGGTGCCGCTCGCCTGGTCGGCGGTGCTGGCGATCTTTTTCTACCCACTGCACGAAAAGCTCTTGCAAAAGCTGAGGCCAACACCGGCCGCCGCCGCGAGCGCCCTCGCGGTGACCTTTCTTCTGATCGTACCGGCGTTGCTGGTTCTTTTTCTAACTACCAAGCAGGCTGTGGAAGCTGGTGCGAAGGCGCAAGTCGTCCTACAGGATCCGGATAAAGCACTTCCTACGCACGTACTGACCTGGCTGAAAAATCAGTTGCCCGAGCCCATGCAGGATGCCGATCTTTCCGATCCGGTCAAGCGAGGCGCCGAACGGCTGGCGGGCTATCTGGCGGCGAAGCTCGGCGGGTTGGTACGCAACCTCTTCACGTTCTTCCTGGACCTGTTCGTGCTGATTTTCGCCTTGTTCTTCATGTTCCGCGACGGCAGTGAAGTCGTGCGCGGCGTGCGCCACCTCATGCCGTTCGATCCCTCCATCCAGGAGGACATGATGCGCGAGTCTCGTGAGTTGATCTTCGCAAGCGTCGCAGTCGGCTTGCTGATCGCGGCGGTGCAAGGCGCGCTCGGCGGTTTGGCTTTTACGCTGGCCGGCGTGGGGACCGCGCTTTTCTGGGGCGTGCTCATGGCGTTCTTCTCGTTGGTGCCCGTGGTGGGCTCAGCGCTGATCTGGGTACCCACATCGCTGTGGCTGGCCTTCACCGGCCACATCGGCAGAGGCTTGATCGTCGCCGTGATTTGTGGCGGTGTTGCCGGAGTGGCTGACAACATCATCCGGCCGCTACTTTTGCGCAATCGAACGCACTTGAATGAGCTCTTGCTGTTCATTAGCGTGCTCGGCGGCATCCAAGTATTTGGACTGCTGGGTATCGTTGCTGGACCGACCATCGTTGCCGCGGCTATGGGCGTGTATCGCGTGTACATGGACCACCGCGATCGGGTAGAAGCGTCGCAAACCTAGAACCTCTCCTGCCGTCCCTCCGGCACGGTGCAATACGGTGTGTTAGAGTACCGCCGAATATGAATGAGCCGACAAACAACGGTCTGAAAATTGCCGCTCTGCCGGTCGAGCAGTTGCGTTGGCGCTGCGAGGCGGCGCGTCTTCCATTTGAAACGACCGCGCAAGCCGAATTGCGCGAGGGGCTGGTGGGCCAGGACCGGGCGTTGCGTGCTTTAAAAATGGGCGTCGAACTGACCGCTCCCGGGTACAACGTTTTCGTGTGCGGTCTCGCCGGCACCAGCCGCGGCGGCACCATTTCCAAGATGATCGAAGAGTTGCATCCGCGGACCAAGCAGTCGCCGGACCGCTGTTACGTCAACAATTTCAAAGTTTCCGACCGGCCCCGGTTGCTGACCTTGGCGCGCGGTCAAGCGAACTCGTTCAAGAAAGACATGCAGGCCGGCATCGACTTCCTGCGCCGCCGCATTCCCCAGGTTTTTGAAGGCGAACCCTTCCAGCGTCAGAAGGGAAGAATTGTCGAACGTTTCACCGCGCGCGAAAAGGAGTTGATGGACGATTTCACCCGCAAAATCGCTCGCGAACAGTTCGCCCTCGGCCACATGCAGGTCGGAGCGGTGGCCCTGCCGGAAATCTTCCCGGTGCTCGAAGGCCAGATGGTGCCCATCGAGGATATCTCCAAGATGGTTCACGAAGGCAAACTCGACGGACCTATCGCTGAAGAAATCGAACGCAAGTACGAACAGTTCCGCCAGGAGTTTACCGTCGTCTATCGCAAGACTTTGACACTCTCCCGCGAGCTGGCCAGCGAACTCAGCTACCTGGAACAGGAAGCCGCGTCGGTTCTGGTCGATGGCGTCATCGAAGAGTTGAAGGAAAAATATCCCGGCGAAAGCGTGTCGGAATACTTGGAAGAAGTGCGCCACCATGTCTTGGACAACCTCGATCCCTTGAAGGAACGCGAAGGCGAGGAAGAGGACCGCCCCGAAGGCGCGGAGGGCGCGCCCAAGCCGCCGGGGCCGGAGCGGGATCCGTTTCGTATTTACGGTGTCAACGTGATTCTCTCCCACGATGGCGAAGGCGAATCGCCGGTCATTTTTGAAACGACGCCCACTTACGCCAACCTCTTCGGCACCATTCAACGCACCTACGATGCGCGTGGCAGTTGGTCCAGCGATTTCATGGATCTGCGCGGCGGCTCGCTCCTGCGCGCCGATGGCGGCTACTTGATCATGTATTCGCTTGAGACGATTTCCGAACCCGGTGTCTGGCGCGCATTAAAGCGCACTCTCAACCACAATCGCCTCGAAATTCAGCCAGTGGACATGTTCTACCCGTTCGGAGTAAGCGCCATGAAGCCGGAACCGATCCAGATCAATGTAAAAGTGATCCTGATTGGCGACCGCGAAATGTACGAGTTGCTTTACGACTACGAAGAAGACTTTCGCAAAATTTTCAAGGTGCGCGTCGAGTTCGACGAGGAAATGGCCATGAACGATTCGGTGATCGCCGAATACGCCGGCCGGCTGCGCACACTCTCAGAAAAAGAAGGGCTGTGGCCATTTGACCGCGGCGCGTTCGCCGCCATGCTGGAGTACGGCGTTCGCCGGGCCGGGCGCCGCAACAAAGTCACCGCGCGTTTCGTGGACATTGCCGACATCGCGCGCGAAGCGAACTATCAAGCCAACGCCGCCGGCGAATCCGTCGTTCGCGCCGCCCACGTGCGCACCGCGCTCAGCTCCAAAGTCGAGCGCCACAACCTGATTGAAACGCGCATCCGCGAAATGATCGAAGAAGGGACGCTTCTCGTAGACGTCTCTGGCCAACGCACTGGGCAGGTCAACGGCCTTAGCGTTCTCGAAATCGGCGGCTATTCTTTTGGCAAGCCCGTCCGCATAACCGCCAGCGCCGCCCTCGGCAAGACCGGACTCATCAACATCGAACGCGAAGCCAACCTGAGCGGCCGTTTCCATGACAAGGGCGTGCAGATTATTGCCGGCTTTTTCCGCAACCGCTTCGCGCAGGATAAGCCGCTTTCGCTCGCGGCCAGTATCTGTTTTGAACAGTCGTACTCCGGCGTGGACGGCGACAGCGCCAGCTCCACCGAAGTCTACGCACTGGTTTCTGCGCTGGCCAATCTTCCGCTGCGCCAGGATCTTGCGGTTACCGGTTCCATGAACCAACAGGGCGACATCCAGGCGATTGGCGGCGTCAACGAAAAAATCGAAGGCTTCTTCGACGTCTGCCGCATCAAGGGCCTTACCGGTTCACAGGGTGTGTTGATTCCGGCTGCCAATGTGGAAGATTTAATGCTGCGCGATGACGTGCTGGAAGCCGTGGCCGCAAAACAGTTTTACGTCTGGCCCGTGGAGAAAATCGAGCAGGGAATTGAAATCCTTACCGGCCTACCCGCCGGTCATCGCAATGGGGACGGTTCCTTCGAGCAGCAAACGGTTTTTGGCCTCGTAGATCAGCGCCTCGCTGAGATGGCCAAGAAACTCAAAGAATTCGAGTAACTTCTGCTCCATCGCGAAGTTGGCTTTTCGATCGGCACAGAATTCGATCGGCGCGAAACAGGTTGTCATTTTCCGTGCCCGCGCCAGGAGTTGCGCTTCAATGTAGTTCGCCGCCCGGTGCTGCCAAATATGCCGGTCGGTGCTCGACCAGCGCTCCCGGACGCCTCACTTCCACGCGAAGTTCATGAATTTTTCCATCCAGCATCGGCGGCACAAACGCAACACTGTACTCGTGGCGCAGCAGATCCGCGATCTGGGCATAGGTCTTCGCGAAATCCTTTTCGCTCCGTACGAAATAGACCCGTCCTCCCGTAGTCTGGCTCAACTCTCTCAGTGACCGATCGCCTTCGGCAAATCCCGCCCGCAGCGCGGCGCGCGCGGCCTGCTCTTCCGCCGTCAACCTCCTCTTCTTCGCCGGCTTGCGGATATCCCCGGAAAGCGACACCGCAACAATTCGCACGTCTGCGGTCTGAAGCTTCGGCAGCAGCGAGTTCCAATTCACGTCTAGCGAAGTGTCCACGCCCGTGGAAAGCAGTACGATAGTTTTCTTTCCGGGAATTTCGCTGAGCACATCCACAGAGAGCGCCACGCTGGCGAAGAGGTTCAGCTCGCCAAAACCCGCGAGGAAATTCATCCCGCGCAGTGCTTGTCTTGCTTCCGCCTTGTTGGTCGTGAAATCAATCACGCTTTCCGGCGCCTTGGTGTAGGTTGCGATCGCCACTCGATCATCCGGAGCTAAGCTCGCCACCATCTGGTCGGCTGCCAGGACGTGACTCTTCGCAAAGAACAGAACGGATGGTCCGCCTTCGATCAGTAACAGCACCTGCGCCGGTTCCGCTACCGGCAAAAAATCCGCGATTGCCTGCTCTACTCCGTTGTCGTAAATCCGAAAGTCGCTGCGCTTCAAATCATGGATGAAGCGCCCGCCCGCGTCGCTTACCGTTACCCCGACATTGACCCGGTTGACGCTAACCTTTAAGGGCGGCCCTTGCTGCAACGGCGCATCCTGGGCAAGCAGCGGCATCCCGACGAGCAGTAATGGCAGGCAGCAACCCCGCAATCCAATTCCAACGCTGTCGCTCAAAATATGAAAGGCCCTATCCCGCGTCCATTTTTCAGAGCGCAGCACAGGGCCTCCCGTGAATCCCGTTTGGTGAGTGACCGCCTATGGCTTGGTCGCCGGTGCCGCTGCGGCTGCCGGCGCGCCGCTCGCTCCCGTGTCCTTCGGGGTCGAAAGGTATCCGGTGATCTGGTTTTTGCCGACGTCGAATACTACGATTTCATACGGCGACATCCGCGACGAGCCCTTCACATAAAACTGCACCGGTTCGCCCGCCGTCCGATCCTTTTTCTCGATGGATTTGTCATCCGCGTACACCGTCATGGTGTACTTAGATTTCTTTGGATCCACTTTATTCAAGGAAATCTGCACCGGCCCTACTCGCTGCGCCGTCTTGGTCTTCGGTATCGTGAATTCGTAGTAGTTGCGTTCCCCGCGCCGCTTCAGGTCTTCCAGGTCGTCGTGATTGCGCGCGATGAGGCCGCTCATCACTCCCATGTCACCAGTGGCGCGGTCCAGCTTGCCCTTAGTCGTCTCCAGATCGTTGCGCGTGGTCTCGATGTCCTTTTTCGCGCCTCCCAGGTCTGTCGCCACTGCGCCGATCTTCTCTTCGCTTTCTTTCTGTGCTTGCGCGAGTTGCGTGGAGAGCTTCTGGTCCGCCGCCTGCTGGTCCTTGCGAATCGATTCCGCGCGGCTCTTCGCTTTCGAAAGTTCCGCTTGCGTCATGCCCAGTTTCTCTTCGGTTACTTCAATATGGCCCTTCAAGTCGGCGAGGCTCGAGTTGGCCTGATCGAGCCGCTGCATCAATTGTTTATTCGCGTCTTCGGCCTTGGCCAGCTCTTGCGACATCCGCGACTGCGACGTGTAGCCGAAAAACCCCATCGCCGCCAGCGCCACGAACAACACACCAAACAACACGGCAATCCACCGCGGAGTCCCGGTGTTTTCGTAGTGGTACGATTCCTGCGGATTCGGCACGTTCGGAGAAATACTCATTCACCCTCCTCGGGTTGTGAACAAAGTTTCAGATCTTGTACTCATCGGCCCCCAAGAATCCACCGGCGAACTTGCGTACAAGTCCCGAAAAACTCCCTGCCAGACTGGGCTTCGATGCTAAAGATTATGTCTCCACCCGTTTTCCCTGTCCACCGCCTAGCGCAGGCGTCGTCTCCAACTACACACAGGAAAATCCGTCGTGGTCCGTCCGGCCCCGCTGTCTCACTAGCGCATTCCTTACCTCTTGTTCCTCGGCCAGCGCGCCTCAATCGTCGTATGCAACCCGCCGCGCGGCGTGAATTCGCCCCGTACCACGCACCATTCCGGCTGAATCGCGGCGACGATGTCTTCCAACATCTTGTTCACCGCGTTCTCATAAAAAATTCCCAAATTCCGGTACGCCAGCAAATACATCTTCAGCGCCTTTAATTCGATACATAGCTTCTTAGGGACATATTCAATGGTGATGGTTCCGTAATCCGGCAGCCCGGTTTTCGGGCACACCGACGTATATTCCGGATAGCGCGTCGTAATGACATACCCTGGATATTGGTTCGGCCAGGTGTCCAGTTTCGGCAGCTTTGTTTTGATCCCTGACCTGGCGTGCTGGTCGGTGTAATCAGCCATGAATTCTCCTGAAATTCTGCTGATTCAAATAGTAGCGCATCCGCTAATATGTTTTCGACAGCGGGGCCATTCGACCTAGGACAAAAGTACCTTGCCTCCCCGCGCGCTTTTTATTACCATCTCCGAAGTCCCAAGTCACTCAAAGGAACAGCTTTGATGATTTGCCCCGCCTGCCACGCGCCGGCCTGCCGCCGCTCGCGCAGACGTAACCTCATGGATTTCGCCGCTGCCATTCTCGGCCGGCTGCCGTGGCGATGCTCCCGTTGCGGTACACGCTTCCGCTCCCGCCTGGTTCCGGTTTCCAGCAAACTTTCTGCTCACTGTGCCATTTGCGGCAATCGTGATCTCAAGCGCATCGCTCCCGAACACGTAGCCGGCTTCTCCGCTCCCTTCAAACGTCTCCTTGGCATGCCTGCCTACCGCTGCATCCCTTGCCGGCACAAGTTTTTCTCGATTCGACCGCTCAGCAAAGAAGCCCACGACGACCAGCTCCGCATCGCCAGCTAAACCCGCTCCACGTCGTGATGGCAACCTTGGCCGACTTCCCGCCGACCCGCGACAAAATCGCCCCTCCCACGTTATAATCTCTTCTGCGCGAGTTCGGCGGTTTCGGGTAGGATCCGTCACTCCAAACATAGGGCTTCAGGGTTTGTTTACAAGCCGTTAGGAAATCAGTTGTTCTGGCGACCCTGAGCTCAAATCGTTTGTCTCTTCGGCGATATCGTCTAAGGGTTAGGACATTGCCCTCTCAAGGCAAAAATCCGGGTTCGAATCCCGGTATCGCTACCAATTTTCATTTGCGACCGCTCCCGCCGCCCGAACTGCGCTGTTTCGTGGAGCTTCCTTGAAAACCACTACCACTACCGCGGCCCCGGTTTCGCGCCGCAATCCCGCTATTCCGCTTAGCAAGAACGACCACCTGCTCCGCTGGGTCGAAAAAATGGCCGAGCTCACTCGTCCCGCCAGGATCCACTGGGTGGACGGCTCGGCGGAAGAGCGCGATCAGCTTTATGCCGAAATGGTCGCCAGCGGTACTCTCATCAAGCTCAACGAAAAACTCTGGCCCGGCTGCTACTACGCCCGCTCCGACGCTTCCGATGTCGCCCGGGTTGAGGATCGCACCTTCATCTGCTCCTACTCCAAGGACGCCGCCGGCCCCACCAACAACTGGGAAAATCCCTACGACATGCGCCGCAAGCTCAAGGGTCTGTTCAGCGGCGCCATGCAGGGCCGCACCATGTACGTCCTTCCTTTCAGCATGGGCCCCATTGGCTCGCCCATGGCCAAAATCGGCGTGCAGCTGACCGACTCGCCCTACGTCGTTGTCAACATGCGCATCATGGCCCGCATCGGCCAGCGCGTCTTCGACGAAATTGATAAGGGTGCTCGCGTTGTCCCCTGTATGCACTCCGTCGGCATGCCCCTCGGCCCCGGCCAAAAAGACGTCCCCTGGCCCTGCAACCGAGAAAAGTACATCGTTCACTTTCCCGAATCGCGCGAAATCTGGTCTTACGGCTCTGGCTACGGCGGCAACGCGCTGCTCGGCAAGAAATGTTTTGCCTTGCGCATCGCTTCCAATATTGCCCGCGACGAAGGTTGGATGGCCGAGCACATGCTCATCCTCGGCGTCGAAGGTCCCACAGGCGAAAAAACCTATGTCGCCGCCGCATTTCCGAGCGCTTGCGGCAAAACCAACTTCGCCATGCTGATTCCGCCTAAAGGATTCGAAGGCTGGAAAGTTTGGACCGTTGGCGACGACATCGCCTGGATTCGCCCTGACGAATCCGGACATCTCCACGCCATCAATCCCGAAGCCGGATTTTTCGGCGTCGCCCCCGGCACTTCCAAAAAAACCAATCCCAATGCCATGGCTACTTTGGCGAAAAATTCCATCTTCACCAACGTGGCACTCACTCCCGATGGCGGCGTCTGGTGGGAAGGCATGACCGACGCTCCGCCCGCCGAATGCACGGACTGGCAGGGCAACCGCTGGACTCCCGAAATCGCCAAACAAACCGGCGCCAAAGCCGCTCATCCCAACGCGCGCTTCACCGCGCCCGCCTCCCAGTGCCCCACCATTGATCCCGCCTGGGAGGATCCGAACGGTGTGCCTATTCACGCTTTCATCTTCGGCGGACGCCGCGCCACCACCATGCCGCTGGTTTACCAGGCCTTCAATTGGAGCTCCGGTGTCTACATCGGTGCCACCATGGGTTCTGAAATGACCGCCGCCGCAGCCGGCACCATCGGCAAGGTCCGTCGCGATCCCATGGCCATGCTTCCGTTCTGCGGCTACCACATGGGCGACTACTTCCGGCACTGGATCAAGATGCAGCGCTCGCTCAGCGTCACCCCGCGCATCTTCCACGTGAACTGGTTCCGCAAAGGCGCCGACGGCAAATTCATCTGGCCCGGCTACAGCGAAAACATGCGGGTCCTGAAATGGATCGTCGACCGCGCCCGCGTCCGCGCCAAGGCTCGCGAAACCTCCATCGGCTGGGTTCCCGATTACGACGACATGGAATGGACCGGCCTCGACTTCCCGCGCGAAAAGTTCGACGCTCTGCAGACTTTCGACCGCTCCGCGTGGAAGCACGAAGTCATTGATCACGAAGAGCTCTTCATCGAGCTTCACGACCATCTCCCGAAGGAAATGGTCTACGAACGCGAACTCCTCATCTGCCGGCTATAGCGATTTCTCCGTCGCAAGCGGAGGCTTCAGCCCCCCAACTGCTGCGCCACCGCTCGCGAGGGGCATCTGCTATTTCTACCTAGTGCCGGGCTCGGCCGGCTTCCATGTTGTCGACTTTCCTGAAGAGAAGTCGCTTTGGCCCCCGCGTAAAGCGCGATAAACAAAAAATGGGAGGCTCCTTCGAGCCTCCCATTTCTCCTGCCAGTGAAGCGCGGCGTTTACTTGGCGACGTTAAAACGCATACTTCAGCCAGAACTTCACTTGACGGTTGCCGTTGATCGTCGAAGCGATGTTCATGAAGTTAGCGTTGGAGATGCTGTAGGAGTTCGAACTGCCGAGCGTGTCCGTGAATAAATTCGGGTGGTTGAACACATTGAATAGTTCCATTCGCAGCGTCAGCGACTGGTGTTCGAGAAACCTGAACGACCGCTGCACGCTGGTGTTATAGAACCATTGCCCGGGCCCGATGAACGTGTTGCGTCCGACATCGCCCAGCTGGCCGTTGATCACCACATAGCGGAACTGATCCTTGGTGGCCGTGAACGCCGTCCCGCCAGCAGGATCACCTCCGAAGTTGGTGTTGAAGTCCACGAAGTGCACTCCGTCAAAGCTGAAACCCACGCCGGAGTCACATGTGCTCGTGGCGGGTTGCGCTGTGAAGCAAGCGGCGCTGTAGTTGATCGGCACGTTCGGATTCGCCAAGTCGGGCCGGTCGCCTGAACGCCCGTCTCCATTGTTGTCGAAGCCGTCGTTGATCGTTTCCGGCGCGCCGGACTGCACGGTGAACGTGCCGGCCCATTGCCAACCCCGGGTCACGTAGCTCAACACCTTCATGGCTCCGCTTTGTGGGTCGTGCTGATAGGGCAGGTCCCAAATGTAGGTCATTACAAAGCGATGACGCCGGTCAAATGCGGAAAGTCCGTAATCTTCCTTCTGGTTAAAAAGGTCCTGCGAAAACGAACTGAAGCCGGTAGTCGTGAAGACGTCGGAAGTGTCATCAATAAACTTGGAATAAGTATACGCTCCGCGCAACAGCAATCCGCGCGTAAACTTACGGTCCAGTGTCACTTGGCCGGAGTGATAGTTCGAGTCGCCTCCGTTGGTGCGAACCAAGACGTCGCCGAGAGTTGGATTCATCCGCAATCCTGTAGTGGGATCGATCGGATTGTATTGCTGGTTGGTGAAAAGGTGCTCTCCACGCGTGCCAACATAGGCCGTAGTCAGAACGAAATGTCCTGGCAGCTCCCGTTGGATGTTCAGGTTCCATTGATACGTCAATGGATTCAGGATGTGAGTGGCCATCGTGTTCACAGTAGCCGTCGGATCCGCGACCGGCTGTAGCCCCGCCAAGAGCCCCGTCGCATCGGCAAACCCGCGCGGTGGTGCGCCAGGCGCAGTAATCGCCGGCGCGATGAGCGTTCCGCCCTGAACGTTCGGCACTGTGCTGGCGCTATTGTCCAGAATGTTGGTGAAGATTCCGTCGTAAAACATCCCGGCACCGCCGCGAATCACCGTCTTGTCGCTACCCAGGAACTTCTGCCAGAACTTCGGAGTCCACGAAAAACCCACACGAGGCGCGAAGTTGTTCTTGTCGCCTTGCTGTTTCGTGTTCAGGTAGTTCGGAAAAACCGCTCCGGGTAAGCCCTGCGGAAACACAGCCGTGTCCACCGTCGGGAAGGGAAGGATGTTCCCCACCGTACCCCAATACTCGTAGCGTAGTCCGAGATCCAGCGTCAGGTTCGGTTTTACGTGCCAGGTGTCCTGCGCGTAAGGTGCATAAACGCCTACGAACGGCTGAACTTCCGGATTTCCAAAATTGATCGCGACTTGACCGCTCGGTCCGGTGAAGTTGTCCACGAAATTTGCCAGGTCGGTAAATTGTGTTGCACCGTTTTGCCTGGTTTGGTTGAAACCGATCGTGCCGCGCGAATTGAATGGCACGCCGTCATCCACCTGCAGGTAGTCGATGTCTCCACCAAACTTGAACGTGTGCCGCCCAAGCGTGTACGTAAGCGCTTCCTGGAATTGGTAAGACTTATGCCCGCGGAATTGCGGGAATCCGGTGGGAATTCCGATATTCGGCAAAGGTGATTGATTGAAGGTTATTTCCGGTATGTTGGCCAGCGGTCCCGCCTGCGCTGCAGCCGTCGGACCAAACGTGAAGTTGATATTCGAATAGGAGAAACGCAACTCGTTCAGCGCCCGCGGCGAGAACGTGTGACTCCATAAGCCGGTGAAGGCTTGCGCCGGGCCACTCTGTTGAGTGTCGAAAGGCGGCAAGGCCGTCGGTACGCTGAAAAAATCAGGCGATAAGGAGAAATCTGTTCTCCGGTAGCTCCCGCGTAGGCTGTCCACGCTCGTCGGGTTGTAGTCCACGCGTACTTCCCACTCCCGCCCCAGCGAGACGACCGATCCCTGACTCCGCGTGAAGTCTCCAACGTCGACCGAACCGCGGTCCACTCCGCTCGCGTCGGGGCCAAGTGCGATTGATCCAGTTTTCTTATTGTCTGGCGCTACAAGTCCGCCGAACGAAGCGATCAGCAACTGTACGTTAGGGTTGGGAAGCAGGCTCTGTAGCGTCGCGATTCCGGCCGCTGTAGGAATGGTAATCGGTGCTGCAACCGCTCCCGCCGCCGAATAGTCGCGATCCCACTGCGCGCTGCCAAAGAAGAACAGCTTGTCCTTCTTCACCGGCCCGCCAAAATCAAATCCGAAAACATTTTCGTTGTCCCGCGGAATAACCGTTTGTCCGCCCAGCGCGGCTTGCGGTGAAATCGCGGCAAACGTGTTGTTTCGATTCTGCCACCAGGCTTCACCGTGGTAGTTGTTGGTGCCACCTTTCATGATCTCGTTCGTCACAGACCCACCACCACGGCCAAATTCCGCGCTGTAGGAGTTCGTTAGAATCGTAACTTCCTGAATCGCGCCCAAGTTGGTCGTCTGAAATGCCTGCCCGTTCAGCCCGTTGTCGTTGTTGTCTTGCCCGTCTATCAGAAAGTTGTTTGCGCGCGGCCGAGTTCCGTCCACCGAAAAGCCCATGCCGTTGGTAAAGGCGAATCCGTTCCCGTCCTGCACTCCTGGCTGTGTCAACACAAGTTCAACCGGGTTCAGGCTGAAAAACGGTAGATCATGCACTTCCTGCCGAGAAATCTCCGCTCCCAGTTGGCCGGACTCGGTCTGCAGCTCCTGCGCGGCACTCGCTTCCACGACCACCGTATTGGTCACGCTGCCAATATCAACGCTAGCGTTCGCCGTCACCTCAAACGACCCTTTTACATCCACCTTGTTCGTTTGATATTGCGAAAATCCGTCCGCCTGCACTGTGACCGTATACCGACCCGGTGGTAGATTCTCCAACCGGTACGATCCTGCCGAATCGGTCTCCGTCTCACGCACGAGACCCGTGTCGTTGCTGATCCCCTTCACTTTCGCTTTGGGTACAACTGCTCCCGATTTATCGGTCACAGTTCCCACGATGGTTCCGTTGCTAGTTTGAGCCGGTGTTGAAAGTGCTCCGAACAGCGCTGCGAACACAAGACACACCACAACCAGCCCAGGTTTTGCCAACCTGAGGACACACGTCATTTCGTTACTCTCCTTTGGACCCTTGCGGCTTGCCAAATTGAATGGACTTAGCCAGAGTTTAGTTCGCGGTGCCTATCAAGGCACGCGCACCTTCTCACATTGCAAACGCGCGGCCATAGTCAGCCGCGCGCACACCGGACGCATCTCAACTCGCATATGTTCTTTATTTACAACTGATTTGGACGAGAGCTTCCCGCGGAGAGAACAGCGAGATTTGTCAGATTTGTAACTAATTTATTTGTATTTTATTTTACCCTATGGTATCCCGTAGTGCCGTCGCTTGTGCGTTCCAGAAATCATAACTGTCATCGCAATCCGTTTTTTCTCCCGTTTTTCTCATTCGCGCAATCGGTTCCGAACTTGAAACCCAAATTGCATCTTCAGCATCAAACGCTTATAGCGATCCGCCGGAAAATCGAAATGAATGTTCTTGCGGGGCCCTTTCGATTGAGCTTCTGACGTTACCCGACTCCGGTCGGGGTTCGTCCGCACGGCACTGTGTGCGCCTGCCAACTCCAAACAACCCGACTACGAACGCGAACTTCTAATCCGCGGTTGTCGAGCTCTGTAGCGGCCTTTAGGCGGCCGTCTTCGAGTCGCGAGAACGCCTCATGCGCGAAGCCCTTTCGCATTACTCTGTTCTCAAATCGAGTTAAATTTTCTGCGTTACCAACCTCGAGTTCGTTTAAAGTATCGGGTTATCACCGGCTCGTGTGAGCATTGCCGCGAGCCGACAACGGCGACTGGGAGTAGCATGAAAAACCGCCTGCCGTCATGCAAGTCCGCTACGCGCTCGCTTTCTCGTCGCGGCTTCCTCACACAAACCGCCGCGGCGGCCGCCGGATTCACCATCGTTCCACGCCGCGTCTTGGGCGGTTTAAACTACGTCGCGCCCAGCGACAAGATCAACATCGCCTTCATTGGTGTCGGCTCACAAGGATTCCGCGTCATGTTGCATTTCCTGCGCGAATCCGACGTTCAAGGTGTCGCCGTTTGCGACGCCAACAAGAGCGGCGCCACTCATCCCCAATGGGATACCCACGAATTTGCCAAGTCCGTGCACAAGCTGCTCGGCGTCAGCTCCGGTTGGGACTGGTTGAGCCCTGACACTCCCATTCAGCTAACGCATTCCATGCAAGCGCCCGCCGGCGTTTCCGGCCGCGAACCTTGCCAGAAAATTGTCGAAGCCTACTACGCAACCAAGCAGCGTTCCGGCAACTACAAAGGTTGTGCCGCCTATTCCGATTTTCGCGAACTGCTCGAAAAGCAACATGACCTCGACGCCGTGGTGGTCTGCACCACCGACAACCTGCACGCAGCCGTTTCCGCCGCGGCCATGCGCAAAGGCAAACACGTCTTCTGCCAGAAGCCGCTTACCCACACCATCTACGAGGCCCGCCGCCTCGCCGAAATAGCGCGCGAAACCGGCGTCGCCACTCAGATCGCCGTCGCCAATCAAGCCTCCGAAGACACTCGCTTGCTCTGCGAATGGATTTGGTCCGGCGCCATCGGACCAGTGCGCGAAGTTCTCAACTGGTCCAGCCGCCCTTTCTGGCCGCAGGGACTCGATCGTCCTGCTCAGTCCGAACCCGTTCCCGAAGGCCTCGATTGGAATCTCTGGCTTGGCCCCGCGCCTGAACGCCCGTTCAATCACGCCTACCTCCCGTTTGTCTGGCGCGGCTGGAGCGACTTCGGATGTGGAGCGTTGGGCGACATGGGCTCCTACAGCTTCGACACCATTTTCCGTGTCTTGAAATTGCAGGCTCCTTCCAGCGTCGAAGCCAGCTCCAGCGAGCGCTATCAGGAGACCTATCCGCTTGCTTCCGTCGTTCGTTACGATTTTCCCGCTCGCGGTGACATGCCCCCAGTTAAATTCAATTGGTATGACGGCGGACTCAAGCCCGCGCGTCCCGATGAGTTGCCGGAAAATGTTCCCCTGCGCGGTGGCGATGAAGAAGGCGATGAAGGCCTGCTGTTCATCGGCGATCGCGGCAAGATCCTTTGTTCGTTCCATGGCGGCAGCCCCAGGCTAATTCCCGAATCGAAAATGAAGGCGTTTGTACCGCCGCCGAAAACACTTCCGCGCTCGCCCGGCAACGAGCGCGAATGGCTCGACGCCTGCCATGGCAGTAAGACCAAGCCCGGTGGCAATTTCGAATTTTCTGGCATGGTCACTGAGACGCTGCTTTTGGGCAATGTAGCCACGCAATTCGGTGGCCCGCTCGTTTGGGACCGCAACAGCCTCAAAGTAACGAATTCCGCCCAGGCCGAAAAACTCGTTCGACCCGAACGCCGTCCTCATTGGGAACTTTAAGCGAGTGACCACCTTATGAAAAAAAAGGAGCCACGGATGAAGTCGACCTCGAGAAGAACCTTTATTAAGCGCACGGGAGCGCAAGCCGCCGCTGCCGGTTTGTTCGGAGCCAGCGGTCTCCGGCTCAGCGCGAACCCCCTGGGCCTTCCCATCGGCTGCCAGACCTGGCCCGTTAAGGAAATGATCGCCAAGGATTTTCCCGGCACCCTCAAACAGCTTGCCGATGCCGGCTTTCAATCCATCGAATTGTGCTCGCCCGTCGGTTACAAAGAATTCGGCTTTGGCGGTCTCGCCAAATACAAAGGTGCCGAACTTAAAAAAGTTATCGCCGGCGCTGGACTCACCTGCGTCAGCTCGCATTTCGGCATCGAGGAATTGCGCGCCAATCAGGATGACCGCATCGCCTGGGCTAAAGATCTGGGCTTGACGCAAATGATCGTGCCCACTCTCGATGGTCCCAAGAATCCCACCATGGACGACGTAAAGCGCGCCGCCGACGAATACAACAAAATGGGTGAACGCGCCGCCCGTGCCGGCATTCAGCAGGGCTTGCACAACGAGGAATTCGAATTAACCAGCGTCAACGGTGAACGCACCTACGACATCCTCCTCCGCTTGCTCGATCCCAAGTTGGTCAAGTTCCAGTATCAAATCTCCACCATCTCTCGTGGCTACGACGCCGCCGAATACTTCACCAAATATCCCGGCCGTTTCTTCTCGATGCATGTGCAAGGCTGGTCCGCGCCACAAAAGAAAATCGTCGCCGTCGGACAGGACTCCCTCGACTGGAAAAAAATCTTCACCACCGCCAAAACCGCCGGCGTCGAATCCTATTTCGTCGAAATGAACCTCGACCTCATGAAAGCCAGCGTCCCCTATCTCCGCAACCTCCAGGTTTGACTGCGGCGGGCGTGTTTTTCTCGATCAAGCGGCGAATTTGTGGTCTCTGCGCCACTTTCACACTTCCGTTGCAACCACGCTGGTACCAGAAGAAATCTCTATCTTCCGCATCGGCTGCCTCTTCCAGTAAGTCAGCGACCGCCACACCCACTCCACCGGCCCAAACCGGAAATACTTCAGCCACAGAGAGCTCACAATCAAATTGACCGCCCAAATCGCCGCCACCACATAAAACAACTGATAAAACTGCAGCCGCCCAAACAACCCCAATCCCCATCCGTCAAAAATCAAGGTACAAATCACCGTCGTCCCCAGATAATTGCTCAACGCCGTCTGCCCCACCGCCCCGAGCGGCCGCGTAATCCATTTCAGCGCTCCGGCCTTCACGATCAGCAACACAACCGCCGCGTGCGCCATCCCCACAAACACCCGCTGCACGTCGTACGGCAAGAACTCCCACTTCGCGATCGCCAGCGGTTCAAAATTATGCCTCCACACTTGCCACGTGCACACCGTGCCCAGAGGTAATCCGACTCCATACCCGATCAAGGCAGTCGCGATATACTTTGGCTTCTTCCACTCTCCGCTCAGAAATCCCGTTTGCAGCAACCCCATCCCGATCAGCATCATTCCTAGTGAGTCGAAAAATCCGAACCGGTAAAATCCCGCTCCCTGTTCGTCAATCACGATCGGCGCATTGTGCCGGAACACCGAGCCGTACCCGCCGCGCATCTCTGCAGCCTCTTGTACCAGCTCTTTCTGGTCCGGATGTTGGCTCGCGACAATCTTGTCCCAGGCCTGCACTTCTTCTTTCTGCGCTTCCGTCAGTGTTTTTCCCGCTGCCTGCAAGCGTTTCGCTTCCTCAGCGCGTTGCGCCAGGTGTATCCGCGACTCCAGCCGTATCGTTCGGTAACCGACTCCGCAGAGCACCACTACCGCTCCCGCGATTAGGAGCGTGCTGGCCTTCAGCTTCCGGCAGGGATAAAGAAACAGCAGTGCCGTCATTCCATAAAAATAAAGAATGTCGCCCCACCACAGAAAATACGCGTGCAGCACGCCAAACAACGTTAGCCACATGTTGCGCCGCGTGAAAATATCTCCCGCAATCGCGCGGTCTCCGCGCTTTTCCAGTCGCGATGTCAGCAGGATCACGCCCGCGCCGAACAACATTGAAAAGATAGCGCGCATCTTGCCTTCAAAAAGCACAAATCGCCCCGCCCACAGCAGCAAATTCAGCTTGCCGATGTCCCCAATCGAAGTCGGATGGAAGTCGAATCCTTCATGCAGCGCAAAGTCGCCGATATTCATCACCAGGATGCCCAGCAGCGCGAATCCTCGCAGCACATCCAGCGAGGAAATTCGTTCACTCTGCCGCACCGGCCCCGCAGGTGCGACGACTTCCGCGAGCGCCGAATTCACCGAAAGCCCCTCAGCCTTGGCATCCATCTGAGCCTCGTTTCCAATCCAGCTTGGTCAGTTCAATGGGAAGGATCAATCCGCAACCGATTCGCGGCGAATCTACCACCGCCAATCTGCACTTGCCAATCTTCGACGCACGCCCAACGCGAAAGTAAGTTGCGATTGGTCTTGCCAGGGGAGGGAAGTTGGCAGAAATTCAGCTGCCGAACCGCTCTCGATACGCGCTCGGCGAAACTCCCGTGTGTCTCTGAAACAACGCCCGAAAGAACGCAATATCCTGGTAACCGATCGCGTCGCTGATCTCTTGCATGCTCCGGTGATTGCTCTCCAGCATCCGCTTGGCCGCGGCGATCCGCAGTTTCTGCAAGTAGGCCAGGGGACTGTCGCCCGTGGCCTCCTTGAACCGCCGCACGAAATTACGCACGCTCATCCCTACTCGCCGCGCGGGATCTTCCAGCCCAAACGTTTTCGCAAAATTCTTGTGCATCCATTCCTGCGCGCTGGAGATTGCGTCATCCGTATGGTCCGTTTTCAAGGGTACAATGGCGAACCCGGACTGCCACGCCCGTGGCGTTTCGATCAGCAGCGCTTTCGCCGTCTGGATCGCGATTTCGTGCCCGCAGAATCGCTCCACCAGATAAATGCTCAGGTCTAGCGAAGCGTTCACTCCTCCGCCGCAATAAAATCCGTGGTCTTCGGTCACCATCATTTCCGGCATCCACTGCACGCGTGGATATTTTTCGCGGAATCGCTCGGCTAGCCCCCAGTGAGTCGTGGCGCGCCTTCCGTCCAGCAATCCCGCTGCCGCGACTAGTCCAACGCCGGAACACACGCTCGCCACCGCCACTCCACGGTTGCTCCGCCGCTTCAGCCACGGCACAATCGGCGCGTTCCGTTCCACCACGTCATCGACGCTGAGTCCCGTCGTCGGCACAAATATCAAGTCCGTTTTGTGAACGTCCCGCAGCGCGACATTCGGCCGGATCTGGATTTCACCGTCGCAATTTACCGGCCGGCCATCCGCCGTGGCCGTGGTCACATGAAAGCGCGCGCTTCCCGGTGTTCCCGTCAGAATGTTCCACAGCGAACCGGCATGGCGAAAGACCTCCATGGGCCCGATCGCCGTTGACGAAAACATCTGGTCCAGCAGCAAAACCGTAATTTCAATCATGCAAACACCCTGTAATCGTTGCCATCGCTTGGCGCGATTGCCCACCTACAATGGCGTATCTGCCATCTTGTGGCAAGCCCTTTTTCTCCCTATCTTGGAACCACCAAAGGCATCCTGTTCCCAAAGAATCGCTTCAAGAAAGGAATTTCACATGCCAGTTGCAGAAAAGTCTCCAACTCTCATCAACGGCGTCGCGGTGGACCAGATGTCCTCCACCATCAACGCTGTCAAAGCTACCCCATCCATTGCCAAATTTAAGTTCCGCGTCAACAATCAATGGATCACCGGCAGCCAGAACTGTTCCACCGCCGCCACCTTTTCGGGCGCCAATCAGGAGCTCTCGCATCCCCGGCCCTTCATCCTGCAGGCCGATGAGCCGACCATCCTGCTTGGCAAAGACGCCGCTGCCAATCCCGTCGAACATCTGCTCCATGCGCTCGCGTCGTGCCTCACCACCTCGATGGTCTACCACGCTTCGGCACGCGGTGTGCGTATCGATCGCATCGAGTCCACCTTCGAGGGCGATCTCGACCTGCACGGTTTTCTCGACCTCGATCCTGGCGTGCGCAAGGGTTACCAGGGAATTCGCGTCCGCTTCAAAATCAGCGCCGATGTACCGGACGAACGGCTGAACGAAATTCTCCATTTGGGCACCGAATTTTCCCCGGTCTTCGATTCGCTGAGGAATGGTGTGCCCATCGCCGTCACCGCGGAGCGCCTGTGACTCGCTCGCGGAAGGATTTTCGCTCATCGGCGGCCGCGCACTCTTCTCTTGTCTACCGCGGACAACCGATTCCGGAAAACCGCCAAGCTGACGTTGGCGTTCCGGAGGGAAAGTCTGGTTCGGGCGCAACAGTTTCCGGGCAAACAAATAATTCTCTAACGACGATTTTGGTAGCGCCGGCGTCTCGCCGGCGGGTTCAGACTGGAAAGGAGACACCAATGTCAAATGCAAGAACAGCAAGTCGTATTTGGGCCCTGGGGATTGTAAGTTGTGGATTGTTGATGGCCGCCGCTGCGGCCGTCGTTCCGCTCTCCGCGCAGGACAATGGGCATCAGGGCCACTCGCCCTCGCAGTTGGTTGAAGACGTTCGCGAGGCCACCCGGCAGTTCATTGACGTCAACAATGCCGGCCCCGCAGGATACGGACCGGCTTTCGGCTGTGTCAGCGGCCCCGACCACGGCGCCATGGGCATCCACTACGTCAACGGCGACCTGGTGAAAGATGGAAAAATCGAGAAAGCGTATCCGGAAGCCTTGATCTACGAGCCGGTGGGAAATAAGCGCCGCCTGGTCGGTGTCGAATACATCGTCGACGCTGCCACCTGGCTCAAGAACAACGACAACGTTCCGCCCCAGCTCGATGGTCAGGCGTTCCAGCTTGTCGCTTCGCCCAACCGTTTCGGCTTGGACCCGTTCTTTGAACTCCACGTCTGGGCCTGGCGCGACAACCCTCAAGGCGATTTCGTGGATTGGAACAACAACGTTAGTTGCGAGCACCAGTAACCCGCGTTCCACCTTTTCAACTGTAGGCGCAGCATGCTGCGCCCCGTCTTGGCAACCTTGCCGCACCGCAGTGCCGGGTCTAGTGCCCGCTCAAAGCTCTCCTTTGAGCGGGCATTCCAATTGAAACGCACGGTTTCCACGGTATGCGACATGTCTAGCGGTTCACGTCCGCGTCGGCCTCTCGGGGCGTTTCTGTGAGCTAACCGTTTTCGACGCGCGCCTTTATATCCGAGTACGCCGTCTCGATCAGCCTACTTAGCGCTGCGGCATTTGTGGCCGCTTCCGGTCTCAGCTTCACGTGGCGCATGAACTTGCCGGCGCCTTGCAATAGATGAGCCGGATCCGCCAGCGCCGCCCCGTGGAAGAACCCCACGTTTACGTGCGAATGAAATACATTAACGTATCCGAATGGCGCATCTCCCAAACATGCAACCGGACAGCCGTCATGCAAAAGCTCTCGGACTTCATCCCCGCATTTTCGCATCACTTCAAACCACTGATGCGCGATGGTGCCCAATTCGCCTGAGTGCGCTTTCATCCACCCATCAATGGCGGGATCCCGATCGACAGCGCCGTTGAATCGCAGCAATTCCGTTCTCATCGTCGCTCCGCTTTTTTCCCAGGATCTCGGGTTGCGTAACGTGTTACTTGAGAAGGCTTCTGGCTTGTCGTGCCTGGACAAGTCCCAGGGCCAGATATCCGGTAAGCCGACTTTACCGAGACTTGGAAATGTTTTTGCTAACCGCAATCGGTTGGACTTTAACACCGCGCGGCAAACCGACCGAGACTATTTGGCCGTCATTTTCCCCCGTCAATTCCAGTCTCCAATGGTCGTTGTCGCCGTCCGGGTCTTTCCAATCAAAGGACATCGATCTTCCCGAAATCTTTATGTTGTTAATGGGCAGACTCTTGGAAAGAGTCGGGTCGGTCACAACGTCGATCGAGCCTGTGGTTTCGGTATTCACGCTGTAACTGCATACCTGTATGCCGCCGACAAGTTCGCCTTTCTCGGAGCGCAGCTGCAAAACAATAATTGGAGTTCCTGCGTGAACCGCCGTCCATGTACCGATGAACAGCCGAATCTCGGATTTAGGCCGCTTGGGCTGCACTTGGGCGGAACCAGCTGTGAAAAACGCAGTGATGGCAAATACGGTTACCCAGCCGCGACGGCAGAATAAATTGAATCCCATATAGCGCCCCTTTGGGTTCTCAGATTCAATGATTGTGGTGAAGGTTGTTCACCAACAACGTTGCGTCGCATTGATGCTCGCGGCGAAGCAAGAGGTTTGGTCCGTCATCAGGTGGACCATTCGTGCCACTCCCGCTGGGAGCGGTAGGGGTCGTAATGGTTGATTGCGCTACCTTGCGAACGCCACCGTCTTCGTGACGCCCTGGCCTTCGGTCACGATCACGGTCTGGCCGGCATTCAAGCCGCTCAGCTTATCCACTTGGCCGCCGGGCCAGCGGATCTCAACCGTATCGGCTTTCATCGCCGCGCCAAGCCCAAACGTCAGCACTAGCTCATTCGCTGCTAGGTAGCTCGACCCGCTCCGCAGCATCTGCGTCTGCGTTCCATCCCCGGTCGTCAGCCTCACCACGGCGCCAATCCCGTCACGATTTGACTTGGTGCCGACCAGCTTCAACCGCACGCTGTGATTCGCAGTTCCCACAGCAACGTTGCGGAACAACTTTGGCGCGCCGCCGTTGGTCGTAAACAAAACGTCCAGCCGCCCGTTGTTGAACACATCGGCGTATGCCACCGAACGTCCCACGCGCGCCGAAGCAAATTCCGCTCCCGCCGACTTTGTCACTTCCGCGAATTTTCCTTTGCCTAAATTTCGGAAAAGATGTGGCGGCTCGGCGAACTTCACGTTCACCTGCACCTTCTGAATGTCCGGATCGATATGCCCATTCGCCACCAGAATGTCCGGCCAGCCATCCAGGTCGTAATCAAAAAAAAAGCAGCCAAATCCCAGCGTCAGCAGGGAAGCGCGGCCCACATCGCTCCGCGGCGCTTCATCCACGAACAATCCTTTGCCTTCGTTGTGGTAGAGCGAGATCATCTGGTTGGAAAAATTCGTGATCATCAGACTGGTGTTGCCGCTGCGGTCGTAGTCGAACGTATCCACGCCCATCCCAGCGCGCGCCACGCCGTCTTCGCTGAACGCCACTCCGGCAACCACCGCTTTTTCCGTAAACGTACCGTTTCCATTGTTTTTGTAAAGCTTGTTCGGCTGCGTGTCGTTGGAAAAAAGCAGGTCCGGCCAGCCGTCGTTGTCATAATCGAGCATCGCCACGCCCAGCGTCTTAGAAGTCGGCTCGCCTAGGCCCGCTTTCTGCGTCACATCGGAAAATTTGATGTTGCCGCTGCCGTCCTTGCCGTCGTTGTGCCACAGACGCACCGATGTTCCTTTATACGATTCTGGCGTGCAGTACGATTTGTTTTTGCCGTCCATCGTGCAGTACAAATCGTTTTCCGTCGACCACTGCACGTAGTTACCGACCACCAGATCTAGGCGCCCGTCCTTGTCATAGTCCACCCACGCCGCGCTGGTACTGAACTCTTTTACTCCAGCAAGCCCGGCTTTCAGCGTGACATCGGAGAAAGTCCCATTCCCATTGTTGTGGAACAGCCGGCTTTGCCCATACGCGGTGACGAAAAGATCTTCGTAGCCGTCGTTGTCGTAATCGCCGACAGTTACGCCGATGCCGTACATCTCCACATCGAGTCCAGCTTGGTGCGTGGCATCGGTAAACGTTCCGTCGTGATTGTTGTGATACAGCTTTGGCGTCGAGCGTTTCGTGGCGTGCCCCGGCCAGTCCGTTCCATTCACCAGAAAGATGTCCGGCCACCCGTCATTGTCGTAGTCAATGAAGGCCACTCCCGGCCCGATCGTTTCCGGCAAAAACTTTTTTCCAAACGCCCCGTTGTTGTGCGTGAAACGAATTCCGGATTTCGCAGTGACATCAACAAACTGCACACCAGCTTGAGGGCCAGGTTGAGCGTTCGACGGGCTCGCGCCGGCTTTCGCGCTCTGCGCATAAACGATGTTCGGAAGCAAACAGGAAAAACAAAGCAGAAGGGAACCGACTGCAGCGACGTTTTTCTTCAAGGCTTCTCCGGAGCGTCACCGCGCCCGACGCCCAGCGCGTCGGCCACGCGATTGATGTAGTTGAACCACGAAGCGATCAGGGTAATCTGCAAAATTCCTTTGTCGTCAAATCCCACAGCGCGCAAACCATCGAGATCCGCCGGGCTGCATTGCGTCGCGTCCCTCGTCAGCTTCACAACGTAGTCGCACATCAGGCGTTCCTGCGGCGTGATCGGCGCGGTGCGGTAATCGCGCCGCAGGGCTTCAATCAGCGAATCATCCAACGTCACCCTACGCAGAAACTCTGCGTGCGATTCGATTCAATAGACGCACCGATTGGTGATGGACACCATCGTCGCGATCATTTCATGCTGCCGCCGCTGCAGCGGCAACTCCGGCGACATCATCGCGCCGAACGCGCTGAAGCTGTGATAGAGCGCATCGGGAATAAGCGAGTGCGATGCAACGATCGACGAGGATTCTCCGTCGCTGACGGGGTGCACCGGCGTGGCGTACTCGACGGGATACAGCTTTCGCTGCGCCTCCATCGCCGCTTTCACGCGCTCGTCGTCTTGCATCGAAACGGTCTTGATCCAGGTCATCAGTTCGGCCCTCTGGCAAAATTCCCTTCGGTCTTCCGCAAAGGCAAATCAGTCTTTTCCGCCGGCTGTACTTGGCGCCGGAATCGTCCGTGCGTTCGCCGCCTTGGCCGCGGCGTGCGAACCGAGCGCCACCGAAACATGTTCGTGAATCGCCTGGCGCTCGTTGTTGTCTTCGGGGTTCTTTTGCCGATACGGTCCGGTGATCGCTTGCGCCGATTCATCCGCTTTGAATCGCAAGTAACGAATCTTGTGCGCTTCGGCTTGCGCCTGGTTGCCGAGCCCGTTGTAGCAAAGCATAAGATTGTAGTGGGCCTGCAAATCTTCCGGGTCGATGCTCAGCGTAACTTCAAATTCTTTTACGGCATCTGCATATTTCTTCTGCAAGAAGTAAATCCGCCCAAGCTCATTGCGCACCACTCGGTCGCGCGGATATTGCTGCAACACGCTCTGCAATTTCGTAATCGCCTCGTCGTACTTGCCTTCTTCCTTGAGCACACGCCCGTAAAAGTAATTCGCCCGCGCCAACCCCGGCTTCAGCGCCAGTGCCTTGTCCAAGACCTGAATCGCGCCGTCGGTCTGTCCTTCAAGCTGCCGCACGCGTCCGATGTTCACCCAGCCATCGGCGTTTTGCGGATCCGCTTCGGTGACTTTCGCAAACGCGGCCTCCGCGGCTTTTAGATCTCCCTGCAGAAACAGTCCGATGCCGTAGTCATTCCAGCGCATCCAGTCGTCTTTTACCGCGATCGTATTTGCTGCCGGCTCCACGCTTTTCTTCGGCAGCACCGCGACACTCTTGGTGTCCTCTGCTACGGTGATGATCGGCAAATCGGGAATCTTCTTCATCGGCCCGGAGACACCGGAAGTGTCGGCGTCAAAGCTCCATTTGCGGTCGTCGTAATCCGGCGTAAACATGCCTTTCGGGTGCTGTGCATCCTCCTGCCCGCCGTACGAGAAATGCGTATTGAACCACATGAATTTCCGGTAGTTCAGTTTCGCGTGCAAGTTGATTTTCTCACTGGCATTGTCCGGAATGTGAATGCGGTAGTGCACGGTGTCCGCCGCGCCCGGTGGAATCAGGTGCACATACACCACAGCGCGATTCGACCACGCATTGCGCTTGTTGATGACGTTGCCGTGCGCATCAATCTGCTGCGAGCGATAGAAGTGCGCGCCCGATTCGACGGGACCTTTCCCGTCATTCTCCACTTTTCCGCTCCAATACAAGATCTGCCCTTGGTCATCGGTGGCCTGCAATTCCAGCCACACGTCGAACGCATCTACGGTTCCACCCGGGAAGAAGTGGCCGACCTTGCGAGTACGCACCACCACGTCCACGCGATAATCTTCGCCGCGCCGCACCGAAGCGTTCACGCGTCCTAGCGGTGCGGTGATGGCGCGGGTCTGTCCCGCCGGACCTTTCGGCGCATTCACATCGGCTTCCTCACCCACCGCGAAAGTTGTGGAAAGTTCCTGGCCGCTCGCCACCGTCGCAGGCGACGCAGGCTTTTCCTCCTTTCCGGCGGGTGAAATCGCGAACACATCCACGCTGACCTGCTTGTCTTTCAGAAACTTCACGCTTTCCGCCAACTGTTCGCTGTCGCCATTGGCAGTTGGCACCGCGGTGTTAGCTCCTGGGAAGCGATGGGAGTGCACAAACCCGTTGACGTTGCCTTCGTCTTTCGACGGTTGCAGCGGCATGTGGCAGTCCCCGCACATCATGGAATTCGCCGGGTAGTAGAAGGAGCGCGAGCCTTGCCCACTTATCCCGCTGGCCTGCCAGTTGTCGTATTCGTTGAATCCGCGCACCCAGCGATAGCGATTCACCGGCACGTCGAGATGCACTTTGTGGCAGCCAGAGCAAAACTCCGCCGTCTGTTCGCGCATGAAGGGTTTTAGGAAGGTGCGACGGTGTGGCTCGGGATTCACTTTCACCATGAAATCATGCAAGGTGCGCATCACGGGATTTTCGCTGGCCGCCAGTTCGTGCAGCTTCGGATACTCCAGCACGAAGTCGCCCTGGCCCATGGTGCTTTTTACTTCGACGATGCTGTGGCACATCATGCAACTGAGCCCGGCCTGGCCCGCGGGAGTGTTCTCAATCTGCCGGATCGGCGTATCAAACATTCCGCTAAACAGCAGGGCGGGATCGTGGCAGCCCGCGCACCATTTCGACGCCTTCACGCCGGCGACGTCCTGCATATACTCGATGCTCTTGCGATACCACTGATTATTGAACGAGGAAAAATGGTGTGCTGAGCTGTACCACTGTTTGTAAACGTCCTTGTGGCAACGCTCGCAGGCTTGCGACTGCATGAAATATTTTGCGGGGATGTATTGGCCGTCGCGCGTTTGCACCGAACTCGGAAAGAATTTCCCGTTGGGCCCGTCGCCCTCGCCGTCCATCGTTTCGGCCGGCATTTTGGGATTGACCACGCGATAAGCGTCCTTCCATGCGACCGTGCGCGTCCACCACGAACCTGCAGCAATTCCCGCCACAAGCAGCGCCATCGCAGCAAAGCTCGTCGCTGCCCCCGCGAAGCTCTTGCCGAGCCAGCCGCGCCGCGCGACCCACGCGCTTGCCAAAATCAAAACGCCTGCCGCGCACAATGCGATGTGCAGGTACAGCCACATCTTGAAGCGATTGGGCGTGCCGATCTTGATCAGCGCGAGTCCCAGAATCGTCCCTGCCGCCAGCAGCATCCAGCCGCACTTTTCTGCGAAGGAACAGTCCCGAAACACGGTTCGCAGAATCGGAATGAGCAAAACTGCGAGCACAATGCCTGCACCGGCATGCAGCAACACGCCGCCGCCATAGATGATCGTTGCCGAAGGGAACGCATAGAGATAAATCGCGGAAAGTGTCAGAACCAGGACGAGGATCGACCGCCAGCGGCTCATTGCTCGCTTACCCCAACCAAGAGTTTTCTTGCACCGATCCTGCAAAAACGCCGACGCGGCCGGAAAAGTTTGGGGTAACCGGCCGCGTCGTCAAGGGGTGCTCCCGAGGTGTTCAGAAAATCTGTCGTTCGGGCAGCGCTTGTTCTGTTGTTGCAGCCAGTTATAAAGAGGAAGCGCAAATCCTGCAATAGTGCAAAGATATTAGAAACCAAGGATATCGCTAAGCCCCTTATTTTCAGTTATTTGATGAGCATTTTTTGTCGCGATTTTTGTGAATTCCTGGCTGGCCCCGCTCGGCCACTCTACGGTCACACGGTCCACCTGATCGGCCTTTCCCACTCCGAAGGTCAGCGCGCGCTCGGATTGCGACAAATAACTCGAGCCGCTGCGAACCACCCTCATCTGGCTGAGCCCTCCGTGAAAGATTCGCACTACCGCGCCGATCGCATCGCGATTCGACTTGGTGCCCTGCAAATACAGCCGCAGCGACTTGTTTAGAGACTGGATGTCGTTGCGAAACAAGTATGCGGGACCGTTATTGGTGGTGAGCAGAATATCCACGTCGCCGTCGCGGTCAAAATCCCCAAAGGCCAGGCCGCGGCCAACGCGAGGCGCCAAAAAGTCCCCGCCTTGCGTCGCCGCGACGTCCTGAAATTTTCCCTTGCCCAGATTTAGAAACAGGTGCGGCGGCTGTGCATAGCCAACATTGCCGCGAATGTTGCGCACGGTGTCGTCAATATGGCCGTTGGCGACCACCAGATCGAGCCGTCCATCCAGATCCAAGTCCGCGAAACCGCAGCCGAAACCCAAAGTCGTTTTGGATGGACCTCCGACTCCGGCGGCGAGCGAGACATCGTCAAACTGCCCCACCGCCTGCGAACGGTAGAGTCCGACCATTTCATTGTCGAAGTTCGTGATTGCAATTCCTGGCCGGCCGGAATTCTCGAAATCGCCCACGTCCACGCCCATCCCGGCGCGCGCTTTGCCTTCGCTGCTGAAGGCCAGGCCCGCTTCCACCGCGGCGTCTTTGAATTTTCCATTGCGCAAATTCCGATAAAGCTTGTTCGGCTGCGTGTCATTTGCGACCAACAAGTCGGGCCAGCCGTCCTGGTCGAAATCGATCATGGCGACCCCCAGCGATTTGGAGCTGGTGTCAAAAACCCCGCTCGCCGCGGTGACGTCTTCGAACATTCCATTGCCGCGATTGTGAAACAGCCAGCAGGTTTCGCCGCGGTAAGCTTCCGGGGTGCAGTACGATTTGTTCTTTCCATCCAGACTGCAGAAAACGTCGTGCTCCGGAGACCAGTTCACATAATTGCAGATAAAGAGATCCAGCAGGCCGTCGCGGTCATAGTCGAACCAAACGGCGGAGGTGCTAAACGCTTGCCGGCCGGCTAGGCCGCTCGCTTTGGTGACATCGACAAAAGTTCCTTTTCCGGTGTTGCGAAAGAGGTGGTTTTGTCCCACGCAGGTGACCAGAATGTCCGGGAAGCCATCGTTGTCGTAATCGCCGACGGCGACGCCCATTCCATAAAGCTCCACATCGAGACCGGCAGACTTGGTGACGTCCGCGAAGGTGCCGTTGCGATTGTTGCGATAGAGCTTCAGCGGGGAGCGACCGCGCTTATGGCCCGCCCAGTCCATCGAATTGACCAGCAAGATGTCTTGGTAACCATCGCCGTCATAGTCGAGAAAAGCGCAGCCGGAGCCCAGGGTTTCCGGCAGCAGCTTGCCGCCGTACGCGCCGCTGTTGTGTTTGAAATCGATGCCAGCCGTTCTGGTGACGTCTTTGAGTCGAAAGGAAGGCGTCGCATCGGGAATACCCGCAGCGAACATTCCGCGGGAAAATAGGGTTCTGAGGGCAGTTGCCGCGCCAGCACCAAGAAAAGTTCGCCGCCTCACGGCAAGTTCACCAGCCCGTTGCGTATCGCGTAGACCACGAGTTCGGCGGTCTTGTGAATGCCCAGCCGGTCCATGATGTTGGCGCGGTGAACAGATACCGTGTTGACGCTAAGGTTCAGGTCGGACGCGATCTCCTTGTTCGATTTACCGGCGACGATGTGCTGCAGAATTTCCAATTCGCGCGCGGTCAGCCCTCCGCCGCGCTCGCCTTTCAATACTTCCGTGCGTTGGACTTGGGGATCGAGCACCGAGTTACCGGCGGCGACTTGTTTAATGGCGCGAGCCAAATCGAGGTCCAGCGCGTTTTTCAGCACGTAGCCGCGCGCGCCCGCTTCTAGCGCCTGCCGCACCAAAGTGTCTTCGGAGTGCATGCTGAGCATCAAAATCGCGGTGTCCGGCCGCTCCAGCAGAATTTTCCGCGTAGCTTCGAGGCCGGTCATCTGCGGCAACTGGCAATCCATCACAATCACCTGCGGCTGCAATTTCGTCGCCAACTGCACGGCTTCCACGCCGTTGCTCGCTTCGCCGACGACTTCGAGCGCTTCGTCGTCGTCCAGCATGCGGCGAAAACCGCGCCGCACCAGCGCGTGATCGTCCACCAGCAATACCGTGATCTTGTCCTTGATCGGCTCGGAGCTATTATCCGGCATGCGCTTCTACCTTTTCGCGCGGAGCACTCATGCGAACCAGCGTTCCGCCACCGTTAGCCGGCAAGTACTCGATGCGGCCCGAAATCAATTCCGCGCGCTCGCGCATCGCGACCAGCCCTATGCCGCGCTCGTTTCTTTGCGCTTCAATGCCTTTGCCATGATCCTCGATTTCCAGCACCAAAGCATCCGGCTCGTACATCAGCCGGATCCACGCTTCCCGCACTCCGGCATGGCGGCTGACGTTGTTGAGCGCTTCCTGCGCGATGCGATAGATCTGGACGCCGGCCGCCGATTCTACCTCAAACGCCTTTCCTGATTTTTTATAGTGCAGGGAGATCCCCATTTGGCGCTCTACGGTGGGAATATACCAGTCGAGTGTGCTTTCGAGACCGGCCTCTTCGAGCAGCACCGGGTGCAGCGCTTGCGAGAGGCTGCGAATGTTGTTGAGCGTGGACTGCGTGATTTCGCGCACTTCTTTCAATTCGCCGTGCAGCGGCGAGCTTTCCGGAACCTGCTTGCCAGCACGTCCGAGCAGCGTGCCGATGGCTGTCAACACTTGTCCGAATTCGTCATGCAGCTCGCGGGAAATATGATGCAGCGTGGACTCTTGCGTGTGAATCAATTTTTGAGCCAGCTCGCTGCGTTGTTCTGAGAGCAGTTCGATGCGCGCAAAAATCCTACGGTTCGAACGGATCAGGTACAAGCTGGTCAGCACAATCACCACCAGCGTTGCGCCCAGCAACAAATACAATTGCCGCTGCACACCGTCGTAGATTCTTGCGATTTGTTCCGCCGCCTGCTGTTCGCCTTCATTGTTCTGCACCAGCAGCCGTGAAACCGCCGTGTTCAGAGCCGCCTGGCGCGCCTGCAGTGTCAGCTGAATTTGGTCGCGCGCTTCTTTTTCCTTTCCGGAGCCGGCCAGTTCGAACATACGATCCACCGCATCCCAGAATTGCGCCACGGCTTGATTCAGGAATTGCCGCTGATCTTCGGTGCGCGTTGCGGGCGAAACGCTGGCTTCGACCTTTAGGGCGGCGTCCAGATCTTCGCGGATGCGTTCAAACTGTGCGCTCCACGCGGTCAGCGGATAGGGTTCGCGGGCGTCCAGCATATCGCGCATCGCTAAGCCGAGGGAGTTCAAATCGTTTTGCACCCGGAGGAGTTGCAGCGAATCCTTGCGATTGCGATCCACCATTTCGCTTTGCAGCTTGCGCAAGCCGGTAAGTTGCGACCGCGTATAGAGCGAGTACACCAGCACCGCGGCCAGCGTCAGCACCAAGCCCAGCAACAATCCGGTGGTCGGCGAGGCTTGTGTGGAAGTGCTTTTTTGCACGGACTAGACGATAACACCACGGATGCTGGATGTGCAGCGCGCAGGGACGGCGGAGCAAAAAGCGCAGGGGTTCGCTAACCAATGGGGAGCGGCTAGTTGCGTAGAATAACGATTTTGTCATAGCATCCTCGCACCTGCTTTTGCCGCCACGGCGGACATCGATCACCCGCAGTGTCTTGCAGACAGGGTTTGGAGGCCGGCCATGGTTCGTAAGAGTGTGCTCGTCATCTTGCTTGCGTTTTCCTGTTTTGTCGCCGCCTACGCGGCGTTCGCGGACGATATTCCTAAAGCGGCATGGAAACGGCCGATCGGGAAATCCCTTGAAGATGCGGGCACGCGCAAGCCGGCGCTCGACGGCGGTCACATTGACGACGGTTATTGGCAGGGCGCACCGGTCGGGGGATTTGGAGCGGGAACTTTTTCGCGAACATTTCGCGGCGACTTTTCGCGCTGGCATTTGCAGACGGGCGTGCACCGCTACCAGACCGTGTATGCCAATCAGTTTGCGATGTTTCAGAAAGCCGAAGGCGACGACCCGGGTACAGCGAAAGTCTTGTTTGCCGGGCATCCGACAAACGGCTCGCTGAAAAGCTGGGGCTGGGATTATCCAGTTGGTGCGGGCGACTATGCCGCGCTATATCCAAAATCGTGGTTCGACTATCGCTGGGACAAGTTTCCCGCGCACGTAACCGTCGAACAGTTTTCGCCGGTGCTACCGGACAATTACAAAGAGACCAGTTACCCCGTGGCGGTGTATCGCTGGCACGCGGAAAATCCCACCAACAAAAAGGTCACAGTAAGCGTGCTGCTGTCGTGGACCAACATGCTCGGCTGGCTGCGTGGTTACGACCGCGATTTTCGCTCGGCGTTAAACGAAGGCAATTTCAACCGCTTCTATTCCGAGAAACTTGGCCACGGCACCATGAAGGGAATCGTGTTCGAACGCAATCGCGGGGGCAAGGAAGCCAACGCTTGGGACGGCCAGATGACGATTGCCGCGCTGGAGTCGTCCGGCGTCGATATCTCGTATGTCACCACATTTTCGCCCGATGGTCCCGGCAATGAAGTGTGGGACTCGTTTGCGAAAGATGGAAGTTTGTCCAATTCGAGTCAGCCGTGGCTGAGCAGCGGCGAACCGCTGGCGGGAGCGATTGCGGTAAGATTCACGCTGGCGCCCGGCGAAAAAAAAGATGTGCCCATGGTGATTTCGTGGGACCTGCCGGTGACGGAATTTGGCGCGGGAAGAAAATGGTACCGCCGCTATACGGACTATTACGGTACGAACGGAGCGAACGCCTGGGCGATTGCCCGCGATGGACTGCAAAACGCCCGCACGTGGAGCGAAGCGATTGATGCGTGGCAGGCGCCTTATGTGAACGACGAATCGAAGCCCTTGTGGTACCGCGGGATGCTGTTCAACGAACTGTACGTTTTCGGCGACTTGGGCTCGTTTTGGGGAAAGCCAGTCGGCGCCGAAGCGAAAACTCCTTCGACGTATTCGTTCATGGAATGTTTCGACTATCCCTTCTACGAAACGCTGGACGTGCGTTTTTACGGTTCCATGCCGCTGGTGAAGTTCTGGCCGGATATTGACAAGCAAGTGATGCGCGAGTTTTCCGATACCGTGCCGAAACATTTGAACCAGCAGATGATGTGGATCTGGAAAACGCAGGAAGCGCGAAAGCTGACGTTTCGCGAGCGAAAAACGAAGGGCGCCGTGCCGCACGATTTGGGTGTGCCAAATGAGGATCCGTTTTATCAAATCAACCAGTTCAGCTGGCAGGACACCAACGGCTGGAAAGATTTGAATTCGAAATTTGTGCTGATGGTGTATCGCGACTACGTTCTGACGGGCAACCAGGACACGCCGTTTTTGAAGTATACCTGGCCTTCGATTCAGGAGGCGCTGACGTATCTGGGAAAATTCGATAAGGACGGCGACAGCATTCCGGACAACGACGGCTATCCCGACCAGACGTATGACACTTGGCTGGTGCGCGGAGACAGTGCGTACTCGGGAAGTTTGTGGCTGGCGTCGCTGCGCGCGGCGGAAGAAATCGCGAAGAAACTTGGCGATACGCAAGCGGCAGCGAAGTATCACCAACTGTTTGCGAAAGGGCAGAAGAGCTTCATCGATAAATTGTGGAACGGGAATTATTTCCGCTACGACACCGAAAGCGAATACAAGGACAACATTCAAGCCGATCAGCTGGCGGGGCAGTGGTACGCCGACGTTACCGGACTCGGCGACATCGTGCCGCGTGAGATGCGCGCGAAATCGCTGAAAGCGATTTACGAAAACAACGTCATGAAATTCGCCAAGGGGGAGATGGGGGCGGTGAACGGCATCGCCGCCGACGGCACCCTCATCACCACGAATGAGCAGGTGCAAGAAGTGTGGACAGGAACAACGCTGGCCCTGGCCGGCTTCATGTTGGGGGAAGGAATGAAAGAAGAAGCCTTTCGCACGGCATGGGGCATCTACCACGTGAGCTACGAAACGAAGGGCTACTGGTTCCGGACGCCCGAGGCGTGGGACATCAGCGGTAATTACCGCGCTTCGATGTACATGCGGCCGGCGGCGATCTGGGCGATGGAGATGACGTCGCCGCCGAAAACTTCAGGCCCACAACGGGCCGCGCAAAATGGAAGCTCTCGAGGTGAGAGCGCAGAAACTTCAGCCGCGAGTGTTGGGGCGAAGCAGGCCGATCACCGCTAACATTACGGCGCAGCCCGCAAGCGGAACGATCAGGCCGATTCGCAAGCTGCCAGTCATGCGCGAAACCAAACCTACCATTGGCGGCATGGTGGCAGAGCCTCCCGCAGCCAGTGCGAACATGACGCCACCCACTTTGCGCGCGCGCTGCCCGAACCATTTGGAAAGCCACGCGATGTAAATGGGATAGAGGCTCGCGAGTCCGAGTCCAGCGAAGAACGCACCCGCGAACAGAGCCAACGGCGAGCGTCCAGTCAGGAAAAGAATTTGCCCAGCAGCGGCCAGCAGGACGCCGCCAACGGCAACGGTGGCCTCTTTCAGGCGAAGCAGGACTGCTGCTGCGGCGCCTCGTCCGCCGAGAAGTCCTCCGAAGAAAAACATGGGGGCAAGCTCCCAGGTATTGTTGGCCCAGGCGGCGGCGCGCTGCGCGTGAGTGGGAGCCCAAAAGGAAACGGCGTTTTCAGTGCCAACGTAGACGTAGAACAAGATTCCGAGCGCAACCGCGAGTCCCAGGCCGGCGGTTTTAGAGTTGCGCGAAGAGTCTGCTGAGTCGTCGTGCAGCGGCGGCCGTCCGAACGGCATACGCAGAAGAGCCGCAGCAAGAGCCACGCAAACTGCGGCTACTACATAAAGAAGAGTCGTAACTTGACCTTTGCGCACCGTGAGCAGCGCCAAAGGCGAGGAAGAGATCGCGCCGACACCCCAGGCGAGGTTCGCTACGTTTAAGGCCGAGGCGCGGCGCTCGCCGTAACTTTCGGCGACCCAAAGGTTGGTGCCGGGGGTAGCGAAGCCGTAGCCGAGGCCATAGAGGCCGCTGGCCAGCAGGGCGAGGGAAAAAGTAGGAGCGTTGAGCAGGGCGAAGCCGATTCCGAGCATGGCCAAGCCGAGCACGATCGCGGGCTTGAAACCTTTGGTAGAAACCAGCGCGCTCGACGCGAGCACTCCCACGAGGGAAGCAGAGAACTGCACCAAGGAGAAAAGTCCGGCGCGGCTGTCGTCGAGTCCCCATTTAGCCATGAAGAGCGGAAGGATGGGAGCGATGAACGTAATGACGATACCGTTGACGACGAAGCCGCCACAGAGCAAAGCGAAAATTGTGTTTTGTGCGGAATTCTGCCGGACCTGGGGAAGTTGCGTTTCGGTGGGCATCATGGCATTTTGCCGGAGCCGGAGTTGCGGTGCAAATGCGGCCAGTTGGGCGGTTAGCAGCAAGAGCAGATTGCTCGCTCGGCTCGGAATGACAACCGTTGCTGCGGGGTCATCGCTGTTGGGAAGTATCGGGAGAAAGGTCGGCGGAATGATTGATGTGGGACTCATTGGGTTTGGCTTAGGCGGGAAGGCGTTTCATGCGCCGGTGATTGCGGCGGTAGATGGATTGCGGCTGGCTGCCGTGTTGCAGCGGCATGAGAACACCGCAGCGGAGATTTATCCCGGCGCAAAGGTTTTGCGGACGGTCGAGGAGTTATTGGCGATCAACTCCATCAGATTGGTCGCGATTTCGACGCCGAACGATTCGCACTTTTCTTATGTAAAGGCATGCCTCGCAGCGGGCCGAGACGTGGTGGTAGACAAGCCGTTTACTACGACCCGGGCAGAAGCCAAAGAGTTGGCGGAGCTGGCGCAGAAGCGTGGGCTGCTGCTTACGGTGTATCAGGAGCGCCGGCTGGATGGCGATTTTCAGACGCTGAAGAAATTGATCGTAGACGGGGAACTGGGGCGGCTGGTGCACTACGAGGAAACATTTGACCGGTGCCGGGCGCAGGTTCGTGATTCCTGGAAGGAAAAAATCGGGCCTGGCTGCGGCGTGTTTTGGGATCTGGCGCCACACTTGATTGATCACGCGCTGGTGTTGTTCGGCGAACCGGAAGCACTGCTGGCGGATATTCGCATGGAGCGAGACGGCGCGCGGAATGCGGATGCGTTTGACCTGACGTTCTACTACGCCAACGGATTTCGAGCGGTGATGTCCTCGACTACCCTTGCGCCCGTAGCGCGTCCGCATTTCAAAGTGCGCGGGAGCAAGGCGGAATTCCTCAAGCAGGGACTCGATCCGCAGGAAGCGTTGCTACGCGCCGGCCGGCCGATGGTGGGGCCAGCGTGGGGGCGGGAAAAGCCGGAGGATTGGGGAACGCTGTCGGTGATTGAGGGCGACCAAAGGATTTTGCCACGCAAGATCGAAACATTGCGCGGAGATTACCGAGCGTTTTATGAAAATGTGCGCGACGTGATGCTGGGCAAAGCGAAGCCGCTGGTGACATTGGAGGATGCGCTGCGGGTGATGTATGCGCTGGAGTTGAGTGAGGCGAGCAGCGGGCAACGCCGAGTTTTGCCGTGGCAGATGTAGCGGAGAAAGCGACATTCAGCGCGGACTCGGATGGAGAGAGCTCAAGCCCGGCTTTACATTAGGAGCGCAGATCGCCGATGCCAAGGATGGAATCAGCAACAGAACGTTCTGAGAGGAATAGGTTAAGCTAGGAAGAGGAGCGGAACTTTGCCAAGCGCGCGAAAAATTGAGCTGGCCCCTTCGATCTTGTCTGCGAATTTTGCGAATCTTGCGGCGCATGCGAAGCAAGCGCTGGATGGCGGCGGAACGCTGCTGCACGTGGACATTATGGACGGGCACTTCGTGCCGAACATAACAATTGGGCCGCCGGTAGTGGCTTCGCTGCGCAAAGCTTTGCCGGATGTGATTTTTGATTGCCACCTGATGATCGAAAATCCCGACGAATTTATTCCGGAGTTTGCCAAGGCCGGCGCGACGTGGGTTTCGGTGCACCAGGAAGCGTGCGTACACCTGGACCGGACGCTGCATCACATTGCGGATCATGGGTGCAAGGCGGGAGTGGTGCTGAATCCGGCGACGCCGGTGGAGACGCTGACAGATGCGCTGGGTCTTGTGCATCATGTGCTGGTGATGAGCGTGAATCCGGGATTTGGGGGGCAGCAGTTCATTCGCAACTCCTTGAAAAAGATGCGTGAGCTGGCACGAATGCGCGAGGAGCGCGGGCTGGATTTCCGGATTGAGGTGGACGGGGGCGTGGCGCTCGATACGGTTGCGGACATTGTTCGCGCAGGAGCGGAGTTGCTGGTGGCGGGGAATGCTGTGTTCGGCCACGGCGACGCCAAGGAGAATGCGCGGGAGTTGCTGGACGCGGCGCGGTCGGCGACGCTGACTAAGGTGTAGTTCCTTTCGAGCGGTAAACCCCCGGTGACTACGGGAGTTTCGCAAATATCTTCGCCGGGAATGCCCGAGTAGCTATTCCCTGCGGCCATCCATTAATTGCCGGCCGCTTGCACTTGCTGAACCAAGGGGAAAGCGGCGGGACGCTAGATCGGTTATCCTGCGGGTTATGGAACCAATGATCCTAAAGGCGATTCCGGTGCTTCCGGCCGCCGACACCAGCGAATCGCTAAAATGGTGGACAGAAGTTTGTGGCTTCCAGGAAACGTTTCGCGATTTGACGCCGCCAAACTACGCGGGAATCGGCCGGGGCGAGGCTTACCTGCACATCTCTAGCGTTAGCGATAAGGAATTGGCGCGTAAGGTCGGAGACCAGATCATGGTGCGAATCGTTGTGCAGGGCATCGAGGCGATGTACGCCGAATACCAGAAACGCGGAGGAAAAGTACACCCGAATGGCGCACTGCAAGTTAAGCCGTGGGGTACGAAAGAGTTCGCGGCGATTGATCCCAATGGAGTTTGCGTGACGTTTCAAGAATAAGTGATTCCGGCTTGATGCACCACATTGCAATAGAGTTATCGGAGCGATCTCAATCGCAAGAATGGAATAGCGCGACGCCGTGGGTTTGAGGCGCTGCGGCTGCCTCTAGCCAAGACTCTCCGGCAATGACTGAGGTAGCAGGGCCATAAGAGCAGATGCGGATTCGGCGAGTAGCCGCTTCGCACTTCAAGCGATTCAGCACGTCGCTCAAGATAGAGCCTAAAAAGGGCGTGTAAAGATAGTAGACCGTGCCGGTGGACAAATCGGCTACTCGCGCATCCTGCTGGAGGAACCTGACGTTGGTCAGGTTCAGGCTCTCAGCGCACTGCTTGGCACGTTCCACGTACGCTGCCTCCAGCTCGATCCCTATGCTGCGAGCCGGAGTGCAAACCGAGACCAGCAAGGAAACGTGGCCCAACCCGGAGCCAAGATCTAGGAGAACATCGGACGCGGTGAGCGCAGTCAGCCGGATCAGATGGAAGATGTGGCGCGCCGGGGTGGGCTGGTAGAACACCTGCTCGGGATGCTTGCTGATGTGTGCCGCGTCAGGTTCTTCGAATTGGAGCACACCACTAATCAGATCGTCGAGATAATCATAGCCAGGATAGTCATCGCTGATGCGGTTGGCCGGGCCGCCGGTAGCATCCATGTCCGGTGAGTGAACCCAGCGAAGCAAGGTATCGGGACTCGGGCCGCGCCGAATTTCAGAGCGAATGGAGTGGTAAACATCGCGATTCGCAGACTCCAGCCTTGCGGAAATGGCTCTGGCCCGGCGATAGAGCTGTGGCTTGATCGCCGCGGCACCAGACGCGGTTGCAAGGGCGTATGAGAAATACGTATCAAGGCGGTCCAGCGCCTCCAGGCGTTGGCGAAGTTGATTCGGCTCGATGAGCGAAGGCTCGCTTTCGAACTGCGTGACGAGATGCTGCAGGGCATCGGTCAATTGTTGGAGGCTGCGTTCGTTAGGCAATGCGGGAATCCGGGCGTCCTCATTTCAGAGTACCGCAGACTGGATATGCTTATTCGAAACTGCCGTCAAAAGAGCAAAGCCGGCTAGGTCGCCGGCTTTGCCACACTGGACACAGAAGGGATCAAGCGGCGATGGAAATTACTTTGGATTTGCGACGCGACTTAGGCTTGGCCGCGGTTCCAGCGAGAAGTTCATGTTCGGCTTGTTTCCAATCGTCGAAAGGGTTGCCGGGGGCCCCGTTGCGCTGCAGGTAGATGTGGTAGGCACGCAGGGCGATTTCATCGTGAGTGGGCGACGCTTTGGCTACGGGCGACTTGCGCGGTTTGGTTGTGGTTGCAGTGGCTTCTGCGGACTTCTTAGGCATTTCTCGTACTCCTCCTGATTCTATTTTTGCAAAGATGGGCGGAGGGTGCGAGCGAGTAGCCAATGAAATCTTTCTATTGTTTCCATTATGGATTTGGCTATGTACGGGGATGCGGGAAAACCGGGGGAAACGGAGGCGAACGACCAGGGAATAGAATATTGAAGGATATGAATCCGTGCTGCGGGAGGACTTATGAGATCAACGATCTTAGTGGTGCTGGTAAACGCCCTCATATATGTCGCAATCAGTCAGGCTCAAGAAAAGGCGGCCGGTAAAGAAGTACGCAGCAAAAAAGGAAACGATGCCGCGTCCGTTCGGATTTTCAATCCAGAAACGATGGCCAAGCCGACGGCGGGGTATTCGCAGGTGGCGGAGATCAGTGACGGTAGGATGGTCTTCATAGCCGGGCAAGTGGCGCTCGATCGAAGCGGAAACCTGGTGGGCAAAGACGATTTTCGAGCGCAGGTAGGGCAAGTATTCGAGAACTTGAAGGCGGCCGTCGAGGCAGCGGGAGGAACTTTCGATAACGTCGTGAAGTTGAATTATTACTGTGCCGAGAATGTGGACCCGGCGCAAATCAGCATACTGCGGGAGATTCGCGATAAGTACGTGAACACGACGAATCCACCAACCAGCACGTTTGTGGTGGTCAAAAGGCTGGTGCGGCCGGAATGGCTGATTGAAGTGGATGCGGTGGCGGTGGTGAAAAAGTAGAACGGCGATCGAAATCAACCGACGCAGGAAGCAGAGTCATTGCTCCTGGTAGTTCCAGGTGAGACCGCCGTCGAGGAAGAAGCTGGTGCCAGTGGCGTAGGAGGATTCGTCGGAGGCGAGGAAGAGGGCCATGTTGGCGACGTCTTCCGGGGTGCCGAGACGCTTGAGGGGGATATTTCCCAGCAGGGAATTGAGTTTGGCGGGATCGTTGAGGAGATTCTTGTTGATGGGCGTTTCAATGGCGCCGGGGGCGATGGAGTTGATAGTGATGCCGAGTGGCGCGAGCTCGATGGAGAGATTGCGGGTGAGCATTTTGACGCCGCCCTTGCTGGCGCAGTAAGAAGCAAAGTGCGGGAAGGGCAGTTCTTCATGGACGGAGCTGATGTTGATGATTTTGCCTCCGCTTTTTGCAGCCATGCGATTCTTGACGAAGGCCTGGGTGATGAAGAAAAGACCCTTCAGGTTCACGTTGAGAACGACATCGTAATCGGCTTCGGTGACGTCCCAGAAATCGGCACGGCGCTCAAGGCCGGCATTGTTGACGAGGATGTCGATCTGGCCGAATTGAGCGACAGTGTCGGCGATGAATTTCTGGCCCTGCTGGACGATGCCTACGTCGTATTGAAAGGCAGCGCACTTGCGGCCGAGCTTCTGGATGGAAGCGACGACTTCGTCGGCACCGGCTTTGTTGGAGCGGTAACAGAAAGAGATGTCCGCTCCTTCCGCGGCGAACGTTTTTGCGATGGCCAAGCCGATACCCTGGCTGGCCCCGGTGATGGCGGCGACTTTGGATTGCAGGCGCTTCGACATAGGACCTCCCATGGTGACATCGTGGCACAGGGAGAGTCGAAAAACGAAACTCGAATGGTGACCGCCGGCCTGAAGGCCGCCCCATCCGCTACTTTGCGGGAATGAGAGTGACCTGGCTGGCGACACATTGCCAGGTGGAACCTTTTTTGATCCAGGTGTCGATAAAGCGCTCGCGGAGGACCATCGGCTTTCCTTTTTGGACTTCTTTGATGCGGAAGATTCCCGTTGTTACCGCTGTGTCGCCATACATGTGAGCGGAAATTTGTTCGTAGACGGCTTGCGCCGGCTGATAGGCGGGCGCTTTGATCCCGGCAAGGAATTCGCCTTTGGTGGTGAGGCTGCCGTCAATATCCACGGCGACGAAGGTGGAAGCGAGCAACTGCTCCAGCGCCTTGGTGTCTTTGGCTTCGATGGCGTGATTCCAGGCGTTTTCCAGACCGAGCACACGTCCGGCCTCATCGTTGGAGGCAGACTGTGCGAATCCGTGGATAGCGGCCGCGGAAATGAGGATGGCAGCGAGTAGCAAGAAAGGTTTCATCCGATGTTGCGGTGAAGCGCGATTCATTTCGTGGTGATGAGGGTCGCGGAACTGGCAACGCATTGCCAGGTTTGGTTTTGCTTGATCCAGGTGTCAATGAAGCGTTCGCGGTGGACGTAGGGCTTGCCCTTCTCTATGCCCTTGATGCGGAAAATGCCTACGACCACCGCGGAGTTGCCGTAGACCTGCACATTCATCTGCTCATTCACCGCCTGCGATGGCTGATATTCGGGCGCCTTGATGCTGGCGAGGAACTCGCTTTTGGAGGAGACGCTGCCGTCGATTTCGACGGCGACAAAAGTCGAGGCCAGCAACTGCTCCAGGGCCTTGGTGTCCTTGTCTTCGATGGCGTGGTTCCAAAGTTTTTCCAACCCGAGCACGCGGCCGCCTTCGTCGCTGGAGGAATTTTGCGCGACGGTAGAGAAAGTTGCAGCAGCGAAAAGTACAGCAATGACAGCAACAAATTTCTTCATGGTGGCACCTCGTCGGCTGAGAAACGCGGTTCGCCAGAGTGATTTCAGGATAAAAGGAGAGTCGGAGTGGGGGAAGGAAAAGCATGGAGCGAGTTTCGTGGGGAGCACGTGCGGTGTTGAGCGAAACGACCAGGGGAGATGGAAGCGAGATTTTTCGATCCTCGGAGTAAGAACTAGTGGAAAGTGTCGCAGCAAAAAAAAAGGGCGGCCGTGTGAAGCCGCCCTTTCGAACAGCGCTGAAAGAAAAAGTCAGGCGACGGTGACTTCGGGGCTGAGGTAGACATCCTGGATGGCGTTCAGAAGCTTGACGCCTTCGTTCATGGGACGCTGGAAGGCTTTGCGGCCGGAGATAAGGCCGGTGCCGCCAGCGCGCTTGTTGATGACGGCGGTGGTGACGGCTTCCTCGAAGTCGTTGGCGCCGGACGCGCCGCCGGAGTTGATCAACCCGGAGCGGCCCATGAAGCAGTTGGCGACCTGGTAGCGGCAGAGATCGATGGGATGATCGCTAGAAAGGTCCGTGTAGATGCGTTTGTCGAATTTACCGTAGCTGGAGTCGCCCATGTTGAGCGCAGCGTAGCCGCCGTTATTTTCCGGCAGCTTTTGCTTAATGATGTCGGCCTGAATGGTGACGCCCAGATGGTTGGCCTGGCCGGTGAGATCGGCCGAGACGTGGTAATCCTTGTCTTTCTTGAACGCATTGTTGCGGAGATAGCACCAGAGAACGGTGGCCATACCGAGTTCGTGAGCGTGGGCGAAGGCATGGCTGATTTCAACGATCTGGCGGCCACTCTGTTCAGAGCCAAAGTAGATGGTGGCGCCGAGGGCGACGGCACCCATGTCATAGGCCTGCTTCACAGTGCCGAAGAGAATCTGGTCGGCTTTGTTGGGGAAGGTGAGAAGTTCGTTGTGGTTGATTTTGACGAGAAAAGGAATCTTGTGCGCGTACCTGCGGGCGACGCACCCGAGAACGCCGAAAGTGGAAGCGACAGCGTTACACTGGCCTTCGATAGCGAGCTTGACGATGTTTTCGCCGTCAAAGTAATCGGGATTTTTGGCAAAGCTGGCACCTGCGGAGTGTTCGATGCCTTGGTCAACAGGCAGGATCGAGAGGTAGCCGGTGCCGGCGAGGCGCCCGGTGTGAAACATGCGGTGAAGGGACCCGAGGACGCGAGGATTGCGATCGGAGGGCTGCCAGATGCGGTCGAGAAAATCCGGTCCGGGAAGATGGAGACGGTCCTTGGAAATCTTCGGCGAGCTGAAGCCGAGCAGGGAATCGGCTTTCGCTCCCAGATAGGTTTGAATTGAACTGGTTGTTGCGGTTGCCATGTGCTTGCTTTTCTCCTCTTTTTTGAGCAATGACCTTGCCGGTCAGCTAGTCAGAATTTCCTTTGAGAGCAGGGAACCCGCCGCGGTGTCAATCAGCCAGGACAACGAGCCGTTGGTTGGCTGAATCATCTGCGCGGGCAACTGCTCGGGCTCGTGCGGGCCTTCTAAAACAGCTTTCAAGGCGCAGGCTTTGTCAGAGCCAGTGACCATGAAGATTATGTTCGCGGCCGCGTTGGCCGCGGGAGCCGTCAGCGTGATGCGCTCGGTATAGAGCTTGCCGACCCAATTGCGGGCCACGATGCGTTGCGTTTCGTGCAGTACCTTGGTGCCCGGAAAGAGCGAGAGGGTGTGGCCCTCATTGCCCATGCCGAGCAGGATCAAATCGAAGCGCGGAAACTCGCCGGACTTCAGGCCGAACTGGTGGCGAATTTCATCTTCGTATTCGACGGCCGCCTGCGCGGTGTCGGTGTACTCGCCCTTGATGCGATGAATCTGCTGGGGCTGCAGCGGCACCTTGGAAAGCATGGCGTCGGTAGCCATCTGGAAATTGCTGTCCGCGTGGCCGGGACCGACGTGACGCTCGTCGCCGAAGAACACTTGCATTTTATCCCAGGGAAGAGAATTGCGCAGCGTGGGATGTTGGGCCATCAGCGCGTAAAGCATTTTGGGAGTGGAGCCGCCGGCGAGCGCGATGCTGAAAACGCCGCGAGAAGAGACCGCGTCGGCAGAAATGCCGGCCACTGCGTGGGAAGCGTAGCTGGCGATTTCGGCGCAAGTGCTAAAGAGTTGGATGTGTTGTTGAGGCACGGGATTTTCCTTGACCGCGCTAGGAATGTTTCGCCGCCGGAGCGGGACATTTCGCACCGGCTTCTTCGGCGAGGATGTCGCGCCAGGCGCGGCCGTCGCGTTCGAGCAAGTCGTCGGCTTCCTGAGGTCCCCAGGAGCCGGCGGAGTAGTTTGGAAAGCCGCGGGCGGGCAGAGCTTTCCAGACGTCGATGACGGGTTCGATCACGCCCCAGGCCGCTTCGACCATGTCGGCGCGCTGGAAGAGTGTGGCGTCACCGATCATGCAGTCGTAGAGGAGGCGCTCATAACCAGTGCTGTGGGAGGTGCCGAAGTCGCGCGCGTAGTCGAAGTCCATATTGACGAGGCCGAGCTTCATGACTGAGCCGGGAACTTTCGCGCCGAAGCGGAGGGAGATGCCCTCGTCGGGTTGAATGTGGATGACCAGCTGATTGGTGCGTGGGTCTTGGATTGGGCTCCGGCGGAAGAGCGTAAACGGCGTGCGACGGAAACGGATGGCGATTTCCGTGACCCGATGACAAAGACGCTTGCCGGTGCGGAGATAAAAGGGCACATCTCCCCAGCGCCAGTTGTCGATCTTGAGTTTGAGGGCAACAAAGGTTTCGACATTGGAGTTGGGCGCGACGTTAGGTTCACTGCGATAAGCGGGAACCCGTTCGTTGTCAATGACGCCTTCGCCGTATTGGCCGCGCACTGTGTTTTGCAGGACTTCTTCGGGCGTCGGCATCTGGATGGCGTGAAGAATTTCGGCTTGTTTGTCACGGACGGCGTCGGCGTCGAAGGAGATCGGCGGCTCCATGGCAGTAAGCGTGAGGAGCTGGAAGAGATGATTGGGAATCATGTCGCGGAGAGCGCCGGCAGTTTCGTAGAAAGTACCGCGATGTTCAACACCGACTGTTTCGGCGGCGGTGATCTGGACATGGTCGATGTAAGTGCGGTTCCACAGAGGCTCGATGATGCTATTGGCGAAGCGGAAGACCAAAACGTTTTGGACGGTTTCCTTGCCGAGGTAATGGTCGATGCGGTAAATCTGCTTTTCGCCGAGAATCTCTTTCAGTTCTTTGTTGAGTTGGATGGCGGATTCAAGATCATGGCCGAAAGGTTTCTCGACAATGACGCGGACCCAGTTGCCGTTGTTTTCCTGAGTGAGGCCGGCTTCGCCGAGCTTGCGGACAATTGGCGAAAAGAACTTGGGAGCGACAGCCAGATAGTGGAAGAGATTGCCATGGGTGTTGTGATTTTTCTGAGCTGCGGCGATCTGTTCTTTCAATCGCTGATAAGCGGCAGCGTCGCCGAAGTCGCCCTGCACGTAATAGATGCGCTCGAGAAACCACTGCCACAGGGCATCGTCGAGCGGCGCGTCGGAAAGTTCTTTGACGCCTTCGGTCAACTTTTGCCGAAACGATTCGGTGGTCATCTGATCGAAGGCAAAGCCGATGATGGCGAATTGCTGGGACAGCAGGCCCTCTTGCGCGAGATTGGCAAGTGCTGGAAGAAGCTTGCGCTTTGTCAGGTCGCCGCTGGCGCCATAGATGATCATGACGCAGGGAGAAGCCTTTTGCGGAGTGTCGTTATTGGTGTTGAGGTTGGCCATTGGTTTTTGTTTTGTAGAAGGTGCTCGTTGGGGTGTTCAGCAGAGTATCAGTGACCGGACTTTTTTTCGACGTGGCCGCCGAACTGGAAACGCATGGCAGACAGGATTTTGCCGGCGAAGTCGTCTTCGCCGCGTGAAGTGAAGCGCTGGTAGAGCGACGCACTGAGTACCGGCGCGGGAGTGGTGGATTCGATCGCGGCGAGAATCGTCCAGCGACCTTCGCCGGAATCGGAGACGCGGCCAGAGTAGCGCTCGAGCGTAGGCTGTTCAAGGAACGAAATTGCGGTGAGATCGAGCAGCCAGGACGCGACGACGGAGCCGCGGCGCCAAACCTCGGCGACGTCGGCTAGATTGAAATCGTATTGGTAGTGCTCGGGTTCGCGCAGAGGTGTGGTTTCGGCGTCGGTTTCGCGATGCTGCTTGCCGACGTTGGCGTGTTTGAGGATGTTGAAACCTTCGGCGTACGCGGCCATCAGGCCGTATTCAATGCCGTTATGAATCATCTTGACGAAGTGGCCGGCGCCGTTGGGGCCGCAGTGGAGATAACCTTCCTCGGCGGTCCCTGCGGCTTTTTCGCGGCCGGGAGTGCGCGGGATATCGCCGCGGCCAGGCGCCAGCGTTTTGAAGATGGGATCAAGGCGCTTCACAACCTCGTTTTCGCCGCCGATCATCTGGCAATAGCCGCGTTCGAGTCCCCAGACACCACCGCTGGTGCCGACGTCCACGTAGTGAATGCCTTTGGCTTGGAGTTCCTTGGCGCGCCGAATATCGTCAATATAATAGGAGTTACCGCCGTCAATGAGAATGTCGCCGGATTCGAGTTTAGGCAGCAGGTCGTGAATCGAAGCATCCACGACGCCAGCAGGAACCATGAGCCAGATGGCGCGCGGCTTCTGAAGCTTCTGCACAAAATCGTCGAGTGAAGAGGACCCGGTGGCGCCTTCGCCTGCGAGTTGCTGCACGGTCGCGGGCGTGCGGTCATAAACCACGCACTGGTGGCCGTTTTTCTGAAGACGGCGAACCATGTTGGCACCCATGCGACCCAGACCGATCATTCCAAGTTGCATTCTGTCTGCTCCTGTAACCCGAGTTGTAAAAGAAAACCGTCAGCGCGACAAGAATATTCTCAATCTAAGCCCTGCGAGACGGCTTTTGCCAACCCTTTGAGCCCGGACTTCAAATTCTTGCCGAGATGAACACGCAAAGCGCGGCGGCCACGTTCGGCGAGGACGGCAAAATCTCCCCGGGCCTGCGCGGCTTTGACGATACCGAAAGTGTATTTTTGGCCGGGCACGGGAAGGTCGGAGGCGTCGTCACAAGTGATTTGCAGGAAGACGCCGCTGTTGGGTCCGCCTTTGTACGCTTGGCCGGTGGAATGGAGGAAGCGCGGTCCAAAGCCAAGGCAGGTGGCAACTCGCTTGGAGTCACGCACCGCGGTGCGCACGGATTGCAGGGCGGCTTCGTTTTCGGCGTTCATGGGAATGTAGCCGAGGACGGCGAAATAGTCGCCGACACCAATACGAGAGAGATGCGCTGTGAGGACTTCGGCGAGACTCCTGCCGCCAGAAAGGGCGGCGACATTTTTCGCATCGGCGAAGAGCTTGGCGTCTTTAGATGTGAAGAATGGCGATTCAGCAGGAAGGCTGCCAGTGGATTCGTACTCGCTGGTCAGTTTCTTGGTTTCAATTTTGCTGGCTTCGACGTCGGGCTGATTAAACGCGTTGATGCCGATGATGGAGCCCGCGACGGCGGTGGCAACTTCCCAACGGAAGAATTCCTGGCCGAGGGTGTAAGTATTCGGCAACGTAATGCGGATGACTGGTTGTCCGGCTTTTTCGAGCGCGGCGACGGCGGTGTCCTGGGCTTTGTTGGTTTTGCCGGCGAGCGCGAGGTACGCGAAGACGCGGTCATTTCCGTACCCCGCAGGTTTGCCCAGTTTTTCGCGATCAACGGGAATGATGCCCTTGCCGATTTTGCCGGTGGATTCGGCGATGAGCTGCTCGAGCCATGCGCCAAGGTCGAAAATTCCGGGCGAAGTAATGATGGTGATTTTGTCGCGTCCGTGATTGGCGGCGACGCCGAGGATGGTGCCAAGCAACACGCCGGGATTTTTGTCGGCAGCGCTACTTGCGCCGCAAGCTTTGCTCATTTCCAGCGTGCTCTTCAGAAACTTGCCAAGATCGAGGCCCATGGCCGCGGCAGGCACCATGCCGAAATTGGAGAGCGCGGAGTAGCGGCCACCGATGCTGGGCACGCCCGCAAAAATCCTCCAGAACTTGTCGGCTTCGGCAACCTGCTGCATTTTAGAACCGGGATCAGTGACGGCAATGAAGCGGCTGCCAACGAGCTTTTCTCCGACCGCTTTCTCGACGCGATCAAAAAAATACTGCTTGAAAATGTTAGGCTCCAGCGTACTGCCCGACTTGCTGGACACAATGCAAAGCGTCTTCTTAAGGTCGAGTTTTTTTTCGAGGGCCTTAATCTGAACTGGATCGGTGGAGTCAAGCACGTGCAGTTCGGGGAAACCGGCAACTTTGCCGAAGGTCATCCGCAACACTTCGGGGCAAAGGCTGGAGCCGCCCATACCCAAAAGCAGAATCTGTTTGAACTTGGCTTTTTTGACCTCGGCCGCAAATTGCTTGAAAGCCGTCAAATTTGCGAATTGCTCTTCGGCGATGGTCAGCCAGCCAAGCCAGTTGCCTTCGTCGGTGTTGCTCCAGAGCGAAGCGTCTTTTTGCCAGAGGCGGGCGACTTTATTGTTCTTCTTCCAGTCGTCGAGCGATGCGTCGACCGCTGCCTGCAATTCTTTCGGAAGTTTATAGGCCAGGCGATTCACACTCACGCACGCACCCCGGCATGCTTTGCGATGGCGTCAAGCAGTTGCTTGAACGGATCCTGGAACAGCTTTACGGCATCGTTTAAGAGCTTATTCGTAATGTCGGTCATGGATATGCCCGCGGCTTCCAAGTCGGACATTGTTTTGTCGGCACCGGCGACGTTTTCCGTGAGGCTATTACGAAGTCTGCCGTGTTCGCGGAACGCGTCGAAGGTAGCCGGAGGGATGGTGTCCACGGTGTCGGCGCCGATCAGTTCTTCGACGTAAAGCACATCGCGGTACTTCGGATTTTTCGTACTGGTGCTGGCCCAGAGCAGACGCTGCGTCTGACCGCCCTTGGCGGCGAGAGCTTTCCAGCGAGCGCCCCCAAAAAGTTCCTGGTACTTGGCATAAGTGCGGCGTGCGTTGGCGATGGCAACTTTGCCGCGCAGCGACTCGAGCAGCGACTTCTTGGGGGAATCCGTTTCCGTTTTTAGCTTCGCGTCGATCGTGCTATCCACCAAGGAATCAATGCGGCTGACAAAGAAGCTGGCCACGCTGGCGATGTGCGAGATGTCCTGGCCCTTTGCCGCGCGCGCTTCTAAAGCCGAAAGATAGGCCTCCGCAACCTCTTCGTATGCCGACTGCGCGAACAGCAGGGTGATGTTGATGTTGATGCCTTCTTCGAGCGCCTGACGAATGGCCGGTACGCCTTGCGGCGTCGCGGGAATCTTGATCATGACGTTCGGACGGTTGACGGCCTGCCAGAGGCGCCGCGCCTCGTCGATGGTGGCTTGCGTGTCGAACGCCAGGTTCGGGGAAACTTCAAGGCTCACATAGCCGTCGCGGCCCTTGGTTTCCTTGTGGACGGGGCCGAAAATGTCCGCTGCGTGCTGAACGTCGCGGATGGCGATTTGTTCGTAGAGCGCCATGGCGGTGGAAGACTTCGCATCCGTGGCCTTGATGATGTCGTTGTAGTCGTCACCTGCGGTGATGGCCTTTTCAAAGATCGCGGGATTGGATGTCATCCCGCGCAGGCCGTCGTTATCGATCATTTTTTTCAGATCGCCATTCAGCAAGATGTTGCGGCGAATGTAGTCAAGCCAGGGCGACTGTCCGTAGGCCAGCAAGCCTTTGAGGGGATTTTGTCCCTGAACTCCCGCCAAATTGGGAACAGTGGTTGTCGTAGTCATGAGGTCCTCCTAAACTTTCGTGGCTCGTTGCTCGCGACTTCCATTGTACGCCCGCCGAGAGCGACGAGGGTCAACCGGATGTGACGGCAACGGCATTTGAGATTTTCCTTGCTAACGTTTTTCTTCGAGCGCTTTGACCTTGGCCAGGCGGCGTTTGTGCCGCTCCTCGTTTGTGAAATTGGCGCCCACGTAGGCTTTGACCAGATCCTCGGCTAGCTTTACGCCGACCACGCGCGAACCCAAGACCAGCACGTTCATGTCGTCGTGTTCGACACCCTGGTGAGCCGAATAAGTGTCGTGGCAAACTGCGGCTCGAATGCCGACCAGTTTGTTGGCCGCGACGCTTGCCCCTACGCCGCTGCCGCAAATCAGCACGCCGCGTTCGGCTTTGCCACTCAGCACGGCACGCCCGACCGCTTCGGCAAAGTCAGGATAGTCGGATGGATTGGTGTTGAAAGCGCCGACGTCGAGTACGGCGTGACCCAAGCCGCGCAGCAGGTCGCCCATGGCGTTCTTCAGTTCGAATCCTGCGTGGTCCGATCCGATGACGAGTTTCATCGCTGGTTCACTTTCCGAGAGATTGCTTTGCGGCGGCGACCACGTTTTCGACAGTGAAGCCGAATTTCTTCAGAAGGTCTTTCAACGGAGCGGACGCGCCAAAGGTGCGCATGCCAATGATCTTGCCTTTGGAGCCAGTGTAACGTTCCCAACCGAAAGTCGAGGCCATTTCGACCGAAACGCGCGCCGTGACAGAGGCAGGCAGGACACTTTCTTTGTACGCGGAGTCCTGCTCTTCAAACAGTTCCCAGGACGGGATGCTGACAACGCGCGCTTTCATGCCTTCCGCCGCAAGCCTTTCCTGTGCTGAGACACACAGACCGACTTCGCTTCCGGTACCCATCAAAATCACATCCGGTTGGCCGCCTGGCGCATCGCTTAGCACGTACGCGCCCTTCGCGACGCCCGACGCGGGCGCAAATTTTGTGCGGTCAAACGTCGGCATGGCTTGCCGCGAAAGGACCAGGGCGGTCGGACGATGGCCCTGCCTCATGGCGAGTTTCCAGGCCTCGACAACTTCGTTGGCATCGCCGGGGCGCAGCACCAAGATGTTCGGCATTGCGCGCAGGGACGCGAGTTGTTCGATCGGCTGGTGTGTAGGGCCGTCTTCACCCAGGCCGATGGAGTCGTGGGTGAACACAAAGATGACCGGCAGTTCCATGAGCGCGGCGAGTCGCACGGCTGGCTTGACGTAATCGCAGAAATTAAAAAAGGTTCCCCCGAAGGGGCGCAGCCGGCATTCCGCCATGCCGCTCATCGCAGCGCCCATGGCATGTTCGCGAACGCCGTAGTGGATATTGCGGCCGGCATACTCCCCGGGAAGGTATTCGCCGGCGCCGTCAAGATTCGTCTTGTTGGATTTGGCGAGGTCCGCAGAGCCACCGATGAGCCAGGGAATATTTTTCGCCAATGCGTTTACGGTTTTGCCCGAACTTTCACGGGAAGCCATGCCTTTGGCGTCGGCAGGAAACGTCGGAAGATTCTTGTCCCAGCCATCCGGCAGCGCGCGCTTTTGCATCAGCTCAAGTTGTTGGGCTTGTTCTGGAAATTGCTTGGTGTATTCACCCCAGAGCTTTACCCACTGCGCGTGGGCTTCCGCGCCGCGTTTGCCGATTCCGTTCTTGAAATTGTCGTAGACACCGTCGGGCACCAGGAATTTGGCGTCCTCCGGCCATTCGTAGTTTTTCTTGACGAGCTTGACCTCGGCTTCACCCAGGGGCTCCCCGTGCGCTTCGTAGGTGTCCTGCTTATGTGGCGAGCCGTAGCCTATGTGGCTATCCACGACCACTAGAGTTGGCTTGCCGGAAGTCTTCAGAAACGTTTCATAGCCGCGGCCGAGCATCAGGAGGTCATTGGCGTCAGCGACGCGCGTGACGTTCCAGCCGTACCCCACGAAGCGGGTCATCACATCTTCGCTGAAGGACCAATTCGCCGGGCCGTCGAGGGTGACGTGGTTGTTGTCGTAGATCCAACAAAGATTGTCGAGCTTGAGATGGCCGGCGAGAGAAGCGGATTCGGCGGCGACGCCTTCCATCAAGTCGCCATCGCCGCACAGCGCGTACACCTTGAAGTTGAAAAGCTCGAAGTTGGGCTTGTTGAAATTGGCAGCCAGCCATTTGCCGGCAATCGCCATGCCCACACTGTTTCCCGCGCCCTGGCCAAGCGGGCCCGTAGTGGTTTCCACGCCGGTAGTGAGGTGCGATTCCGGGTGGCCGGCGGTCTTGCTGTCCAGTTGACGGAAGCGCTTGATCTCGTCCATGGGAACGGCGAGCGAGTCGAGCACCTCGCCCTTTTCGTTGAGCGCCCGCACTCCAGCGAGGTGCAGCGTGGAATACAACAGCATCGAGGCGTGGCCCGCGGAAAGCACAAAACGATCGCGGTTCGGCCAAATCGGATTCGCGGGATCGTACTTCAAATACCTTTGCCAAAGTTGGTACACCACCGGCGCGAGGCCCATCGGCGCGCCCGGATGCCCGGAATTTGCCTGCTGCACCGCGTCAATCGAAAGAGTGCGGATGGTATTGATGGAAAGCTGGTCGATCTGCTGGCCGCTAATCTCTTGGGTCACAAATGCTTGCTGGCTCACAAAAACTCCTGTGCGGGCGGGAGGGCCCCCGCAGTCCAAGTCAGGATTTAGATGCTCCGGGGGTACGCACCGGGTAGGGAGATTCTACGTCAAGTGGCGGCCGAATGCCGAGGGTAGGCCGTCACACTAGGCGGCAAAGCGGGTTTACTCGATTAAGATGCGCCGGGCCCATGGATCTGCTGACGATTCCGTGGCACCGGTTTGGCCGGCTGCGGCCGATGGCGCTTGCTCGGACGCCCGATCAGGGGGCGCCGGGGCCGGCGAGGCTTGAGCTTCAGAGGGTTTCGGGGCGGCTAGCGGCGCCGGAGCTTGTGCTCTCGGCTTCTCAAGAGGCGGCGCAATGTCGCGCACATCCACCGGGAAAAGGTGCGCATGTTGTTCAGACCACTTGGCGGCCAGGCCGTTCAGCGGGCTCTTGGTGTTGTACTCCTGGTAGGCGATCATTCGGCCGATGCGGATGATCAGGTCGTCGAGTCCTTCCGAGGCGGCCCAGAAATCCCCGATGCAAACCGTTGCATCATCGAAATTCGGATGGAACACCGGCGTTAACATGCGGCACTGCGGAGCTCGGCGGGGATAGCCCAGGGAAAGATTCACTTCCAGATAGTGCACCGGACGTTCCTGAATTTCGCCGTTAGCCGCCACGAACAAACCTTTGACGTGGTAAACGAAGCGGTAAACTTCAGGCGGCATTCCCGCGGTGCCGGTGATCTGGATGAGCGGCCAGCCAGTGAAGCGTTGGACCAGCTGGTCATGATCGAGTTTCAAACGGCGGATGCGCGGCGAGAGCATGGGGTTCGTTTACCTGATGACGTTAGAGAGCGGTTTGCGCAAACATTCGCGTTAATCCAAAAATTGCCACGCACGCAAATGCGGCCTTCCAGGTCCATGCGGGAAGCGTCGGCCATTCGATGCGGTTTTCGCGTAACGCGATCCAATAGACTACTGCAAAATAGCACAGCGCCAGAGGAAACAGCAGCGTCACCGCTGCGTTGAAATGAAGCGCAGCGGCGAAGTTCCCATGCAGCAGCTCGGCAACCGCCCGTGTCGCGCCACAGCCCGGACAGTAATGATGCGTCAACGCGAAAAAAGGGCAGCGCGGATAAAACGAGTACTCCTGCGGCGAAAAGCGATACAGGAAGCCGGTGCCAGCCACAGTTCCCACCGCAAACAGGTTCGCCGCTGCCCGTGCGGAAATCATGCAGTGTAGCCCATCTGCCGGCGCTTCATTTCGTTGATTTTCGTGAAGTGATACTGGAAATACCAGACGTTAAAGAAGAACGTCATCACGCCGCTCAGGCTCAAACCGATCGGCTCGGCGGAATTGAAGTGTTCTTCGATGGAGTCACGCATACTGAAAGCGCCAACTATCCATATGATTGCGTATCCAAGCGTGATGATGGCCTGTATGCCTTGCAGCGAACTGTCGGCATGTCCCGTTCTGGCCGCAGAGACTCCACCAGAGATGCTGAGCACGAAAGACAGGGCCCACAAGCCGATGACAATCGCGAAATAGGTGACGGCCTTGCTCGTAGGCTGAACCTTCTTTACCCAGAAGGCTTCCACCATGATCCACACGACAGAAAAGATCCCGCAAGTCACGATCGATAACAGCACGCAAATTCCCCAGTGCAAATTCGGAGGAGCCGGGTAGGGCGAAACTGCCGGGGCGGCATACGGGGCGGCGCTAGCGGCCGGCTGGGGTGCAGCGGGAACCGGAATATTGCCGATGACTTGAGAAACCGGCACCCAATCAGTGAGCCCTTCGCTGCGGCACAGGTCGGTTAGCAAAATATTTCCTGACGCAACGTATTTTTGAATGTCGGCGAGCGTGTAAGGCCCGTACTCGCTGGTATCACGTTTAATGAAATAGTTCATTGCGGCCTCCGTCGCGGCTATGCTATACGAACTGCGTTCCGTCCGCGTCTTTATTGATCAAACAAATTTCTACGATCGCCCAAAGCCACACTACCGCCCAAAGCCAGGCGGCGATCTCCGCGTAAAAGCCGATCAGCACCGTCGCTACCAGCTGCATCGCTCCTTTTTTGGTGTAGTCAGCATAGAAATTGTGCACGCCGAAAATCCCCAGAAAAATTCCCAGGAGCACGAATACTACGCGCGTCTTCGGGCGGTCCTGCTGGTAATAGTTTACGAGCTGCGACGGTGCTTGGGCCGATTGGACTGGCGGCCGCAGCGCTGGCGGAGGCGCCACACCGGTTCCCGCTAGGGGCGGAGGAGGCGGCGGCGGAGCGGGGGTTTCAAGTGCGGTCGTGCCCGCGGCGGGCAGTATGGTGGCCGACCCCCGGCCGTCACCTGCCGGAGCGTGGAACGTTGTGTAGCCCGCGCCCAAAGAAACGCCGGTTCTTGCTGGCTGCGTGCCCCCGGGCTGCACCACCTGATGGGTCACGACGTTGCCCATCAAATCAGTCCCGCTCACCGTAACTTTTGCTTCGTCAGCGGGCGCCTGCGAACAGCCGAATACCGTGCAGCCTCCGTTTTCCGCGAAACAGTCCGCGTGATGGGGCGTGCCGCAGCCGGGGCAATAGGTGCGCTCGCCCTCGGTATCTCCGACTTCGGTTCGGCAGTACGGACAGATCGGATTCAATTCCGCTGCCTTTCCTGATAACGAAAAGCGTAGCGTCCGATCTGAATTACAGAGCCACTCGCCAAGACTTGCTGACGCACAGGTTGGCCGCTTACGTAGGTTTGTCCGATGGCGCGCAGCATGATGCGGGAACCCGCCAACTCAACAATTGCATGTTCCTTCGATATGTTGGTGTCTTTGAAAAGATAAATGTCGCAGCTTTGGTCACTGCCCATTACCGTGCGTGGTTTGTACAAAATAAACTGCTTGCCCGCCAGCGGCCCGGCTGTTACATACAGCCAGCGATCCTTCAGCGCGCTTTCCACTAACCCCACTGCTATTCCGGTCGCCATGCCTACCAATCCGAATCCCACCGCTCGACTCACCGCTCCGCCGTGCGTTGCAATCGCAATCGGGTCAAACAATACGCCGCCGAGCCCGGCGCCCAATACTCCGCCCAGCACCCCATAAAGCATTTTCCGTCCGGACATTCCCGCCGTTCCGTAGACCACGCCACCCGCCGCTCCAAAAACCATCCAGGCGATACCTCTGGCGACCCACAATGACGGGTTGTGATTGGTTTGCGCTCCCATCTCCACGCAAATACTGATTCCAATGGAATAGATTATGTTGGCGATGAATTCAAAAATGACGCCCAGCACGGCTCCCAGCGGCAAGCAAATTGCCCCTCGAATCAGCGCCTTTTTCACGGATCGCTCTACAATGCTCTCCGCCACGCCAAACCCCAGACACAGCAGCCCCACAATCGCCGGGATCATCAGAAAATCCGCCCAAAAATGGCCGCCGGCCGGGCTGTCCACGAACCACGGCTCGCACACACCCCAACCAATCAGCGCCCCGACAAGTCCCGCCAGCCCCAAATAAAACCACGCTTGTAGCAGAATGCTGCCTTTTTCTTCGGCCACTTGCGTCGTAGGATCCGCCGGCTCATTGATCGAGCCATAACTCTTCGCACTTCCGCCCTGCGTTGCCGGCGCTACCGTCTCTAATTCCGGTGCGGACACGTTTGCCAAATCGTCCAGCGTGATCTTGATCGCCTTGTCGTTATTTTCTGGGGACATTTTGATCCTTCGGATCCTTGCCGTTTTCGGTTTTCCCGGTCGGCTGTTTTGGTGGCTCGGGTACCGGTGCGGCCGCGGCCGGTGGCGTGCTCTTGTCGGCCGCCGGCGGCACCGGAATGTCGGCACCGCTCGGGATGACCAGCGTACCGTCGCGAGTTAAATGAGTTCCCGGTGGCGCCTCCTGGACCACACCGCGACGCGTATCAATCAAGAAAAAGATCGGACGGGGAAAGAAAATCCACGCAGCGACAAATGCCAATGCCATTAGCAGCACATGCGAGCAAATCGTGAGGACCCATCCCAGCCAGGCCGGGGGGCCGGCTTCCGAGGCATGTTCCCCGGCTTCGACGATTTCGTCGTCATCCTCAATCCCGCCCACCGGCTCCGGCTTGCCAGTCTCTCCAGCCTCTTCGCCGCCTTTGTCATCCTTTACGCGAATTTCTTCCAGTCGCTCCAGGCGCTCGCCCGACCACCCAAAGCAACCCTCTTCGTCGCTGTGCGGGTCGTACACCCAGGCTACCTGCAGAGGCGCCGAGAAAAAATTCTTGTGAATAAATGTGTCGTGATCGGAAAGAAAGACGCCGAATCCCGGATGCGAGTGATACCAACCGACGATCCGTTCGTTCGGATACTCTTTGTCCTTGATCTTGTAGATGTGCTCCCAAGTATCCTGCGTGAACGTGACAAAGGTTCCCGCCTGCGCCGCATTCAGTCCCGCAATGCGCGCGGTGATATTCATCCCGCTGCCATTTTCCTCGCCGATCAGCACGCCGCACACTTCGGTCTTGCTGTTCGAACGCGCGTGCTGCCGGATCTGGCGCAGCACTTCGCCTTCAATTGTTACTCTCGGCTGCTGGTCTGGTTTGCGCTTTCCCATTTCTTCCGTTTTCAAAAGGATCGTGATTAGTCATTCCGGGTCGAGCGAAGAATCTCTGCCTCTCGACTATAGTTCCGGTCCCAGCACCGCGTTTCTATCTCCCGCGATGAGGTAAGCCTTCTCCGCCTCGACCGAACGCACGCTAAGCACGTCGTACAGTGGCAAGCCAACCTGGTCCAGCGTGCGTCCGCCAAAACTCTCATTTCCTGAATAGCTGTGAATCGTCTTGACCACGCGCATCTGCCCGTCTCGCGGGCAGCGCCCCTCCGCATAGCGAATGCTGCCCACCGGAACGAAGCGCTCTTCTTGGCCCCCACACTGTGGGCATTCGAGTTGGTGCACAATGTCCCGGCTGAACTCCACTACTACGCTTGCAGTGCCCAGATCCTCGGCGCCACGCTGCCGTAGTTCTTCGAGCGTTAGCTCGTTCGACTTTTGCGGCAACTCCACGACGTCCGCAAACGTAAAATGGCTCATGCAGTCCGGGTTCGCCGTGTACTCCACTTTGTACGAACTGTGATTCAGTCCCTCAAACACAAACCCGCTGCTCGCGAGGGTCGGCATCCCGTGCAAGAGCTTGACCGCTTCCTGCACCTCGATTCCCGCAATTACCGAAGAGATGGTCGGCGTCGTCGCCACCTTGCCTTCCGTGTTTGCTTCGCGCAGCAGCAAATTGCACGACATGCGCTGCTCCAGCAACTTCCAGTCGGTTTCTCCAAGGGTGCACTCATAGCACGGTGCCGCTCCCGCGACGAATACCCGTGCCACGCCGTTGATCCCTTCAATCGCGCCATCAATCCACGGACGGTTCATCTTCCACGCACCGCGGTTGATCCATAGCCGTGCTTCGCGGTTGTCCAGCCCGGCGATAATCACGTCGCTCCATGCGAGCAGACCCAGCCCGCAGTTCTGCACCACGTTCGCGACCACCGGACGCACGCGCATCTGCGGCGCAATCTTTTGCAAGCTGCGGGCCGCCGCCTCCGCCTTGCAGGAACCCACGTCCGCATTGCCGAACAGAATCGCCCGCGATAGATTCGACTCTTCAATCCGGTCGAGATCCACCACCACGATCCGTTCGAATCCCAGCAGCGCCAGATTTTTCAGAATTTCGTTGCCCAAAGCCCCCGCGCCGATCACCAACACCCGGGCTGCCTGCAATTTCTTCTGGTCCCACCAGGGAATCAGCCGGAACCGGCTGAACCGGTCCTCGTGCACTTCTTCTTCGCCGATACGCACCGAAGCCGGCGGCTTCATGCTCAGCCTGCCGTGATTTCCGGCTGCAGGCGCAGGATGTCTCCATCCTTCACCCCAGCCTCGCCTAGTGTCTGCGAGTCCTGGATCTGCCGTCCCGAATTCTTATGGTGAAACTTGTAGCTGAGCGGCGCTCCGTCCGGCCCATTCATCGGCAGCCGCAACTTCTGCACCAGAACGACAATAATCTTGTTGCACGGCGCATCGTCTGGCAATTCCACGGGCACCCGTTTGTTCTCCGTCGAGTCGTACACCGTCACGTTGATGGTCGCCATCTTCTATTCGTCCTGTCCGTATCCTTCCCGATTGCGTTCTGGAACTCGCTGGCCAGCAAGAAGTCTGCGCGTCACTAGTCCTTCTTTGTCTTGTCCTGCTGTTGCGTCAGCTTCTTCAGATAGTCCAGCAGATACTGTTTCCCGCTCTTCGAGAACTCCCAATCGTTCTCTTTTAGCAAAGCCTGGGCCGAAACTGCGAAGTTCAGGTTTTCCGCATTCGGTTGATAGCTCTTGTCCAGCGTTGAACTGACTACGCCCAGCAAGTTTCCTTGCTGGTCGTAAACCGGCCCTCCGCTGTTTCCCGGGCTCACCGGCGCTGATATCTGCAACGTACTGTTTTCCATACGGGAGATGATTCCCGTGCTCAGCGTGTACTTCAAGCCCTCCGGGTGCCCGATCACAAAAATCGTTTCACCTTCCCTGGGTTGAGCGATTGGTTGCACAAAGTCCGCATGCCCGGAGTGCCGAGGAATCCAGACCAGCACCAGATCCAGGTTTGTGTGCCGAGCAATCACTTCTGCGCCGGCCCATATTCCTGAGCGGAGCGACAGCATCGCCCGGTGCTTGTCTTTCAGTCCCCACACACCAACTCCAATCACGTGCCGCGCCGTCGCGAACAAGTAGCCTTGATCGCTCGCTTCGAGCAACATGCCCGCGCCAAAACTGTTGGATAACACTTCACGTTTGCCAAAAAACGATTGCGCAGTCGGCGAAATCACCGCCACCAGCGGCTTCAGTTCGCTGGACGCGTCCGCGCCGGTCAAATCCTTCGCTGCTGGCAGGGTAGGGAAGTCCGTCCGCTCATCCAGCTCCGCCAGTCCGGTTGCCATCCCCGTAATCGACGGCAACGGCCCCAGGGAAAACGCCACCACGGCAATGGCCGAAGTCAGAAATCCGCTAATGATCAGGAGCGTCGAAAGGAACCCTGTCCATGCATAACGGATTCGCGGCGTCTGCCCGCGAAACGCCACCCTTAGTATGATGGTGATCAGGCACAGCAGCGGCAAGAACAACACCAGGATTCCCACCGAAATTCGCGCCCACCATGGAATCGCTGGCGGGAGTTTCGGTTCAATCCTCGTCGGTTGTTCCGGTGTTTCTTTTATCTCCGTGATTTCATTAGGACTTATGACAATCTTATCCATCCGGTCTCCAGCCGCCCGCTCACTGTTTCGAGGCCGCTCTTACCTTAAGCCGCGTCCCCGGCCGCGCCCTTATTTGCCGCATTGGGACAGACCTTCGCTGTGGAAAAATGGTGTAAGAGTACGGTTTATATACAGGTTCGCTGCGCAAAGCGCAAGTACGCCAAAGTTCCACTGTGCATCACCCCGAACGAGGCTTCGAGCTTCTCCATACTCGTCGCCTTGCGGTTTTGCCCCCGCGAGATGTGTATCTGGCGGTCGCCCGCGTAGCGAAATCGCGTTCAGAACTTAAGAACGCGGCGCGACTCTTGGCACCTAACAGCAAGGAAACGCAGCATCGCGTAAATCTCCTGTATCCCGTGGCCTTCCGAATAATGCCTCTGCGCAGCGCGGCGCATCATGGCGAGACAAAACGAAAGACCAACCGACACCACAACTGACAGCAGTTTCTAGGACAGAATAATTCCTCTTGTTGGGCAAGGCCGGGGTAGATCACCCCTCCCCCCCGCGAAATAGCAGTAGGGCCAGCCAGCGGGCCCTAGAAAGTCTTGAAACTGCATACAGCTAATGGCCAGGGTTTAGGCGTGAATCCACCTTACCGGTTATCCGGGCTTCCCTCTCTCGGCGTCCGCCGCTCGATTCACGAATTCCCCTCGTTATATACTCCCGGAATGAAGCGCGCCATCCGAAGTCGCCGCAAAGTATACGGGCAACTTCTGGAGCATGCCCGCCGCCAGCCGCATCGGGAATGCTGCGGAATTCTGGCGGGGCAGGACAGACTAATCACGCAGGCGTTCCCTGCGAAGAACGTCGCGGCTGATCCGGTCAGGAATTACGAGATTGCGCCCAAGGAGATCGTGCGCTTGATGGGGGAACTCCGCAAGCGGCGGCTCGAATTCCTCGGCATCTACCACTCGCATCCGCATTGGCTCGATACGAACGAGCCTTCGCCCAAAGACATCGCGCTGGCCTACTATTCTGAAGCGATCTATTTCATCGTCACGCCACGGCCGTACGCAACTACGCCCATCCGGGCATTTTCAATCCGGGATGGGCGTGCCATGGAGCTTGAAATTCAGGTCCTTCCCTGACGTACGCGCAGCGGTTTACAATCCCAAATCTCCAATCCACCAGTCTGGTTGCGCGTTTACCAGTCATGTGCATTCTTCGCTGCTGTTTTCTTTTGGTTCCTTCGTTCTTCGTCTAGCCCGCCCGAGTTTTTGACAGTACCAAGGACGGTACGATCTGCACGCTGAATTGATGCCCCTAGCCCCGGCGCTCGTCAGCCGCCGGCCTTCATGGGAAGGCTTCCGGCGGGACAGGCACGCATGCCTCGATGACAGTCCCACGCTTGGGTTGCGATCTGATTGAGAAAGTGCCGTTCACGAGTTTCAGCCGCTCTTCCATGCTTATCAGGCCAAGTCCGCCGCTCTTCATTGCCGCTTCTCTATCGAATCCCACCCCAAAATCGGTCAGTGTGAGATGCATTTCATGCGACGTTCCCCACAACCGCACCTCAAAGTGCCGTACCCCGCTGTGTTTTGCGGCATTACGGAGGCCTTCTTGGAGAACTCGGAAGAAGCTAAGAGAAATGGTTTTCGGCAAGTCGGTTGGAACGTCGTGAGCCTTAAAATCAATCTCTACCTTTTCCTGGCCACCAAACTCTTCGCAGAATCCTCTCATGGCAGCAGTAAGACCCAGATACTCCAGTCTTGACGAGTGCAATTCATGCGATAAGGATCGGATAGCAGCTGCGATTTCCGACGCCTGCCGCGACAGTTCACTTACTCGGACTCCCACAGGCGAATCGTCAACGTTTTCTAACTCACATATCAAAAGCGCGAGGCGTTGACCGATGTCGTCGTGAAGTTCCCTAGCGATCCGCCTACGTTCCTGCTCTTGTGCCACGATCAACCTTCGGTTCAAAGTCGAGACCACTTCTTCCGTCCGATTGCGCTCCGCAACAAGGGTTGCGAGAACCATGAAGGGCGTCACCGTGAAAAGCAAGAAAAGCTGTAGCGACGTGACGTTGTAGAGTGCGTCGGGTCCGGTCAAAGGACCGCGACCGTGAACTGCGCCGTAGATCGCCAGAAAGGCGATGATAAGCATCGAGGTACTGACCCCGGTCGGACCGAAACGCAATGCGGACCACAGTAGAAGGGGCACGAGAGAAAAAAGTATTGCCGGCCTGCCAGACACGACAAGCGTGATGTACCCGAGAAGAGCCAACACAGCGATCAGCGTGGCTGCTTCTAGATGGTGGGCGCGTGATTTTCGCAACCATGCTGGACCGCTGGTAACCCAGCCCAAGATGGCAGGCGCCAACGTGAGGAACGCTAACACGTCGGAAAGAAAAGCAATCCTCCAACCGCTCCAATAGTCGTTCGATATGCCGGGGGGACTCAGAAATGCTGCCAAGAAGGGCGCCAAGATCACTGCGAACGAATACTTGCCCAAGGCCTTGACGCTATTCAGTTGCGGCACGCCAGGGAAGAAAGACCTGAGGCACAGGGCGGCGATAAGGACTTGGACCGTGTTGGCCGCAATGAACCACGCGATAGCAGGAATTGGCACGCCTGAATGCAGGTCGTAAAGGACAAACCCAACAAAGCCTGCAACGATGAGGATTGGCCACAATCTGCGGCGTACCATCAATAATATGCACACCAACAAAGCGTGGCCCGGCCAAAGCGGCCAAATCGTTGGGGGACTTGGAATCAATGCGTTTTCTGCTGTTGGGGCGAGGTAGCACAGCGTGGTTGTGAGGCATACCAGAACCGCTGAGGAGAATGAGGAATTCAGATTTGCGAGGCTCCACGCTCGCCGACTATTGTCAGCTTCCATGGTCTACTCTGCCGCATAACATCTGGTGGCGGGTGCGGCGAACTATCTGCCCTCGTTTCGAAGCAAAACGTCATACTACACTAGGACCGTAACGACCCGCTTGTCTATCCACTTCGCCCCAGAAACGTGGGTCGCGGTGCGTTAGAAAGGCACTCCGTATGAGTGAGGCCGCCAGCAGAAGCATTGTCCAAAGGGTCGCTCTGCATTCGATGATGCAGCTCAACTTGGACGATGATTCGTCAATCGAGACCTAGCAATCTCTATTGAGCCGTGACAGCATATCTCCACCCATAACCGTTCGAGATTTCCATTTCGTGTTTTGCAAGTTCATCATTGCTAGCTTGTTGTTGCTCCGGAACCGTAGCATCAAGGCCGGAATCAGCGTTCTCCTAAAAGACCCAGGAGGTACAGATGAAAGCGTTGATCTTTCGCGAGACCGGTGAACCGACAAGCGTGTTAAGACTCGTGGAGGTCCCTACTCCGCCTTTACACCCTGGTGATGTGCTCGTCCGAGTGCTGCTGAGCCCGATCAACCCGTCGGATCTGCACATGGTGCGCGGGCGCTATGGCTATCAGCCGGAATTGCCAGCCAGCCCGGGCGCCGAAGGCGTGGGGATTGTGGAGGCTGTAGGTCCGGGCGTGCAAGGTTCGATGGTTGGAACCCGCGTAGTCTTCGTTGACACGTGGAACACCTGGCGCGAGCAGATTGTGTGCCCGGTGGAAAAACTCGTGCCGGTTCCAGACAGCGTGGACGATCCGACCGCCGCTACTTCCTACACGAATCCTTTGACTGCATGGGCATTGACGAGATCAAGTCACAATCTCAGGGAGGGCGACTGGCTCCTGCAGACGGCGGCTTTATCCAGCGTCGGGAAGTTGGTGCTCCAATTAGCGCAGCAGTATCGATTCAAGACAATCAACGTCATCCGCCGGCGCGACCAGGAAGCAATCATACGCAAACTCGGAGGCAATGAAGTAATCTGTACGGCCGACGAGGATCTCAGGACACGCCTGCAGGAATTCTCCGCGGGCAAGGGCGTCGAGCGAGCGATCGACTGCGTTGCCGGGGAACTTGGCGCCGAGATTGCCCGGAACCTCGCTCCCGCTGGAACCATGCTGGTGTACGGGGCCCTTTCCAGTCATCGGCAGACGGATCCTGCGAAATTCATAATGCCGCTCTTCGCTCCGCGTTTGATTTATTCGACAGTGACGGTTCGCGGGTGGTGGCTTCCGCGTTGGGTGCCTTCCCAGCCGCTCGCCGAAGTGCGGGCAGCGACGAGCGATCTCCTCACTATGTTGTCGCACGGAGCACTTACGCCGCCAGCGATTGTGCGGTATTCGTTCAAAGACTTCGAAGAAGCAGTGCGCCTAGCCGATGGTGAGGCGGGACAGCAAAAGGTCTTGCTGGACTTCTCAGAAAGATCGACCGCCTGAGCCGGCACCGATAACCAGGGCTACTTGGAATTGGACTCTCTTTGCGCGTGTTTTGTCAGTAGGAGGATGACACCATCCCAGACCAGGACCGCGACCACCATCGACACCAAAGTCGAAGAAATCTGTTCTTGATTCTTCTCGACGAGGTAGCTCCGGCTCTGGACGACTCTTGCATACGTTCGCCGATCGCAGCTTTGGTAAGACACCGAAACGAAGCCAAGCAACGCTGGAAAAAGTAATCCGACGGGGAAAAGTCTCTTCAATGTCGAGCGAAGGTGTTTTCCAGGTGTCACGTCCACAACTGCAGCAAACGGACCCCGCAGAAACAGAAAAACTACAGTGCCCAGCGCCATCGAAAGCGCAGCGCAGATGACGTAGGAAACGACTAGAAGCCGTCTCATAAATGCCTCAGAAGGATGACGGCCGAAGCCAAGTGAATCATTCCCAAGAAATTTTCTGGGTAGCGTTCCCAGCGGACCACGATGCGGCGATAGTTATGCAGCCACG
>Ga0157376_10000035_pt1 | contig 151993 bp, 170 predicted proteins | sample M45metaG_FD_121801 | JGI IMG/M metagenome (GOLD analysis project Ga0157376, IMG submission 121801) | Miscanthus rhizosphere microbial communities from Kellogg Biological Station, Michigan, USA - M4-5 metaG | ecosystem: Host-associated > Plants > Roots > Rhizosphere > Soil | place: USA...
AACCCCTTTATCCGGCGGACCTCCATATGTTGTGAGGTGGGTCACGCTATGCCCGATCAGGGTGGGATGAAGGGTCCAAATGGCGCCAGGTGATGCCCACCCTTACCTGGCGCTTTTTGGTTGGAAAAAATAAGGAGGGCTCCTCCCTGTTTTGTAGGTTATTTGACAGCTTCCTATCTCTCTGGTGCGTGTTGTGTGTTGAAAGGTTGCTTTATATATAGTTTAATTATATAGTTTTATTACGTATTGCTTGGTAACCTGGGCGTACAGCCCCTTAGTGAAGGATGGTGCTTACCTATGAGTGCCGAAGGCTCGGATGCCCCTTATCGGGAGGGGCGGGTAAAGATGTGGGTGCGTAAGCACTTTGCATCGAAAGAGTCGCGCGCAGGATTGCCAAAGAGTAAATCCCAACGCGAGCGTTGGGTGGTAGGTGCTATGTGTGCGGTGGCCGGCATGTTCCTTTTGATCATGATCGGTCTAACGGAGACTGGCCGCGTGCTTTGGGCCCAGTTGCCGATGGTACTCGCTTTGCTCTGGTGCGGTCTGGCTGGTCTAGTCGAGACTGCGAGTGACTGGCAGCGCGAGATTTTGCGCTGGTCTATCGATAGCGCCAGAGACCACGACGGGTAATATGGCGCTGCGCCACCCATACGTGAATTCTTCCGTACTCAAGGGGTAGCCCTCGCCATCATCGGCGGGGGCTATTCAACTTTTTTGGGGCTTGTGCGTCGTTGCTTCAAATGTATCTGAAATAAAATCTTGCGTGATACGCTGGATAATTGGGAGCTCCTGGGCGAGCTCTTTTTGCTCATCACGAGTAAATCTACCGAGTACGATGCCAACTTTATCGGCGCCGTGGTGATGCTCAACCCATACTCCTACTCTAATACGTGCAGTATTGGCGCCAATGTGAGCTGCAAGTGATTTCAGGCCATTATTGCCGCCGTCGCTGCCGCCAAGACGTGTACGGATGGTGCCGAGTGGTAGTGCAAGGTCGTCGTGAATAATAAGGAAATCTTTTGTGGTGAGCTTATAGAAATCGAGCAGTCCGCGGGCGCTGACGCCTACCTCGTTGTAGTACGTTTGCGGTTGCACAAGTAAAATCTTTTCACCTGCAATGGCCACCGTGGCGATACGTGCATTAAACTTAGTTTCTAGCTTAAACGAAACTTTACGGGCATCAGCGAGTGCTTCAAGTACCCAGAATCCAACGTTGTGACGGGTCCCTCGGTATTTTTCCTCGGGGTTACCTAGGCCAATAATGACCTTCATGAGCTACTCTTCTCCGGACTCGCGCTCGAGCTGGCGCTGTTCGTGTTTTTCGACTTCTTTGCGTTGTTTGTAGGCTTTTGTGACTGGCTCTAAGCCCTTAGCAACACGTTCTTTGTTGCTCTTGATCTGCTTTTCGTCGCGGTAGCTAAATTTAATTGGTGTACCAGAATAGTTGTAAGCTTCACGAACGAGTCGCTCAATGTAGCGCTTGTAGCTCCAGTGTATGAATTTGAGGTTTGAGCCATAGACGACAAACCAAGGTGGTAACGTGTCGGTTTGCACCATGTAACGGAGCTTCGGATGGGTGTTTTTGAGGCCTGCTGGCGGGTGCTTCGCTACGGCGTTTTGTAGGACATCATTGAGCACGCGAGTTTTTGTCTCTTGTTCGCGGCGAGTGCGGATGTCTATGGCGAGGTCAAAAAGCTTTGTAACGTTCTGCCCCGTGACGCTACTGGTGAAAATGAGCGGCGCCCACGGTACAAAGTCGAAGTTGTGAGCAATCTTTGGTGCTAGCGCATCGCGAGTAAACGCATCTTTATCCATAACGCTGTCCCACTTGCTGACCACGAGCACAAGCCCTTTACCTGCCTCGGCAATAATGCCAGCGAGCTTTTGATCGAGGGCTACATTGAGTTCGTTTACATCCATCAAAAGGAAGCAGATATCAGCCTCTTCGATTGCGTTGAGTGTACGAAGGACTGAGAATTTCTCGATACCAACCTCTTGTTTGCCCTGGCGGCGGATACCAGCGGTGTCGACAAGTTCGATGGTTTGCTGGTGGTAGCCAATTTGCACTCGGTTGAGGTCGCGGGTGGTACCGGCGACGTTTGCAACAAGTGCTTGTTGCTTGCCAGCGAGCGTGTTAAAAAGATGGCTCTTGCCCACGTTCGGGCGACCGATAAGTGCAACGCGGAGGATATCGTCAGCTTCTGCCTGGTGGGCTTCTGGGATAATTTCGGCGATCTTATCGAGCAGCTCACTAACGCCTGAATTATGCTCGGCGCTGGTGCGAATGATATCTTTGATACCAAGGCGGCGGAACTCGTCGTTGTGAATTGCATCTTTAAGGTCAGCTTTGTTGGTAACGAGGATGACCGGCTTCTTGCTTTTAAGTGCTTTTTTTGCAACAGTACGATCTTCGTCGCCAGGGTATTCAGTGCTATCAACAACAACCAAAATTACATCGGCGGCATCTGCCGCTTCCTGGATTTGGTCCTGAATACCCGCTTCAAATTCGTCGTTAGGGTCCTTCAAGCCAGCGGTATCAACAAGCCAGAATTCGCCGGTTTGGCCATCTTCGCCAGTATTACGGCGACTGTAGCTTACTTTACCGAGAACATTGTCACGAGTGGTGCCGGCTTCGCGGGCAACAATTGCTTGCTGCGAGCGGACCATACGATTAAAAAGCGAGCTTTTGCCCGCATTAGCCCGACCGATAATTGCAACTGTTGGTAATTTTGAAGCCATATTAGAGGTAATTATAACAGAAATAAAAAAAGCTTGCGAGCGCAAGCGGTATTAATGGTGTTGTAGGCTTGTGTTGAGGGAGTTTTTTAGCTATGGGCTATCTCCGGCTCTCCTCTGATCGAGGGGAGCCGGAGAGCCTTTCAGCTTGGCGCGGGTCACCGGCTCTGGTTCGCACACTTCTCGACTTTTTCGAAAAATATGTCGAGGGCCGTCTCCCTGACGTTGTCGGTGGCGCTATTTCGTGTGGAGTTGATGAACTCTGCGACCGCTGTTGCTGGGAAGGCGATTGTCGCGACTCCCTCGGGAGGCTGTAGTCCGATCCAGAGCTGGTTGTCCGTAGGGTAATATGTGATAGTCACGTCACCATACCCATGGATTCTATCTGGCCTATCGAACGCTTCAGTGAAGAGTTCGATAGACACGATCCATTCTTTATGATCGCTGCCTGGGTTGAAGTTGAGGTGAACTGCGTAAGGGTCGCGCAGACTGTGTCCGAAATCGGTGGGGACGAGCAACCGTTGTTCGTGTTCGTCCTGTAGGACGCCAACGATTCGTGTGGGATAGTCCATGCCGATGCTCCTTGCCGCTTGTAGCTGATAAGGCAGTGTCACTATAAACTATTATATAATATATGTCAATATCTGGAGATTGTCCACCCTCCTTAACGAAGGTGTCTTAAGGGACTTTATAGATGTTTTGTACCTACTGCACTCATTTATCGGTTATTGGTGATTGAGATTGAGGCGCTGCTAAAAGAAATAGGGCGCCAGCTGTTGCTGACGCCCGTAAGGGCGGCGACCACGAGAGGCTATGCCTCTTGATGGCGCCGCATTGCACGGAATCGCGTGATCATCTCGCTCGGGATTCGCCACGGTTGCTTCCGTGTCTCGATGATCGGAACCCCATTGGTGGGGATCCGATGACCGCAGTAAGTGCAAAGCCGCCTCTCTCCCCGTCTCCATATCGCCGTCCAATCGGTGGCGACATGCTCGGTCGGGTTGTGGCGGTCTTTGATCATGTACAGGAGTGCTTCACGCCGCGTGGCACGCTTGCTCACTATCTGTCTCATCCCTGCTCGATATCTCGGTCTGTCCGAGCCTGAATTATATATTAACATATTTTATTATCATAGTCAATGGTATAGGTTGCAGGTTTATGTGGTTAATGGGAGTTACTCCGGAATGACTGAAAAGAATATTGACAATATAATTATATATAGTATAATAGACCCCATTGCCTGAGGGCATGAACGTTTATATACGAGAGATCAACGGAGCAGGGATTACACAGTTTATAACACATGAACTTTGTAATCCCTGCTCCGCCCAAACCGGGTAGGAGTGTATGGGCCGTGACCTTGGAGGTCAACCATGTTCCGTGGTCTGTTCCGCCAGCACACTCGCACGATCATCAACGAGCGCGGCAACAGCGTGACCGTCCCGGCTACCTGCACCGAGGTCAACAGCCTCATCAGCAGCCACGTCCTCCTCCAGCCGGAGGACGACGGCAAGGGCGGCTTGCGGATGGTCCGCGAGGTCGTGTCCTGCGCCTCGGTCAACGAGGAATTCACCCGTACGGTCTTCGCCAACGAGCAGCTCACCAGCCAGGTGGAGCGGCTCACCGCCGAGGTCGAGACGCTGACGCGGGAGCGCGACAACTGCAACCGGCTGATGGCCGGCGCGCTCCAGGTCATCTTCCTCATGGGGCCGGCCCTCCAGGGCCTGCTCTCCGACGACCTGGGAAGCCCGGAACTGACCGACGACCGCTCGGCGGTGAGGCTCACCGGTGCGGCGTACACCATCGTCCTCGACGTCTTCGGCGAGCAGATCATCGTGCGCCCGGCCATCGCCGACCAGGCGGTGCCCGAGAAGATCTTCGAGGTTCCCAACGGGCGCCTCGGAGAGAACGCACGTACGCTGCTGCTCGGCTACATCACGAGGATCAAGGCGGTGGCGGCCGGCGCCACGGACCCCGTCCGCGGGGAGATCGACCTGCTGGCTCCGGCCGGCGCAGTCGAGTGATCTCTTACACCCTCAGGTGACGGCATGGCCAGTCTGGCTCGGGAGCGACAATCCCGAGCTGGCTGGCCTGCCAGCACCACCATGAAATTATTTAAGCCACCATTTGGTGGTTTTTTGTATTATCTTACTGCACTGTTGTGAATTGAAAGTCACCGGGTTGCAGCATACCGAGAGAGTAATTACCAAATTGTACGCGGTGAAGTTCTTTGACGGTGTAACCGAGGGCGGCAAAAGTACGTCGAATCTGACGGTTGCGTCCTTCGCTCATGGTTACTTCCCATTGATCTCGGCGATTATCGCTGAGGCGAGCAAGTGTTAGTTGACTGTGGCCATCCTCAAGGTCGACACCAAAGTCGCTAATCATTTGCTGGTGGAGCGGCTCAAGATCGTGATCGATGCGGACATGATAGACTTTTGTCTTAGCGAATTTAGGGTGTGTCATTTTAAATGCAAAGTCACCGTCGTTTGTAAGGAGAATTAAGCCAGAACTATTGCGGTCGAGTCGCCCAACTGGTTTGAGTGCGTGGTATTCATGCGGAAGAATACTGTAGATGGTTGGACTATCCCCTTGTGGCCGGCGTGAGCATACGTAGCCAACAGGTTTATTGAGCGCAAGGTAAACATAGGGTGTTTTCTTGGTGGCAATTGGTTTACCGGCAACGGTAATGCTATCGGATTCGCTCGCTCGTCCACCTAGCTCGGCAACTTTGCCATTTACCGTGACAGAGCCGGTGTCAATAAGAATATCTGCTTCACGTCTAGAAACGCCAAGCTGTAGCGCGAGTAATTTGTTGAGTCGCGTTGTATCGCTATCCATAGTAGTGGCTATTATAGCCCAGTATTAGGGGCCGGCGGAATAGGTGGCAATGGAGGAGCTGTTGGAGGTTGCGTGTTTGGACGGGGAGTTTCTTCGAAATTGAGGCCTGTTGAAGGGGGCGCAACCGGGGTGATAGGAGGACTTGGAGGAGTGGGCATTGGCGTGGGATTTGGTGCGACTGGCGCCACAGGCATTGGAGTTGGAGGTGTTGGCATTGCTGCGGGAGCGGCTGGGCCGTCGCTGAGTTCTTTATTCATAAGATGGTTGAAGTCTGGCGTTGACGAGCTATCACTTGAGATCGGCTGTATTACTCTGCCGGCCATTGAACCTACGCGTGGTGTTGAGAATGGTGCACTTGGTTCCGGAAGAACGCTTGCTGGGAGGTGTGATGGAGCCGCAGCCGGTGCAGCTACAGGGGCTGTGGGATTTGGTGCGACTGGCGCCACAGGCATTGGAGTTGGAGGTGTTGGCATTGCTGCGGGAGCGGCTGGGCGAGGAGGCACTATACTATCACGAATAGCTCCAGGGCCTGGTGCTACTGCGGGCATGGTAGGGGTAGTCGGCGCCGTTAGTGGCGTACTTGGGCGAGGTGACATAAGCGGTGCTTGCCCACTTGGAATAAATGAGTCACCAAGAACTTCGTGTACTGTACGTACTACGTCCTCAATACCAACTTGTGATTTAACAAGATAGCGATCGGCGCCGAGAGCGACGCCGCGCTGGCGTTGTTCTTCACTTGAAAGTGCGGTCATCATAATTACTTTGATATCTTTGGTTTCAGTGGTACTGCGAAGAATGTCGAGCATATCAAACCCACTGATTTTTGGCATCATAACGTCACTAACAATAAGGTTTGGCCGATCTTTAATCGCCATTGCGAGCGCTTCTTCGCCGTCGCCAGCGGAAACGATATCATAGCCTTCCGCGAGGAGGCGCACGCCATAAATCTCACGTAAACTCTTGTCGTCCTCTACTAGCAAAATCTTGGTCATCGTGTCTCCTATTGTAGATGCTTGTGGTTAAAAATGCTATACCTCTCGCCTATTTATTGGCGAGGCGGTACAGTAATGCCGGCGCCACGGCGGGTTAAATATTGGGAAGGGTTTGATTCTATTGCTGATAGAGGCGTATTTACTGTTGATACTACTGGATGGCGACTGACCGGTGCTTGCGCTTGTGGCTGCGGTGTCATTGGTGTATATACCGCTATTGGAGAAGCGGGCGCGGTAGGTGTAGCTGCAGTTGGAATTGGTGCTTGAGGTGATACCACGTAGCTTTGTGGGGCCGCGTATCGTAGTGCGACTGGCTCTGGCACCGGTTGCGGGGTGATTGTCGGTACCGATTGCATCGCTTGACTTACAGGGCTTGTTATAATATCGATTGATCTTGCGGGTTGGATCGGTGCATCTGGGGCGGTTGCCGCTTCGAATGCGTCGTGTTTCACCTGAGCGTCATGAATTACCTCTTGCTGCTCGAGTTCTGCTTCGCGCTCTGCTTCAATGCTTGCCTGTTCGATAAGGCGTTGGGCTTCATCGTGATCGATGCGCGGGATTTCTACAAAAAATGTACTGCCGCGTTTGTATTCGCTTTCAAGCCAGAGACGGCCGCCGATTGTTTCGGTGAGACGACGACAAAGATAAAGGCCAAGACCGGTGCCGCCAATTTCACGGGTATCGCTGTTATCTACTCGATAGAATTTTTGGAATAAGTGCGCTTGGTCCTCGCGTGGAATGCCTATACCAGTATCGGCAACGCTAATGGTGATGTGACCTTCATCGCCCGTTACATCAACGACGACGTCGCCTTTGAGCGTGTACTTAATTGCATTCTCGACAAGGTTTTGTATAACCTCACGGAGGTGGTCGTTATCAACATTAGCATAGAATACAGGGTTTAATTTGCGTTCGCCGTCGTGGTCGTTTTCATCATCATCTGGCATTGGCTTATAGAGAATGCGAAGGCCCTTTTCGATGCCTTTTTGTGCTAAACCTTGTACGATATCGTGGATGAATGGTACGACATCAACGACTTTCGGATCATTCTTAAGGCGCGAATCGTCTGCCTTACTGACATCAAGCAGATCGGCAAATAATCGACCAAGATGTTGGGCTGATTCGTGAGCTTTCATAATAAAGTCGCGAGCTTTGTCATCGATATTGGCGGTTGCAGGATTGAGCGCGAGGCCAAGGTAGCCTTCGATACTGGCAACTGGCGTGCGCATTTCGTGGCTGGCGGTACTAATGAATTCGGCACGCTGGCGTTCATCAGATTTTTCGACAGTAACATCACGAAATACAACAATAACTCCCTTGCCGAGTTGTCCTACTGGGTTAACTGTGATGGAGGCAAGGAACGATTTGCCTGATTGTGTTTGCAGGCTAAAGTTTTCGCTTGAGATTGCTTTATTCGTGTTGAGTGCTTGGGCGACCGGGTCGTTAGCGCTATCTACCTCTTGGTTTTTTGAATTGAGCAACTTAAGGATGGATTTGTAACTGAGATTTAGCGAGTCGGATCTGCTCCAACCCAGCAGTTGTTCTGCCGCTGGGTTGATAAGTTGAATAATTCCCTGCCCATCGAGGGCGAGGACACCTTCGCCAATGGCGTTAATCACCACCTCTGATTTACCAGATACCTGGCTGAGCTCACTAGCAAGTTCGTGGTATGAGCGGTCTTCTTTGGTTTCATCGCTGCCAGATTCCCCTTCGTGGCGGCCCCAGATAATAAAGCTACCAATTAGCGGTACACCACCTAGTAGCGCAATTGCCACAATTTGACTTGGGGTTATCATGCTAGAGATATCTTGATTAACGACAAATGCGGCAAGTGACAGTGCACCGATAATGACACCGCCAATACCAAAAAAGCTGGCGAACCCAAGTGAAGCAACTAATAGGCTAAGAAACGTGGAATTAATACCGTTGGTTGTGACGACAAGCGTCGTGATGGTAGCAAGGAGCAGCGCATAATTTAATATCGCTGCTTGGTTAAGCTGTTGCAATGGTGTAATGAAATACGTAACGCTGGCAATGATGAGTGAGACTGCGCCGATAATACCAGCGACGAGCGGTACGTGTACGGCTTGATTGAGCTCGGTGGCGCCACTAATAAGCCCCCACCCATAAAGCGCGACAACCACGAGTGACACTAATATTACCGCTTCGCTAGATCGACGGTGCCAAAAGCGCGTTGTTGTGTGTGATTTCCCCATGCCCCCTAATTTGTCCATTACTGCTTATAGTTAGTTTACCACTTGTGGTGGCAAAAAACAGCCCTTATTGCAGTGTATTTTCGAGTGGTCATTAAGGTTGCGCAAACCCCTAATGGGGTATACTAGAACTATGGTACAAGGGCTTAAGACGACACTACTTATGGCTGGATTAACTGGATTGTTTATGTTTGTAGGCTACCTGCTGGGCGGACAGAGTGGCATGCTTATTGCACTAGGACTTGCGGCAATCTCAAATGTCGGCATGTACTGGTTGAGTGATTCACTTATCTTAAAAATGCAAGGTGCAAAGCCGCTTGGTAATCGCTATCCACAAGTTGAACGGATCGTTGCCGAGCTTGCCCAGCAAGAAAATATGCCAATGCCGAAGCTCTACTATGTTGATACGGATATCCCGAACGCGTTTGCAACTGGGCGTTCACCAAAACATGCTGCTGTTGCCGTGACGGCAGGTATTATGGATATTTTGAATGATAACGAGCTGCGAGCGGTGCTTGCCCATGAGCTTGGACATGTAAAGAACCGCGATATGTTGGTATCGACAATTGCTGCAACAATGGCGGGCGCAATTAGTTACATTGCTGAGCTTGCCTTCTGGTTTGGTGGTAGCCAAGACCGTGAGGAAGGCAATCCGATTGCTGGCATCGCCGCGATGATTTTGGCGCCGATTGCCGCGATGGTGATCCAGATGGCTGTATCACGTTCGCGCGAGTATCTTGCCGATGAACATAGCGCGCATCAACTGGGTTCGGGCAAAGATCTTGAAACGGCGCTTATGAAGCTCGAAAATTGGAAGCAACACGTGCCGCCAATTGCCCCATCGCCAAGCGAACAGGTGACCTCGGCGCTGATGTTTAGCAATATGTTCTCAACTGCGGGTCTTGCGGGTATGTTTAGCACTCACCCATCTACCGCTGATCGCGTGAAGCGCCTGCGCGAGATTGATCACCGGAACTAAGGGCGATTTGATTGAGTAGTTTGCGTATTTTGTGCAAACTACCAATGAGCGCATATACCCACGCAAGTCCCAATAAGATGCCAGTCGGTACGGCAAAGATCGGGTTTGTCGGTATGATTGGTAGGATAAATTCGAGAATGCCCCAAAATATTATACAGAGCGACGCGATGATCACAGTGATAAGTAATTTGGGATGCTTCGGTTGCCATGAGTCACGGAGTTTTTGCACCGCCACCCTATCCACCTGTAACTCGTCATAGGTTTTTGCATGCGGATATAGTGCGCCGAGTTCGTTTGGTTGGAGTGGGCTTTTGGGTTGGCTCATTATCTTTCAAGTATACTAGATGTATGAAAGCTGTGAAAACGATGATTGCACGCTGGTACTACCAACTGGATGAGATCTTTGCTGAGAGCGAGGCATGGTCACTATTTAAGACGTTGGCGATTCTGGAGACAATTGGCTGGACACTGTTGATTATTGGCATTATGTTTAAGGTGAACCATTGGCCGCTTGCGGATGTAGCAATTGCTATTGGTGGCTCGGCGCATGGAATGATCGTGATTGCGTACATGCTCGTGGTGTTGTTTGCTCACCGTAGTATGGGCTGGAGCGTGTGGAAGTTTACAGTAGCGGAACTGATCAATGCTATTCCCTATGCTGTGCTGGTATTTGAGATTTGGGCGTCTCATCAACGCAAACAGGCGCAACGCGAATTGGCTCCTGCGACCGTCTCTGAAAATGATTAGGTATACCCTGTCTACGCAGGCTATACTAAGGACATGAAAGAAGTTGCCTACCGTCTCGTTTTGGCTATTGCCATCCTTGCCTCTATTATTGCCTTTTTGGATGGCTCAATTGTGAATGTGGCATTGCCAGCGATCCAACACACTTTAGGTGGCGGTTTGTCGACGCAGCAATGGGTTGTTGATGCGTATTTAATTACACTTGGTGCATTTATGCTTGTAGCTGGGTCGCTATCGGATATTATTGGGCGCAAACGAGTAATGATGATTGGACTGATTGGATTTGGTGTAACTTCCTTGCTTTGTGCTGCGGCAACAACAAAAGAATTGTTGATTATTGGGCGTTTGTTACAGGGCACTACTGGTGCGCTTCTTGTGCCGAGCTCGCTTGCGCTGATTATGTCGCGTGTACCGAAGGATAGACAACATGCGGCTATTGGCGCGTGGACGTCGTGGACGGGTATTGCGATGCTGATCGGGCCATTTGTTGGTGGCGTACTTATTGACCTTGGCTCGTGGCGCTATATCTTTCTATTGAATGTATTGCCGATCGCGGTGACGGTATATTTGCTTGCAAGGCTGAAAGATGAGCATGATACAACGACGCGCGTTAGACTCGACTGGTACGGCGCGGTACTTGGCGCACTGAGTCTTGGCGGCATTGTATACGCATTGATTGAGCAGCCCCATTTTGGTTGGGCCTATCCGCTTATTTACGGCACAATGGCGGTCGGGGTTGTTTCATTTATTTTGTTTATATGGCGTGAAAAGGTGGCCGCGCAACCAATGATGCCACTGGGGCTATTTCGTTCGCGTAACTTCAGTGCTGGTAATATCGCTACACTGAGTATATATGCTGGACTTTCGCTTGTTGCGTTCTTGATTACGATTTTTGTGCAGCAAGTCGGCCATTACACCGCTACGGCTGCCGGCCTTACGATGGTGCCTATGTCGATTTTGATGTTCTTCCTTGCGTCGCGCTTTGGGAAACTGTCTGGTGAATACGGTCCCCGGATATTTATGACTGTTGGGCCACTGATTGTGGCTGCTGGATTCGTGACAATGCTATTTATTGACGCGACGGCGAACTACTGGGCGATGTTGCCAGGTATTTTGCTGGTTGGTATTGGGCTATCGGTTACCGTCGCGCCGCTTACCGCAGCTATCTTGGGCGCGGTTGATAGTAAACGATCTGGTATTGCCTCGGCGATTAACAACGTTGTTGCGCGCGTAGCTGGGCTGGTAGCGGTAGCGCTTATTGGCACGGTGACTGGATACAATCTCAATCTTGCAGGTTTTCGTAATGGACTTGTTCTTGCCATTGTGCTGTTTGTTGTGGGTGGATTTGTATCGCTTGTTGGGATTCGTAATCCAGCTAGACTAAAGTCCGACCCGTCGCAGGCTCCCGTCGTAGAGTAAGTTTTATTCTGACTGTAATACAAGAAAGTCTGCCGTGGATCGTTGCAATATCGAATTGGACCCAAGATTTATTCGTCTTTTCTTAGTAGCGTGGTAATAATGAGCGCGACGCTGACGCCGAGCATGCTACCAACAAGTACGTTGTTAAGTAAAAGTCCGAGAGCGGTGCCAGTAATTATCATGCCGATAAACATGCCGCCTGATGCTCCGAAGATATTTCGACGATGTTTTGACACGGCGCCTCCTCAAGTGAACTTTTGGTATATTTTAGCAGGTTAGCAATGTTTTACCTATAGCAGTATGGGATACAATGGTGCTATGAAGCAAGCTAAAAATACCGTCAACCGCAACATATTTCTTATTTCGTACAAGTTGTTTTTTGCACTGCTTGGGTTTTCGTCTATTGTTACAGAAATGGCAGTCACGATAGATCGTGGGACGTTCAGACCAGAGAATTTCTTTAGCTACTTCACTATTGAAACGAATATCTTAGCGGTAATCGCCTTGTTGCTGAGTGCAGTAGCAATTGCTGCGGGTAAGGGCGGCAAATTCGACCTACTGCGCAGCGCAACTACGGTGTATATCTTGGTGGTTGGTATTGGCTTCTCTGTTCTGCTGTCACATATGGACGATGTCGCTCTGACGGCTGTGCCTTGGGATAATGTGGTGTTGCACTATCTTATCCCAATTGCGGTATTTGCAGACTTTATAATGGATCGTCCACGTCGCAGGCTTGCATTTAAAAAGGCGTTGTCGTGGTTGCTCTTTCCTGCCATATACGCGACATACGCATTAGTACGCGGTTGGCTTACTGGCTGGTATCCGTATCCGTTTCTTAATCCTGATATATCTGGTGTAGAATCAGTCGTCGCGACGGTTGTTGGCTTGCTTGCGCTTGGTTTTGTGCTTGTATGGGGCGTTGGCAAATTGAGTGATAATAGCCAAAAATCTCGATAATTCCCGACTGCTTTTTGCTATTGCTTGGCGCGCTTTGCCTCTTCGAATTTTGCCTGCATGGTTGGATTGCCGCGAGTGAGCTTTTTGATGCTGAGATCTTGGGCTTTGTTGTTGGCAAGGCGCAAGTTGTTGCCAGATTTCATAAGGTTGTCTTTTACTTTTGTGAGGCGGTCGATGGATTTATCGATTTCTTCGATGGCCTTAGCGTATTGGTCAAAGGCTAAGTCTGTTCTATGTGAAAAACTCATTTTGAATTCGTTCATGTTATCTTCGAAGTTGGCGATATCGATGTTTTGCTCGCGCACTTCGGCAAGCTCTGACTTGTATTTGAGCGAGTTGAGCGCGGCGTTGCGTAGCAAGGTAATCATCGGGATGAAGAACTGTGGGCGAATGACGTACATTTTGTCGAACTGGTGGGATTTATCGACAATGCCGCCGTTGTAGAGCTCACTCTCAGCCTCGAGTAGTGTTACGAGTACAGCGTATTCGCAAGATTTTTCGCGGCGGTCTTTGTCGAGTTCTTTTAAGAAGCTTTCGTTGGTCTTTTTCGTGGCTGTTTCATCGTTTTCGTTCTTCATTTCGAACATAATACTGATGATTTCGGTGCCGTGTTCGTCGAATTCGCGGTAAATGTAGTCGCCTTTGCTACCAGTGCGTGCGTCGTTGTCTTTGCCAAATTCTGCGCGTTGGAATGCAGTGGCACGGAGCTTTTCGAACTCGATTTCGCAGTGTTGCTCGAGCGTCTCACCCACCATCTTGGTGCTGAGCTTGGCTTTCATATCTTTGCGGAACTCGATTTCTTCATCTTTAAGCTTGATGATGTCGTCTTTAGCCTTGAGATCGCCCAGGAATTTCTCTTTCAGCGAGCTTTCGAGTAATTGCTTCTCGGTATCTTTGCTCCTCAGGTCATTTGCAAGTTGGTCACGCTCTTTTTCTACCCTCCCGACCGCCTCGGTAACTGCCAGTTGTTTCTCGGTTGCGGTGGCGTTTAGCTGGGCGCGGAGCTCGGCAATTTCCGCTTCTTTTTTCGCGAGGTCTGTTTGGTTTGTGTTTTTAGCGTTGGCCTCGGCGAGTTTTGCGGCGGAGTCTTTCTCTTGTTCGAGCGATTTGATCTTATCTTGCAGCGCCTGCTCTTTTAACTGCGCCTGTAGAACAAGTTCACGCTGAAGCGTTGCCTTCTCTTTATTGAGCGCATCTTGAAACGCATCACGCTTAATAGAGTTTACGACACTGGTGATCGTCGAAGCGTCGATGTCGGTTTCGTGAATAGATTTCAAATCGATGAGGTCACCCTTTTCTGCTGATTCTTGCAGCACGAGCGTGTGCTCATCTTGAATAGATACTTTAACTTTCTTCATTACCCTCAGTGTAACAGCTAATTAACTGTTACGGTGCCAGTCATGTTTGGGTGAACGGAGCAGCTGTAATGGTAAATGCCAGGCTTGGTGAATGTAAAGCTGTAGCTATCGCTATTGTTGAGATTGCCGCTACTTGGGCCAGTTTTGTCGTCAGTCTCTGTTACGGTGTGGGGTGCTGAATCTTTGTTAGTCCAGGTGACTTTGGTGCCGGCTTTTACGGAAATATTCACTGGGTTGAATGCAAAGTTCTGAATGCTTACTGTGTCGGTTTCGACAGCCTTGCTCGATGAATCGTTTGATGAGTTGCTCATATCCATCGAGTTCGTGCTATTGTTATTGCTCTTATGGTTCATTGCAAAGTAGACACCAACTCCCCCAAGGACGATAACGGCAACGACTGCTATGTAGATATACGTTTTTTTCATTGAAAACTCCTCTTTAGCTGTATCTAGCATATAACATAAGTGGTATTATTAAAAATATGAAGGCCTATACTAATAGAGCGCAATTGCCTGCCCTTATACTCAGCTTGGGTTTGGCGTTCGTGTTTTTGTATGCAGGCATTGCATCATTACTAAATCCCCTCTTGTGGGTGAGCTACCTGCCGCAGTTTATAGGCAATTTTATCGCACTGGATGTGGCACTTAAATTTATTGCGGTATATGAGATTATTCTGGGATTGCTGCTGGCGAGCGGTAGATTCCGCAAAGTTGCTGCGGCGCTGAGTGCACTGACACTTACTGGGATAGTTGTTTCGAGCCTTAATCAGTTTGTGATTACGTTTCGGGATGTCGGGCTGCTGATGGCGGCGGTGGCGTTATATTTTATGCCAGAAGAGTAGAATATCGCTTGGTGTGAGCTATGCTGCGTTTGTTATGCTAAACTCATGACTCAACTTATGAGCATCTATAGCATATAATTTAATTCTCAGGGTGAGATACTGCTTGTTGAAGATATTCATTCGCACCTCTGGGGATTTTCTGGTGGCGGTGCTGAAGTAGGTGAGATACACTGCGCCGTGAGTTTCTGGAAGTTACATGTAGCTGGGGATTCTCGCTACGTTACACAGCAAACGGATGCTCTTAAGCAACGATTCTTTTATAGAGTCGAAAACGTGATAGGTACACTACCCAAAAATGGGAAATAGTTCAGATATAGAAAAAGCAGCGTACTTTAGTGTGGCGCAGTTCCCCTTGCTTGAATTAGTGCCAGGGTTAGAGGAAATTGTTTTGATGGCTTAATAAAACAACGCGTTTACACATTTTATTAGCATTTCCCGCTTTGCGGTGCGTTCCAGTAGCTTATATATATACGGCGTATAATAAAAGCAGTAGCATCGTTAAGCGAAAGGAGGCATATATGCCATACGAATCAATTAGCGAACTCCCCGAGAGCGTGAGGAATGTATTGCCCGAGCATGCATTAAATGTATATAAAGAGGCATTTAATAGTGCATATGATGAATACGCAAAGCCGAGTGAACGCCAGGGCGATGCGGACCGAGAGGAAACCGCACATAAGGTTGCGTGGGCGGCCGTGAAAAAGGCAGGATACGAGAAATCTGAAGGTGGTGGATGGTTGAAAAAGTGATAGAAAGAGTCGGTAATCCGGCTCTTTAATTTTGCTGCTACAAGTAATTAAATTCTTGTACTAGCCCCGCCTTGATATCTCTCGCGATATCTACTTCCCCGAGGAATTTTGGTAAGACTATTGTTGTGCTTGGATTGACAAAACCGTATTCGGCAACCTCTATTTCACCGTGGGTAGTGCTGGCGAGATCAATCGTTTCGTAATCATCAACATTAATGATGTGGTAGAAAAACTCAAGGTATTCGCGGCCGTTTTCTTCCCTATACTGCTGTATATATAGGAGCTTACCGATTTCTGGCGATACACCTGTTTCTTCGATCATTTCGCGCACTAACCCATCTTGTAGCGATTCGTGTGGGTCCAGCCCGCCACCTGGCGTACACCAATAGTCGGTTGTGCCCTCACCTCTTTTGAGCTTTTGCGCGAAGATTTTACCATTTTTGTAGATAATGCCTCGTGTTGTAATGCGTCGATCCATTAGAACCTCCTTTATAAATTATTGAATCAAGAAGCGTCAGCGGTTTGGCCCGTCCAAACGTATGCGCATAGTGGATCCTGTGGGATCATAATATGTAATAGTATATACTAAAAGTAAGTAATATGGAGGGGGCGCTATGAGTAAACAAGTTTTTATTAACTTCCCAGTTAATGATTTAGAGAAATCAGTGAAATTTTATGAAGCGCTTGGCTTTACGAAGAACGAGATGTTCAGCGACGAGCGCGCCGCCGCCCTACAATGGTCGGATGATATTGTATTTATGCTGCTGACCCGTGAATTTTATGGCCAGTTCCTGAAGGATAAGACCGTTGCGAACACGCAGGATACTAGTGGCGCGTTAGTGGCGCTGAGCATGGATAGTCGCGAGGCGGTGCAAGGCTTTGCTGATACTGCAAAGCAAAATGGTGGTGATTGGCATATGGCCGCACTAAACGAAGGCATGGATGGTATGTTTGGCCTTGAGGTGCAAGACCCTGACGGCAATACACTTGAGCCAATGTGGATGGATATGAGTTTTGATCCGCACCATGCCGAATAGCGTGACGGCAGCGGATGCACGGCGCGAACTACGTATGTTTTCTCGCCCCGAGCGTGTGGAATCGACCGCAAGATTTTTTAAGGCATATCCTGGCGGATACTCTGAGGGCGATGTCTTTTTAGCATGTGGCGTACCGGCGACGCGTGATGTAGCGAAGCATTTTGCTGCGATGGCGTTTACCGAGCTCGATAAGCTTATTGCGAGCAAATGGCATGATGATCGATTGTTGGCGCTGATTATATTGGTGAATCAATATAAAAAGGGTGACCCTGCTGAGCGTGCCGCAATTTATAATTTCTATCTTGCGCATAAGGCATATGTGAACAACTGGGATTTAGTTGATAGTAGTGCGGAGTTTATTGTTGGGCCAGAATTACAGGACAATCCAGATAAGTTTGCCGTATTGAAGCCTCTTGCCTTATCGGGGGACGTTTGGGACCGCCGGATCGCCATGATCGCTACATTTGCCTACATTAAACAGGGCGAGGCGGATGATGCGCTCGTGATTGCCGAGATACTTTTGCACGATACTCATGATTTGATTCAAAAGGCTGTTGGTTGGATGCTACGTGAAATTGGGAAGCGAGTAAACCGCGATACCCTGCTGCGATTTCTGGATACTCATGCGGCGACTATGCCGCGCACAACGCTACGGTATGCGATTGAACACTTGCCCCAAGAACAACGAGTGCATTATATGCGGCAGCGAAGTTTGATACGATAGATGTATGAAACTTTTAGGCCTTCGTACACTTATCTATCCATCAAACAATTTAGAAGCTGATACGCAATGGTGGGCGGATGCGCTCGGTGTTGAGCCATACTTTGACCAGCCGTTCTATGTCGGGTTTAATGTTGGTGGGTATGAACTCGGTCTTGATCCGAATGGTGACATGGCAGATGGTCCGCGCACATACTTTGGTGTAGATGATATAAATGAGGCTGTTGACCATTTTATTGCGAGTGGCTGTGAAATTTACGAGCCAGTGACTGAGACTGGTGGTGGTATTATGGTCGCGACTGTGAAGAGACCAAACGGTCAGTTACTCGGATTAATTTATAACCCTCACTTTAAGGAAGTTTAACTAATGGTAGAACATACCCACGGCTATATTGAAATTGTTGGCGCGCGTGAGAATAACCTTAAAAATGTGAGCCTACAAATACCAAAACGTAAGATCACGATTTTTACTGGTGTGTCCGGATCTGGCAAATCGTCAATTGTGTTTGATACGGTTGCTGCAGAAGGCCAGCGTTTGCTGAACGAAAATTTCAGCGCGTTTGTGCGCACCTTTTTGCCAAAGGTAAAGCAACCGGAGGCTGATAGTATTGCAAACCTGAACATGCCGATTATTGTAGACCAGCGCAAGCTTGGTGGCGGCTCTAGCTCTACTGTCGGGACGGTCGCTGATATTGCGCCGCTGATTCGTCGCTTGTTTTCACGTATTGGTCAGCCAAATGTGCCACAAGTGTATATGTTTTCGTTTAATAATGCCGCAGGTATGTGTCCTGAATGTAAGGGGCTTGGCAGCAATATGGGGCTTGATGTCGAAGCAGCACTTGATACTTCTCTGTCGCTGAATGAGGGTGCGATTCAATTGCCTGATTATGGAGTTGACGGTTGGTACTGGAAGCAAGTAGTTGCAGCCACCGGGATTGACCCAGATAAGAGGCTGAAAGATTATACCGATGCCGAGATGAACGAATTGCTGTATGGTGAGACACGTAAAGTGAAGCTCGAAGGTGTTGGTATCAACATGACCTACGAGGGTGTTGCGCGCCGCTTTGCGACTAAGTATATTACGCGCGATCTTTCAGCGATGTCGGAGCGCACGCAAAAGGCCGTGAAGCCATTTATGGCAATGGCCCCTTGCCCGCTTTGCCATGGCGCACGGCTGAATCAAACGGCGCTGGCGAGCAAAATTAACGGCCATAATATTGCTAATTACAATGCGATGCAGATTGATGCCTTGCTTGAGGCGCTTGACGTCATTGAAGATTCCTCAGTTACGAAGCTTGTTGCGATGCTTCGCGGCCGATTGAATCACCTGAATGAAATTGGACTTAACTATCTCAGTCTAGATCGTACGACCGATTCGCTATCTGGTGGCGAGTCGCAGCGTGTGAAGCTTGTGAAATATCTTAACGGCACATTGAGCGACGTAATGTACATTTTTGATGAGCCAAGTGTGGGGCTACACCCACGCGATGTTCATCGTCTAAATGAGCTTCTTAAAAAACTGCGCGATAATGGCAATACGGTGATTGTGGTTGAACACGACCCTGATGTGATTAAGGTTGCCGATCATGTTATTGATGTTGGCCCCGGGGCGGGGTCGCGAGGCGGTGAGATTATGTTTGAGGGCACTTACGAAGGCTTGTTGAAATCTGACACGCTTACGGGTAAGGCGCTGAGCCAGCACCTTGATTTAAAGGATGACGTTCGCACACCAACGGGTGAAATTCGCATCGAAAATGCGCACGCTAACAATCTGCATAATGTGGATGTCTCTATTCCAACTGGCGTGCTTACCGCTATAACTGGAGTGGCAGGATCGGGTAAAAGCTCGTTGATTAACCAAACATTCGTAAAGCAGCACCCGGATTCGATTGTGATTGATCAGTCCCCGGTCGCTGCGAACAGTCGCTCTAATGTACTTACGTACACGGGTGTCATGGATGAGATTCGTAAGAGTTTTGCGAAAGAAAACGACGTTGATGCGAGCCTGTTTAGCTTTAATTCAAAGGGCGCCTGTGAAAACTGTCAAGGCACTGGCTATGTTGCTGTCGAGGCAGCGTACATAGAGGAGGCGAAAACAATTTGTGAGATTTGCGAAGGCAAACGATACAAAGAAGAAGTCTTGCAGTACCAATGGCATGGCAAAAATATCGTTGAGGTGCTTGATTTGACGATTGCGGATGCGGTGAGCTTCTTTGAAAATCCTGCCGTGACAAAGCAATTGCAGGCGCTGTTTGATGTTGGGCTTGATTACCTTACCCTTGGGCAGCCACTGAGTACGCTATCTGGCGGTGAATGCCAGCGTGTGAAGCTTGCGAGTGAACTGCATAAATCAGGCAGTATGTATGTGCTCGATGAGCCAACGACAGGTTTGCATATGTCGGACATTGCTCGCTTGCTTACGATTCTTAATCGGCTGGTTGATAGTGGTAATACGGTCATTGCGATCGAGCATAACTTGGATGTGATTCGCCAGGCGGATTGGATTATCGATATTGGCCCAGAGGCTGGGCAAGCTGGTGGGCGTATTGTGTTTGCTGGTAAGCCAAAAGATTTGCACACAGCGAAAGAGTCAATTACGCGACAATTTATTTAGGGGTATGGCCCGCCCGCCCACTGCCCACACAAGTGAACGAGCAGGATGGGCGCTCACCATGCCACCACCGCCTCCAGAAGAGGTTGAGCGGGTCGAGGCATTCGAAGAACGCGTCACCCTCTATAAAGAACAGTACAAAAACAATCTGGAAAGGTTGCGTGGTTCGACAAGCCTGCGGCTCGTCCCGTGATATTGGAGATCGTCAGCCCACTGAAAAGACAACTGATCGGTTGGTTGAATGAAACGCCTTGGTTTAGTAACTAAAATTCAAGACACCCCAACTATGGAGGTGTCTTTTTTGATAGAGTAAATAAGTTCGAAGTAGTCTCACAAACAAACTACTTCCATACACCAGACCGTGCGGGCGCGGCATCGCCGCCGCGCCCGCGTTGATCGTGGCAGACTCTCTACGGCTCCTGGACGGCCACCGTGGCACCGGTCGTCGCCTCGAAGGGACCGAACAGCATCGACGGCGGCATCAGCCTGTACATGTCCATGGCCGTCTGGCGCATGGTCAGCAGGAGGAGCCGGGAGAGGCGGGCCAGGACGAACGCCGCCGTCTCTTCGGGCTTGAGTGCCGCGAAGATGCAGGGGATCGTTCTCCCGATGAGCCCGTCCGCGAAGCAGATGAGCGTGAAGTCGTCCACCTTGCGGGTGGTCTTGATGTCCGCCCTGATCCGCAGCGTCCGTTCGTCCACCTTGATGCTGTGCATCGAGGCGATGTGCCGCCGGCCTCTCGGGAGCTTCGCGTCCGAGAGGAGGTCTTCTGAGGAGGCGAGCATGCTGTTCGCCTGGCGCTCGAAGGCGTCCATGATCCGGCCGATGGCCACCACGTCGCCGGTCTCGCTCTGGTGGTGCGAGTAGTCCACCTTCAGCACGAGCTGGCCGCCGTCGTTCTGCAGCGAAATGGACTTCGTGATGTTCTGGTCGTTGGGCATATACGTATTCCTTCTCCGGTACTCACCAACCCCACAGAATGTAGGGTTATATGCGCGAACGGTTCGCGCAGATGAGGGAATGAGCTATAACTATTTGTTATAACACCTTCCCTCATCTGCGTAGAAGAATTTGTAGTTTGTTTGTGAGGGTCGTATCCAGCCGCTAGGATGAATAACATGTTTATATTACAATATAAGTTAAGTAAGGTCAATAGTGATGTAATAGAGCTGCTGCGTAACTTAGACAAGTATGAGTTTATGCGCTTATTTGTCGGTAAAATACCACTCGCAAAACTTTCGTACTATCCCAAATATATAGGGCAACTGCCACAAGAAGTGATTGAAGCGTTCCTGAATTGATGAGTTAGCCTATTTTTCTATTCACCCTACACCTATCGGTATCCTCGTCGCTTTTTGCGCCCGGTATTGAGACTATTTCTCTTCGCGTTCAACGACGATTGTACATTCGGTGACGAGCGCTGCAATTGCGCCAATAGCAGCGAGGAGTGGTGCAAGGGCGGCGCCTACAACGCCAATGGTGAGCGGCAACTCAACGATACTCTTGCCTTCTTTGCTTTTGACCGTGATTTTGCGCGCGTTGCCCTCCGCAAGGATTTCCTTAACTTTCTTTAGTAGATCTTCGCCGTTTACTTTGAATTCTTCTGTATGCTTAGTCATGCTATTCATTATATACCATTAGCAAATTCAATAGTATTGACTTCGTATACATTTTGATATATAATAAGAGGAAGTTTTACGTATCTTTTTACCTAAAATTCGGATGGATGCTTACCTAATACCAAACAGCGATTCATCAAACAAGTTGATGAACTGAAAGGCATCCTAACTAATGTATACGAAACGATCTTTTAATGGTGCGTCACCGCGCCACAATAGTAATAACCGGACAAGCCGCGGCAGGAACCGTCAGTCTAAGCAGTATATTCACGAATCAAAGTTCATTAACACTGATGTCGTTGATAAGCATGATGACGCAAACGCGTACCGGCCTATCCACCGTTTTGCTGATTTTAATTTTGCTCCACAAATCCAAAAGAACCTCGAATTCATGAAGTTCGACACACCAAGTGCAATTCAGGACCAAACAATTCCACTAGCAATGGCTGGTAAGGATATAATTGGCCTTGCAAACACTGGTACTGGTAAGACTGCTGCGTTCTTGCTCCCTATCATTAATAGCTTAAATAAAGACCGCAAACTTGGTTCTGTGCTGATTATGGCACCTACCCGCGAGCTTGCAACGCAGATTGACGACGAATTCCGTAAGTTCTCTGCTGGCATGAAGCTTTACTCAGTACTGCTTGTTGGTGGTATGAACATTTTGCCACAGCTTCGTGGTTTGCAGCGTGGGCCGCATATTATTATCGGTACCCCAGGGCGCATTAAAGACCACATTGAGCGTCGTTCACTCCGTCTTGGTGTGATCGATCACTTCGTGCTGGATGAAGCTGATCGTATGCTTGATATGGGCTTCGTGAACGATATCCGTAATATTGCATCCCAGCTCCCTGTCGAGCGCCAGACACTTTGCTTTAGTGCAACTTTTAGTGAAGGTGTGAAAGCGATCGCAAATGACTTTATGCGTGAGCCAGAGTACGTCTCTGTTAAGGTAACAGAAACTAACGACCACATTTATCAGGATGTTGTACGCTACACCGATCCAGAACATAAGAAGACATTGCTTATGGATCTTTTGAATGGTGACACTCTTGAGAAAACGATTATCTTTGGCGAAACAAAGTTTGGTGTACAGCGACTATCTGACATGATTGATAAAGCTGGCATTCGATCTGTTGCGATTCATGGCAATAAATCTCAAGGTCAGCGTAATCGCGCACTGAATGACTTTAAGAACTCGCGGGTAAGTGTGCTCGTTGCCACTGATGTTGCCGCACGCGGCTTAGACATTCCAAATGTGAGCCACGTGATTAACTTTGATACGCCTACTACTTATGATGACTATGTACACCGAATCGGCCGTACTGGTCGTGGCGGTAAGAATGGCTCTGCTCTTACCTTTGTGCCTGAGAAGGGTGCACGTGTAGATCGTCCAGAGCGCGAAGAGCGCCGAGAGCGACCTGATCGTAACTCACGCACCGAATGGCGCGAACGTCGCCCAGCTGGCACGGGCAATGGTAGTCGTGATAATCGCGGTCCACGGTCACAAGCTAGCCAGGGTCACGATGGCAAGCGCAGCTTCAGCGGTAGTCGAAAGCCACGTCGCGATGAGAATTCACTCATGGCTGCAATCAACGACCAGAACTAAATGTCCCTTTAGCTTAATCGGCGTCCTGTGGAGTTATCCATCTGGGCGCCGTTTTCGTATGGTGTCTGGAGGCTCTTTAACCCGTAGCGAGTTAGTAAAGGCTTACTTCACTTCACTTTTGGAGTTCGGCTGTCATAAGGCGCGTATTTGCAGTAGCCATTACTAGCCCTCAATACAAAAGTGTCCCCGGGACAGTATGAGTGTCTGGGGACAAATAGTGATGTTAGTTTAATACAATAAAGTCTAAAAAAGTTAATAGCCCGGGAGGGAGGAGCGGTAGCCAGCGGCTGCCTAATCTCCCCTCTCCCGGGCGTGCCCCGAAGGGCGAACTGCTGTGGTGCTCGGTGAGCGTATACTATGCTCTCCGGGTGAGCTTCACTTAGCTGACCCTGCCTGGGCTAGGTCAATTGAAGCTCGGTCTTGCACGGTGTTCACCAGGTGACGCTTGGTATTGCAGCTAAGGCTGGTTACTCCATTAAAGAACATCATCCACTGCAACTTGCGCAAGTACTTACCGCACCGCCAACAAAAAAGTTCCCGTCCCCAGGAACGGCAAACCTTTCCTGTGTCGGTATTAGCAATATAGCATATATACATTATAAAGTCAAATATTTTATCAAAAAGGAAAAACTCGCGTGCGTGCATTTGGTGGGTGGGTCCGTGGAACTACATTGAACATGGCCTTAGTCCTAATTGAAGAAAAAAACTATGTCATGCTCCAAAATTGAGTGAACCGCCTCGTAATAGCCTAAAGGCACGCTGGATGATTTGGTATTCTGCATCGCTTTCATCTTTGCTGGTACCCTGAAGCATCTTTGGTAATTCTACCTCACTAAGCCACTGGTAGCCAGCGTGATCTTCGGGATGAATTTTGATGTCGTCGATGCCGCCAGCGAACTGCGCGAAGTATACGGTTTCAATGGAATGAGTGCCTTTTATTTCGTTGGTGTATGTGAAAATTGCGAATGGGTCGCCGAGGATGATTTCTTTGTCGAATTCTTCTCGTATTTCGCGCTTTAGCCCTGCTGTGATGTTCTCGCCGAAATCGACGTGGCCACCAGGTAATTCATATATGCTAGGCATAAATTTTTTGGTGTCGGCACGTTTTGGCAAGAATACCTTTTCGATACCATCAAAGTTGTGATGAATGAGTGCGCAGGTGACAATCACTTGTAGTCCGCGTGCTAGTGTTTCGCTGTCGTGCCGATTTTTTACCATTGCTCCTCCCTAATGACATCTTTCACTTTTTGTAATTCCGGTATATTGGAGTGCTTGATGAAGTTGAGCGTCATGAGTAAGTTTGCAAGATGCGTACTCTGATATATCCTACCTGAATCTTGACCTAGTATTATTGCAAGGGCTTCACGTAGTGGGATGCGGAGTATTGTCATCGTTTCACCCTTTTCGTGTTGGTGGCGTTGGGAAATCTCCCCGCCGAACGCAAAAAATGAGTGTACCTTATTGGAATGAGATGCTGCATTTGGGTAGCTGGCCCCAACGCTATAGAGTGTACCACCGGTATAACCAAGTTCTTCCTCAAGCTCACGCCGTATACCCGCCTCTGGTGATGTATCGCCTGGCTCGATGCCACCACCTATTGGCTCGAGAACATACGTGTCAACGGCGCGCCGATAATTATTAATTAGTAACATGTCAAGGTTTTTGTCGATAACAAAACAATTCACCCAATCTGGGTATTCAAGAACATAGTATGGTTCAATTGTGTGGCCGGCTGGCGTTGTACATGAGTCGGCACGGAGTGTAATCCAGCGGTCTTTTACAAGATATTTGGAACTAGCAGTTTGCCATTTCGGTAAATTGGCGTTAGTCAAAGCATACCTTTCGTTAGATGGTGCTAGTATTATCGCACACCATAGGAAGTGTTGTAAGTGTTGCCCTAGCAGGGGTTTATTGCAAATTTTCTATGATGCGGGTTTGCTCGGTGACATTGCTAGTGAAGCCAGTTAAGAAATCGGCGATTACTTCGAGCTCCTTTTCAGTATATTTTGCAAGGAGCTTACGATGAGCTTGCTGCACACCAGTAACAAGCGGACCTGCGAGCTCCATATAGTGTGGGAGGGCCTCAACTAAGACTCCCCTACGATCTTTAGGATTGGGTTTACGAATGATAAAGCCAGCCCGTTCGAGCCGGTCAAGCATGGTGGTTGTAGACCCGCTCGTGAGACCGGTGTAATTTGCGAGCTCAGTGGGTGTCGCGACCTGGTTCATCATTAAGAAACTCAGGCATTCTGCATCAGTAGCGTTGAGGTCTAATTTTCGGCTTGTAGCGTTGCGGAATAAGACTGAGCTAATGCCTTGGTCACGGGCGGCTAAAAATACTTTTTTCTCTAATTCTTGCTTATTCATTGTAAATCCAGTTGACATTATCTCGAATATCAAGTAATTTGATTATATAGCAAAGCTAAATAAACTGCAACAGAAAGGACACTTTTATGCAAGTAGCTAACAAACTTATGATGTGCTCGATCAATGTGAGCGATATGGGAAAATCTAAAAACTTTTATGTTACGAAGCTTGGATTTGAGATTGCAACCGAGTACCGTCAGGACGATGATAACTGGTGGACTACTCTTGCTCTGCCTGATGGTGGCACGACAATAACACTCTCTCGTGCAAGTGTTGCACCAGAAGCGATTAAAGCCGGTACGCTTACTTTGTACTTTGAGGTAACTGACGTTGAGGCGGCTCATACAGATGTTACAGATAACGGCATCGAGACTGACAGTGTGCAGAATGATCTTTTTGGCCCAGGTTCTGGTGTAAAATGGTTTAGCACAAAAGACCCAGATGGCAACCAGGTAATGTTTGCTGAGAAGCATGACGCTCGAGCGCCATTCTAGTTCTTGATCTACCCTGTTAAATACTCGGTTCTGCCGAGTATTTAACATATATGCAAGAAGCAGCGAGTACAATATTGATATGACACAACCTCAAGATTTTACTCAGGACTCTCGGTTTCAGCTTATACGAAAACTTAACGCACAGGTGCTCAAGCATCCTTTTGATGAGTCAGTGAGTATTGACATCCAGCATGATATTGCAAAACGTATATTGCCCGAAGCAAACGGACGAATGATTATACCGACTGTGTATGGTTTTTCGATGATGATTGATCTTGATCGGTCCCACGCTGAGAATATGCAGGGCTCAATTGAGCGAAATCTGTATATTTTAGGGACATACGAGGCTGGCACGCTTGAGGTTATTCGACGATCATTGACTGCATCCGATGTACCGGGAACGTTCGTTGAAATTGGTGCACACAATGGACTAATGTCTATATATGCTGCCAGTGTTGGTGCTGCGAAGGTTTTCTCATTTGAGCCAAATCCTTCTATGTTTGAGACGTTACAGGCAAATGTCACATTAAATAATGTGACAAATATAACGACGCTGCCATTGGCCGCTGGCGATAAGAAAGGAGTGGTTTCGATTGCGCTCAACCCTGAGAACAGCGGCGCTACGCACATTGTAGCGTCAGATAATGCTACTGTACACGATATCCCTGTCGATACGGTTGATCATGTTGCTGAGCTCGAAAGAATTACTGATGTACGTTTGATACTTATGGACGTGGAAGACTATGAAAATAATGTGCTCATTGGTGCTGAAAGGATTATTAGCACGTATAAGCCTGATTTGATCATTGAATACAATCCCGCTAATCCAGATGATCGCGTTACCGATACCTTGAAGCGTCACGGCTATAACGTATATATCTTAGAACACTCCCGGCACCTTCCTGGGCATTTAGTACCCTTTACGTCGACAGCGGATAGTTCTCAAGTAAACAATTACTTCTGTTTTCAGCCGGAGCGTGCCAAACTGTTAGGTCTTGAATAGATAGCTCGGTATCTAGGCTACTGCTTGCACGGCGGGCGTTTTAAGGAGTACAGCTTTTATAATGCACTTAGCAACTTATAGCCACCTGCTAAGGATAGCCTTGACGATGTGCGCATGATTATTCAGCGGCAGGTATTACAAATGCCTCGGACCTCGAACTGATGGTTCGTTTCTAAAAAGCCTATTGCTTCTGATTGCTTTTTAAGCTCTCGTTTCATGGCGTCACTTTCTTCAAATGGCACCATTTTACCGCAACGTATGCATGTTGCGTGATGGTGATGTTCAGCAAACGTGTCACTTAACTCGAATTTATATTTCCATCCAAAAGCCAACCGCTCAACCATACCAAGGGATTCAAACAGTGTGAGGATACGATATATGCTGGCCCGGTCGATAACCCCGTCCAAAGTTTTGGTGATTTCACTTATACTTTGTGGCTCTCTACTCATCAGCGCCGTGAATACTACTTTACGAGAGTTCGTGATGCTATAGCCATTGGCTTTTAGCGTGGCTGTTACGGATTCAATTGGGTTAGTCACATTGCAATTATACATATAATTGCGACAAATTTGCAAAAATGTGTTTCATCGCTTTATACTTTACGTATGATTATTTTCTTATTTACACTTGTTGCAGCAGCAGCTGCTGCCCTTGCTGGTGGCTACACTGCGATACGAACCAAGAAGCGGCTTCATCTTGCAATGGCGCTTACATCCGGACTTGTGCTAGGGCTTGTGGGATTTGATTTGCTTCCGGAAATTTTTGAAGGCGCCCTACGTACTAGGACCGATACTGTGTGGCCGATGCTATTTTTCGTCACCGGATTCCTGGTGTTTCATATTGTCGAGAAGACCGTATTGGTTCATGGAGCGGATGAATCAAGCTATGAACAGCACTCCCACCCAAAACTTGGTATGGCACGAGCAGTTGCACTGGCCTCTCATAGTTTCTTTGATGGACTAAGTATCGGTGTTGCTTTTCGGATAAGTCCGACGATTGGCTTTACGGTTGCGCTCGCTGTTATTGGCCATAGGTTTGCCGATGGGTTCGATACGGCTAACTTTATGCTGCTTCATAAAAACAAAGTACGCCAGATCTTTCAATTGATGGCCCTGGTTGTGCTTGCGCCAATTGCGGGTGGGGTGGTGAGCCTATTTGTTCAGTTTTCAGAGAGCGCTCTTAGTCTTTATCTTGGATTCTTTGCTGGAGTGCTCATGTATATTGCAGCGAGTAATATCCTACCGCAGGCGCATTCTAAACTGTCGCCTTATAAGACGATTGGTTTGACGATTGCGGGAGTTGCATTTATCCTGCTGGTGACGCGGTTTGGAGCGTGATTGTTCAATAACGCGTGAGTAAGTAGCGGCAACTGTCTTATTGTGCCATTAGGGCGCGATACTCAGTTTCGTCATAGTAGAGCGTGAACGAAACAATTTTACCATCCGCTACTTTCCAAACCTCTGCATCGTCCTGACGGAATGTCACACCGTTTGACGATATGTAGTCATAGTTTATGATGGCGCAGGCGGTGTCATTATCAATAAACAGCTGCCGTACCCCCAATTTTTCTACAGATTGCAAAAAAGCAGTATACGCTTTGATGAACATTTCCTGACCGACAAATTTTTCTTTTGCGGCGACCGAAAAGCTGACATTATCTGCCAGGTATTCCTGCCATTTGTCATCTTTTTGCGCAGCGCTCCTGTAGAATCTCTCAACAATTTCTTTTACCGTTTCGTTCATGAGGATGCTCCTTATCTATACGTAACTTCTTTTATTATATCAATGAGAGACTTGTAGTGCCACGTCCTCTTTGAATACTGGTCGGATGATAGATCGTAGCCACCTATGCCAATAAACCCGTACCCCCGACGGAACCTATTAAAAGCATACTATCCGTCGAAACCTTCAGTCAGTTCCCGTAGCTCAGTTAGCTATTCGATCGTATCCTACCATAGAGACTATGTTATATTGATCCGCTTGCATAATCATAGAATTACAAATTAAAAAGACAGGGTTAAATCCTGCCTTTTTAATTTGTCTCGACTGCGCTAGTTCAATGGATATTTCCAAAAGGCTATAGCAGCAAAAGCGAGTGAGAGGAGAGTGAAGCAGATAGCAAGTAAACGAATTGTCGGACTTTCCTCAATATTTTTTGACACGGGGGCGAAGAGCGGCGTATATTTTGCCGTATTCTCCTTTTTCTTTGTACCCTTAGTTTTTTTCCTCTCCGTCATAAGAGAAACTCAGGCTACTTATTAACAGAGATTGTCTTACCGTTCTCTGCAAGGTTTGCGCTAACGACTAGACGGTTGTTCGCGTCCTTGGAAATAAAGTAACAGGTACCGTTAAGGTTGGTAGTTGGACATTGTGGATCCTTAGGAATAGCAACGACATATTTCCCTAGCGCCGTTAAAACAGCCAAATCTACTAAACCTGTACACGTAGAAGTACTTGTATTGCAGACTTCGGTTGGCGTTGTCGAAATAGCCACCGCACCTGTGCGTGATCCCACCGCAGGAAGAACGCCATTGTTATCAAGTGTATATTGGTATACGCCATTAATTATGGTATTTACATCGGCAGATCGTTGCGCGTTGCGCGAATCACCAAGGTTCTTACCAGGATTAATCGCGATTATCACGATTCCAGCGAGAATGGCGATAATTGCCACGACCAGGAGTACCTCAAGCAGTGTAAAACCTGCTTGTTTTTGTTTGATGTTTTTAAAGTTCAACATGGGGACTTTCTCTTTCCTTATTAATAATTTACTTGCTTACTTACATGCCTAGCTTACTTCTTGCCATGAAGTAATGCTTATGCTTGTTGAATTAATTGTAGCATATGCTTGTATCTTTCTGACAACATTTCCGACAGTGCCAGAGGCGCTTAACGATCGCGTTGAGCCCGCCGTGACGGCGATTATGTACGTACAAGATCCTCGGCCAAGAATAAGTGTATTCGTTCCGGAATAGGCAATATTGTCATGAATTACCTGCATCGCTTCTTCGGCGCAGGCAACCGCCAGTGAACGAGCTTGTTTTGATTGTTGTTCAATCAATATGCTGCGCTGACTATCGGTACCCGTTTGCAATAAAGAAAGACATATAGCAGTCGCCGCGGCGCTAGTAATTAATACAGAGATAAGCGCAATGTATCCCGCTTCACCGGCTCGCCTCATTACCACCCTACCTCCGACGAACTTGTAAATGTCTTCTTGTAATCATATTCATTGCGGTTTGCAGGATTTATCCTCGCAAGAGTAAATGTCACCTGGACAATACCGTTCGTCCCGGTTCTTTTTAAATTAGTAAAGTTAAGATTAACTACTTGCACGCTGCTGCTTGTCATAGCCACCGCCGCACTCACCCCTTCCTTGATTTCTGCTGAAGCTGAACTCGGTAGGATGTCAGCGTAGACAGAGAATTCGTCGTTCGTGCTGGAGCCTCCGCTAAATGTTGTTGGCCACGTACCGTAGGTTTGTGCTACGTATTGTACCTGCCCCGCGCTTCCTCCTGCACTCAAATACCGGAGACAGTTAGTCGTATTGCTCGTCGCATTAGTATTGTAGCCAAGCCAATACACCTGGCCAGCCGTGACGGTAACAGGAGATATAGGAAACGCGTTCCAACCACTCGCACTCAGTGGAATACTTGCACTACTCGCAAGCAAGGTTGTTGGCGCCGAACTTGTTCCAGCGTAAATTGCCATCTGACCAAGGTTGTTAGGGCTTGCGGCGATAGGCGTACCAAGGAGTGCATACAGTGTCGCTACTGTTCCACTCGTTGCAGCAGTAAATTTAGTTATACTGATAATGTTCTGGTTGTTTGTATCCGTTGTACCACCATCGGCGTTGAAGCCCATAATCGAGTTACCTGCCACATCAAAAACTGATGGACTTAAGGCACCTGTTGGAACTACAAGAGAGAGTGATGGGCCGCTCGACGCAGCAGCTGGGGTTGTTATTGATGTCGCATTCCGGATTGTTTGTGTAATTCGATTCATTAGTAGCGCGCCCTCTGTATCAACTTTTGAAATTGTCTGATTTTTCATTCCCGAATCAAGGATTGGCCCCAGAAAGAATGTAATTGACATAAGAAGAAAGCCTAAAATACCAATATAGAGGAGAAGCTCGATCAGCGTGTATCCTTGTTGTCCTGTGCTTTGAATATGCTTCTTCATGTCTAGTTCCTTGTAAATACCACAACTTGTTTTGCAGTGTCTGAGGAGGCTCCTGCGACAATATCGAGTGAGGTATCGTACGACACGCCATTCGTTGCATTGACAGTCGTTACTGTCTTAGCAAGTGTCATAGCAGAAAGCGTCGCTATGTTAACCACTTGAAAGGAAGTGGTTGTTCCCGCATTGCCAACGAATGCATATTTATTCGTAATATCCACATCTATAGAATTGATTGCCGCCGCTGCAGTAAACGTACCTGTTGTCGTGGGCGCTGTTGGCGTAGCAACATTAATTGCGTAGAGTGCCGTTGATGCTCCAACAAGAAGCGACGTACCAAAACCAATTACCGCCGTCGCCCCAAGCGAGTTAGCAAGTTGAAACGCCTTTGCCAGCGTTGGAGATGAGGGCGTCGTAATATTTACTACCACTAAACCACTTGTTGTCGTGGTAGTGGCTAAATATGCATAATTGCCTGAAACATATATACTTTTGATTGATGTGTTATTGCTATACGCACCAATAAGTGTAGGAGCGGCAGGGTTAGAAACGTTTAAAATACTAAACTCTGCGACTCCTGCGTTTGCCGTTCGTCCAAAATATGCCGTTGAACCATTCACAAAAATAGAAGCTCCATCACCTGTTCCCGAGGCGCCGTACGTACCTACTTGCGTTGGGGCGGCGGGGTTAGAGATATTTACAATGATGAGCGTTGCCGTTGCATGCGTACACGTGATATATGCATAGTTACCGCTCACATATATATTTGTTGGCAACTCTCCTGAAGGAAGTGTTATAGAGCTTACATTCACAGGGGCTGTAGGAGTAGATATATTCGTTATAACAAAGTTATTTGCTGCAGTAGTGTTAAGTACTGTATACGCATAGTTACCTTGCGCGCGCGTTTTTAAGGCCACATTCGTACCAGTTACCGCAACGCTCCCGGCCAAGATGGCGTTGGACCATAGCTTTATTGCCGCCGCCCAGTTTGTCATTTCGCCCGTTTCAATGACCGTCCCGGTCGCACCGCCCGGCTCAGTCCAAGTCACGGTTGCTGTGATTGTTAGCCGGTTTGTACCTGCCGACGTAACAGTAACCGTCCGCGTATATATTCCATTTGTATCTGATGTTCCCGAAAAAGTCCACACCCCTCCAGATTGAACTAATCCATGTGAGCCAAGCGTTAGGTTAGCATAGGCTGCATCTCCTATGTTGCGAGTGGCCGCTATGCCTTCTTGGGCAAGAAAAACAGCCCGCTCATGATCGCCCGCGTTTGCTGTCGCTGCTCGCCCGTACACGACGGCACCAATGAGACCTCCGGCGAATAAAGCAAAGATAGTTATTGCAAGAAGTAACTCAACAAGGGTAAATCCTTTGCCTTGTTTTCTGTTTATCAACATATCAGTAGTCAACCACACCCTTAGCGTTGAGTGTTATTGTGTTCGTATCCAACGTTGTACTTGCAAGGGTAATTGCTCCAGTTGTATTAGGAAGTGCCGTAAGCTTAGCAAATTGTATCTCGGTAAGTCCACTAAGCGTAATTGAGCCAGGGATTGGATAGGTTTCGTCATAGTTTGTGTTACGTGAGGCAAATGAAGTCCCCTGGAACAGTATTACTGAAGCCGGCAGTAATTCGACGCTCCATACGCTATCGGTATTATTACCAAGCGCATACGTTTCAGCTCGCTGAATCATTGTAGCGATTCCCTGTGTGGCCAAATTAAGATCGTTTTGCCGTACAAACGATTCATATACCGGCGCAGATACCCCCACAAGCATACCTATAATAGTCACTGAGATGAGCATCTCGAGAAGGGTGAACCCCATCGCTCGACTCATGTACCTAAACCCCCAACAAGGCTATAGATAGGGAGAATAACGGCAACAGCAACCAACATAACGCCAGCCGCAACAAATAAAAGTAATACTGGTTCCATGAGAGCTTCAAGGTTTTCGGTTGTTGTATCTGACTTTTGTTCGTAGGTGTGTCCAATGGTAAGAAGCACCTCCGCAAGCGACCCCGAACGCTCTCCAGCGGTTACCATTTGTTGCATGGCGAGTGGCAATAACTTCTCACTTCTTTTGTATTTGCTCATGCTCTCTTTCATGCTGAACCCATCACTCAGGTACCTTGCCAGCGCGTGATAGAAACGTTGGTGCTGTCGAGAAGTCGACGCTCCAGCAAGCAGCTCGATGGCCTGTGTAATAGGAAGGCCGGCATCTAAAAGGGTGCCTAACAAGTAACCGAACTGTGCAATCTCAGCTTCTTTCATGAGTCGTCCGATGCCGGGTAATTTGAAGAGAATACGTTGACCGATAAATTTTGTTTTAGGAGCACCAAAAAGAATATAACCAATGACTAGACCGATACCCAACGTAAGTGGTACAGCCATAAGGCCATGAACCTGTAAAAAATTACCAAAATTAATCATGACAAGTGATATGAATGGCAGCTTTACATGTAACTGCGAAAAAGTACCGCTAAGCTTGGGAAGAAGAAACCATGCGATTCCAAGTCCTACAACAATCGTAAGACTTAGAACAAATGCCGGATATATTAATGCGGAGCGTACCTTGGCGCGCGACGCATGACGCTTTTCTTCTTGCTGCGCAGCAAGTTGCATATTTTCTACAAGATGACCAGAATGTTCTCCCAACCGAATAAGAGCTAGTGTTTGGGCGCTTACAATTCCCGATCGTTCTAGAGCATCCGCAAGTCCGTACCCCGCTTCTATATCGGCTTGCATTCGTGCAAGTAGCTTTTTGGCTGCCTTTGACTTCGTTGTTTGCATGAGCGAATCGATTGCTTGACCAATAGGAACAGACGCTTTGAGGAGTAGTGCTAGGTTTTCAGTAAAATATTCTCGCTCCTTAAACGATAAGTGTACCCTATTGAATATATTCTGCTTGGCGGGTTTTTTTATCTTATCTTTTGCCATTTACACTACCTCCGTTTTGCACGGGTGGCGATACTACGCGCAGAACTTCAGAAAGCGTTGTAATGCCATTCTTAACCTTGGCAACACCGTCATCAAACATCGGAAGAGATCCCTGGGATCGAGCGATTTTTTCAATCTCTTGGCTCGATGGAGACTGAAGCATAAGATCTTGAATTGCAGGTGTTACCTCAATAATCTCAAAGAGTGCCACTCGCCCCTGATAGCCGCTACCACTGCAAACATCACATCCTTTTCCGGCATATACGGTATCGTTTGCTCCAAAATATCCACCAAGCTTTAGGCCAGGGTTTTTTAGCTCCGCTATAGCGTCTTTAGCCGATAGACTATAGCGACAATGGGAACATATCTTGCGAGCAAGACGTTGTGCGATCACCAATTCTAGCGTTGAGGCGAGCAGGAAAGGCTCGATTCCCATGTCGACAAGACGAGGCATCGCTGTCGCCGCATCATTAGAGTGAAATGTCGAGAGGAGAAGATGGCCTGTCAGTGCAGCATTAACTGAAATTTCTGCCGTTTCCCTATCACGGATTTCGCCCACAAGAATAATGTCAGGATCCTGACGCACGATCGATCGCAACCCTTTTGCAAAGGTCATATTGCCTTCTTCGCGTACTTGAATCTGATTGATACCTTCCATCTTGTATTCAACGGGATCCTCAATAGTTGTAATATTTACATCTGGTTTGTTAAGAATCTTGAGGAGCGAATAAAGTGTGGTTGTTTTTCCCGAGCCTGTAGGTCCAACAGTTAAAATCATTCCAAACGGTTTTGCTGCGGCGCGCTCGACAATTGCTCGGTGAACTTCCCCCATACCAACATCGGCAAATGTAAATCCAGCAACATACGATCCAAGAACTCGCATAACTACCTTCTCACCCTCGACTGTTGGAATGAGGGAAACACGAAGATCAGCTCTAACGCCGCCGTCACCTCTATGTTGCATAGCACCATCCTGAGCCGCTAAGTGCTCATCTATGCGCATGCCACTACCTACTTTTATACGATTTAAAATGTTTTCGTAATACTCTTTTGGTAGGCGACCCGCCTCGCGCAAGGTTCCGTCGACACGAAACCGAATAACCACTTCATCGCCATGCGGTTCAAAATGAATATCTGAGGTTCTATAACTCAATGCATCTTTGATAATCTCGTCGACAATCTCCGGTGCTACACGTTGGCTTGTTGTAATAATAGCCGAAAAGCGCGTTGCGAGTGGCTTCTCATACGACTCAAATGCAGTCGTAATATATTCAGGAAGCGTGTAGGCAAGTGCTATTTTCTTTCCTGGAAAAAGCTTCATCACCAGAGCCTTATCAATCTTCTCTGGCGTATCAGTTGCAACCATGACAATACGGTCATCCGCTTTGGCAGTAACAATTCGCTGGACACGCGCTATTTCCTCAGGGATCAACCCGACCTGCTCTTTTGGAAGAGATACAGAGGTGAAGTCGGCAAATGGTAATTTGTAATCTTCAGCAAGCGCCTGACCAAGGAGGGATTTTGTCAAAATCTCAGCACGAATAAGATTATCGATATACTCCACGCTGTCATGGGCATTCGCTTCGGCGGCGTTACTGTCTTCTTCAGAGATGTAGCTCTCTTTTAGTAGAATCGCCTTGATCTTATCAATGCTTGGATACATACCCCACCCACTCTCGCATGCTAAATATTCCTTACCTCATCAACGATAGTTGTTAGTGGCGTATCTGATTTAATAAAAAACTTTCGCGCACCAAGCTTTAACACTCTGGCCTCATCTTCGGGCTGACCCAAATTAGATAGAACAAATGTCACTGGATGGTGAGAGAGTTGTTGTAATTTTTCAAGTACCTGAAAGCCGTCGAGCTCTGGCATGATAAGATCCAGCAAAAGCACATCAAATTCCTTTGACGCAAGAAGATCGATCCCCTCTTGGCCATTAGATGCTGTTGTTACCAAAAAGCCTTCATGGACAAGCTTTAGCTCAAGTGCGTGAGCAAGTGGCCGTTCATCCTCAACGATTAGAATTGTTTTCGTTTTATCTGCCATATGTTCCTCTTGGTTGTTGACTTAATTGTATCATAAAGCCACGAACTAAGTCTCTTTCACCCGGCTCTTTGGCCCCTTACCTACCGTACTATTTTGCGTTGAATCCGTAATGAATTCACGAATCATTTCAATAATTTCATCCAGCCGATACTCTGCCTTTAAAACGTATCTTTTTGCGCCGAGACCGAGCATATTGCTTACTTTATCGGGGCTTGCTGAATTGCTTACAACAAGCACGGGAATATCTGCCCACTTTGGATTTTGTTTCAGTTCTTGCATGAACGCGAGCCCGTTCATATCTTTGAGATAGTAGTCAAGCCAAACGGCATCAGGCATCTGGTCAAGGTTCATAAGATAGTCGATCGCTTGCTGACCGCTCATGCAGGAAAGAACGTCCATTCCGGACATCTTTAACTTCTTCGTTATTGCCTGAAGCAGCAGTGCTTCATCTTCTACTACCATAATTGTTGGAATTTGTTTTGGCATATTCTTCCTTATAATCTCGTTTGGGCGAGTAAAAAATCTTATTTAAATGCTTCCTGACAACTTACTAAACGGAGCCAGTGCCTATCCATCAAGTGTCACCTCTCCTTCCTTAGGTTTCATTCCACTCATCGGCATGCTAAACCAAAAACTCGTTCCTTTACCCTCTTCGCTCTTAAACCAGATTTTTCCCCCGGACGACTCTACAATCGCTTTAATAAGGTAGAGTCCCAGGCCGGTGCCATCAGTCTCCACCTTGACGGCGTTAGCTGCCCTAAAGAACTTCTGGAATACCCTCTCTTGCTGCTCTTTGGGTATGCCATAACCATTATCGGCCACTTGCGAGATAATCTCGTCGCCTTTACGCGATATAAATACTGATATTTCTCCGCCAGCCGGGGTATATTTGATAGCATTTGTCAGTAAGTTAAGATACACTTGTCCAATCAACCGTGGATCCAGATTTATCTTTGGGAGACCTTGATGAACGCTAACGACAAATGTCTGTCTCTTCTCTTCCGTCTTTCCCTTTAAGTCGGTGATAATTCCGCCAACAAGCTCTTTGAGGTCGGTTGGCTTTGGATCAACCATAATTCGACCAGATTCGATACGCGAAATATTAAGAAGCGAATTAACGAGATCTATCATACGCTCGGTTGAGCCTGCTATACTCTGTGCAAACTCCAACTGCTCTGGCTTCAATTTTCCTGCATCGCCCGCAACCAACATCTCACTGAACCATTTAATAGCGGATAGTGGCGTACGTAATTGGTGAGAAGCGAGCGAGATGAATTCAGTTTTCATACGATCTACTTCTTTTTCCTTGGTGACGTCACGCATAATTGTTACTGCGCCCACGATCTCGTCCTCCAATTCAACAGGACTTACTTCGACATTCATTAAATGGCGCTCTTTTTGACCTGTTAAAAAGCCGTATATGCCTTCTAAAGGCTTTCGGCTCGTAAGAACTCTATGGCTTGGGCGGTCTTTGGCCGCAATCGGTTGATTATTTTTATCGTCTGGTTCAAAGAGGGGGAAAATAGTAGAAATATCTCTGCCAATTAGACTTCCATCATCTTTTAGTCCAAGCATCTGCATAGCAACTGGATTAATAACCACTAACTTGCCCACACTGTCAACCGCAATAAGACCTTCATTCATACTCTGCAACGTTGCATCGTCGCGTTGACGTTCGAGAGCTAAGCGTCTATATGAATCTTTCATGCGCTCTGCCATACGATTAAACGTTTCAGCAAGCCGACCAATCTCATCTCGTGACGTTATGGGAATTGTTTGCGAAAAGTCTCCATTGGCGATACGATCAGCGCCTAGCCGCATTTTCTCAAGCGAACGGGTAAGCCACGCAGCCACACCTACTACCGACCCCACGGTAACAATAGTTGCCAGAATCGCAAGCATCACTATCGTTGTTAACAAGAAATCAACTGCTTTAAGAATGGTTGTAGATTCGCTATCAATACCCTGATGTTCGAGGTATATTGCTTTTGTAATAGATTCATCGACACTCGTCTGCGCGACTCGAAGAGCATCCTGCACTAGCGCAGTATTTTTACCGTTAACAATGAGAAGGCTATTATCGATTTCGGCCTTGCTTTCAGTGGTAATGGCAGTAATCAATGATGGCGAAACATTTGGATTGTCAGCTGTGACAAAAGCAAGATAGGTTTGAATGGAATTATGAAATTCATCCGCTTGCGTAGTGACAGTAGCCTTTTGATCTGCTATCTCCTTCATCGTTCCAGTCACTGCGAGCTGCTGATATTCAAGCCTCTCATCTCGAAGTTTGACACTCGATAATCCCATGTTCTCTAGCGCATTGAGCCGATTAATGTCTTCTGTCGCAAGTTTAGAAAAAAGAGTGCGAAATTGCTGTGTTGAGGTAATTTGGTTGAAATTTACCGCAAGAATCATGAGTGAAAGAGGCAAAAATATCAGAATAAGTTTGAGCCGTAATGAAAAATTCTTAAACATTTATAGATTTCCCTTTTCGCCAATCCGATCCTGGTTAAGCATACCTTCTAATGGTAGCAGAACTGTAAATATACTTCCCACTTCTTCTTTAGATTTAAACGTTACCCTTCCTCCCAGCCTGTCAAGGAGCGCTTTAACAATGTAAAGTCCTAGTCCGGTTCCGTCGGTATCTTTTGCCTTTATATTGGTTGCACGAAACAGTTGAGTGAAGATCTTGCCCTGTTGACGCTTAGGAATACCATAGCCTGTATCTTCGATACTAATTGCAACGCTCCCCTTACTTTCTGAGGTAATCTTCTCGTCGCTTAGCATGACACCTATCTTGATAGTTCCCCCCGCTGGCGTGTACTTTATTGCGTTAGATAGTAGGTTTTGGATAACCGTCTGCATGATATTAAGGTCGCATGATACTTTTGGTACCGCTGGGTCATACCGCTCTTCAATGTGCAGTTTATTAGCTATGGGAAGGTCAGCAGTTTGAATTTGAAGTGAGCGATGGCAAAGTTTTGCAATATCGACCATTTCAAACCGAGTAGACATTGTTCCGGCACGAAGGTTTGAAATGGTGATAATGGCATCGATGATGACCGCTGACCGTTGATTGCTAGAGTATACCTGGGCTATATAGTCGCGTTGCTCTTCGCTGAGTTTGCCAGCGTCACCATTAAGAAGCATCTCACTAAACCATTTTATTGCCGATACTGGTGTTCTAAGCTGATGAGAAGCAAGTGCAAGAAACTCAGCTTTAGCTCGATCAACCGACAATTGCTCTTCTCGTAACTGCCATTCGACACTCTCGCGTGCTTGCTGGTAGGCGTACATTCCGCCAGCAACAACACCAAGTGTCACTAAGAGCTGTCGTACTTCAACAAAAGAGTAAGCGATAGTTACTATATTAGACTCTACTAGTAAAAGTACCGCGACAGTTACCACCAAAAGTGCAATCATCCAGTATGTCCCCACTCGCTTGCCTGCAAGAAAATACGTTCCAACCGGATATGTGAAGAACCAAAAAGCACCAGTCCGCTCCGTACCACCAGTCATCAGCATGAGAATAAGGAAGGCGAGAACAAGAAGTAAGAAGAAATCCCGTGCGAAATCTACATTTCCTGTTATTCGGAGGAACAATGCATTAAGAGCAAAGATACTCCCTCCAATGATTTCCGCGACACCTAGCACTATTTGGTGCTCGATAATCACATGCATGGCGCCAAATAGTAAAAGCGCAGCCACGGCAAGTAATGAAAAAGCATTCACAACATAAGATGGTGACTTTATAGCAACTTTCTTCTCAACTGTTTCGCTTCGCATATTTGCTCTTGTCCTGCTGTTTGTGCCAAAAACAACTTGATTACTAAATACGTTACTTATTCGTATCATAGCACAAGCGAGAACACTAAAGAATAAGCACTTTCTTTATTTTTACTACGTACGCACTAACTTGCTTTTTTTCCAAAAGCAAGAGAAGATAAAATAGGCTAACAAAAGACATGAAACGACGTATCGTTATAGTATGGTTTGGTATAGCCGCAACACTGCTACTCAGTTTGTTGTCGGCTATTATTCCTGCCAATCAAACACTTTCTTTCCGCATTACGATGGGTTTATCAGTCGCCGCGGCGCTCCTTAACCTTCTTGCTATCCCTTTCTTTACTGTCAGCTTAAGGCGTTTTACTGTGCAATTGCAGCGTGCTTATACTGTTCTTTGCTTAGGCATTGGGATATTTGGAATAGCTCAGGTCCAATTACCGCTTGTCAACCTCTATAATTGGGGGATTTTACTCCGTTCCGGCGCAATTGCCCTTCCCTACTTAGTTGGGGTTGTATGCATTTTTCTTAGTATGCGTTCTTTTTCAAAGCTACTTGGCGTCGAGAGTATCGAGAGGTCGGTTATATTTGCGTTGCTTGTTACCATTATCGTCTCGTTCGCTGCCGCATTTCTTCCTCACGTTCCAATTACAACGGACGCATTAACCTTCCATATTTCTCTTGCGCTCAGTATTTGGAATTCTGTATTTATGACTCTTGCAGCGCTCCTTGCACTAAAGATTCGCAATAAAATTGGTCAAGAGTATGTCCACTCAATTAACTGGCTATTTGCCGCACTCGCAACTCTCTCCTTTGCGGGGTGGCACTACGCCTTCACTCAGCTCGCTACCATGGAAGGAAACTGGTATTATGACTTTAGTGTCCCAATAGTACCATTCATCGCTGGCGCGCTCCTACTTGTTATTGCCGGTTATACTTTTGATAAGATTAATGCCACAAATACCATAAAGCGTTTACCGCTTCCCCCAAGACAGAATTTGTCTCCCACTGTAAGTATATTAACCAGCCAGCAAGAGCTTGAAGTTGTTCTCTACATGTCCAATCTCGTTTCGCGTCCAACTGATATTGACCTTATACTTGACAGAGTGAGAGACATTACTTCGCGCCTTGAACCCGGGCAAGCGCCTTCGGTAGATGATAGAAAGGTATTACAAAAGGTTTACGAGGAGTTAGAAGAATATCTGCTCAACCAAGACCCACTTCGGGTTTTCACTCAAGAAGAACTAAGAAAGCGCATCTCAAAACATTTTAACTTGAGCGGGGTTATAAAAACAACTCTCTGGCACAATTCAACCTCGTAGTACTATCTTTTCGGCCCCATGCTATCATGAGAGCTGTATGAATGATCAAGACTATTTTCTCGATGAGTACAAAAAAGCTGTTGCATTAATTGAACAAGATATCATAAAGCCGGATACTTACTTACCAAAAACATTCCCGCTAAAAGACCCTTTTCAAGAAGAACTGGAACAGTTTATTGTCCATGGCGGAAAACGGTTTAGACCAGCTTTATCCCTTATTATTGCTCAGTCGTTTGGCCAGAATGATATCATGCCTCATTTAGCACTCGAGACATTTCATAAGTATCTTCTCGTCCATGATGACATTATTGACCAAGATATGACAAGATATGGAGTGCCAACGTTTCACGCAAAGATGTCTGAGCGCCAACAAAATCCTGAAGAGCGCGATCACTTCGGAAGGTCGCTCGCAATTATTGGTGGTGACCTAATGGCTGCAGTTACACATGCCATAATACTTAATGCTCATCTTACAGATGAAAGAAAAGTAGCACTGGAGCGGCTTATTATTCAGGCGATAGAAGAAGTGTCTTGGGGGTGGTACGACCAGTTTCTTATGGATTACTTGCCCCTTACTTCTCGTAAGCTCACCTTCAATCGAATAGAGAACTCTATAATATGGGTAACGGGCAAATACAGTATTAAACTTCCCCTTCTTTTTGGATTCACATTAGCAGGAGTTACTCCTCCAGAACAACTCGAGGCATTCGCCGATTCTCTCGGAGCCCTTTATCAAACTGGCGACGACATTATTGGATTGTTTGGCGACGAGGAAGAAACTGGCAAATCAAACCATGGAGATATCACACAAGGTAAAAAAACACTTCCAGTGTGGCTCAGTTACGTACATGCGACTGCCGAGGACAAAGCATCGCTTGCTCACATTATTGGTAAGAAAGATGCGTCCGAAAAAGAGATTGAGGCAGTACGGGACATCATCCATCGTAGCGGTGGGTTGCATAAAACCGAGCAATTAATGAAATCGTATCGGGATCGTTGCCTCAAGCTTTTGGAGGCGATGGATCTCAGTGATGAGCTCAAGCGCTTTTTTAGAGGGTTTATTGAATATATCGAAAAACGAAGTTATTAGCGCTAGCCGAGCAATCTGTTACTGTTATTCTTGCTCAAGCCAGGCGACTGCTTCAGCCTCGTTCTTAAAGCCGTTGAACTTTGAGCTAATATGCATTGCTTGTAATGTCGAGAAAAAGAGCCGTCCAATTTCATCATGCTTAAAAACAATAGCCACCTTTTTAAAGGTTCGCAGTTTCCAGAGAATACCAAAACCCTTAGACTGCACCGTAATACTTGCCCCTGTTGAATCGATAAACCGTATGTCATCAAGAAGTTTATCTACCTTTTCTTTTTGTGCGAGTGCAATTGCAGCATTGGCAGGAGCATCTAGCGAGTCGATTTCTAATTTTCCGCGAGTAACAAGATGAATGTAGCTGCCACGTCTCTCGACTGTGAATTGTGAATTACTTGTTGGCGTATTTTCATTAGATGATAACATGACCATTTGGTTTCATTATATACCTTCGTGATTCGGTTACAATAGAGATATACTAAAAAGAGAGTAATTTCATGACTGATTCATCCAACCTCCTCGATACTCTTATAAGTGCCGCCTACAATGGGCCAGTTTTTGGTCCTGATGTGTCGTTTGGTCCACAGGCATCGTATAAACTACCTGCCGTAAAGGAGCAAATCAAAGCTATCGCCGAGATTTTCAATCACCGGCTTTACACGTATATAAAGGTAAGTTACCCTGGGCTGGATGCGTCTGCGATCAAACGGTTGCTACAAGAAATCGGTCCCAAAGCAATCTGTTTCTGTCCGGCTCTTACTATCGGTGAACTCACTGGCACCCTTAACACAGAGCGTCTTGGTGCCGCTGCAACTGCTATTGGTGTCATGTACCTCGCAGATCAAAGTATGGATCGCGGGGATGAGACCGTCACTTCAGCCATTAAACTACTCGTCCAAGAACAGATCACCTTGCCAGAAGAACAGATAGGATCTTGGCTTGAAGTGCTTCATCACATCGAAAAGAACATTACGTTGCTTGCACTTCCTGAGGATGTGCCTACTATTCTGGATTGTTTTAATGAACAGGTGCTTCATAATGAAGTCCTTCTGCATGAATTGAGTATGGAGTATCAAAAGACTGCACCTAAAGGCCAGCCTATCTTTTTAGAGAAGCAAGCAAAGTATATCGCCAAATTAATGGTTATGGATGCAGGCTTTCCGAGTGTCACGTCTTCGCTTTATGCGATTTATCGCCATGACAATCCTGCGCTCCCGAATCTTTCCAAAATACATAACAGTAAAAGTATCGCTGCCCTTCTGACAGTTTGTAACGCGGTGGTTCGCATTGCGGATGAGTTTGGTGATTGGGAAACAGACGCGGGGCATTATCCCGAGTGGGGAATTTTCAGCATCAACCCCTTCAATCAATACCACCCGGCAATAGTAAAAGAGCTCTGTTCTTTCGCAGCGATAGAAGACTATACGCTTATTGATGAACTCCAAAGTGCCTTTAGAGAGTTCCATACCTCTCCAAAAAAACAAAAGGAGCGCGGGCGGTTTATCGTCGATAGTTTTTTCGATCAGGCTCGAATACAGATTAATAATCTCCCTCAAGAAATTAAGGAATCGTATAGTCTCTACATTACGCTTTGTATGCGCGTGCTTGAAATAGGCAGCGTCAACATACTCGGCGATATTGCACTTGCCGATGTCCGAGAGCAAGAATAGATCTTTACCCCCCTATCGTTATAGTTTATATAAGGATTTCACATATCGTAATATCCGGCTTCTCATGTTCTTACTGCTATAATACCTTCATGAAAGTAAACTTTGAGCGCTTTCGTGCCACCGATGGCATTGAGCTTCAAGGGTGGCACAGCGGGCCAGTCGACCAGGCTGGCACTGATTTGGCTGCTCTCCATGTACATGGCTTTGCTGGTGACGGCCATACAAATACGTTCCTCGATTCCTTGCATCAGGCATACCCGGATGCTGAAAGTTCGTTCTTCTCTTTTGACATTCGTGGCAGTGGCGTCATAGGTTGGTCGAATAAGAACGGTGAACCGGTCACGATTGGCAGCTGTTATGAGGTTTTTCCGGATGGCATTCACGATATTCAGGGTGCTGCACGGGTAGTAGAGGCACGCGGCGCGAGACGGCTTATTGTAGAGGGTCATTCTCTTGGAGCAAGTAAGGTAATCGATTATTGCCTTAATCGCGATGAAGACGACGCTTTGCCAATAGTGGGCGTGGTTCTCATATCTCCAACCGACATGGTTCGCTGGACGGAATCAGATCCAAAGCACATCAAGCATCTCGAAAAAGCACGGGGCTTACTGGAAAGCGGTAACCCCACTGCGCTCGTTGGCGCCCAATGCTGGGTATATGAGACGCCGATGTCGGCTGCGGCATTTGTATCATTATCCCAACAAGGTGGCGCAATCGATGTATACGGTTCTAGAAGATCACTTACCTCACGACTCAGTCAGCTTGCGGTACGCACTCTGATTGTCTGCGGCAGTGAGGATGAGGCAGTTAAACTGACCCACGGAACTATAAACAAGTGGGAAGAGAACATGCACGGTATTATGCCAGCAGGCTCAGAACTGCGTATTATTGATGGTGCGACACATAGTTTTGAGGGCCACGAACAAGAGCTCGCAGGAATTGTTGGTGAGTTTGCAGCAAGAGTTGCACAAGATTGCTAAGCCCAAGAATAAGATAAAAGAAAAGTGTGACAATCCATACTGTCGAACTTTTCTGATCTGGAAATAATCGCATGCCGCGAATATTAGAAGATGGTAATTTTGACTCGTTCGAAGAGGTCCTTGCAATGGATGACGCTTTTCGCCTTAAGCATAGTTAGCTCAAAGTAAAAGATAAGTTGAAAAATAGGGGCGGGGCGCTATGTTGGCGCCCCGCCCGCGTGACTAGCGCGCGACCGTGCGACCGAGCACTTGCTCGCTCACCTCACGCGCAAGGTCCATCCATGCTGGCCTGACGGTTTCTGCCGCCATAGCCAGGCCAGCCGGCATGTAGTCCTGTCCGGATGCACGCTGCCGCGCCTCCGTGACCAGTATGGCGATCGCTTCCCCGGAGAGGGTCACCTTTATGGTGTCGCGACGGTGTTCCGCCACAACGACCCGGTGCCCACTCTCCTCGGCGTAGCGTTGGGCTCTCCGTTGCAGCGCGTCTGCACTGCAACCCAGATTCCTGACGCTAAATACGATCGTGTTGCGCTTGGGGGCGAACTGTACGACTGTCTTCTTTGCCACAGCACTCACCTCTTCTCAGCTTGTGGCCTATGCAAGACGATAACATATAAGTCTATATTTTTCAATGAGATAAGTATAGGTCAGGGGCAGTATGTCTCTAGCCACAATACGAGCTTCATCTGATTGAACCCCCGGTAATTTTGTGACTTAATTATGAAGACACCCCGCCATGTCCCAGTTGGGACACGCGGGGTGAAGACGGGCAGCCAGTTCTTGGTTATACCAGCTTTGGGTGGGATTACAGGCCGGACCCCTCTTAATAGCGATAATGGCATACCTTGTCATCAACACTATAGAGGTTAGCCCAAGACATTGACTGTCGCAGGTGTCTCGGGCATTCCGGCCATTCGCCGCGGTGCTCCTCGATGGCGAGGAACGAGCATTCCTGGTCGGTGCGAGCCTGATCGGTGCAAAAGTGCACCTGGCCGAGGAAGAACACATCACTTGTAGGAGAGTCCTCCATTACCGGCAGATTGAAGAACTCGTCCTTGGTCGTGATTGTCACGCTAACCCTCCTCGGATAGTTGCCACTTGGCTCGTATACTGTAGATCTTTTACGCTTGGTTGTCAATTGCTCCAGAATCCCATAAAAGGTGCACCCTAAACATACAAGGTCGAATATCTATAAACCGAGATATGCCAAATTCTAACAGCCCCCACGAACCGCTTAGGGGGAGTGAGTATGCAAACCTGTTTTATAATCCTTCAGGCAATGTCGACTTTTTTACTTTTGTTATACTTAGATCAGATGGTAAATAGTATTATCAAAGACGTGCGCTATCGGCTAACATTTGCGAGTATGTTTTTGCTTGTGATTGCGCTCTTGTCATCGACAATCGCTTATGCGACACCGTTTGGCAAAGGTGTATTTGGCGCGCAGGTACCATTTGGATCTGCCAATAGTATATCTATGAATTTGGGAAGTAACGTTGCCATTAATCTATCGCCTAGCGGATCAACATTCGTTGGCACTGGTGTGCATACAGTAACTGTCACAACGACCGATGCTGTAGGCTACACGCTGTACGTTCACACGACCGGTAGCACTAACATGACAAGTACTGGCGGGGCAACCATTGTCGCCAGTACCAATTCGACCGCGGGTACACTATCCAACAATACATGGGGGTATAACACAACCGGATCGACAACAAATTTTATAGGGATGACGACACAAGATTCGATAGTAAAAGATGCCAGTGGCCCATATGAAACAGGTGATCCGACTACCATTACTTATGGTGCGGTCGTTGACAACGTTCAACCAGCCGGTAGTTATTCGATCGCCGTTACCTACACAGCTATCGCGAAAAACGAATAACACGTCGTTTAATCCTTACGATTATCGTCCATGTTATCCATATGATGGCAATTGGAATAATAATTGCCCACGGTGGTAAATACACAATCGTTTGCGATGTATTTACTTGGCGCCCATCATCAACTTTGTATCCGTACTTGGCGGTATAGATTCCGGGCAAGAGTGGTGCAGCAATGACACCGTTTACCGTCCGGGTTGTGCCGGGCAGAATAATATGTGCGCCTTGATCAATTGTCGGCTTGGCGGTCCAGCCACTTAATTTACCTGATGCATATACGAAAAAGTGAGTATTACCGGTATTATGGACGTCGATTGAAAAAGGAATATCGCCGCCAAACGAAATAGTTGGAATTGATGAATGTTTAATACTGCTTGTTTTGATCAGGCTACCACTGACCGTTACATACATAACCGATGTCACCTGTACATCTATCGGTACTGCACCAGAATACAGCGAGGCAGACGCAAACAGCGTAAAATAATGTCCGCCCGGTACTGCACCAGGCGGCACTCCTACAACGTATGATACAGTTTTACTGTCCCCTGATGCCAAATGGATTTGTGGCGTACTAAATGTTATCCAGTTTTCTTTAACCGGTAAAAACGTATAATCATAGGTATAGTCGGCAACCCTAAACTGTTTAACCGAAAAGGTAATATCAACTGGTTTGTTAGTGATGTTTGCTACAGATAGTTGATATGTTTGGGAGGCGCCTGCCGCTGCAGTAATATACTGCCGCGCGGGAGTTATGAGTATGCCCTGGGTTTGGTTGTTGGTTGCAGCAACTGGTGGTGTATTACTTATCAGCAGCACAATAATTGCCGCCGCTACACTGATACTCCGCCACTTGTTCATGCCTAGCCCCGTTTTACTAGCTGCACCTGAATATCTGACACAACATTGATGTAGTGTTGGATGGCGAATAGCTGTGTTTCTTGATTGCGGTTCTGCCATTCCGGTGACAAGATATATCCGTAGCTAAAATCAAAGTCGCAGGCTACTGGGTAGTGACTCAGTTTGTTGTCGGCGCGCCATTGTTTGTTAAGGTACAAAAAACTCGCCTCGGATATAGCACGGTTGTGGGTTGGGTCTTGCGATGCGCGCATACTGGAATAGTAGGGACAGGTAATTCTCGCAAAGCCTTTCAGCGGAATGTTTGGATTGTCTGGGTTAAATTCGGCTGGTTTTAAAATACGGTGAATTTCGTCAAAAAACTGAAAAAATAGGTCATTGCGACTATCGCCGTGCGGAATATGCTCGACAAAGTTAGAACATTCGATTTCGTCAACTGAATTATCGGCAATTTGCGTCCATGGAAAGCTAAGTAAATCAAACACATAGTCAGCGGATTCTGTTTTGACGATATCGACACCTTTAAATCCGTCTGGTTTAGCATCGCCACACGCTAACGAAAGTCGCAATGGTTTGTCCTTTTTTTGATCTTTTTTTACCATAATCACCTCCTACCACATTATCTGATTTGTCGCATCGTAGTGCCCCACTCGCACTTGCGCATCACAAGCAAATTTATATCCTAATTCCTTGGCATTTTGAAAAAACCAAAGATCCTGAGTGTACACTTGCACGCTACCGTCGACCGCAACTTCTTGCTTGGTTTTAAACCACTCACCATACGTCAATCTTTTATCCTTAAACATATTCAATCGAAACAGCGTGAAGCCCATGCCCAATCCGTTGCACGGCGTAACCGCGCCTGGGGTTGGAATCTGTGGAATAAAGTTGAGTGGCATTGTACTAGGGTTACCGTAGCACATAGGCTGGCCAGCTTCGCCCTTTGTCCAGTACAAACCACCCACAGCATCGTAATCGTCAATCGATTCGTATAATTTCATCAGACCATCAACAGGCGGCGCGTTATCTTCTTCGATTGTAAGCATGAACTTAAAATTGGCAAGATCTGGATTCTCCAAAATCATTTTGATCACCTGATTGTATGCCTCGCCAACCTCCATGCCCTCCATAAATATTGGGCCAAGCACTTTTTGATTCATGGGGCGTATCATACCCTGCCAGCTTTGCACAATCCTTGCCGGAATCATACCTCGTGTGGGACAAACGATGATGGTGCTGAGGTCGCGGTAGGTTTTTTCTTTTTTGAGGCGTGACGTGTAATCACTAGTATTGTGAACGCCAGCATTATCCGGAACGAGTATCTGTGGAATTCCCATAATTTATATATTATACCACCCTAACGCTTATCATCTCGAAAGTGACCTAGGCTGTTAGCCAAGCCACGGTAATGGCCGCGGGGGCGGAGTAGTAAAAAGCAGCCACTTGGCAAATCCACGCACTGCCGTCACTGGGGTAAATTGCGTCGTATGTTCCGGTGCTGCTGACAATCATGTCCTCGGTTGATTCGGAAAGTGCCGTCTCACGCAGCGTAAAACCCGTGCCCGCTGACGTTGTGCCGTTGTTGCTAATGCCCCAGCCAAAGATAAGCGCGTTTGCATGGGTGGTTGTGACGGGTCCACTGTCTGGTGCCCCGGTATCGGCGTTTGTGCCGGTGGCAACTTCGAGTGTATTGACGCCGGAGTATTCGTGCACTGATACGCGACGGAAAAGGACTAGATTAGAATTGGTGATTGTAACGGTGTTGGCGCCGCTTGATCCTGTAATGGTGTAGAAAGTATAAATCCTGGAGGCAATGGTGTTGCTGGTGGTTGGCCCGACGGCAGTACTGTAGGTATTGCCGAGGCTGTCCGTTATCGATGCCGTCTCAATGGCGGATGCAAAACTCACTGCTACCACCAGCAAATTACCCGCAGTTACGTTTGAGGTAAACGCGCAGGTAGTGACGGTTCCGCTGCTCGAGTCGCCGTTTGCATTTCCTTGGACAAATGTTATTGGCATAGTGATTTAGTATGTTGCATTAAATATGACGTTATAGAAATTGGCACGTTGGACGATGCTGGCTGCGGTGTTGTTGATCTGTGTGCCTGCTATCGATGTCGGTCCGGCACTTGTTGCGGCTGTGTAGATACCCTGGAGGAGCATGGCATCACGTGCTGCTGTCGCACCAATAGGTGACAGAATGGCAGCTGAAGCAGCGTTTGCAACCTGGTTGTTGCCATACATCGTAAACCCGGCACTGGTATATGTTGTCGCGCTGGAGATGACAGCTGCCATCCAATATTCGCCTGGACTGATATTGATATTCATCGGTACGGTCATTTGACGCATAGAGTTGATGGATGTATTACCAGTGCTGCTGGCAGACTGCGAGAATTGAAAGCCATTATTGGCACTGCCAGAGCTTGCAAGAGATAAGGTTGAGCCATTGAGGGTGTAAATGCCCATCCAGAGCGATATGTTGGCCGATGCAGTCGTGGCCGAGGTATTGGTTGCGGCAGAGAGTGAACCACCAATTTTAGCCGCTGTGCCCGTGACATAGAATGGGACATACATGTGGTTGATCGAAAGCGAACCTTGGCCGATTGCCCCTAGTGAGGTAAACAAGCCTTCTGGATATTCAAAACGTGATAGTGTCGCGGCTGGCACGCCAATGCTAATAGTGCCGCCATTTGTCGATATACTGACCGCGCCAGTGGCTGATAGACTTGAGGTTTGGGGCACAGAAACTTTGAAGGATTGACCAGTCGTGGAGGCAATGGTTATAGCTCCGCCGCCTTCGATAAAATTCGCCGTCCCACTCGTAAACGTCGTCTGCGAGTTGGCAAGCGCCACACCTCCACCGCCTGCCTGAATAGTGATCGTGTTACCAGCTGCGTTGGTTGACTGACTTAAAGTTACGTTGTTGCCACCTGCAAAAATAACACGGTTAGACGCGGTACCTGTTGTACCTAGTGCATTGCCAATATTACTTATCCCTGCAGAGAACGCTGGCGCGCCAATGCTTATCGTGCCGGCGTTCGAAGATATACTAACTGCACCTGTTGCCGACAAGTTTGACGTCTGTGGTACCGAAAAGTTAAACGACTGCCCCGTTGCCGACACAATTGTTAGCGCACCACTGGCCACAAAGTTAGCCGTACCACTATTATAGGTGGTTTGCGAGTTGGCAAGCGCCACACCTCCGCCACCGCCTGCACCACCGACAATCGTAAGAGCATTACCGTTTTGCGATAATGTAATATTATTACCACCAACCAACGTTGCTGTCCCCGTAGACATCAGCGCGCCCGTTCCGGTCGTATTGCCGCCAATCGTGACGTTAATGCGCCCGCCGTTGACTGGAGGAATATATGTCATATAGTTATATTATATACCAAGCTGATCCATTACTGACGATCGTTAATGATGTATACTGCGCCACAATTGATATTGACGACTGACCATCAACCGTATCTACGCCCGAACATGCAACCGAACAGTTATTGGCCGCCCCATCAACTCGTTTAACATAAAACCTGTATCCTGATAGTGACGATGCAAGTGGCAATGTAATTGTTATGTTACCACTTGTGGCATCTGCAAATACTACCGTGTCAGATGAGGACACGGTGTAATTGGCTGTCTTTGAGCTAGTCGCGAACGTCGAATCGACCCATGTAGGAACACCGCCAGATACGCGCATATACTGACCTGTTGTACCGATTGCCCTGCGGACAAAATTACCCGAACTATCACGGTAGTACGTGTCACCGTTTGCGCCTGCCGAGTCATCGTATATTGCAACTCTCTTGCGCACTGTACCTGTGGTAATCGTAAAATATAGTGCATCGGTATTGAATTCGATCGCCCCGGCCTCTGGCGTTGCTAATACCGTACCGGATGTGAATTTTAATGGTGCTGTACCAGCTGTTGCTGTGCCGGCAACAATTGTTACTTTTTGGTGGCTACCGTTTAGGGGATTGTTGGTGTCATCGTTATAGTGCTGCGCCATCAGGTACTGGCGAATGATGTTACCCCATGTACCGTCGTCGCTGTTGACAAGCGGAAGTCGTTGTGGGTACATTAAGCACCAAACTTTCTGGACCCAAAGCCATGTTGGTTATTTGTCGTCACAGGCGCCGATGAAGCACTGTGTGAGTCAGTGTATTTGCGCACAAACGAGACCAAATTGCCTAGGCCAAGTATTACCAAAATAATGCTACCAGAAAATTGCAGGAATTCTTTGCGGTCCATCTCCTTTTGTAATAACTTTTCAATACTCTCCATTGTCCACACTCCCTCGCACCGATTCTTTTAAAAATGAACGTGCTTATCCTTCTTCTTGCGTCTGGCTGCCTGAATAATCGGACGAATTATCGACCACACACCTATACCGATCAAGCACACCACAACCAGTGCGCCCAAAAGCAATTTCCATGGAATTACCCAAAAACTTACTTCACCAATTATTGGTACATCACGTGTACCGTCATTATAGATGGCCACAACTTTTGCAGTATACTGGCCAATCCGTAGATGTGACAGATTACCCCAATTCCAGGTCAATTGGCTACTAATGTTACCATTGGCCTGTGTGACTGGCTTCAGCACTTGAAACCCATCGGTCCACGCAACGGGTAATGTGCGTGTGCTACCTGGCAAAATATAACTCTCATTTTGGTTTACTGGCAGCGTATCTAGTGAGGATGTGTCGTTTTCGTTACGTTGAATAAATATATTACCAGCAGGTTGTACAATCGTGTTGCCGGTATTTTTGAATGTAATATTCAAGGTTGCTGGCAGGTATTCATACACTGGTTGCGATGGAGTAAACTTTGCAATTTGCAATTGTCTAGTTGCACCTGGTCGATCAATATTGATCAACGTAAATACCGCCACCGATCCTTTTAGCAACCGGCCGGTCGTGGCATCCTGCGGTGTATCTTGGCGCGTAATAATAAGCGCGAATGAATAGCTAAATCCGGCGTCCTTTGGCACGGTGAATTTAATGGTGTCGGTAAATATCTGCCCCGGCGCGACCGTAAATGTAGGTGCACTAAACGATATCCAGCTTGCAGCTTCGGGTACATGCGCATCGTCAAGGTCTAATCGATTTGAATTGCTGATCGTAAAACTTCGCGGCAGAATTTTTAGATTTTCAGTTTGAGTGCCGTCATTGCGTATTTGCAATGTTTGCGACGATGTTTGACCTGGCTTTAGCGTTGCAATAAGCGGTGATGGTGATACCTGTAGCGAAAATTCCCCACCAGCAGCTTTAGCTGCCGCTGTTGCTTGTACCCATGCAACAATCGTGTACCCCACAAGTATTGCAATACTTATCGTTCGGATTTTCTGCCATGTCATATAAATGACCAGCCTAAAATAGACCAGCTCCAATAACGGTTATTGTGTCAGAATAGTCAGTCGCAGCAGATGTCGTGTTAGCGATTGCAACATTGTTTTTGAGCGTTAGCACCGCATTGCTGGCTGTTCCGTTTGAACTAGCGACTGTTGCGAGTGTTGTATTAAGTCCACCACCTTGCCCGGTTGCCGTACCAACAAATGGCGCCGCGACGGTAATCGTACCTGTTCCGCCCGCCTGTGTGCTGGTTGCGCCCATATTGTAACCGGCAGTGCCAGCGGTAAGTGTACTGTTTGTCCCCGGTGTCGTTGATGCAATCGTTGATGATGCTGTTACTGAATTAAGCCCCGTGTTGGCATCTTTTGCCCATACCATCCATCCATTCTTAGCATTCGTACTAAGAGTTGCCGTACGTGGCGTTGGACTGGTTGTTACGCTTCCCGTACTCAGTGTTCCTAGTGGATCGGTATTAGCGCTAAGAGTAAACGAAAAACTAGATGGTACTGCAGCCGATACCGCGATCTGGTCACTTGTCACACTTGCGGTCGTATACCCAATACTGTCGATTACTGTTGGTGTTGCTGTTTGCGTTGCGATTGAACCCGTATTGGCGCTGCTTGCGCCTGCCTGCACTGTAACCGCGGCACTATTTATCCAGTTGAAGCAATAGAGAGTACCTACTGTTAAGTTACCACTTGGAAAGGTGACCACCTGACCCGTTACGTTTGTGGCAGTAGCAATGCTTGGCCATGCTGTTGCCCCAGTCGGCCAGCCAGTGTTCGTTGTTCCAACGGTAAAGGTTGATGCAACACCAAGCGTGTATCCTGTCGGGTATGTTACAGCAACACTCGCGACCGTACCAGTTGTTGTCGGTTTGGCGCACACGGTACCTGTTGTAGCAGTACTTACCTGCATGCGGTCAAAGCGCACGCTGCCCATTGATAAATCAGCCGCATTAACTGTAGTTGGAGCAAAAGCCTGCAACACAAGGGTGAGCGCCAGTATGGTTGTTACGGCAAAGATTCTCAATGCCTTCGTATTGGCTGTAGTGATGTGCTTCATATTTTCCCCTCTGACTGTAGATGTATGTATTAAAGTATAAGCGTATTAGATACTTTGTTCAAGGTCATTTTTTGCCTAGCTAGACGGTAGTGCTATTATAGGAGTAATTGGTATGACAACAAACAAAAAAGTCAAAAAACGCGCAACTCGCTCAATTCACAAGCGGATTGCCCTGCATCCTATCAGCATTTTTATACTCTTGTGCGCTGGTGTTATCATCATCGCGTCAATATTCCCAACAAAAGCAGATAGTTACATAGTGACTGCAAAAGTCTCAGCACCCCTCGTTACGATGCCTGCAGTTATTACGTCGTTCCATGACCAAGATCATACGGGCGATCCGGTTGCGACTATATCTGGTACATGCTCTTCGCAAACCGCATATGTTACCGTGACTATAGATAACACTCCGGTTGGTACGTCGGATTGCAGTAGTAGTTTTTTTGCCGTTAAGGTTACATTACAGCCCGGCGCCAACAACTTGCAGGCAATTGCATACAACTCAACCGACGACCAGGGCCCTACTAACCCAGCGATTACGGTCTTTTACGACCAGGCAGCGCCGCTGCGCACAACGATACCGTCACATATGCCCGTCGGTAACCTGACTCAGTCCGTACCTGCCATTTCCGCGCTTACCCTTATGAATAACTATCGTTATCAGGTACATCGCCCAGGTGAACTGTGGCGTTGGGATATTCAAATTAGCGGCGGAACACCTCCGTATGCGTTAACTGTCAACTGGGGCGATGGCTTGTCACTGCCAGACGAGACTGTCGAGCCTGCGACCAGTATCACGCATATGTTCAGTCAGGCGGGCATCTACCACATTACTGTCACGGCTAGTGATACGGGTGGGCGCAGCGCTAGTTTGCAGCTTTTGGCGATTGTGCAGCCGTACCCCGCCGTTCCATCCGTTATTTCTAATCTACTACAAGATGTTCGCACGTATTTATGGGTTATCTGGCCCACGTACGCCGTTGTTGCTTTGATGGTTACCAGTTTCTGGCTGGGTGAATCCCAGGGAGTAGCCGTTGCAGTTAAATCGCAGCTTATTCGTAGATTTAAGATTCGTAAATAGACATTCTCTTGACAATCCAAGCGGACTTAACATCCTTCTTTCTAATGTAAAGTAGAAACAATCTTACTTAACATTACAATGGTAGATGTTAAGTACAAGACCTACGGAGAATTAAACATTTGGATAACAGAGGTAAATAGTCAAATAAAGAGTTCCAAGAAATAAAGCTTGGAACTCTTTACCTCTGTTGTGAGTTGAATAATTTTATGGTGAACCTGCCAGACCAGTTTTGGAAAACTCTGTTGACTGATTTAGAACGAATGAATAAAGAACTTATCAAACTTAACGTTAAAAACGTTGAGAATGAGAAGGTTTACGATTCTATACAAGGCAAATTCGTCGACATTTCTCACTAATTTTAACAAAAACGACCGCCTAAAGGTTCAAAGTTACATTAAACGCTTAGGTGGTAGCCCCACCGACATCTCATCCCTTACGAGAGAGTGGCCGGTGGGGGCTGCTGTCATAACCGTGACAGTCCTCGGTAGGTGACTATCTCACTTGTCAGTGTGCCAGTCAAGCGTGCAGTCACCACTGGGCATGAGAGCATGTCCGCAAGTACTGCTGTACTTGGTGGGTCGCTCACATACGAAGATGTTGATGTTTCCCAGCTCACGCGCGGCCTCAGCCAGCCCGCTCGCGGCCCGTTTCATCTCCTCCCACGACTCACTGGTGAGCTGGCGAGGGGAGATGTGCTGACGTGCCTGCGAGAACGTAGCGTGGGTGGAACGGAGCTGCGGGTACGCTTCGAGCAGTTTAAGTACCTGCTCATCCACTCCCGAGAACCATCCCATCATGAGACGGTCGGCGGACATCCGCTGAACCGTGTCAAGCTCACGGGCGAGTACCGTTGTGTTGAGGAACATCGGCATAGTTGCTCTCCTGTAGTTACAGATCGCTTGTGTTACTGCGCATATAACTATAACACAAAAATAAAATAAATGCAACATCATATTATTGCCAGTGTAGTCATTCGTGCAAACTATTACGTCTTCATAGAGAGTCAAACTCATGCTACAAAACATAAAAGAAAACCAGAAAATAACTTCTGGCTTTTCCATATCTGTAATTTCGACTTGATAAACTATTTACATTCGAATTGAAACGCGACATTGTTGGAGCTGCGCGATTAGTACACAGCACGTACTCATTCAATAACGGTATTAACATACCAACAGTTATAGGGGCTAAGACCGATGCTCTATTGCTTTACTCCGCATTTATCTACTTCACAGTAAGGCCTGCGAAGAATCGAACACTCAATAACAGAGGTGAAAGACAAAATAGTAAGTTCCAAGCGATATTTCTTGAAACTTACTACCTCTATTAAGAGCTGGATAATGTCATGGTGAGCCTGCGGGGACCTTCGGCGAAACAGTTTTGGGGTGGATTAGAACAGCTAGACGAAAGGTTGAAAGATCTAGGTGTCGATGATGGCTAGATTCTTAATACGCCCTACATTTTGAATAAACTCACCATACTTTGCTTGGTCAATCTTTGTTTTTAGGTTGTAGTTATCCAATTCTTTGCCGAGCGACATATTCTCTTGCGCTTTGTACTTGCGAATTTCGTCAATCGCCGCCAGCGCATTCTCAAAGTCATTTGTATCGAGTTTGCCGGTCATCTCTAATGACTTTGGCCACTCACTGAGATGGATACTCTTAGCGCTACCTTCATTCCGATACAAGTCCTGGTAAATCTGCTCGGTAATAAACGGCATAAGTGGTGCATACATCTTAAGTATCGCCAAAAATGCTGTTTTGAGCGTGGCTACAGCCGCCATCTTTGAGTTAGCATCTTCACCAAACAAACGGTACTTAATGAACTCAATGTAGTAGTCGGTAAACTTTGACCAGAAAAAGCCGTCAAGGATATCGCGAGCGTGGCTGTAGGCATACTTATCAAAGGCTTTGGACGCATCTTTTATAGCAGCGTTCAATTCTTGGATGATCCAAACGTCGGCGTGATCCGGTGTACCATCACCCGTAGTTTCAATGTGCATACTCAAAAATCGCGCTACGTTATACAGCTTCATGGCTGTTTTGTGACCCATTTCAACTTCTTTTGTACTGAAGCGTAAATTCTGGCCAAGTCGCGCTCCCGTTGCCCAGTAGCGAACGGCATCAGCACCATATGTATTGATAAGATCTTGTGATGGCATGTAGTTTCCCAGTCGTTTCGACATCTTTCGTCCGTCTTCAGCCAGCCCATGCCCTGAAACCATTACGTCACGGAATGGCAGGTGACCGTTTTCGTAGTAGCCACGCACGATGCTATAGAAATCCCAAGTGCGAATAATCTCGAAGGCATTCGGACGTAGCGTGGCTGGGTAAAGTTGCTTTTGGACTTCTCCACCTTCAACTAAGCCAGCGATTATTTGTGGGGATAGTGAAGAGGTTGCCCACGTATCAAGCACATCATTCTCTGGTAACAGATCTTCGGCTTTATAGCCCTTTGGTGTATATTGTGTTGGATCAACTGGTAGTTCGGTTATATCAGGGAACACTGGCTCGCCGGTCTTTTTGTCATACCATACCGGAATAGGGACACCATAATAGCGCTGACGCGACACGCACCAGTCCCAGTTCAGCCCATTCACCCAGGTTTCATAATCATTACGACGGTTCTCGGGGTACCACTTAATCTGTCGTCCTAGCTCAAGCCATTTGTCTTTTTGGTCGGCAATCTTAATAAACCATTGTTTACTGGTGATGTACTCAATTGGAGTATCGCAGCGTTCGTGAACGTTAACAACTTGTTCTATCTTCTCAACTTTTCTCACTACACCAAGCTCGGCGAGGTCAGCAGTAATCTGCTGCTTTGCTTCAGTAACAGTCAGCCCTTCGTATTTACCTGCACCCTTATTCATTCGACCATCCGGACCAAGAATGTATTTTTTATCTTCGCCAGCAATTGAATGCCTCATCTCCCAGTCTAAGAACTGTGCATCGCCACTACTACAATAGTAGACAACACCTGTACCAAACTTTGGATCGATCTTTTCGTCAGTTGTGAGCAGTACCTTTTTGTTGGTCAGTGGCATGGTGATTATTTTGCCAACGAATTGCTTGTACCGTTCGTCGTCTGGGTTGACTGATATGCCAACGCATGAAGGGTACATCTCAGGACGTGTGGTCGCAAATGTAAGCGTGCCGCCGCCCTCAATAGGCACCTCAATATGCACAAAATTAGTATCCCGCTTCATATCTTCGAGATCGGCCTGAGCAAGCGTTGTCTGGCAATGTGTACACCACATAACTGGCTTCTCGGCTCGGTAGAGATGACCTTTCTTGTAGAGATCGATGAAAGAAGTTTGTGCCACCCGTTGTGAATGTTCGTTAATGGTACTGTAGGTATGATCCCAGTCTACAGAGATGCCCAAATCTTGCCAGAGCTTGCGATAGGTAGCCGCGCCCTTTTGCGTTTCATTAAGACATAGCTTTACGAATTCTGGTCGGGTGATTTTACTCTTATCAACCTTGTACTTCTTTTCGACAAATCGCTCAGTCGGCAGGCCATTATCGTCAAAGCCCATTGGATAGTACACGTTGAAACCACGCATGCGCTTATAGCGCACAATGAATTCAGCCTGAGCATAGGACATGATATGTCCAGCGTGGAGGTGATCGGCGGAAACATAAGGCGGTGGAGTATCGACAACGTAAAGAGGTTCTTTGCTCGAGGTATCAAAACTAAAGACCTTTTCAGCTGCCCAAAAAGTCTTCCACCTTTCTTCTATTTCGTGTGCGTCGTATTTCATCGCTCGCTCCTAATCTTATTGTATTAAAAAATCCCTCGGCTTACACAACCAAAAAGGTTATGTAAGCCGAGGGACGAAATAACTTCGTGGTACCACCCTGGCTTTCGTAGTATGTTGCCATTCTACGCTCGGGAACCGTCAATCAACGGTTGCAACCATGGTAACGGGGCTCTGCCGTCAGGTTCTACTTTCGCTACTGCGATTTCTTCCTGCCGCTCGCTGGTGACATCCCTACATAGCAGGGCCAGGTCGATGCGTTTACTAAATTATATAAGACATTGTGTGATTTGTAAATTCGTCCTAAAAAGAATCGAACCCTCGAACGGGTTAAAACTACAAAACAAAAAATCTTCGCAGTCATAGCCTGCGGAGATTTTGATCTGTAAGTGTTTCATAAAATAATGAAAAATCAATTTGGTGAACCTAAAGGTGGCTAGGGTCGAAACCCTCTTCGGTGAGTTGGAATATGTTGCTTCACGATTGAAAGTACTAGGTGTGTTATAGGTAGATAGTTTCTAGGATCTAGTCCGCACCTCACGCATCTTACTACTCACCTGTGTGGCTAAGTGGATGGACCCTGTTTTTAAGGATGAGGTTTCGTATATCTTAATATCTTTGGGATGCTCTTTGGCTGTGTCTTTTTTGACTAGTGAGTACGGTCACTGACGAATTAGTCTTCATATATCCAGCTCCATTCACTCGACCAACATCCTCAAGTCTCGTGTAGAAACTCCAGAACAATGGTCGTGCACCCAGGCCGCACAATGTGCGGCCTGGGTCTGAATCAGAGAGGCCTCAGTGGGTCGTTACCCGAGGTCAGGCTCCTCAGCCCTCGAAGTATCGAGATTGCTGACGTTCGGTGGATACAGCGCCACAGCCTCACGATCGATAAGCGACTCAAGGAGGAGACGCCCTTTACCGATGTCGGAGACGCTGTAGGCGCGTAGGCTTGCTTCATACACATGGCTGTTGGGCGGATTGCCCATTGCCAATCGTGTAAGTGTAGCCTTAAAGGTCGCATCTTCCCCAGTTCCCTCGACAGTCGCAGTCCCGATCTCGCAGCGGTAATAGTAGGGCGGCCCTTCCAGATTCTGCACCTCGATATGACCGCCCGCGAAGTGTGCTGCCATTTCCGGCGTCAGTTCCATCGCCTAGCTCCTTCTGATTGAGTCGGATTCGACTTACTGTATTATGTCATAGACTATACAGGGTGTCAAACTACGCGTACTAACTCACCACCATTGCAACATAAATAAAGATAAAGATAGATGGCGTCAGCCATCTATCCCAAAAAAGCAGGCTCCGTATACTGTAGTTAATATCACTCAATTACAGAAAGGAGGCCTGCTATGGCCTATTCTACCAACCCTTACCTACCAAAAGCGAGAGCAATTGCCATGCAACTACTCATCCGAGAGGGTTTACCCCTCTCGGATGAGTAGCCAATCGCTGCGGTGTTCACCGCAGCACTATTTGGCGTTGGAAGCGCAAATGGGACAAGCTCAACGAACACGTCCAGCTCGAAAACCACAATCGACCAAACAGGAGCGCAGGGAGCGCTTTCAGATACACAGCGCTGAAATGGTTCAGGATGGAATGGAGGGAGCAATAGTTGCATAGCCCTACAAGTAAGTTCACAATATAAAACTAACGAAAGTAGTTGAGCTTTCGTACACTACTCATTGGGAGATGAGCAGAATGTGTAGTGCTACCAGTGTGTCAAAGCACAACACTACCGACAGGTCACAGCCATCGACGGTGCTGGTTGGACGGCTGCCAGAATCACCTGAGGAGTGCCTCAGAAGGTTTGGCAGTCACTACTGGATACCTGTCTATGAGAAGAAGAACTCCTACTGCGGACGGCTATGCGGAGCGTGGCTGCACCCAGTTAATGAGTAGAGACCACGTCTTCCGATAGGTACCCTAGGGTTGGTCTGAGTCGAAAGATTCGGCTAGCACAACCGCGCTGCCTCGCCCTCAAAAGGGAGTGAGGCAGCGCGATAACCACTATACGGAACTTTCAGATCAGTTTTACTAAGGGTCTTAGGACATGCTTCTAGTCGTCTGTAAAACGGTGGTTTATCTTCGCATGCGACAAAAAGGGAGCAAGCTATGCGACTGGGACACATCGCACTCAAGCGCCTTGAAGTGCATGATACCAGCGAAAAGATCGACGGCGTGATCGTGTAGCAACCATACGGATGGTTCGCTCACATGGTCCTCGAAGACGTCACCGGCCCCGCGTTCAGTGAACTGGAGGACTTGATCCAAAGTCCTTTCCCTGGTGTGTGCTTCATGGGCAGCAGCGGACATCAAGCCTACAACTACCGACAAGAGGTGGCATGGATCGAGATGTACGAGCGCGAGTATATCGATGAATTCGTTCGTCGTGGTGCGCTGCGGGATCCTCGGGTGATGCTTGAACTGGGTCACGGCCTTCTCGCAAAGCTCAAATCACAACTCGAAGAACGCCGCAATCGACGCAGGTAGGAAACGTACCACCAGTATCGGTGAGCCCCTCGCAGGCAGCGAGAGGCTTTCATTTTCAGAGGTTTTCTCTTGCGTCCCCGAAACGGCGGTTTTACAGACGGTTTTCGGGTCGTTATGCTGGTCGAATCCCAAAAGATTCGAAACTCAATTTACTAAAAGAAAAGTTCAACAACCTATACCGTCGAACTTTTCTCATCTGCAATATCAATTTGATGAACTCAAAAGTAAGCAAGGACGAAACCCTCTTCGGTGAGTTGGAATATATTGACCCACGGTTAAGAGTGCTCGGGTTATGATTTACAATATTGTTTTTATGAGATCTTCAGTCAAAACATTCTGGAGGGTGTAGAGCGCACTACCAGTTAAGTCCTGCCTCAGTTGTAGCTCGGCAATCGTAAATGCCTCGGCTCCGTCGCCTTCATATACCTCAAAGTCAATGGTGGGGATATGAGTATAATACAGATAAAAATGACGATCTCTATCAAAGTCCTGATTCTTGGGCAGGATAAAATCAGTAACGCTCTTAATATCGAGGTCTTCGACAGCAAGAGATACCTCTTCTTTAATCTCGCGAAGGAGACACTCGTCAGGCGTTTCTCCCTCTTCCACGTAGCCTCCAAATATACCGAGTTTTCCGGGTGCATAGGGAGCGTCTTTTGTTCTGCGTTGCAATACCATACGTTTATCAGGAAGAATGAAAAGGATAATAGTGAAGCACGGATTATCGTTCATGTCTACCATCTTATACCTAAAGAAGATCGAACTCAAGATAACAGAGGCAATACAAACAAAAAGAGCTCGACAAATAAATCGCTGAACTCTTTTTGCGTCTGGAATAACTTCTTGGTGACCTTACCGGGAATCGAACCCGGATTGCAAGGATGAGAACCTTGTGTCCTAACCGTTAGACGATAAGGCCAAATTCTGAGTGAAGAGCGGCAAAAAATGTGTTTACATATTTTTGTGCTATTCCGAGGAATTTGCGTCTTATATGATAGAACCATATAAGGTATTTCCTGAGTTTTTATCAACCCGTAAAGGGTTGACTCAGATCATACTAACAGATGTAACCGCTTTTGTCTACTGCGCACCTACTGGTGTGGGTGTGTCAAAGCCTTTGATTACCTCGATCAATTTGCGTGGGGTAATTTCGGCTTTAATGAGGTATGCGTCGACATCATGTTGCATAGCCATGCGGCTTTCATCGTCTTGGTCGAAGTTAGTCATAACGATAACGCGGGTGTTCGGGATTTTGTCCACCTTACCGCCGCGAAGTGCCTTGAGAATCTCTGGGCCACGCATTTCAGGGAGCATAATGTCGAGCATCATAAGATCGTAGGGTTTGCTGGTTACCGCCACAAGCCCGTCGTGTCCGTCGACAACCCAGTCAACGTCGTATCCCTCATGCTTGAGGCTGCGGACGTACATTTCGCCGATGAATCGATCATCTTCGATAACCAGGATGCTCTTAATTGCCATAGTGCCTCTATTATAACACTTTAGCTTATGTATTTTGAGTGATTCTTAATCCAGCCTTCGCTTGATGAAATAAGGCCAGCGTTAGTGTAATCGTTTGCTTGGAGCTTATCTTTGACCGATGCGTAGACGGGCACGGTAAACGTGAAGGTTGACCCTTGACCTTCGATACTTGTGACCCCGATTTGGCCACCATGACTTTCGACAATTGCTTTACAGAGGTAAAGACCAATACCGGTGCCTGCAACGGTTTCGCGTGAGCGGTGGCTGCGGTAGAATTTGTGAAATAAGTTGCCAATAACACTTGATGGAATACCGATACCGTTGTCTGTAACGAAGACCTTGACGAAACTGCCTTCGATTGTTGCACCGACTGATACTGAGCCACCGTCGTTAGAGTACTTGAGTGCGTTATCAATAAGGTTTGAAAGCACTTCGCTAATGCTTGAGCGGTCGGCGGCGATTGTCGGCAAGCTTGACGGGAGATCAACAGAAAGCAAACGACGTTGTGACTGTGCGCGGAGCTGCATGTCGTCTTTGATGGTGTCGTAAATATTGCCGAGGTTTTCCTCCGAAAGATGTACCTGTAAGTGACGGCGATCGTACTTGCTAGTATTGAGGATGTTGTTAATGTAGCCCGAGAGGCGGTTGGCGCTGACTATGAGGCGTTTGAATAGCTCGTGTTGATCGGGCTCGAGCTGATCCTCGAGTTCCATTTCGAGAACATCGAGATAGCCACGGATTACTGTAATCGGACCACGGAGTTCATGCGCTGCGAATGAAATGAAATCGAGTTCGTCGTCTTCGGGCTGGAAGATATTAGTGGCATCATACGCAACGATTACGACTTCGGCGACACTTCCCTTTTCGTAGTTTGCCGTTACATTGAAAATACGACGCTCTTCATCGCCGACAATGCGGTTTGGTACTCGCATCCAACTTTGCTCGGAGCGGACTGCTGTCTCGCGGCAGTTGGCAAGCCAATTTACAAATGTGTTGTTGGTCTCAAATAGAAGCTCGAGCTGCAGCGTATCGTTGGTATCATGCTTGACTGGGGCGGCGTGGTTGGCATACTGAATTTTGCCGTGCGCGTCCATCACGATAAACCCAGTGTTTGTTTCGCGTAGTGCGGTTTCGAGATGGTTAATTTGTGGGTTTTCGGGGTTTTCGCTCTTTTCGTTAGGAGCTGACTCTCCATCGTGTACGTGTTCGTAGATAAATTGCAGTAGTGGTTTAAAACCGTTTTTACTATAGCGTGGTGTGTTAGGGTTCGCGAGCGGGTCGGTCGGTTTTTCGCCTGCGGCATTAGTGACGGCCATTGCAAGGTCACGGAGTGGCATAAGCAGGAAATCCAGAATGAAGAAGTTAAGAGCTGTTGTCGCAAAGAGTGTTGCTGTCATTGTCGCCCAGAACGCAGTACCTGTTGGATCAATGTCACTGAATAGAAGTGCGAGCCCAACAATTAATGTGACGACGATTTCCATCAAAATGACGATGCCGCGCGCAGTGCGACGGTAGCGGCGCCAATAATCACGGATTTGTGGTTCGCGTCGACCTGTTTGCTTTTGTTCTACTGCCACGATACGCTCCCACTAGAATTCGGCACGGCTGCAACCCAGGTCTGGCCTCTGTCGAGTGGAATCTCTTTGCCTGCAGTGTCGGTGAATGTAATTGGGTCAGTGCGACTCTTTTTTTGCCAAGTAGCTGTTGTAGCGATGCCGTCTTGAAAAATGGTTGCTTGACCGGAGCCAGTGGTGGCAATATCTTCGCGATAGCCATCCTGCAAGACGGTTGACATATCTATTTTCATTGCAATGAGAGTAGTTGGCGCAATTTGACCATCTTCGCGATCGGTGCTTGGCTTGCCGTTTACATTGCGCAGGTACGTATTGGTTGTCGCGTCGTATACATAATGTGAATCGTATAGCGGGCCAGATATATGGATATCGACCGAGGTTGCATTGGGCGCCGCACTTGGCTTGCCATCTTGGCGCGGCCATGGAGTAAATGCTGATGAGGTATAATTTTTTGATGCATTCAGGGCATCGAGTTTTGCGAATGTTGTGTAGACGTTGTGCGGCGCGTAGCGGTCGGTGGCACGCCAGTAGTACTGGCCACCAGCCGCCATCAAATCAAGATTACGGTATTGGCCGTTCTTTACTTCTGAGAGCGATGCGGCGCTCCCGCCAAAGTGTGTGATCGAGGCTTGATAGGCGGCTGCCCAATCAAGGTAATACATACGAAGGCTGCGCACAGGGCCAATTAACTGCGGTTTTGCCTCTTGGTAGAGTGCGAGGAAGCGCGTGATGCCACCCTCGGCGATTGCTTCGTACACAATCCCCGCTTGTTTGAGCCCACTTTGTGGCCGAGCGTCGGGTGAATTTTCAATCATAATACCCGTGACTGGTAATTTAGTTGTTGCCTCGTCGGGTACTTTTATGCCAGTGAGTGGTGAGTAATATACAACCGGCGCCACCTTTTTTGGTGTCTTTTTGACTGTGGCAATATGGATTGGCTTATCTGCTGGTACCGCAAATGCATAAACGAGAGCCGCTGCGATAAACGCTAGGACAATTATACAAAACCCGACAATCGCATAGGTCCGCTGTGGATGTACATGCATCCATGCACGGGTTTTGTGCCACCGTGAATGGGTTGATTTGGACGGAGTGACGTCTATCATACTTATGCTTAGTATAGCATAGAGGAGGTCTATATAGGATGCTCGGATATACCTTCAGGGCGTCTTAAGCGTGCATGGACTAAGGTGACTAAGAGATTTATGCCTTATCAATATCGAAATCCCCAGTATTATCGAAACGCGCCAGAACCTGTATCACGTAGACGTCCCTTACGTAAATTAACAGCGACTTTCATTGTTGCTGCAGCAGTTGGGGTCATTATTGTCAGTCATGTTGAGGCGCAAACAGCACAGACTGCGGTGGTTGAGGTGTCAACGAAAAAGCAGCAGGTGCAGATGGCAGTTGTACGGCAAGCGGGCACGACAATACGAAATATTATTGCCGCCGATACGAAGGATACGATTGGCGTCGCGATTGAGAATGTGGATACAGGCGCGACAACTTTGTTTGGCTCGCCGTTGCAGTTTGAAGCGGCAAGCACCGAGAAAGTGTTGAGCGCTATCACCTACTATCATCTTGTTGAAAAGGGTGTGTTGAGTCTTGGTGCAGAAGCGGGTATTTACCCTGCATCGTATCAGTTACAGCAAATGATCAACCAGAGCGATAATGATTCGTGGAGTGCGATCAATGCTGCGGTTGGTGGTAATGATGGACTACAGGCGTATGCTAATTCAATTGGGCTGCAATACAACATCGATGGTAATTTAATGAGCGCAAAAGACATGGCAGTATTGCTCACCAAACTGTATACGGGCGTATTGCTTAACGCTGATCATACCAAAACACTATTGTCGTATATGCAAGATACGAATGACGAGACGTTGATTCCATCAGTTTTGCCAAATGCGCTGATAATCTATCATAAATACGGTGAGCTTTTTGATGGGACCACAAATGTACTGCATGATGCGGCAATCGTAACAGATGGGTCAACTACCTATGCAATTGTGATTTATTCAGATGGTAAGACTGATGAGGCGGCGCGTACAGAAACTATTACGCGGATTGCTCAGGCGGCGCTTACTGTATGCGGTTGGTAGCGGCGTCGATGCGCGCAAGCGTTGTGTTTTTGCCGAGTAGCGCAAGCGTGTCGTTAAGTTGCGGACTAAAAGGCGCCCAGGTCGTGACGACCCTAATAAGGCTGAAGAGTGTACCTGGTTTTTGGTCTGTAGTTTCAAGGAGTTGGTTGAGGCAACCTTGTAATACTTCGGGGGTCCAATCTGTAACCTCTCTAAATGTATTTTTGACCAATTCTAACAGATTGACGGTCTCGTTAGTGGAAAGCTTCTTGAGCTGTTTATTTTCGGTAATCAGAGCAAGATTGACTGTTGGTTCCTCGAAGAAATAGCTTGTAAGTCCTGGGAGGTCGCGGAGTGTCTTGATGCGATCTTGAGCAAGTGCAAGAACTCGCTTTTTGTATGCCTCGGACGCCTTTTTTGCGCTTTCAGGCCAAAAGAATTCGATGCGATCAGCGAGCTCGTCAAGGCTAAGTTCGCGAATGAAATGGCCATTCATCCAGAGGAGTCGCTTTTCGTCGAAGCGAGCGCCGCTGCGTTGTACCCTGGCAAGACTGAACTTCTCGATGAGTTCGTCTTTTGTGAAGACCTCTTGCTCGGTGCCGTCGTTCCAACCGAGCGTGGCAATGAAGCTCATCATTGTTTCTGATAGGTAGCCATCGCGAATATAATCGAGGACATCTTTGGCGCCGTCGCGTTTACCGAGTTTTTTGTTCCCCTGTTCGTTCATGATGTGTGGCATGTGTGCGAAGATTGGGTGCCGCAGACCGAGTGCTTCGTATAGAGCAAGGTAGTTTGGCATACTACTAATAAACTCTTGGCCACGGATAACATGTGAGATTTCCATGTCTGCATCGTCGACGATGTGGGCGAAATTGTAGGTCGGGTAGCCGTCGCTTTTAATGAGAATAAAATCGTCAACGACTTCAGGGCTTGTCGTGACGTCGCCCATTACTTCATCGTGATAAGTGAAGCTTTTTGGGTCGCATTTGAAACGAAGTGGCTGTGAGCCATCCCAGATGGGAGGATTTTCTGGGCGGTGGTCACGGTAGCGAAAAGCGCGTTTTGCCGTTTGCGCCTCATCGCGAAAGCTCTGGATTTCTGCTGGCGTGTAAGGGTCGGCATAGGCACGGCCTTGCTCGATTAGTTTGTTCGCCCATTCTTTATACCGTTCAAGACGCTGACTTTGGACGTATGGGCCAAATGGGCCGCCGATGTCTGGGCCTTCGTCGTACTCAATGCCGATTGCCCGTAGGCTTGAAATAAGGTGTTCGGCGCTGCCTGCTACTTCACGCTTTTTATCGGTGTCTTCGAAACGCAGTACGAATTTACCGTTTTCCTGGCGGGCAACGAGATAAGCAAATAGTGCGGTGCGAATACCACCAACATGTAAAAAGCCAGTTGGGCTTGGAGCGAAACGAGTACGTGTAGTCATATCTGTTATTATACCTTATTTATAAGGCAATGTGCGACTGCTCTAAAGACTTGCTGCGATGCGCTGGATCTGCTCGTCGGAAAGTGTTGAATTGCCGTTAATTGTGTAGAGGATGCCGTTGTTCACCCAAACTGATGTTGTGTTGTAACTGTAAATGGTCAGCCCGCCGGTAGTTGTTGTGATGTAGTTGCTGCCGGCTTGCGGTGCAACATAATCTTCGAGAAGCGCACTTGAATCCCAAGCTGAGTGGGTTTGCGACAGCGTGTAGTTTTGTGGACCGGCGTTTGCCGCAAATTTCATCATAACGCTTCCCTGCTGGTAAGCAACTGGGCCATTAAGACTGTAGCCGTTTGGTGTGTAGCCTGGGTAGCCGGCGCCGATACCTGCTTGTGCTGCGGCAACACGAGTTGAGAGTGCTGGCATATTGAGGTATGTAAAATATGCACCAAGCAGCAGTACGGCAACAGACGCACTAGCAACACTCATAAAGCGAGCAATCTTGCTGCGATGTGCTTTTTTATGAGCTTTAGCATGGTGATGGTGCTGTTTTGCCTTTTCATGCTTTGGTGTGGCCTCGGCCATAGCGCGACTGATTGCTTCTTGCTTAATAATCTGCGAAGGCTTTACGATGCGTTCGGGTACTTGCCTCGTTGCCTCGACGCGAGTTTTGGCACGCTGTACGGTTGCGTGATGAGTGGGACCGATGTCTGCAATAGGCGCGGCAACGGGGTGTTGAGCATGCTCTGCAAAACGGGTGATCTGGTTTTGAGGACGAGTAGCAGGAGTTTGACGTTGAGTAGCTGGGGTGCGGTGCATTACATTTGCACTTGGTGCGGCAACACGCTGGCGCTGTGGCACATAAATTACATGGGGTTTTGCCACTGGAGACGTATCGTGATGAACATACCGACGGTTGAGCGTCGTAGATTTTTGCAATTGCGTATGGACATTGTGCGCACTGTGATTGACCGCGTCTGCATCGCTTCGCTCTTTGCGTAGTGGCATGCCAGTGCGACTATCGTACACAGTGCCGTTGATTGATACGGTGGTTGATTTCATAAATTCCCCAGTTACTCCGAGCCTACCCTGCTCGTGCTTACCTTATCATACTTTGTCGTAACTGCTTATGCAAGAGGATCTTCCCGGTATTTTACCGGTTAGTACAGTGGTGCGGTGGGTGGTATAATATAATAACTATGCCAAAGAAAATTACGAAGCGTCGTTTGCGTTTACAGCTAACATTTGTGTATGGAATCATGATACTAGCCGTTGTTGCTATCGTGACGGTGCTTGTACTTATTATTCAGGGCTATCGATTTAACCGCTATGACGGTAGGTTGGAACAGGGTGGTTTGGTGCAGTTTGATTCGCAGCCATCGGGTGCGACAGTTATGGCTGATAGTAGTGAGCTTGCGAATAAGACGGCAAGCAAGATTGTGCTTTCTGCGGGTAGCCACACGATTGCTATCGGTAAAGATGGCTATAACACTTGGAAGAAAGATGTGATTGTGAAGCCTGGTACAGTTCTATGGCTTAATTATGCCTTATTATTCCCTACTAATCCTAAGGTGAGTACCGCGGCGAAATATCCGGCAGTTGCAAGCGCGTTGCCGTCACCAAATGAGCGCATAATGGCTGTGCTTGCCGATGCTACTATACCAGAAATCACTTTGACGACGCTAGATACGGATAACCCAGTAACAACGAAGCTTACCGTGCCAGCATCAGCCTATACGCAACCTGTGGATGGCGCAGCGCAGAGCTTTAGCTTGGTGGAATGGGATAAAGACAGCCACTTGCTTCTTGTAAAACATGCCGTAAATAATACGCAGGAATATATCTCCGTTGACACCCGCGATGCATCCCGCGCCGTTAATGTATCGGCAGGTCTTGGTGTGAGCGCGTCGGTGATGCGCTATGCATTGAACGACAGCAATGTTGTATATATGCTTACTACCTCGTACGAACTGCGTCGTGGTAATATTTCATCAATGACTTTGAGTGGGCCCCTCGCGAGTGCGGTGGACGATTTCAGCGTTAGCGAGTCGAATGTAATTATGTATGAAACACTTCCAGATGCAAATGATCAGCGCATCGTTGGCTATGTGTCGTCTGACAGCGGCAAGGCAAAGATGTTGTCAAGTTATAGTGGACTTGGTGGCACGGCACTTCTTGCCTCGTTTGGGTCGTACTACGGCGAACACTACGTCGTTATTCTACACGGGACGACATTGGACATTTTACGGGGTGACTTGCCAGCGAGCGACAGTAATGCGGTGCTTTCGCTCACCCACTATGCATCGTTAACGGTTGCTAATGGTGGTGATCACCTTGATTTCTCGCCAGATAACAATCGTATGGTGTATGTCACAAAAGGCGCGCGCGTCATGACATACGATCTTGAGCTTAAGGATGCAGCAACTACCACCTTGCAAGAGCCGCTTACTCGGGATATCCAATGGCTTGATGGCTATCATATGTTATCTGCTAATAAAGACGGCTACTATTACGACTACGATGGCACCAATAGCCAGAAATTTGCGAGCAATGTGCTTGATCTGCCTGCGGCGCTAGAGAGCGGCAATAAATACTTATATTACTTTACAAAATCAGGTGCTGAAACGCTTCTCAATCGCGTGCGAATGACTAATGATTGATGTAAGACTTTAGTGTGTGCCGAACAATCGCTCAAGGAATGTTGGTGAGTTAGATGGCATCTGCGTTGCAGTGCCCAATGATGTGGTTTTGGTGTTTGCTTGTGTTGCAGAGTTAGGGTCCGGGCTGACTTGATCCGCGAAGACGAGCAGACGATTGAGTGCGGTGCCAAGTGGTGTACAGGTGATAAGTGTAATGCGTGGTTTGTCAGTGCCGACGGCAAGCGCGCTAACATCCGTTGGTTTCACGACCTGTTTTTTGCTAACTGTGTAAACGTAGCGGGTGCTGTTGTAGTTGACGTAAATCGTGTCACCTTCACCCAATTGCTCGAGACGCGCAAAGATAAACTTGTAATTACCTTGGTCGAGCCAGTCGTTTGAGGAGTGTCCAGAGAGTGCAAAGTTGCCCTTCTCGCCAGGTTTGGCACTGGCGCCTTGAATGTTAAACCAAGCAACACCTTTGTCCATTGCGGCATTGAGTGAATTTTCGTTTGCGGCATCGGCGGTCCAAATGATTGGTACGTCAACACTAATTTTTGGCACAATCAACCGAGGGTCACCCGTTACCTCGCCTGCCGCACTTGGATCAATAATAAGTGTTGATGGATCAAGGCTGCCCGGGCTGATGTAAGCGTCGATTGCTGCAAACATCAAGCGGTTGTACTGTAAAAACACAAATACTAGCATGACACAAAGCGCTGAAATAATTGGGATAAAATGGCGACTCTTGCGCACTTTTTGTGCACGTTCATTGATCTGGTTGCGCAGTTTTGAACGCAAATCATACATAGCTTCGTCACCTGAGATTGTCTCTGGTGCATCATTGGTTGATGCGTTTACGTCTTTTTCGAGCGATTTTTTTACGTTGTGTACTTGACCGACGTAGTAGCGTTCGTAGTACTGTTGATAGTAGCTTTGCCAAGCGCTATGGTATTTGCGCCAAGCGTCAGTTGGCGTCCCATGCTCCGACTCATCGTGTGTGCGTCCATAGGGGTTAATTGCTTCGACTTGCTGGTTTGCAGCCTGCATATTAATAGCGCCAGGGCCTGGGGTAATCGGAGACTTTGCTGGGATTGCCTGTATAGTTTCTGGTTCGAGTTGGGCGATCCCAGGCGTAATAGTAGGCTGAGCGCCCGCTTCCATTGTGGCGCTCGGGTCATTTTGATAGATCGTATCAATCTGATTTCGTACAATGTTTGCTGCCGCTTCTTTGTTGTCTTGAACGCGGCTGCTACTAATTAATGCCCTCTGACGCGCGGGCACTGATAAAGGTGTAGCTGGACGGTTTTCATCTGGGCGCATAATAAAAATATATCTTACCCTAGTATAACTCGATGCGTGCAAAACGCCTATGCTTCATTACTAATCACTGGTACCGCGAGCCGGACTTGAACCGGCACGCCCTAATGGGCATCAGATTTTGAGTCTAACGTGTCTACCGATTCCACCACCGCGGCACACGTGACTAGTAATCAATACCTGAATTATACCAAGATTACTCTTTAGTCACAAGACTGGTGGTGATCGCCTGAAGGGGTTGGCCTGGTGTCCACATTAGGTAGGTGGCTGCGCGTGCTGCGGTGATGCCACGCCAAATGGCGAGCGGTGTTCCCCATTTTGTAGTGACAACCTCTCCATTATGTGCAACGATGAGCGTGTCGCGGTGGAGTACGGCGATCGTAATAGGATAGGTAACGGTAAATTTATGTATCGCTTCGACAAGTTGGAGGAGTTGCATGCTGAATGTCAGCATCTTTGGGTAATAGACTGCCTGGAATATCTTTTGTAATTGAGCGAAGCTGACGATGAGCACGGTGTTTGGGCGATTTACGAGTGCTTCGGCATCATTTTTTACGAGGTCAACCGCGTCGCGCGTAATAACGAGTTGGCCAGAAAAGTTACGAATAAGATCACTATAGGTAATTGCTGTTTCACTGTTGCGGCCGGCATCGCCTGCGAGCAATAGACATGAAGCCCAGTTGCCGAGCGCGGTGAGATCGGGCATCGCATCGCGTGATAAGCTGCCGCTGGGATTACAGGGTGCAAAAATAACATCAGTCATTGAAGGTGGAATACTTTTGCGAAGACAATCCGGCAGGAGTACACGTACCTCGCCCGCACCGGTGTTGAGCGCCGTACTATAGCTCTCGGCAACGCCAGCAAACCCTAGCTTATTGCCACCAATAATACCGAGACGGCCTCGGCTCGCTTTTTGTTCCGGCTTGCTCCACTCTATATCAGTGAAGAGTGGCTGGGTTGGCTGCTGCTGCTTCCAGTAGTCATGCATCTTACTAGTTTAGCGCAAAGCTAGAGAATATGGTATAGAATGCTCTCCGATGATTGAATGTCCATCTATAGTTCGATGCTAATCGGACAGTGATCGCTTCCCATAACGTTAGGATGAATCTGCGGGTTTTTTATCTTGCCTGCAATGGCCTTGCTGGCGAGCCAATAGTCGATGCGCCAGCCAACGTTACGCGCGCGGGCGTTTGCCCAGTGGGTCCACCAGCTATACGCTCCTACTTTGTCTGGATTAGCAGTACGATAGGTGTCAATAAATCCGGCTGCTAGGTAGTCGTCAAAACGTTCACGTTCCTCGTTTGTGTAGCCGTGTTTGCCAACATTTGCTTTAGGATTTGCGAGGTCGATCGGCTCGTGTGCAACGTTCATATCGCCACAGTACAATACCGGCTTGGTTTGCTCTAGCTGCTGTAAATATGCGAGGCATGCGCGGTCCCATGAATCGTAGCGAAGCGATAGTCGTGAGAGGTCGCCCTTTGAATTGGGCGTATAGCAAGTAACAACCCAAAAATCTTCAAATTCTGCTGCAATGACGCGGCCTTCTTTATTTGGGTCGCCGTACGTATCGCCGGTTACGTTGTACTGTTTGATGATAGTTTCAGGGAAGCCATCGATATAGCGAAGTGCTGGAATTTTACTGAAAATCGCCGTACCCGCATAGCCCTTTTTGGCTGCGCTAAAGAAATGCTCCTCATATTGTGGGAGATCAATTTCGAACTGTCCACGCTCGGCTTTTGTTTCTTGCAGACAGAGTATATCTGGGTCATGTTTAGTGATAAAATCTTGCAAAGCGCCTTTTGTTAAGACGGCACGAATCCCATTCACGTTCCAAGAATATAATTTCATGTTAACTATTGTAACAAAGTCTTCGTTTACTGTTGACCGTACCCTACCCGCGTGTATAGTAAGAGACAATGCAAAATAGCCTCCCGAAGTTGGTGACGTTTGATGGAGAAGCCCGTAGCGGTAAGGGCACCGTCGTGGGGTTGGTGAAAGATTACCTTCGTGACGTCGAAGGCTACAGTGTGATGTTTATTGATGCGGGACAAGTGTTTCGCGTTTTAGTAGTTGCAATTATTCGCGCGGGCGTTGACATTGAGTCACCTGCTGCAGTTGATGCTTATCTTGGAGATGATGCGAATATTGCTGCATGCGTGCAACTTGTAAAAGACGTGTATCACATGCCTAAGAGCGAACGTGAATCGCTCCTTTACACTAGTGAAGTTGGGGTGAATAGCGCGAAAGTAGGTGCTCGACCGCTGAGCCAGACATTTAAAGATAATTTGCTGCGTAAATGGCTTCGCGATGCGCGCGCGGAAGGATTTGATATCGTTTTGCTCGATGGCCGAGCGCTTGAAGAGATTGGGGTGATGCTTGAGCGTGAAGGGCTTTGTAAATATATATTAGGACTATTTTTCGTTTGTGATCCAGTAGTAAGCGCGCAGCGTACGCTTGGCCAGATGCCCAAGCCGTATAATGAGCTTGAGGGTGACTTTAAAGAGCAAGTCGATACGCTAGTGGCGCAAATTAAAGAGCGTAACCGTGCCGATAGCGAACGTGCGGTGCAACCTGTAGTGATGCCAAGGGGTGCGCCGCGGTATATCGTGACTGACGTGCCAGATGAGATTAGGGACTACAAGGATCGGCCGATGGTTATTATTGATCGCAGTCCCGAAATTCCATTTGATATTATGGGTGTGCCAACGGCTAAACTTATTGCCCATTACGTCGTGTAGCCGCTCTTCTCTCCTATCATCTATTTTCTGAAGTTGCTACATAGTTATATTATGTTATAATATAACTATGTAGCACCGTGCTACGACCTGGGTATACCCAGTGCTCCTTAGAGAGTTGGTATTGGAACATGCTCCGTGAAGACGAAGTAGCGTTTCTGCTGCCTGGCATCCTGAGCCGGGGCGAGAACTTCCAGGCGCTCGGCATCTCCACTGATGGAGTTGCCGAGTATGGGATGTTCGGCCCGAACTGTTTCAAGCCGGACTGGTCTGTACGTGGTGCTGCCCTCGACGTTCTGAACAGCCTCCGTCGCGGTAAGAAGGTTTTGCTGGTCGGCGCATCGCTCGGCGGGATGTTGGTCCCGTTTGTCGTTCGCGAGATCCGCGAGTTGCTGATTCCGGACGAGGATGTGTTGAGTGGCCTGCGCTGCGTCATCATCGACGCACCCTCTGGCGCGAAGACGATGAAAGCCGTCGGTCCCTTCGCAAGCCGGGTGATCACCTCACCGTTCGGGCATTTGCTCCGCCCGCTGGCGCACGTCAAAGTGCTGCCGAAGGACGACTACATCGAGGTCCCTGACACTGAGACGATGCGCGAGATCGCCGGCGAGGCGATGTCGGGTGTCGCCTGGCGCGCCTACATCAAGGGGCGAGCCAAGCAGGAGCTCAGTGGTCACAGCAGCAAGCTGTGGCTGGAGCAACTGCGATGGATGATTCGAGTCGGCGATGATGGCGAGCTGACGAAGGTCTGCGCCTCGCTGGCCGGTATCGATGTCGCCTACCTCCAGTGCTGTGGTGCCGGCAACGATGTCGTCACCCCGGATGCTTCCGGCTGGTGGCACGACGTAGTGCCGGGCATCAAGATGTTCTGGGTGGAGGCCGCACATTGCGGCTTCGTGCAGCAGGCGCCCACTTTCCGTGGAGCGTTGGCCAAGATTCTCGGCTGACGCTCCGCCTGGCACGGTGCTATTTGGCCCGGGGAAACACCCGGGCCTTTAGCATATAAAAATCTGGGCCATATGGTGTTTGTAGAGATACCGTATATGTGATATAAAAGCTCTAGGCGTTACCTACTTTTGGCGAGTTCTTAGCACGAAGGAGTATCATGAGATACATTGCAGACTTACTAACGCTTGCTCGCCTGGTGCTGGCGTTTGTCGTACCAGGCTGCATCCTGCAGCATGAGTGGCATCTTGCCCTCATCCTGTTCGGTGCGGCTGCTCTTAGCGACGCGCTGGACGGATGGTGCGCCCGCTGCTGGCCGTACACGCCCGAAGAGGAGGCACGGCTGCCGTGGCGGCGCATCGATCATCATGCTCTGGATAATGGTCCGGACGCTCTGATGTTGGCGCTCGCGGTTGCGGCTTTGGCATTCATCATCGACTATTGGTGGATGCTGGCGTTGCTGATCTACGGTGTCGGCGCCCTGTTCTTTGTGGCGGTGCAACTGTTCATCCATAGAGGTAAGGCAAAGGTGGCCGAGGTGACTGACGTCGTGTTTGGCTACTGGTTCGTCGTTAACATCGGCATGGTGGCCATGGAAATGGCCTATCGGGCTGACGTGATGGTATGGACGCTAGGGGTTGGCCTCGGTATCCTCGCTGTGCTGCTACCGCTCAAATGGGCACGTGTGGTGAGCCGGCCGGAGACACGTGAGGCCGCTATGAAGCACGCGAAATAGATGGGTGCGTGGGCACGCCCCGAACGAGAGCATGCTCTCGTTCGGGGCGTGCCCTGTTTTAGTTAGTGAGTGTTTTACAGATACTTGCTGCTGCCTCGGCGCTTTTCTCCCATGTGTAGTGCATGGAATTTTCGTATCCTAGTTTGACGTATTCTTTATTCGTAGCTTCGTCTTGGAGATTTTTAACACATGCGGCAGCTTGCTCTGGTGAATCCGGGCTAAAGTATTGCACGCTGTTGCCACCGATTTCGTGGAAGATCGGCGTGTTGGCACAGACGTATGGTACGCCGGCAGATTGCGATTCGATGACGGGTAGTCCGAAACCTTCGAGCCGGCTGGCGCTTATTGCACAACATGCTTCGCGAAGCGCTGCGCGGTACTGTTCATCAGTCGAACCGTCGTAGATAACGACGCGATCAGTTACGCCATTTTTTGCAATACGTGCTTCGATTTCGGGGCGGCGCATCGGTGGCAGTTTGCCACATAGGTGTAAGGTCATATCTGGCAAGAATGGTAGCATATCGATTAAGCATTCGACGTTTTTATAAGGAGTGAATGCGCCCATGTACACGATATTTTTATAGGTATGGCGCGGACGCTCTGTTGGGTCGTAAAACTGATTGCCTACCGCGTTTGCCACAGTTGTAATAGGTCGTTTTGTAGCGCGTGCATCAAGGAGCTCCTGACGAGCAGTATTGCTAACGGTTGCAACGGCATCGGCTTTATTGAGCTGTCGGCGCATTGGCCAGTATGAGGCATGGAATAGCCACCAGCCAGCGCGAATATGCCACGTGAGCCATTGTGGCGGTGTGCGGTGGGTAAAGTAGATCATGTCGTGGATGGTAAGCACGAGTTTGAATCTTTTGCCGAGCGTGCCGACGGTGAAAAATGGTGAGTAAACAATATCGTAGCCAGATCTATTGACAGCACGGGCAAATAAGAAGAATTCCTTGAATGCATTATTTGGGTTGTTTGCCCAGACAAGTTTGCCTGCTGGTAGTTTGTCCGCCTGGCGCTGATCGTAGACGAGCCAGGCTACTTCCATGTCTTCCCGTTTTGCGAGCGCATGTGCGAGCTCATGGCTATAACGGCTTACACCGTCGAATCGATTTTCCACCAGTATCCACCGCGCATCAAAGAGAACGTTCATGTCTATAATTGTAGCAGATAGAGGTTTAGTCCTAGCCGTCTATATTTGATACGATTCTGTATTGTTCACTGGGTGGATGAAGCATGTCGATTGGCGGCTTGCCTGCTCAGTACTATGAGCAGGGCGCTGCAGCAACGGCAGGAGCGTGTCAGAGTACATGGTATGTCCAGCCAGTACTTCTTGGTGACGGTTTGACAGTATATCGGGCAGCATCAATCTGTCTGGACTCCAACGCTGTGCTTGATAATATCGAGTAGGTCAAGTAGGCTCACCCGGGCGAAACAACTCAACCTGCTCCCGAGTACCTCGGCTATGAGGCGCGAAATTGCTGCGAATACCGGGGTATTTCATTTGCCGTTCATTTTGTGATGATATAATAGGCTATATGAAAATTCTCATCGCTGCTGACCTTCATTGGCCGGTACTCAATGGCGTCGCCACCTTTAGTCGTAATTTAGCCCATGGTATGGCGGCGCGCGGTCACGAAGTTGTTGTGATTGCCCCAAGCCAAGATGGTAAAAAATCTATTGAAGTCGACGGTAATTATACGATTTACCGAGTGCGCTCAACGGTGTTTCCGTTTTATCAGAACTTTCGTATTTCCCCTACCCCACAGTTGGAAGTGCGTAAAATTATTCAGGAATTTCAGCCGGATATTATTCATATCCAGATGCTGATGTGGATTGGTCAGGCGGCGATGTTCTTCGGCCGTCGTAATAATATCCCGATTGTGAGCACAAGCCATGCGATGGCCGAGAACTTGCTCGACAATCTTAAGAAAGCAGCGCCACTTTCAAAACCAATTAATTATATGCTGAGCGATTACGGCCGTCGGTTCCATTCCCGTGCCGATGTTATTACCTCACCAACGGAGTCCGGCATTAAGAGCTTTGGTAAGCATGTTGATAAAATTGGTAAACCGATTGAAATTATTTCCAACGGTATTGATTTGACTGAATACAATCCGGCAGAGCCCGATCCTGAGATGTACAGGAAATATAATTTGCCAACGGATAAACCGATTATCACCTATATTGGTCGCGTTGATGCCGAAAAGCACTTATCCGTACTTGTGAAGGCGTTTGAAATTGTTCGACAGTCTATTGATGCGCATCTTTTGATTGTTGGTGATGGTGTCGATCGCGCGCATCTTACGCAAATGGTCGAAGATGACGGACTTGCCGAATATGTTACTTTTGCTGGTCGTGTATCGGATGAGGACAAGATTGCACTTGAGCACGTCGGGGTGCTATATGCGATTGCTTCACCCGCAGAACTACAGAGTATTGCGACGCTTGAGGCGATGGCATGTGGCAAACCGATTGTTGCCGTTGATGCAGGTGCACTCGCTGAGCTTTGTCATGACGGTGAAAATGGCTATTTGTTTAGCCTTGATAATAGCGAGGAAATGGCCGAAAAGCTCGTGGCGATTTTGGAAGATAAAAAGCTTCAGGATCTATTTGGTAAAGAATCATTGAAGATTGCGCAGAGGCATAACTTAGAGTTCACACTCAAAGAATTTGAGGCGCTGTATAATCGTACCATCATGTACAAAAAACAAGAGATTGCGGATCGTCCGTCTACGTGGCGTGACCGTATTCTAGAGAGTGATTTGTTTGATTATTTGCGTGAAGCTCGTGATATTGAAGATAGCGAGCTTAAAGATTATAGCGACGAAGATTTAAAGAAGTTGTAGAAAAATGCCAGCCAAAGCGCCGGTACTTTATTATTTCATCATTCGTGCGTGCTCGCGCTCGATGTCGCGTCGCTTGATGGTTTCGCGCTTATCGTAGTTCTTTTTACCCTTACCGAGGGCGATGACTACTTTAATAAACTTACCTTGCGTTAACAGCTTTGTCGGAACGATTGTCATACCTTCTTTTTTGCGCCCAGCAAGTTCAGCAAGTTGTTTGCTGTGGATGAGCAGTTTGCGTGGAGATGTGTCGACGCTGCGTGCGCCAGGATTGCCTCGCTCATTGATTTTGAGGCTGAAGCTGGCGTTGTTGAGCCATAACTCGTTGTTCCGGATTGTGACATAGGCACCCTTGAGCTGGATGTGGCCATCGCGTGCGGCCCGCACCTCGAGGCCAGTCAGGTTGAGGCCGGCAACGATTTCGTCACCAAGTTCATAATCAAAGCGAGCTCGGCGATTAACAATCGGAGCGGCTGGCTTTGATGATGATTTCTTGTTCTTTGCCATATGAGTATTGTACCAGATATAAAACAATCCTCCAGAGCAGCCGCATAATGCAGCCGCCCAGGAGGATGTTCCCCAGAGCATCTTGAGTGCTATGGAAAGTTGGTTCGTGGACCGCCGAACTTTGAGAAGCTCGGTACCGGCGTATACCATACGACCATCCCGAGGCGAAGTGCTACCCAATCGGCAATTATGCCGATTGTTGGGCGTTGCCCTGAGTTCATCTCTGCGATCTCAGTAGAGATTCCATCCATCTGCAGCCGGGGGATCACGGTCGCGACTCCGTCGGTGTAGTGAATGGTGATCCGTCCGTTTGTGCAGACGACGCGACCGTTTCTGGCGCATTGGCTGCCGTAATACGATGCACTGCTAATCATGGCGCTGCCCCTTCGGGTGTAGGTGTAAACCAACTATATCTTTACATTATTTTTTGATACATGTCAAATCTTAGGAAAATATCTGATATAGAGAGGCATCGCATCGATTATGAAAGTATCCTCCGAGGCAGCTGCTATGAAACAGCCACCCCGAAGGACATTGGCGTCCGGCCGTCAGGGGTCATACTCTGGAGGCCTTTCGTACATGTTGGGTGCGAAGAGACGTACGAGGTTGCGATCCTCGGCAGTCACCCCATCGCCGATGACGATACCAGCCTGGACGAGCTTCTCTAGCTCGGCCGATCCGCTCGTGACGATGCTGATGTCCATCACGAACTGGTGTAGGTGCGTCGCTGCCTCGATGGGATTCATTGAGGCGACCTCGGGATGCATCGCCAGATAGCCGATGGCGTCATCCGAGTTTATGACGACGGGCCCTCCATCGGGTCCCCATGGGACAACGAGGTACCAGGTTGTTTCGTCGCCGTCGGTGACCGCCGTCGGGTTAGTGTCGGCAGCCATGACAATACCTTTCTGTGTGCAGTAGTAGGCCAATACTTGTTATAGGGTCTTTTCTTTTATTTGTCAATTTTTAGAAAGGTAATTATCCGCTTACAGCGGGTCAGCTCATAAGGCCTATGGAAGTCTATTTGTCGTCAGGCGACGGCTTAATCATCGACAAGATGTACGGCTGCGACAACGAGTACCACGCGGTCTCGTCGGACCAGCGCATGCCCGGCGAGGACGACGGCTCGATCCCGATCGGGATCAGCGACCTCGGGCCCTGCGACGGGACGTGCGTCGACGGCATGGCCGACCTGGCCGCGAAGGGGCTCGCCAGCGGCGGGTTCCTCCACGAGCACTCCAAGCTGGAGCTCGTCGCCGGCTGACGCCGGCAAGCCCAGGACTGTCAGGGAATGACAGCAACCCCCCGACTCTCTCCTTCAGAGGATGAGATGTCGGTGGGGATTACCACCCAAGTGTTTAATAAATTACTATTGAACCTTTAGGTGGTAATTTTGTTTTTGTCTGCTGCGTCAGTGGTACAATAGGCTAGATATGATCGCTGATGTCACAATTACTGAGAAATCTTTCGGCCCCAAGACATTAATGACTGGGGTGAAATTTAGTATTGACGATGGCGAAAAAGTTGGCGTGGTAGGCCGCAATGGTATTGGCAAGTCTACACTCTTTGGCATCTTGGCCGGTACGGATAAAGATTTTACTGGTGAAGTGATTTATCGTCGCGGCGTAACGGTGGTGGCAACGGCGCAGGAACATTCTCATGTTGGCGATCAAACCGTATTGCAGTATGTTTTGAGTGGCCTGCCTGAGTATATGGAGCTCTCACGGATTATTGAGACATATCCAGAGAAGATGGGCGACGATATGAAGATGATTGAAGTGTATAGCGCAGCACTCGAGCGTTTTGACCAGAAGGGTTTTTACCAGATTGAGGAAAACATTGAGCGAGAGCTGGATAATTTCCAGCTTGAGGGTACTGCGCATCGGCCATTTGCTTCCCTTTCTGGTGGCCAGAAGCGCCTCGTTGAAGTTGTGAAGATCATGCACTCCGATTCGCACTTGGCGTTGATTGACGAACCAACGAACCATATGGATTATGTAGCAAAAAAACAGTTTATTGACTGGATGAGATCTGCGCGCGAATCAATGCTGATTATTACTCACGACCGTGATGTATTGGCCCAGGTTGATCGGATTGTGGAACTGAAAGATGGCGGCTGCGTCAGTTACCGCGGTAACTACGATGCATATTTGAAGCAAAATGCTGAGCGTACAAGTGTTGGTATGAACGATTTTGAGATGATTGAGAAGCGCATGGTGAACCTGAAACAAAAAATACTAGATTACCAGCGGCTGAAGGAAAAATCACGTAACCCTGGTACTATTCAGAAGTTTAAACGGCTTGAAAACGAATCACGTACTGAACTTGCGGAATTGGAGAAATTAGAAAAGCCAACATTTTGGATTGATCGTGATAGTGTTGAAAGCTTAGATTATCGTGCTGCAGGACGTTATGAGAAATTCAAGACCAAGAATATTCGAATGAATATCCGTAGTGAAGAATCACGTAGCAAGCATGTGCTGGTGAGCGCGCGCCGCCTCAGTTTAGGTTATGATGGACCGCTATTTGAAGGTATCGATATTGATCTCCGTGAAGGCGAAGCGGTTGAACTGCGCGGACGCAATGGAGCTGGTAAGTCGACGGTAATTAAGCGGCTATTGGGCGATGTTGTCTCGACAAAATTTGCGGGCGAGCTAACACTCGATCCGCAGGTGCGCATAGGTGTGTATGAGCAGGAAGTCTCCTCTAGCCTTTTTGATATGAAGTTGCATGATGCGATTGAGTCGATCTACTTGAGCCAAAATCTATCTGTTACTGAGACGAAGATTCGCCAGCTCATGAGCGACTATCTCTTCCTTGAGAGCGATGGCCAGGTGCCGGTTGGTCGACTGAGCGGCGGCCAGAAGGCTCGCCTGCAAATTATTAGAATGTTGAGTAATGATCCGCAGCTGTTAATTTTGGATGAGCCAACGAATCATCTTGATTTGCCAAGCATTGAAGAGTTGGAATCTGCTCTTGAAAAATACACTGGTGCAATCTTGTATGTTAGCCATGATAATTACTTCCGTAATAAAATTGGCGGCGAAGTTATACAGATTGGCAAAAAATAATCCCCACGATTTCGCTGGGGATTATTTTTGAAAGGCGATTCTATACGAGTGCTTTTTCTTTGAGTGTTTCATCGATTTTGAGGCGGTCGAAGCCACGGATAATTACTCCATCGATGTCGGTAACGGGCACTGCTTGCTGGCTGGACTTTGCGATAAGCTCTGCCATTGCGCCTGCATCTTCTTCAACATCTTTTACAATGTATGGTACGCCTAAATGGTCAAGGTATTGCTTCTCTGTTTTGCAGAATGCGCACGTAGGTGTGCTGTAGATAATGACGTTTGTGCCATCTGTTGTCGTATCTGTTACTGTTGACATCTCTCCCCCTTTATTTCTAGTGTCCATTATACCAACAGGCACACTAGGATTCAAGCCATAATCATCATGGCTAAATGATTTTACGTGTAGTAAAATAAAAGCATATGCGGATATTTAGGGCGCATCAGGGTTTCGCGCTCCCAACGGTAGTGATAACATCGGTCGTGATGTTTGCTATTCTTACTGCTGTAATGGGTATGGTTGCGAGTACGAGTAGCAATCTTGATATTCAGTACTATGAAGGTATTGCTGCGGATGCAGCTGAGTCGGGTGCGGCGCACGCTAATGATTGTCTTAAGAATAACGGATATGTGAGTTCGTGGGGAGTAAAGACGCTTACTCCTGCAACGGACTGTACTGGGACGGTAGTTTCTGGCCAAGCGGCTTATATTGTCTCAACTTCTAGCTATCGAACGTCGTATAGCGTAAGCCCTGTGACAAGTTCGAATGTAGGCACGCAAACAGCCACGATTACCGGTACGACATCCATGCTTCGCCCTTCGGGCACTGTTTGGAAAACGTATGCCAAAACACTAATTGTTAAAACGGGTGGTCAGATTAGTGCTAGCCAAGTAGTATTTGGCTACTCGTCTGGTGCGGGTGCATTCTTTGGTACGGTTGGTGCTGATGGCGTCATGCGAACCGTGGGCTACAACGGTCAGGGGCAGCTTGGTAATGGAGGATACAGCTCAACCCTTACCCCACAAGTATTTCAGGTCCCGGGAGGGGCTCGGATAGTTTCCGGCTTCACAAGCTTTGTATCACTTGGTATCCACATGTACGCGCTTGATAGCAACGGGAATGCATACGGTGCCGGATGGAATGGTCACGGTGGCGAGCTAGGCGTGGGACAGCCTTCATCGACTTCTTCTATACCGACACCTGCTAAAGTAGTGCTTCCCGGTAAACAGATCAGCTTTATTATGGTTGGTTATAACAACAACTATTTCCTCACAACAGATAATAATGTATATGCAGCGGGTGCGTGTGCGAATGGTCTACTTGGCTCAAACTATACTATTTCAGGCTGCGTTGACCAATCAGCTCCCGTACGTGTGAATCTGCCAACGCCAACAGGCAGCGATCCTAACACAATTCCAACTAACAATATTACTACTGATCGTGACGACGTATATGTTCGCATGGCTGGTGGCAGGGTATATGGTTGGGGGGCAAATTATTGGGCGCAATTGGGCGGCGATAATTTTGTACCTTCTTCAACTCCTGTGCAAATTGGTACGTATGGTGATCCTGGCCAGCCAAAAGCGACGCAGGTATTTACGGATGGCTCCTCGATGTATATTCTTGATAGCACAGGACATGTTAATAGTCTAGGGCTTAACAACTATGGCCAGATGGGAACGAATACTACGTCACTTGTAATGGCTGCAAGTACTGGCAAATGTGTTGATAACGAAAACGGTGATGGTGTGACTTTTTGGCTCTTTCCCTGTAACGGCACACCTGCACAGAAGTATCAATTACGATCGGATGGCTCAGTATATAATGCGGCTACGGGTCGTTGTCTTGATAATAGTAACGCTGATGGCGTTTCACTCCACCTTAATAGCTGTAACGGTAGTGCAGCAGAGAGGTTTGTCTGGGACGCTAATGCGGGTACATTATATAACGCGCAGGCTAATAAATGCGTTGATAATAAATATGGTGACGGCACGACATTGTGGCTCTATTCCTGTATTGGCTCGATAAACCAGGCATTTACAGCCTATAACGGTAATCTTACATCATTTGATATGTCAGGTTTCACGGGGACAATTACTAAAATATGGGCAGACCAAGGATCTTTAAGCGCGCTAACAACAAAAGGTGAGATTTGGAGTGCAGGATATAATACTGCTGGTCAGTTTGGTAATGGGTCGACGGCGACTTATCAGTCGACGCCACTGAAATTCAATATGCCGGTGGCTGCAACAGACCTGTACGAGTCTCTCAGTAGCAATACGAATGTCTACCAGAATCTCTACGCAGTGGGCTCTAATGGCAGAATTTATGGTGCTGGGGCTAACACATTTGGGCAGCTTGGTAATGGTACGACAGGCGCAGTGGTTTCTACGCCCGTTGTGATGTCGGTTATCGATGGAAGCTCAATTGTTGCGTCACAGGTAAAGACTGGATATGGTACAACGGTTGTATTTACGACTAATGGATCGGTGTATACCGTGGGTAATAATGGCTCAGGGCAACTAGGCGACGGTACCACGACGAACAGATCAACCCCTATTAAGGCGCAATACGTCAATAACCTTGCACCTACGACGTACTAGTTAAATACCAGCCGCCATCAACTGGCGACTGATACGTGCTGAGCTTAAGATCGAGATGGTACTTTTGAAGCTCTTTTATTGCCTGTAAAGCCGCTTGACGACTTGCAAAACGCTTTTTGAGCGGTGCTGCCGCGGTTTTTGGCTCGTATGGAATGTGTTTTGGGGTATTATTGCGGCGCGGCATTTTCTTAAAAGTAGCCCTTACATTAGTGGTGGATATCTGGTACAATAATACCATATGAGCAAGCTGCCAAACGACAGCACTAGTGCCGGTGACGGTAACAAGCGATCGCGACGATCTGACGGTCTCTACCTCATCACATCTATGGCAGATACAACATGGCGCCTGTTTATACCAACCCTTGGGCTCTTGCTCAGTGGAAATGCACTTGACGACAAGCTACACACTCACCCGTGGTTGATGCTTGCTGGTGCAATCCTTGGTGGTTGGATAGCGGCTGTATTAATAAAGCGACAAATTGCAAAGGGTAACGATAGTGCTAAATAGTTTCGCAGCAAGTGACATTCATGTAAAACTCCCCGTGGAGCCGATTTTCCACGTTGGTTCATTCCCCGTAACTAATTCAATGATTCTTGGTACCTTTGGTATTGTTGTGATGCTTGCGGTGTTTGCCTACACAGTTTCGGCATTGAAACATGGTAAGCATAATCATTTTGTGGGGCTTGTGCAGTGGGCTGTCGAAGGCATGTATAGCTCGGTGCTGGATATTATCCCTGACCGTAAAGTGGCCAGGAGTATTGCTCCGCTTGCTCTTGGTATGTTCTTTACCGTCCTCTTTACGTACTGGTGTGCGATTTTACCAGGCGTGGCGTCAGTTACCCTTGATGGCAAAGAGCTCTTTCGTGAATTGCCTAGTGACCTGAACTTCACGTTTGCACTTGCGATTATTTCGCTTGTCGCGGCTCAGTACTACGCAATCAAAACGCATGGTGTTGTTGGTAACATTAAGCGTTACGCAAAAAATCCTTTGAAGGACCCTATCGGATGGTTCGAAGGCTTACTTGAATTTATCGGTGAATTTAGTCGCTATATTGCACTGAGCTTACGTTTATTTGGCAACGCGTTTGCAGGTGCTGTGCTTCTGATGATTGTTGGTGTTTTGACTGGCTGGCTTGCTGGCCTTACTCTACCGTTTGTGATGATATTTGAGCTGTTTATTGGCTTTATCCAGGCGTATGTATTCTTTGTCCTGACGGTTATCTTTACTGCCCTCGCCACGGCATCGCATGGCGACTCTCATTCTTCTGATCATTCTCTTGCCGAACCGAAGCTAGCAGAGAGTGACCGTACGTAACGTTTATTAATAAATAAGGAGATTTACTAACTATGAACGCATTGGCATTTGGTTTGACCTACGCACTTCCAGCATTTGGTGCTGCAATCGGTGTTGGTTTGATTGGTCTTGGTGCGCTTAACGCACTTGGCCGTAACCCAGAGAAGCTTAGCGATATCCGTACTCTTATGATTACTGCTATCGTGTTTGCTGACTCACTCGCGATCATCGGTATCATTGTTGCCTTCATTGCAAAGGCGTAATGGTAATTTATGGCAAGTTTTATTGGACAATTTGCCGCTGAGGGTAGCTCGGATATCATGACGGGCCTTGGTATTGATGGGAAGCTTCTTGTTTTCCAGCTTGTTGCATTCTTGCTTTTGGTGTTTGTACTTTCGAAATGGGTATTCCCTATCTTTTTCAAGATCATTGATAAGCGTCAAGAGACAATCGAAGAGAGCAATCGTGCTGCCGTAGAGGCATCTAAACATGCAGAAAAGGCACAAGAAGAGATCGCTAAGCTTCTCAAGGAGGCGCGCACCGAAGCGAAAGCGATCGTGACGACCGCCAAAGAAGAAGCCACTGCTATGGTGCAGGACGCTGAATCTAAGGGCAAGGCACAAGCCGAGCACATTGTGGCTGAAGCGCATGATGAAATTGCTAAGGAAGTGATTGCGGCGAAGAAAACCCTTCATAATGAGACGATTGATCTTGTTGCATTAGCAACTGAAAAAGTTATTGGTAAGACAGTAACTGACGGTGTCGATGGTAAGGTGATCAAAGCGGCACTCGAGGAGAGTAAGTAATCTATGCAAGGCAAGATCTCTCGTCGTAAGCTCGCGCTTTACGTTGCTGATGCAATCGAGGCAAAGCAGAGGCTTGGAGCTATTCTTGCTGAGGTAGCTGCGTACCTTGTCGATAGTAAACGAACGCGCGAAGCAGAATTGCTTGTGCGCGCTATCGAGGATGAGCTTGCGGCACGCGGTATTGTTATTGCCCATGTAGTAACGGCACGACCACTCGCGAAAGAGCTTGAGCAAGCGATTACCAAGATGATTGATGCTCGAGAGATTCACCTTGATGCAGAGGTTGACCCGAGCGTTATCGGTGGCGTACGTGTTGAGATGCCGGGCAAATTACTCGATGCGACCATTAAACGTAAACTCCTGGCATTACACCAGGCAAAGATATAAGAAAGGCTGACTGATGGCTGATATAGCAGTGACAGAATTATCAAAAGGCCTTCGCGCGGCAATTGCTAAGTTGGATGCGAGCGATAATCTCGAATCAGTTGGCGTTGTTACTCGTGTAGGCGACGGTGTTGCGTGGGTTCATGGCCTCGCAGATGCTGGCTACAGCGAAGTGCTTCAGATTGAGACCAAATCTGGAATTATCGAAGCATTCGTACTTAACCTTATGGAAGATGAGATCGGTGCCGTACTCCTCGGTAGCGACCAAACCGTTTCTGCAGGTGACAAAGTAACGCTTAAGGGCGAGGTACTTTCTGTACCAGTTGGCCCTGAACTTCTTGGTCGTGTGGTTAACCCTCTCGGCGAGCCACTTGATGGTGGCCCGGCGATTAAAGCAAAGCAACATGGTACCGTAGAACGCGAAGCAATTGGCGTGATGGGCCGTAAACATGTGCACGAACCAATGATGACCGGCATTATGGCAATCGACGCCATGTTCCCTATCGGTCGTGGTCAGCGTGAGTTGATCATTGGTGACCGTCAAACTGGTAAGACGGCAATTGCGATCGACACCATGATTAACCAGGCTCGTGAAAACACTGGTGTGGTAAACATTTATGTTGCAGTCGGCCAGAAGCTTTCTAAGGTTGCTGGCCTTGTCGAGCGCCTTAAAGAAGAAGGCGTGATGGATCAGACGATTGTGGTTGTAACTGGCCCAAGTGATCCTGCATCACTCCTTTACCTTGCGCCATACGCGGGTACGGCTATGGGTGAATATTTCCGCGACAACAAGCAGCACGCGTTGATGATTTACGATGACCTCACGAAGCACGCGGTCGCATACCGCCAGATGTCATTGTTGCTTCGTCGTCCACCTGGACGTGAAGCGTTCCCTGGTGATGTGTTCTATTTGCACTCTCGCCTTTTAGAGCGCTCGGCGAAACTTTCTGATGACCTGGGTGCGGGTTCGCTCACTGCCCTCCCTATTATTGAGACGCAGGCTGGTGATATCTCTGCATACATCCCTACTAACGTGATTTCAATCACTGATGGCCAGATTTTTATGGAAACTGACTTGTTCTACCAAGGTATTCGCCCGGCGATCTCTGCAGGACTTTCGGTGAGTCGTGTTGGCGGTGATGCCCAGACTAAGGCTGTTAAGTCGGTTTCGGGTCATCTCAAGCTTGGCCTTAGCCAGTTCCGCGAGCTTGCAAGTTTTGCGCAATTTGGTAGCGACCTTGATGAAGCAACTAAGGCTCAGATCGAACGCGGTCAGCGACTGACTGAGCTCTTGAAGCAGCACCAGTACCAACCAATGAGTATTTGGCAGCAGTGTGCAAGCATCTTTGCGGTAAGTGAAGGCTTATTTGATAAGGTTTCTGCTGGCAACATTAAGGATGCACAAAAAGCACTGCTTACTCGCCTTAACTCTGAGTACGCAAAAGAGATGGCTGAGCTCAACAAGGGTTCAGAAAAGCTTGAGGCAAAAAGTGACATGGGCAAACTTATTGCTAAGGTTGCGGCAACTACCGCGAAAGGATTTGAGGGCTAATGGCCTCTCAGCAACAACTAAAAACGCGTATCCGCTCGGTTAAAAACACCAAGCAGATTACTAAAGCTATGCAAATGGTGGCAGCTTCAAAGATGCGCCGTGCACAAGATGCAACAAAGGCATCACACCCGTATGCCGAGGCTGCAAATGAGCTGCTTGCATATCTCGCAGGCCAAGGTGAAACGCGTGATCATATGTGGTTTGTTGCACGTCCGGTGAAAAAGCGTCTTATCGTTGTTGTGGCGAGTGATCGTGGCCTTGCAGGGGCTTATGACTCAAATATCCTCAAGAAATACCTTAATTTGTTGAGCGAGGATGAGAAATCGAAGGTTGCTAACACGACAATCGCTATTGGTCGCAAAGTATCTCGATTTGCAGCACGCCTTAAGGCTGCTGAAGTCGTCGGGTCTTACGGTGACATGCCTGATTATCCTGATGGTACTGAATTCCAGTCAATTCTCAACACTGCAAAAGATATGTTTGAGAAGGGTGATGTTGATGCTGTTGACGTGATATACACTCGATTTGTTACGAGTATGTCACAAGTGGTTGACACGATTCGCCTCTTCCCTGCTGGGTACACCGAAACGGAAGTGAGTGATTCTGTGCGCGCATCGGTTTTTGAACCATCAAGCGAGGAAGTCTTGAACGACGTAGCATACCGGTTGATCGGATCACGCTTGTTTCAAGCACTCCTTGATGCACGCGCGAGCGAATATAGCATGCGTATGCTTGCTATGAAGAATGCAACTGATAATGCGAGTAACCTGATTGATGACCTGACGCTAGCTATGAATAAGGCTCGTCAGGCGGCAATTACCCAGGAACTTAGCGAAATTAGTGCTGGTGTAGAGGCGATGAAATAATGAAGGAGAAGATGATGAGTAAACAAGGAAAGATTATCCAGATCATGGGTGTGGTCGTGGATGTCGAGTTTGCCGAGAAGGACCACCTGCCGGCTATCTACGACGCCCTCACAATTGCCCATGAGGATAGGACTATTACTCTCGAGGTTGCGCAGCACCTCGACGAGTACACTGTTCGTGCAATTAGTTTGCAGAGTACTGATGGTTTGAGACGAGGCCAAGCTGTTACGGCAACCGGTGCACCAATTAGCGTACCTGTTGGCCCTGAAACTCAGGGTCGCATGTTCAACGTTGTGGGTGACCCAATTGACGGCCGCGTGATTTCGAAGAATATTAAAAAGGCTTCGATTCACCGTGAGCCACCTGCACTTGAGGAGCAGACAAACAAAACTGAAATCCTTGAAACCGGTATTAAGGTTATTGACCTTATTGCACCTATCGCGAAAGGTGGTAAGGTTGGACTCTTTGGGGGCGCCGGTGTTGGTAAGACTGTCCTGATTCAGGAGCTTATTAACAACATCGCTAAGTTTCACAGTGGTAACTCTGTATTTGCTGGTGTTGGTGAGCGTACCCGTGAGGGTAACGACCTTTATCACGAAATGAGCGAAGCAGGTGTGCTTGATAAGACGTCGCTTGTCTTCGGCCAGATGAACGAACCACCTGGGGCGCGTCTTCGCGTAGCGCTTGCGGGGCTTGCGATGTCAGAAGCCTTTCGTGATGAGGGGAAGGATGTGCTGCTCTTTATCGATAACATCTTTCGCTTTACCCAGGCTGGTGCTGAGGTTTCAGCGTTGCTTGGACGCCTACCGAGCGCGGTTGGTTACCAGCCAAACTTGCAGCAAGAAATGGGTGCTTTGCAGGAGCGCATTACTTCTACTAAGAAGGGTTCGATTACTTCTGTTCAGGCTGTATACGTGCCTGCCGACGACCTTACCGACCCAGCGCCTGCAACCACGTTTGCCCACCTCGACTCAACAATCGTGTTGAACCGTGCACTTACTGAAATTGGTATCTACCCTGCAGTCGATCCACTTGATAGTAACTCAACTATCTTAGACCCAGAGGTTGTTGGTGAGGAGCATTACAACGTAGCTCGTGAAGCGCAGCGTATTCTTCAGCAATACAAAGAATTGCAAGATATTATTGCAATCCTTGGCATGGAAGAGCTTTCTGATGACCAGAAGCAAACTGTGAACCGCGCGCGTCGCTTGCAACGCTTCTTGGCGCAGCCATTCTTTGTTGCAACTCAGTTTACCGGTAACGAAGGTGTCTATATTAAGGTATCTGACACGGTGAAAGATGTAAAAGACATCCTTGCTGGTAAGTACGACGACAAGCCTGAAAGCTGGTTCTACATGGCTGGCGGTCCACTAAGCGAGAAGAAGGACTAGTATGGATTTGCAGCTCATTACTCTTGCTGGTGTTAAGCTGGACGAACCTGTATACGAGGTGATGCTCCCGACAACGAGTGGTGATATCTCTGTATTTCCTGGCCATGAACCACTTGTTGCGGTTGCAAAGTCTGGTGTGATTGCAGTTCGCCGCAACAAGCAAGACAGTGACGCGCAGCTTGAATACTTTGCGATTACAGGTGGAGTTATCGAAATTAACACCGAACGCGTGCGCGTATTAGTTGATGAAGCCGAGCATGGTGACGATATCATCGAAGCCGAGAGCAAGGCTGCGCTTGACCGTGCCATTGCATTACGTGATAGTGCTACGAATCAGGTTGAGCTCGAGAAGGCTCATCAGTTGGTTGACCGTCATATGGTACGCCTGAAGGTTGCGGATCTGCAGCGTCGACATCGACGTTCGTAGTGCGTCTAAACGCCTCGGCAAGTGCGCTCGCGGCAAAGGTTATTGCATCAAGAACTCCCTTGGATATCTCAAGGGAGTTTTGTGCTGTTCTGGCTAAACCAAAAGCTCGTTTAAGCATTTCATTCGCAAGCTCCGGGTTTTGCTCTGCGAACTCAAGCCACCGGCCGGTATGCTGTGGATCGATAATGTCATCTGGCAAAATTGTATTAAGGTCGATTTGTTCGACGCGCGGGAGGCTGGAGAATCTGCCTTGCTCGCTCATATTTTTATTGTAGCACGTGTATGGCCTTTACATCTGTAGCGCGAAGAGTACAATTAGCTGAGGAAAATAATAGAGTAATAGGTATGACTGAAAAAATAGGTATTATTGAAATGGAACAGACACGCGAACGCAAGGCAATTGTTCTTGGCAGGTTGCAAGATTTTGGACTTGGTAACCCTGAAGGAATTCCCTCTTCACTTGCGAATGCGTCACATGCTGAGCTGCAGGAAATTGCCGATCGCGATAACGAGGCTCTTGTTGAGCCAAACGATTTTACGTGTACTGCATGTGTCGATGGTCGTAAGTGTATACATAACGCGGATGGTTCTGAGCCAAAACTTCGCCTTCGTCGTGTTGGTGGGTCAGCATCGAACTATGGTGTCGCGTTAAACGCGGATGCCTCAATTGTTGCAGTGCTTAATCCTGAAGCTCCACTGGGTGAGCAAATTAATACAGTTGATGACTTTATGGGTTATCGCTCGGCACACCTTGGTGGTTGTGGTGGCGCAATTGGTGAGATTGCCGACCATGAGGCTATTCATCAGAAGTCGGCAGTGCTTGCAGCGGTTAAAGCGTTCATGGCAGTGCCGGAAGTTCGTGAGTACCTCGGTGTTGACTATACTGATGAGCTTGGCGAGCGTGTGCGTGTTAACGCTGGTAAGACAGCGGAATACCTACGCACAATGGGTTGGGATGGTCAAAAGTACGTCGACGGCGTGAAGGATGAAGTACCTGAAAACGTTGAAGACCTCGAAACTGATCCCAACGATCATAAGTTTCACGGTCATAAAGAAGCGAAGCTTACTGTTATTATCGGTGACAAGACTTCTGCCCAGAATGATGAATTTGTTTGGAATCTTTGCGCAAGTAAAGAGGTTGCTGAGAAGCTTGCCGGTCAGCGCGGCGAAGAAGGATACACTCAGGCAATTATTGCGGAGCTTGCTAAACATTTTGCTGTGGTTGATCGTCTCCCTGTTGGTGAATTGCCAGTCATTTTGCAAGTTGCATAAAAAGCACTTCTTCATAAAATACTGCTCATTTGTATGAGTAGTATTTTATGTCATAATAGATACACAGGCTGTGTCATTCGGACGTGGCCCTTTTACAAGCAGGAGGTGAAGAACGTTGAATCTGTACGGCTTGCTCAATAGCGTGCTGTTCGGGCCGTTTATCAGATATCGGGTTCGTGTGACTGTCGTCGGCCGTGAGAACCTGCCGAAGACCGGTGCGTTCATTCTGGCGATGGGAAGCCATACGACTGAGGCTGAATCAGTAATCGTCGCGGCGTGGCTGCGGGAGCGACAGCTCCATTTCTACGCGAAGTCTGATTACTGGAATCGACCTGGTCTGAAAGGCCGATTGCAGCGCTGGTACATGAGTGCTGTCGGGCACATTCCAGTGGAGCGCGGCGGAGGTCGCGCAGTACTGAAGGCCATCGAGGACGGTGTCCAGGTGCTTCGTCAAGGTGAGGTACTGGCGGTGTATCCTGAGGGTACCCGTGTGGCGGACGGTAAGGTGCACGGTGCCTACCCGGGCACGGTGCGCACGCTGCTTGACTCAATCCGTGTTGAGCGCGAAGCGACGGGCGTTGCTCCGCACATTCCGATCATCCCGGTCGGGCTCGTTCATATGGATTCTGTGGCCTCGCCGAATGGTGGATTCATCCCGCGGCGTGGCGAGGCAATGATTCGCATCGGCCAGCCGATGCATTTGGCTGCGGCCGAGATGACAGCCCTCGAGAGTGGAGGCAATCGGGCTCGGAACACTTTGATAGATGAGCTCACAAGCCGCATGATGTGTCATATTGCGCAGCTCTGCGACAAGGAGTACGACTCGCACCGGCTGCCGATTCCTGGGAGCAACTAACGGAGGGCCCAGGCGGAGCCATAATGGCCGAGCCTGGTGCCCGAGCGCTCTTTCACTTCTGCTTGTATGGAAGAACTGAAATGATCTATGGACTTTGTCCGTATTTTTTGTAGTATACTGCGAGTCGATTAGGGACTAAGTAGGTCGCGTACTTCTAAGGTGTTTTTTGTATGCATTAATGCATCGCGGAGTTCGCTGGCACCGTCGAAGTCGCGGATGTAGATTTTGAAGAATCGTTTAAGGGTTTCGAATGGTTTACGCATGTCTGATTCGTATGTATCAAACAGGTCAAGCTGGTGCTGGAGGAGTGTGACGAGTTCTTCTCGGGTGTGTGGCCGAGTTTCGAGTGCAAATGCAAATGGATTATGGAATACACCGCGACCAATCATGACGCCGTTGACACCTGGATGCTTGGCAATGAGCTCAAGGCCGTGCTCGCGATCGCGGATGTCCCCGTTGATAGTAAGTAGAGTCTCGGGTGCGATACGATCACGAAGTGCCACGATTTCATCGATAAGTTCGTAGTGTGCCGGCACTTTGCTCATTTCTTTACGCGTGCGCAGGTGAATTGTAAGGTTGGCGATGTCTTGTTGTAGCAAGTGCGTAAGCCACCTTTCCCATTCATCTATGCGCGTGTAGCCAAGGCGAGTTTTGACACTCACTGGCAGGCCACCTTCTTTCGCTGCTGCAATGATTGCTGCGGCGTTTTCGGGTGTGTTAATAAGCCCACTGCCCGAGCCCTTTGGCGCGACGTTTGGCGCCGGGCATCCCATATTAATATCGATGCCTAAAAAACCAAGCTCGGCTATACCACGGCTCATCTCGGCATAGTATTCTGGTACGTTACCCCAGATGTGCGCAACAATTGGTTGTTCGTCGGGGGTGAATGTTAGACGGCCACGGGTGCTGTGTTTGCCGCGCGGACTACACCAACTGTTGGTATTGGTGAATTCTGTGAAGAATATGTCTGGCTTACCTGCCTCGGCGATAACATGGCGAAAGACCACATCGGTCACTGCCTCCATAGGAGCCAGAACAAAGAATGGTTGTGGTAGAGTTTTCCAGAATGATGTCATTAGTATATTATCTCATAAAACGGAGAAACCCCCACCCCAAGATGCCGGATTGGCACCAAGGAGTGAGGGAAACCGGAGTACTGGAGTCACCACCTGTAGGCTGTGACGTAACTCCGGAGAAGGCCCTTTGGTTAGGGCCCCGGTGCGACGCGAAGGATTCAAACCTTCAACCTATCTCACTAGGCGTTTGCCTGAGATCGCTCTAATCAGTTGAGCTACCGCCGCTGGACGGTCCTCCGCATCGTCCGGGAGTAGATCACCGGTGGATATGGAGGACCGCAGCTACTACTTTACCACATAGTGGCAGGGCTAGCAATACCCTGGCCTCGTTACCTGCGATTGCTCGGGTGAGCAGCGCAGGACTGGACATGGTTGGTGGCGGGGGATGTGCTCCCGCGCACCGTCCCACATTGGCTGCAGCTCGGACTTCTCCCGTAGTGGGTTGCCGGGCAGCAGCCGGCACACCGGGGCGTACCGCGCTTTCGCGCGTCGCCCTCCGTGACTGGCATGAATTTCACCTCGTCCGAATCGTGGTGGAGTGCGGTCCGTTGACCACTATAACACTAAACTATCTATCTATATTTGTCAATGAGGGCATTTTCGAACGCAAGAATACCTTTGTAGCTTGCATCATACTCACTGACATCTGGGAAATCCAGGTTTATAATGCAGTGCCAAACAGCTTTGAGGAGATGAGAAAAGCGTTCGAGGTCTTCGCGCGTGAATGATTCTTCAAGCGCATGAATTTCACCGCGAGCGTCTGGCTCAACGAATTGCAATACGCCACCTTCAAAGCGGTATGATGAATAATTACGAGAGTTTTCGCAGAGTAATTGGTAGAACATGAGTTGTTGGCGGTATTTATGTAGACGGATTTTGTCGTAATCCGTCGTTCCCTTCCAGCTATTGCTTGGGCGACCGGTTTTGTAGTCGGTTACGGTGATGGATGATTCCTCAAAATCGACAAGGTCGAGTGATCCGGTAAGATGGGCTTCGCCAATGAATACGCCTTGATTAGCAAAGCTAAGCTCGGTGCGCTGATTGCGTGCGAATGTGCTATATTTTGCTGCAAGGAATGCGGCAAGGCTTTCGCTTCCCTTCTTGCTGAAGAATTCAAAATCCATTTCAGTGAGGTGCTGGTGCTCTAGCTCGTGAATGAAATCTCCGAGTATATCTTCGATAGGCCGTTTTTCGCCTGTCGCAACAAGATGGTTATGGGCGCGTTGCAATGTAGCGTGAATAGCTGTGCCATAACTTGCACTAGCGCTTTTTGCTGCCGGGAATCTGAGAAGGTTGTTCATAAGGAAGACTATGGGTCCACCATGAGTGATATCGATAAAATTATTAAGATGAGTCGCTGAAAGCTTGTAGTTTTCGAGCGTCGGCTCAAGGAGTGCTCTCATAGTTGCAGTCGGTCGATTTGTCACATAGGTTTGCCAATCAAGTTGATTGAGTATTGTGAGTGTTTCTACGGTATGTTCCGGTGTGACGATTTGCTCGTTGATTGTGGTACCGCTTAGGAAGCCAGCTGGTAGTACATCTTTGCCGCTTGTGTCAGTAGCGCTGTAGCTGATGAACAGCTGGCGCTTGGCGCGGGTCATGGCTACGAAATAGAGACGTAGGCGTTCGTTATATGAGTTTGCGTTTGGGCGAATGCGGAGATTTTCTGGATAGTTAATGAGTGACGCACGGCTACGAACGCGTTCACCCCAGCGACTATCCATGGAGTTGATGATGAATACAGTATCGAATTCAAGGCCTTTTGATTTATGCGATGTCATAAGATGCACGGCTTCGCTATTACTGACGCCGCTGCGAATAGTCATGATACGTGCGCCAAGTTTGCGGTGCATACGTGTGAATTCAAGCATGTCAGCGATATGGGGCGTATCGTTTGGTTGGTATTCGCGTAGTTTGGTGCGCAGTGTGCGAAGTGCCTCGAGTGTTGAGAGGTAATCCTCTGGCGAACCATTAAGTATGCCGGTACCAAAATAATATTGATGGTATGGCGACGTATAGTCTTCTGTTTTTTCGCTTGGCACGCCAATGAGTGCGTCGACAAATACTTCCAGCGTCTCGTGTGGCACAGCCTGGGCGCGTGTAATAAGCCACTCGGCGAGCGAGCGCAGATCGGGTGTATTTAGCATTGTTTCGAGCCACGTGAGTCCACTACGATGGGACTGCAGACTTAGTCGCCAGATTGTTTCGGGCGCAATCGCAAACATTGGATGTGAAAGCAACTCGGGTAGTTTACTGTCGGCGAGCTCGTGATCTCCGCCGAAAATCGCTACGACGGTTTCGGCGAGTAGCTCAAGTGTCGTGATACTTTCTTTATCTAAAATGTTGTCGCGGCGCTCATAATCGATAGCGATATTGTAGTGATGGAGGTGTGGAACGAGTGAGATAAGTTCGTCGTGGTTGCGTGCGAGTACTGCGATATTGCCTGGTTTTACGCCTGCTTTAATTTGTGCTGCGATTGCCCTTGCTACCCAATCATTTTCGTCCATGCGCGTTGGGAGCTTCGTGCGACTTACGTGCGTGCTGCTTGCATCGGCATGTGGCGTGAGTGTTTTGTCGATGTCCATGATGGCCTCAAGTCGGCCATCAGCCTGCGTGATTACTTCACGCGCGGCTCGCAAAATTGGTTCACTTGATCGATAGTTATGAGTTAGCACAATGCTACGATAGCTCGGGTATTGCTCGCGAAAACGGTTGATATTATTAACGTCAGCGCCCTGGAAGCTATAAATTGCCTGATCATCATCACCAACCGCCATAACATTTGGCTCGTCGCCAAGCGGGTTGTCGGTGAGATTGAATAAAATACGTAGCTGTGCGAGGTTAGTGTCTTGGAATTCGTCCACTAAAATGTATTGGTATTTTTCTTGCAAGTTTGCCTTAAGATCGGCGTGGATCTCCATTGCATGTACGACATTAAGAATCATGTCGTTGTAATCGTATAGACTCGCCTGCTCCATGCGCGAGATATATGAAAAATATACCTGGGCGAGCGCGCGAAGCTTGGCGTGGCGTTTACGATTTTTAAATACAAAGCGACTTACAGCATCCTTTTCAAGCCATTCGTCACGCCATGCGGTAATTGGTGTTGTCTTATTAATTTCGACAGCTTCGTCGAAGGCGCGTGCCATGCTAAGTGCGAGTTCATTGGCGAGTGGCGTAATCGCGGATGGCAATTCTGCGACTGGCAGCGATGCAACTTTCTCGGCAATTGGCACGAGCATACTTAACATACTGACGCTTGGGCGATTAGAAAAAATATCGGCAAGATCTGGCTCGATTGCATCAAGTGTTCTGTCGTTTGCATTGAGTATGGCAATCAGTTCGTCACTCGATAAACCCGCTTGCTTGAGTTCGCCAATTGCTCTTAGCGTGTCACTTAAGTGCACGTATTCACCATTGTTTTTGCTGGCGAGCGGATTGCTGTAATCGAGCTCGTCAAAGATACCTGTTAAGATATCATAACTTGCGATATCGTCAGCGGGCTGAAACTCGGCACCACGATAAAAATATTCACGGTTTTGGTTAATCACTTCTGTGCCAAAACTGTGAAACGTCTGGATTGCTACTTTGTAGGCTTGTGGCCCAATAATATCACTGAGGCGTGAGCGCATGGCTGTGGCGCCGCTTTCGGTGAATGTAAGACAAAGGATGTTTTCTGGCAGGGTATCAGTTTTTTTGAGAATGTTGGCAACGCGCATACTCAGCAGCTCGGTTTTACCCGTTCCTGGCCCTGCGACGACAAGCAATGGCCCGTCTACGAGGTCTACTGCTTGTTGTTGTTCATCATTGAGGTTTTTGTAGCGCTCGTCAAAAGTAGTCATCATATTCATTGTACCCCAGCACGCTTTGCAAGAATGTGGTATAATTACCGATATTATGGATAACCAAGCGCTTCTCGACGATTTATCACTAGAAAAAAGCGCAAAGGAACGATTTGGTGTTGCGCTCGATGTTGATTCGGTGATAGTGCGACATATAGATGTTGGCCAGTCGGCGTATGCGACCCTCTTTCTTTCGAGCAAAAAACAGCTTTACTGCTATATTGATGGGCCAACGAAACTGCTTTTGAGCGATATCAAGAAGATCGTTTCGCGCATGGGTCTTAGGTCAGAATTATTTTTCCCGCCGAAGGGGCGACATACATATTTTGACGATATTGGTCGCGCAAAATTTCGTGAGGTATTCCCTGGCCGTCGTGATGTGCATGACAATGATATTGTATTTTATCGCACACTTGCGCCATACAGCCCTGCACTGATATTAGTGAGCGAGGTCAAAGGCGGCGTAGTTTACCAGGCTGATCACGATGCTCGTGGTGGGTGGCGTCCAGCAGTTAAGTTTGCGTATCGTCGTATTAAGACGAGCTAATTCATAAGCTGGCAAAAGCCAGATGTTGAAGTGCCGTCAAATGTTGGGCGAACCCCATGTTTGCCCAGGTAAACGTTCCACGTCTTTGTAGATTCTGAATAGTACGCCAAAATATAGGCTGCGGTATCAGTGCCGACGGTTGTATTAAGCGCTACCGTAAGTGAGCACTGGCGACTGCTTCCTGTTTCAGAGAGTTTAACGATTGGGATGGACCCGCTGGTATTGTTTGGCGGCGGTGTAATAGTCTGCGCGCCGCGATATACATAGCCTGGTGCGCTAGGAATGGTATAGCTCACACCGATAAAAGGTGTCTGTAAAGTGCTCAACTGCGGATCGATAGTGCTGACCGTTTGGCTGAGCATAGAGGTAAGTTGGCTGAGAGTGGTCGATGTACTAATGATATCTGTCCCCGTGTAGCCCCACCATGCGTAGCCAGAGTTGCAGGTTGCGCCACCGCAGCCTACTGGATATGTGCCATTTTTATCGTAGTATCTTTCAAATAGATTACCTAAAATTGACATGTCATTTGCCCTAGCTGTATCGCGCGTCTGCTGCTGGACATTATTGAACGCGACAACTATGAGTGCAGCTAGTAAGGCAATAATGAAAATAACCGTTGCGATTTCAACGATGGTGAACCCGCGGCTAAGTCGCTTATGCATATATTTAGTGTAACAGCCTAACAGTTATTGCTCAATATGATCGAGCACCACTAGATGCTCAATGTGTGGGGTGCGTGGGAAGAAATTGTAACCACGATGCGCGCGTACACCATAGCCTTCTGCAAGCATTGCAACATCCCGAGCTTGTGTGACGGGATTGCAGCTAAGATACACAATGCGTTTTGGCTTTGTCTCGAGGAGACGCGCAATAACATCAGCATGCAGACCGGCACGTGGTGGGTCAACGATTACTACTTCATTGCCGGTGATATATTCAAGTGCTTGCTCGCTCGGTGCAAGCACGGCTTTTGCCGTTTTGCCGAGTCGGGTGATGTTTTCGCGCATTTCGCGGACAGCATGTTCGTTGATTTCTATAAGGGTGGTGTCGTTGCTACCAATTGTTAGACCGATGCTGCCGACACCGCTGTATAGGTCTATAGTTGACTTGTTGTTGATCCACTCGCTCATATCACGAAGTGACTGCTCGTAAACAGGAATGTTTACTTGGAAGAAGCCTTCTACGGCGTAACGGAATGGTGTGCCCAGGATCGTGTCTTCCAGGGTAGTTGTGCCAAAGCTTGCAAGGCGCTTTGTGATAATGCTGGCTGGACTTTTAGGATTAGAGTAGATAACTTCCCCGCCAATTGCTGGTAGTGTAGCAGCCTCTGTTTTGGTGATGATATCTTTGATTTCGTCCTTTAGGTATAGCTGCCAGATTGCGTTGCCGGTTTGATCAGAACGAATAAGGAGTGTTTTGAGCTGGCGTGCAGAGATCTGTTTGGCGCGCAGTAAATCACGCACCGCCTTTGCAAGAGCGGTGATTTCAGGCCGTGCGAGCGAAGAGTGATCAACTGGATATTTGCCTTTGCTGCCCCGCGCGAAGAACGCTAGATCTAGCGTGTCCGTACCAGATGTAGCGTCTGTGCTGCTGAACCAGCTATATTCCATTTTGTTACGGTATTCGTAAATAATCTCGTTGGTGTATACCTCGATTGGAGTGGGTAGCACGATGTTATGTAGCTCGAATGCTTCTTCGATGAGGGCGGCCTTGTACATTTGCTCGTTTTCGAGCTTCATGATTTGCCACGGACTCGTACTAATGAAGCTTTCAGGATCTTGTGGTGCGATGCGCTCGCTTGAAGGTGCGATTACTTCAGTAACGACACCTTCAATAAAGTGTGATTTCTTTTTAGTGACACGAATCGTAACGGTTTCGCCGGGGAGGCCGCCCCACACGAATGCTTTGCGGCCATCAGTAAGGGTGCCGAGTGTTTGGCCGTCGCCAACGATTTTATCAAGAGTCAATGTTTCATATCGGATAGTCTTTATCATTCCTATCAGTATATCACTAGAGGTGGAATTATGAATGTAGCCTCGGAATGAATGATGCAAAGAGCACGATTGTAGCGATAGTCATTAGAATAAATGCGGTTAAGACGCCTGCATTGCTCCACTTTGAGTTTTTATACTCACCCATGATTTCTGGGTTGTTGCCAACGCGATAGATCATAAACAGCAGTGGCACTGCGGCAACGGCATTAAATACAGCGGTGAAGATTAGTGCTTGAATTGGGTCGATACCAAGAAAGTTAATAATGAGCCCGGCAAGTGTTGCAATGGCAATAATGCCGTAAAAGCCATGGGCTTTGCCAAACTTGCGGTAGAGTCCTTCCCTGATACCGAACGCTTCGCTAATTGCATAGCTAGATGAACCAGCGAGTACTGGTACGGCCAAAAGCCCGGTACCGATAATTCCAATGCTGAAGAGAACTTTTGCGATTAGTCCAGAGTTTGGAAAGCCTCGTACGAGTGGTTCGAGCGCAGAGGCGGCATCTTGTGGATTTTCGATTTTTGTGATGCCATGAGCGTTTAGTACTGCCGCACAGGCGATTACAATAAACCACGCTGAGATTGTTGCGAGCGACATGCCGGCGGCGGTGTCGAGACGAATTTTCTTGATGAATCGGCGTGAAATAACAGGTTTACCTATGCCAGAAGAAATCCCAATACGGTGTTCGTTGACTTCATCTTCAACCACTTCGCTTGTGTTCCAGAAAAACAAATATGGCGAAATAGTTGTGCCAAGCATGCCTACCATTATATACATCATTTCACGGTTGATATGGAAGTCTGGTGTGAAGGTATGCGCAACGATTCTTCCCCAGTCTTCATGGACTAGAAATGCGGTGATTGGATACGCAAACAGTACCACTGCGAGCCATTTAAGGAATTTTGCATATTGACGGTACGGAACGAACACTTGAAGTAGTACGCATATGAGTGCAAATAGGATTGATAATGACACGTACTCAACGTGAGGGAATAATAGTTGTGTAGTTGCTGCCATTGCTCCAAGGTCGGCACCGATGTTTACGGTATTAGCCACAGCTGCGAGCAAGACGGCGCTAAAAAGCAGTTTTTTGCCATAATGTCGCTTGAGAATTGCTGCGAGGCCATCACCCGTCACGGCTCCGATGCGCGCGCATGATTCCTGTACGGCGAGAAGCAGCGGGAACATTATTGGAAACATCCACAGGAGTCGCAGTCCGTAAATTGCACCAGCTTGACTATAGGTGGCGATGCCGCTTGGATCATCGTCAGCGGCACCTGTGACGACGCCCGGGCCTAGGACGCGGATAAAGCGGTTAACGCGGTTGTATTTTTTGCGTGCGTGTGCAATGTTCTGCTCGCGCACAATAGTAGAATCTTTTTTCTTGTGCGAGCCAACGAGATCATTGAGCCACGTGTATAAGTTGGACATACGTTTCTCTGTTTACGATAATATGCGTCTATTGTATGGCATAAGCAGTATATAAGGCAATTATTTAGTATACTGTAAAGATATGAAGCGAAATGTACAGCAGCATGGACAACACTTTTTACGCGGCCGAGCGTTTATTGCTGAACTCATTGGGCATAGTAACCTGCGCAAGAACGATACCGTACTTGATATTGGCGCGGGGAGTGGTGCGATTGCTAGCATGCTTGCAAGCCGTGCGAAACATGTGATTGCCTACGAACCTGAACCTGTGGCTAATGCATTGCTGCGCCAAAACATGCAACATAATGACAATATAACGGTGCTACAAGAAGATTTTTTAAAAGCTGAGTTACCCGATGCGGCATATAAAGTATTTTCGAATATCCCCTTTCACCTTAGTTCGGAGATTGTGCGTAAACTTACCAGTGCACCACGCCAACCAAAGGCGATCTATTTGATTGTACAGAAGCAGTTTGCGCAAAAGTTAATTGCTAGTGGCGATCATTTTCATGGTGCACTTGGCATGGCAATTGCGCCGTGGTGGGCGGTGCGTATTCGCAGGCCGCTTCGTAAAACTGATTTTACTCCGCCACCTGCTGTTGATACCGTACTGCTGGAACTTAAGCCGCACGAGATGCCGTTACTTGATGTATCTCAGCAAGCTGCATATACAGATTTTGTTATGGAATGCTATGCGGTACCGCGATTCTACGTTGCCGCGGGCGGTAATAAGAATAAACGGCCTTCGACACTTGCGCCTGCTGATTGGGTGCGCCTATTTACGCAATATTCTAAAAAACGAACATAGTTTCCGATGATTTATATCAAGTTGGTGTAGAGCCGATTTTCCTGGATGTAACTGGCCATTGCAGGATGTGGCAAATGCGTGGTATCGATCTTGCCCTGGCGAAACTGTGATGACGTGATATGCGTGTTTTTGGTGATAATATAGCGACGCAGAATAGATAGTTTATATTGTGATTCAAGTTTTTTGAAAATTGTTTCAAGTCTATCTTGGCTATCACCGCTTCGGAGCCCAACTGCAAAAGTAGCTTCTTTTAAGAGCACCTCTAGACTATCCCATCTGTATGTGAATGTATAGACGACATCTGATCCTATAAGGAACGTAAAATGCGCGTCCTTGAAATGGCTTCGTAGCTCTGCAAGTGTTTGAGCGACGGTAAATTGTTTTGACGGTAAAGTTAGGACTTGCAACTTGGTATTTCCCCGGGTGGCCCGTTTTATAAGCTCGACCCTATGATAAATATCAGTAACGTGTAGTTTACCGCGTGGTTGCGCCTCGGGTAAGAGTATTATTGCATCGAGTTCTAGTTCACGCATCGCTTCATTTGCAAATGCAATATGCCCAATATGAATTGGGTCGAATGTGCCAGAATAGATGCCGATGTTGCGTGTCACTATTGTTTTAATGGTACCAGAAGTGCGGCAAACTGTATGTAATTTGGTGTGTTAAACGCCGGAGCACTCGTCACTTAACGTTGGCCATATATGTTCATATTATAATATATTTGCGTACTCTTCCTTTTTATGACTATACTATTGATAATACATTTGTTTTATGATATAAATACTTATAGTATTAAACCTGATCTTTAGGTAATTTGAAGAAAGAAGTAATTTGTATGGGCGTTTTTGAACGCGCAAAACGACAAGGTCCAAAACGTCAATTTGGTGCCGAGCGACGCATTGTGTCGCTCCCTATTGTTCACGATAAACCCTCAACTCGAAAAGTCATGCTTAGTCGTTTGGCTATTGTAGCGACTGTTTTGATGTGGGTAACGTATATTGTCTATACCATTCTTCGTCAATTTTTTGATGGTCCGCAAACTTTTCAGTTCGCGATGCAGGCTGCTGGCTATGTACTAGTTGTAACTTTCCTCACTTTCTCAGCTCTTATGTACTTACTTGCACGTCAAGGGGCGTTTGAACGTTTCAGCCACCACGTACGCATACCTCGTGCAGTTCTTGATCGCCACTTTTCAAAGTCTCAATCTGCTATTACCATGCTTATCCCGAGTTACGCTGAGGAGCCAGAGGTCATTCGTAAGACGCTTCTATCGGCTGCCCTCCAAGAATACCCAAGTAAACGGGTTGTGCTTTTGGTTGATGATAATCCTGTGCAGAAGAATAAAAAGGACGCTGAGCGTCTTGATACTACCCGAGGCATTGCAAATGATATTATGGAACTTTTGAGTGAGCCGCGTGAGCGATTTAGTTTAGCTTACTCTGACTTTATGATCGCCTATGCTAGGAAGAAGGAAATCCAGCCGGAAATTACCCAACAACTTGCGAGTGAGTATATTTGGGCATCTGAATGGCTGCAGGCTCTTGCTAATAAGGAAGCAATTGAGGACCATGTCGATGTTTTCTTTGTTAATCATGTATTACGAGACTTGGCAAATGAGCTAAGGCTTACAGGTGAGGCTCTTGTTGCCTCGGCCCGTGAAAACGCAATAATGCCTCAGGAACGCATCGCGCAACTCTATCGTCGTCTACATTGGACCTTTGATGCTGAGCTTACTATTTTTGAACGAAAAAAGTATGCGTCGCTCTCTAAAGAGGCTAATAAGGCCATGAACCTCAATAGCTACATTGGTTTAATGGGCGGTATATATCGACCTACACAAACCCCTGATGGTCCTGTGCTTGCGCCTGTAAAGCATGCTCAAGAAGATGATATTGTTATTCCCGACACAGAGTTTCTTCTTACGCTTGATGCTGATTCCATTCTTTTACGTGATTATTGCTTGCGTCTTGTGTACTTTTTACAGCAGCCTGGTAATGAGCGTGTTGCAGTGACACAGACTCCGTATAGCTCTTTCCGTGGCGCCGCAACTCGTATCGAGCGACTTGCCGCCGCGACAACCGATATCCAGCATATCCTGCATCAAGGAATGAGTTTTTATGGCGCAACCTTTTGGGTGGGTGCTAATGCGGTAATCCGTAAGAAGGCGGTTGAGGATATTGTGGAGACTGAGTGGGTTGGTGGGTTCGAGATTAAACGCTATATCCAAGACCGAACTGTTATTGAAGATACTGAGTCAAGCGTTGACTTAGCACTTCATGGTTGGTCTCTTGTGAATTATCCGGAGCGATTAAGCTATAGTGCTACTCCACCAGACTTCGGTTCGTTAATTGTACAGCGTCGACGCTGGGCAAACGGAGGCTTGCTGATTTTGCCAAAGCTTTGGGCTACGATTCGCGCGCGTAAAAGTAAAAACGAAATTGTTAGCAAGGCTGAGATCCTTTTGCGCGTAAACTATATGGCATCGATTGCATGGGCAAGCTTTGGCTTGATATTCCTTCTCGCTTTCCCATATGATGGTCGCCTGCTAAGTCCTTTTGTTGTCCTTGCTGCACTACCCTACTTTTTCGCTATGGCTAGCGACCTAAAGTACTGCGGCTATAAGCGAACTGATGTTTTTCGTATTTACGGTTTTAACTTAATTCTATTGCCAGTGCAGCTAGCTGGAGTCCTTAAGTCAATCCAGCAGGCATTAAGCGGCAAAAAGATTCCTTTTGCGCGTACGCCCAAGGTTAAGAATCGTACCGTTTCGCCGATGCTTTATGTAGTGGCGCCGTTGGTTATTGTTGCTTTCTCTGCACTTACTTTTTATCGTGACTTTGACGCTCATAACTGGGGTAACGCTTTATTTGCTGCATTCAATACCATTGTTGCAATATGGGCAACCCTTGCCTATATCGGTATCGGTAATACAATCAAAGATATTTGGATTGGCCTAACCGACTGGATGTATGTTGACGTAAAACCTAAGAATGCACAGAATATTGCGCATGCCGATGAGCCTACTATAGATTGGCGCGCAATCCTCTACCATGGACATGATCAAGAGTCGGTTCCACTCGCTACTCAGGCGGCTGAGCGTTTAGAACAGGGCGCAAGAAAAGAAGGAGCTACTGTATGATCGAGGAGAAAACCCGTCGTTTATCACCTTGGCGTGTTATGCTTGCGGTATTTATCGTTATAGCCATGGGCGTTGCGGGTTACTCCAGCTTCCGATGGTGGAAGTCTGAGCAACTTGAAGTTTCACACAAGCCATGGTTTGCCAGCTATGTTGATGTAACCTCAACGCCGACATATGCTTTTGAGCAACTTGGCCAGACTAGCCATAAAGATGTGATGCTTTCATTTATTGTCAGTTCAACGTCAAAAGATTGTGTGCCTTCGTGGGGTGGTAGTTTTACTCTTGATCATGCAGGTGATTCACTTGATCTTGATCGTCGAATTGCTCGTTTAAAGCAACAGGGCGGGCATGTAGCTGCTAGTTTCGGTGGTCTTAAAAATAAAGAACTTGCAAGTTCATGCGAGGATGTCTCTTCATTGAAGGCCGCGTATAAGGCTGTGATTGATCGCTACGATCTCGATACCATTGATCTCGACATTGAGCAGGGCAATCTAAGCGACAGCGCTGCTAATATACGCCGTGCGGATGCGATTGCTCAATTGCAGACCGAGCGCCGTGCTGCAGGTAAGCGTTTGGCCGTTTGGCTCACGTTGCCTGTTTCGCCATCTGGCTTAACTGAAACCGGTACAAATGTTATAGCACAAATGCTTGCAAAGAAAGTTGATCTTGCTGGAGTAAATGCTATGACGATGGACTATGGTCAAGGTCTCAATGGCCTTTCTATGGTTGATGCTGCAAAAAGATCACTCACTGCGACTCATCGTCAACTTGGCGTCCTTTATCAGCGTGCAGGTGTACACCTTAACGATGCTACTTTATGGACAAAGATTGGCATAACGCCTATGATTGGCCAGAATGATTTTGAGGATGAAGTCTTCATGCTAGACGATGCGGTTCAACTGAATAAATTTGCTCACCAAAATGGCGCCGCTCGTATGTCGATGTGGTCTGCTAATAGAGATATTACATGCGGTAGTAATTACACGACTACGAAAATAGTTTCTGATTCATGTAGCGGCGTTAAAGAAGAGTCTGGTGCTTTTGCACATGCCTTAGGTTCTGATTTTGACGGTAGCTTTACACTGAGTGCTGGTGTGGTAACTAATGCCGATCCTCGCGCAAAGCAAGTTAATGATGATCCCGCAACGAGTCCATATCAAATTTGGACTGAAGATGGCACTTATCTTCAGGGTACCAAGGTAGTATGGCACCATAATGTATATGAAGCTAAATGGTGGACTCAGGGTAACCAGCCAGATAACCCTGTGCTCCAGGAGTGGGAGACGCCATGGACTCTTCTCGGGCCTGTTTTGCCCGGTGAAAAGCCAATTAAGCAAGCAACGCTTCCTGCGGGCACGTACCCGGAATGGTTGGGCTCGAGCGAGTATGATACGGGGCAGCGAGTACTTTTTAAAGGTGTGCCATATCAAGCTAAATGGTGGAACAAGGGCCAGAGTCCGGCTGCAGCATCCTCAAATCCAGATAGCTCACCTTGGGCGCCACTTACTCAAGAGCAGATTAATAAGCTTGAGGGATAATAGTTCTTGTAGGTGACCACGGCTCGGTTTCTTCTATGAACTCACCGCATGCTGCTTAGCTGTGGACTGCATCACTCTCGGCTCCTCTATTTGTATTGGAAAATCTTCGTAAATACCTATGCCATTAAGGCGAGTATAGCAAGTATAGTCTACTTAGAGGTATGATTGGTTACATGAACAAAGAGATTGAAGCGCGCTTCTTGGATATAGACAAACAAAAGTTAGTTGAAAACCTTAAAGCACTGGGTGCCCGTGATAAGGGCGACGCAATGCTCACAGAAGTAATTTTCTATGATGCAGATAATACATGGCCTGATGAGGGGCGTTTTGTGCGAGTTCGTTCATCTAATAGCGGAACAATACTTACCTATAAGCATAATAAGGAACAGACTATAGATAGTGCTCGTGAAATTGAGTTTGCTGTTCCTGAGGCTACTTTAGCTGAACAATTTCTTGAAAATATTGGTCTTGTGGCGGCGCGTCATCAAGAGAAGTATAGGCATACGTTTGAATTTAATGGCGTGACGATTGATATTGATACATGGCCAAGGATACCGACGTATGTTGAACTTGAAGGGTTATCTGAAGAGCATATTCAGGCTGTCGCAAAGTTGCTTGGTTTTGCATGGGAGGATGCTGTATTTGATGATGCTCGTGCGGTTATTCAGAATCGTTACAATATTCCGGTGGGGACAATGCGGTGGTTTACGTTTGATAGATTTGAGTAAGCACTTCGAGTTACTTCGTATATGATTTTAGATTTATCCTCTAGATTTGGGAAGAAGAATCAGTTCCGTGTATTACCATGGCGGGCGTTTCAGTAAATAATCAGTTGACGTTTGGCAGCTCATTCCTATTATAGCGATAATCGCAGTAAGGCGTTCCAAAGGGCTTTTTGCACTCGGCATTACTTCTTTTTCTGTAGACGTCCTAATATCTCTTTATAATGTTGTTTTTCTTCAGTGCTTATATCTCTTTCAAGTAATGAAGCTGTTTTCCAAAAATGTAACTCGTCTCGCCCTAACGTCTTACCTTGTGAGGTATGCTTGTCTACAGCGTAATCAGGAATATCCCGCGTATAATCTTCGGTTTCTACTTTGGCGCGCAGATTGTTGTACAGCTCATCAACATATCGACTCTTGTCCGACCGAGTTAGCAGTATGGTTGCAAACATTCCAGCTAACATGGCATCTGCTTGACCTTTTAGATCACAATAGGTTTGGTAGAGCGCTGAAATAGTTGACGTCAAGCTGGGGTTGGCTAGCCCAATGTCTTCGATCGCAATGACGCGCATACGCTGCCAGAATTTTTGACTGAGCTCATCACTTGTAGCAAGCATTTCATAAGCAAAAAAAACGGCATCCTCCTCTTTGCCGCGTCGAATGCTTTTCTGCAGTGCCGAGATGATCTCATCGGCTTTGTAGCCATGTTTAGTGGTGACGGTGTCCCATTTATGTGACGGTGAATATTTATTTAGCATCACGCACGATCTCCCTATTTAAAAGTTCCTCTAAAGATATATAATCTTGAAGCTGCCTTGCTTTTTTAATACTCTCTTTAAGGTTATAAACCTGCACGCTCTTAAAGGCAATGTCTTCTGGCATTAAGATCGCACGATTGTAGTTTGACTTCTCTTTTTTTAGGACACGCTCTATTCGTGTCGTAGTGCCAACCTGCACAACTGCAGCATGTATAATTGCGGGACAATACCACGCTAGCTCGTCTTTAAGCCGCCGGATTGTTATGCCCGTTCCGCTGTTATCGTCAAGGATCAGGACATTACGCCCAGTAATATTGAGTTTTGTGTATTGAGGAAAGATATCATGTTGCGACTCCCCTTCTCTTGCCCTTTTACCGCTAAAACACACGGGCAGGGTGTCGGGCAAATGATCAAACCCTTTCATACTTAGCATTGAACGTAGGGCAAAGCCTAACTCGATTGCTCCAAAAAGTGGAGTCACTATCGTGTCATATCTGAGGCCACTGTCTCGCATTTCTTCGGCAATATAGTTTACCTGCATTGCAATTGATAGAGGCTGATCCATTTCTCTTATACGATTATTAAAATCTATTTGTTTTTGTAAGCTGAATTTTGGTAACGGTAGAGTTGGCAAATATGTATTGTTGCCTTTCCTTTGCTCATAAAGCAAAGTTCTATAATAATCATCAACGTAACTCTCCGCCCATGCAGAGTATGCGGCAATGTTAGCGGAGTTATCTTGCGTCATACCTTGCTCAACCTCATCATTAAGTAGTTTGAGTACATATGCCTTTCCGTGATCTAACAAGCTAAGCAACGCATTGCGATGATTATTGCTTTGGAGCCTATCTCCTAGATGATCTAGTGATCTAACCAGGCAAGAGACCTTAAGCATTTCATTGTAAAGATGTTGGTTATTGGCTGAAGGCGCAAGGTTTTGGTAGTAGGGTTTTCCGCGAAAAAAGACAGTTAACTCTCCATTCTCTAATTCTATCGAGGAATGAAGCATAAAAAACCGTCTGACCTCGCTTGGTAATGTTGGGTCAGTTATGATTGACTGTGCTTCCTGCATAGTAATTTTTTGCGCGCCAGTAACGTCAAATTTATCGGTAATCTCACCATTCGGCATTCCTATTTGCAGTTCATGGAAAGGTATAAGGTAATCACTGTCGAGCGCGCGACGAGACGTCACTGCCGGCCCTATAGGAGAGAGTCTTACTTTGTTGAGAAAATGAGCCACTCTTTCATATTGATCACCGTCCTCATTGATTACAATTGGGTATATAGACTCTTCTAGCGGCTGTCCAACGTTAGTATAGCCACCCGTGCGCCTTGTTATGGGCCTGTCGTTACCCAACGGTGAGTCGCCGAGGGATAGTATGGTTTCTGGCCTAACCTCGCCTAAACTGAGACCTGTCCTTTGTGCGAGTAATTGTCTTGTTACTTGAATAGCTGAATCTTTTGATACTCCCCTTGCATTGATATCTATCAATGTTCCTGAAGTCGTGGCGATGAGAGCGATGCCTCTTTCTTCGAAGGTAAGATTGAGTTGTTCTACGACACTATGAAGGTCAGTTGGTTCATCGTATAATTCTAAAAATTCCTCAACCGCGGCCATACCCTTTTCGTTTATTTGCGAAACCAAATCAAGCTTTTTAGGGTTAAACTCTAAACTGTAGGTATAAGTATCATGAATAATCTTAGCTCTATCGACACATCTTTGGCCTACTCCATCAATTAGTGTTGACTGATATTTAGCGATAGCGACGATGGCCTGAACTTCTTTAAGCATCTGCGCCCTGCCCAGCTCGACGAGATCTATTGGCGAGGCGTATAAAATGCCAGACACGGCGATATCAATGCAGATAGCACCATTACTGGCAAAAATAATGAGATCACCCTCCTTTAGCTCGTCTGCGTCGTTCTCTAACATTGCACGTTGGATTTCGGGGAGCAGGATTTTTTCGATCTCCTCAACTGTCCTCCCCGAAGCAATAGAGAGAGGCACGCGCCCTTCTGGGTTTAGGATGGTTTTGTCCATCAGCATGTCGAACGGGTCTTTCTCTACACGGTTTCGGTTTAAAAAAACACCGTCTAAGTCAACGACTGCAGCGTTATAGTTATCATTAGATAACGCATCTTTGTATCTTTGGGCATTTTCCGAATATAAATCTAGGTTGAAAGTTTCATACATGCGCATAATAAAACAAAATCGTAGTGGGTGGCTGGCAAAATAATCACGTTGGCAGACCGAGCACCCTTTATGGGATTGTAGGCTATTATAGCATCCTCTCTGTTAGAGACAAATAAGCTGACATTATGCTATTCGCCAATCCCTCAACACCTAAGCTTGAGGAACGATAATTGGCTTAAATAGTATTTGTATTAACTATTAACTCCATGGTTTTGCAAAGAGCAGTCTATAAATCGCTCTTTGCAGCCATAAGATATTAAATTTTACACAGCAGCTTTGTCCTCTGGACCCAGTAGGTTTACGGCAGAAATAGGCTCTCGATATTTTAGTGTCGCAGTTGTGCCTGCAACTCAAGAAGACGTCGTACACCATCGGCTAGAAAATCCTGTGGTGCAAAGCCACCCGTACCCTGTTTTGTGCCGGTGCCATCTCGGTGTACATCGAGATGCGGCTGGAATGTGCGTAAATCTTTGCGTGTGGTGATTGGCTGCTTAGGGAATGCCTCCGGAATTTTAGACGATGCCACTTTGATATGCGTAAGCTTAAAGCGCACGAATTGTTCAATAATGGCATCGAGTAGTTCGCGTTCGGTGGCGTCTAGGTGTAGCGCATTATGATCTAATAGAGATTGGACATTGAGCGTCGGCTCTTTGGCATCGATCTGCAGCCGTAATTTTTCTTGTGCCCACCGTGGAAAATAACGTAGGTTGCGGCGCAGATATTCGGTTTGGGCCTTACCTGGTGTATGGAGCAGTGTCTCGAATAATTGAGGTGTTGGCATGAATGCTCCGCTTGCGTTTTTAATTTTATCAGGGTATGGCACTAAGAAGCGGCGGAAGTAAGCGTAACTTTCGGCAGGCAATCGCGCGAAGGCAGCCATGTACGCTGTAAATTGTTCGAGTCCAGTGAGTATTTCTTGCAGGCGAATGGATTTGTCCGCTGCATTAGGATGCTCAAGCAGTGTATGCAATTGCTCGTACGAACGGCGAATGTGCTGTTCTGCCAGATAATGCCCAAGATAAAAATCGCGCTCAACCGGGTCAGTGCTAAATGTGCGGATATTCCCGCCAGACTGCAAAAAAGCGGTTACATTGACGTCAACAATGAACTCGTATGTCAGTCGAGGCGGTAGTTTGTGGGCTACACTGAGCCGTTCTAGTAGTTCAAGGAGCAGTGCGGGTGCGTGTTGGTACGCAGTCTCTTTTGCAGGCAAGTAGGCTCCAAGTAGCATTAGCAAATCGAGTTGTGCTAATGCGGCTTGCTTGCTATCTGTCAGCGCGATGAGACGTTCGCGCTCAGCTTCGAGTACTGGCACATGTCTTGCGGCGAGTTCGTCAAAAGAAACGCTATGGTCATTCCAAGCCCTGATGTCTTTTGGTAACTCGCGCAGCACATAGCGATCAAGCACAGTGGTTGGCTTTTCTGGCGACTTGCGCCCTAGTATTTTGGATGTAGGAATAGTCCGAAAAAGGCCAGATGGCATTCCTGTGAGTTCGCTTGACATGTCTCGCCTCCTTATTTTGAAACTTGCAATTATCACCAGCAGGCGATTGCTGGCTATGAAATAAAAACGGGTGGGTCGTTTATTATTCAACTACAATGCATCGTTTAGCACAAGCATTTTGGGCGTGACTATCAGGACTGCCGCAAGCTTTGTCGTAATTGTAAACTCGATATACTTGGCGAGCTTTATGATTAAATTTATACTTATAGTATGGATTTTGCTAAGATTACTGGTTTTATATCAATTGTTATTGCTGTTTACTGTGTTGTTCCCTACGTACAGGCGATTCTGCGTCATAAGACAAAGCCACACCAGCTGAGCTGGCTTGTATCGGCTGTGATGAACGGTATCGCCTTTTTCTCGCAATATTTTTCAGGTGGACGTCAGTCGACATTTATCTCGTTCATATTTTTTGTCGGTAGCCTTATTATTTTATTACTATCGCTGAAGTACGGCGTACGCGATACGTCAAAATGGGATCGACTGCTTTTTGGATTTGCGGTGCTAACGATTATCGTATGGTTTGCTACGCGTCGAAATGACCTAGCTATTTGGCTCTCATTGTTAATTGATCTGTTTGCGACTAGTATGATTGCCTTAAAAGTACGAGCTGATCCATCCTCTGAAGCCCCTTACCCATGGATGCTTGCGACGGTGGCCTATTCATTTTCCCTCCTCTCGCTTGCCGGTAAGCCATTGGATATTTTGTATGTTCGGCCAACTTATGGGCTTTTTTGCAATGCTGTGCTCACGATAAGTATTTATTATTTCGGATATAAAGCGCAGCGCAATCTGGGGGTTGAGGCAGATACTGAAGTGTCAGAATCAGCGTATACGATAGCTAGCAAGCCGTCTGAGATCAAGGAAAATCTTAGGGAAACAGAGAATATATGATGTGATATCAAGAGACAGTCTCTGTTATAGAGAGTATGTGCCGTGGAGTCTATTGTGGGTACTACAAATCAATATAAGGACAACTAGGTATTGCCGCACCTTCATGAGCATCTATTCTCTAATCCAACGGATATACTTAGCGGTAATCTTATCTATCCCAGCGATACTATAGTTAACCAATATCTGACTCATGATTTTAGGCATGATAGAAAATTAATACCGACCTAGTGTTTGTTGTGTTTGCCAGAAGAAAACAAGAATGATACAGTGTCTTTCGGTTCTCCGAGAACTTCTCGGAATAGTCAACGAGAGTGAGAGATGGAATGCCGAATTGCGGTCACAGCAAAAGCTACAGCTCGCACGGGGAGGCCAGTGCGGATAATCCGGGAAAACGGATTGAGTGTTGCAAAAAGTGCGATCGGTACATCGTCGCCGGCTAGTGCCACGCTTGAGTATCCGGGGTGACCTCCCTTATCAGGTTCGTCAAGCGCTTAGCGCTTTTCCCACCGTCGACGCATGGCACGGTGGGAGCATCACCTTAGAGCTTGATGATAATTGAGAATTAAGGTGATAATAACAAAATTGACGAGTTTAAATACATTGTTTCAAATGTAGCAGCGGACTCGCTGGATGCTCGTATAAGCTTTATAACATGAAGTGGCGTGATATAAACGTAGGGCAAACCGCACCGATTTGCCCTACGTTTATGATCCTAAATTGATGATTTTATTTAATTGGTTACCGGTTTTATCGAAGTAGTTACGCTCCGGGGGGGTGAGCGTGAAAACTCAAAAAAGGCCGTTTGTTCTTTTATGAATTCCCATATATAATTAAGTTGTTCGTTGAGAACAAGGCGAGAGATGGGGTTCGTGAATCGGTCGGCGATTCCAACAGCCGTAACTCAGGAAGGTCGTGGTCAATTTGTCCATTGCAGTCGCCGTCGCACCCGAATACACGGTGGTGCCAGAGATCCTTCGTGTCCCGGTGGGCATGCCCATCGTACCAGTGCTTGGTCTTGGGGCGTGCAAGGTGTGCAAGCACTGTACACGCTTTAGCGGAGCAAGCAAGCTTGAGACCTGTACGACTCCGGGTTGCGGGCATTTCTACCTACAGCACCGCGGTCTGGTATTCTGAGCTTAGCGCTCTTGGCCGGGGTTGGAGCGAACGAACTAACGTTCACGCTCCAACTCTGGCACGGTCTCTATCTCTCGCCCGCTAACCTCTTCATGTTGATTAAGAAAACTACCAACAGCCCAAAAGCAAAAGATTGCTACTCTACTTCTTACTAGCAATGGCGAATGCCTGTCGATAACATTCTAGAACTTGCTCTTCTGTAAGCCCTTGCGACATAGCAAAGGACATCATATTACCGATCTCTTGCGTTCGATCATCATCTTCTGCTTCATGATCCGCAAATTCTGGTACTGTCAGTGCCCACATGAAGCCTTCTATTATCGATGAGCTTGAACACTCCCAGGCGTAAGGGTCGGGTGCTTGATCTTCTCGAGTTGAATAGAACGCTGGTTCGATTTTCCCATTGAGAAGATGTACTTGCCTACGAAAGAGTGTATAATCTGTCGGAATGCGATCACTATCGCGTATAGGTGACGCGTCGCTCATCAATACCCCTTTTTGATCTGGTATAATTTCACGAGAAGGCAAATGTTCTGGCGTATCTTCTATTATAAGACAACGTATCGTATGCGCCTATTGCCGTCTTTGCTGCCAGCGCATAATATCTCTTGGTGAGTGGTTCGCTTTGCTAGACCTGTTAATTTATATCCCCACCAAATGACAACCTATAGTGTACCTTGGACCTTAGTATTCATGGAAGCAAGAACATCCAAACATTTCCTTGTTGCCTCTCGTTTGCTTTGGCCAACCTGGGCTGCTTTATCGAGAGAACCAAAATAGGTTATTCGAACAAAATAGCGTACTCCCTCCATAGTGAGCCAGGCGCCATCGCTAAAAAGATACCACGGGGTCTTTCTTGCACTGCACTGCGCTATTGGCGCCCGTGCAACGACCCGCCCTCCAGTATTGAGGAGAGTAATGTATCCATCTTTGATAAAAATCGCACCATGTTGCGCCAAAGGCTTTACACCAAAACGGCCACCGCCTATCTGCAATTCAGTGCCAACATAGCCATCGGTGCTGTCGGGTCGAGACTCTATAACTTGTCGCATACTTCTTATATAACAGCGTATCTTTCAGATTATCAAGGCGGGTGATCGGCATTTGCTTTGTTTGTATCTGTAGCGGTCGACCTTTTGCAAGTGGTGTCCTAGTGTTGACATTTTTACATTTGATAATTCATTGCCGGCATATATAGTAATCCCTATAAACATAAAGGAGTAAATTATGGCAAAATATATCTTCGTCTATAAGGCAAATGAGGCTAACGACTGGAGTAAGCTGCCCGATTCTGAGGTTAAGAAGGTGATGGACGCATGGGGCGAATTTTTGGGCTCGATAGGGTCATCATTGGTTGACAGGGGCGATGCGTTCAAGTTCGGTGGTAAAAGCGTTAGTCAATCTGGAGTAAAGGACGCCGATAACTTGCTCACTGGTTTTTCTGTTATCGAGGCAGAAGACTTTGACGACGCTCTTGCAAAGGCGCAAAGTGCTCCAAATATCTTGGGCGGCCAAGGGACTATTGAAGTCTATGAAGCTTTTGGGGTCTAGTGGTATGGGCACCTTCGACGTTGTACGATTATCAATACATGTCGTGAAGGACTAATTCAATGTTTACACATGTTTCATTATGGGGAATATTACTCAGCACTGTTGCCGCAATGGCAATAGGTGGAGTGTGGTATAGTCCCCTACTATTTGGTACCCCATGGATGAATGCGATTGGCCTAACTAAAAAGGAAATGAAGGCGCGGACAAACCGAGCTCTGAGTATGTTAGTAGTTGTATATGCAGTGGCGGCTTACGTGCTCTCGCTCTTTACAAATTACTACCATGCCTACCACGGTGGTGGCAAAATAATAGATGCTCTTATTACCTCAACATTGGTCTGGCTGGGTTTTGGCCTTACCACCATACTTGCCCATGGTGTATTTGAACCCCGGGATAATTCCGTGCTTTATATCAACGCAGGTAATCGCCTTGTTACACTGACTGCGATGGGGCTAATTATTGGAGCTTTTTGGCGATAGTGAGGTGAATTGAAAAACCGCTCAGAGTCGCGCCCATTGGCACAACTTCTGAAGCGGTTCTTCGTCAAACTCAGTCCTCGTTCTTGTCGGATTCTTCGGGTGACGCGATGTCGAGAAGAGTGCGAAGCCCCTTTAGGAGCGTGACCACCCCGCCGACGACCATGTGTATGAAGCAATCCTACGCACCTATAGTGTCTCTGACATCGGCAATGGGCACCTTCTCCTCCAGTCGTCTATCGATCGTGAGGTCGTAGCGCTGTATTCGCCCAGCGACAGCAATCTTGATCCTTCGAGGGCTAATCTCGCGTGACGGCCCGCTGAGACCTCTCTGATTCAGACCCAGGCCGCACATTGTGTGACCTGGGTGCACGACCATTGTTCTGGAGTTCCTATATGAGACCTAAGAATGTTGGTCGAGTGAATGGAGCTGGATGCATGAAGACTAATTTGTAGCAAAAAATCTACAGTTCAACCTGTAGATTTCGCATAATTTCATGGCTGGGAGTGAGTCCGACGGAGGTAGCACCCTGTTGGTTGTTTTTATTCTTTTCGGCCAAAAGCTAGAGAAGCTTAATTTTACCTATCATCAAGGCAAGACAATCATCATCGATTTATGAATCTAAGCCTTGAGGTTTTTCCGGAGCCACGCGGCAATTACGGGGACGTCTAACTTTTCGGTAGCAATCTTTACGGCAAAGTCCTCAACCTCGCCGACTTGGGTAATAAATTGCAGTCCATTTATCTCAAGTAGAGTTAGCCCAGCTAACATCGCCGTTCGTTTATTGTCATCCACAAAAGGGTGGTCGGCGATTATGCCACGCATTATAGCGGCCGTCTTATCGGCAATAGAGGAGTATAGCTCTTCTCCAAAAACATTCTGTGTTTGAGCAGCAATAGCTGAGTCCAAACGCCCGAGATCTCGCAAACCCATACTGCCACCTGTCGTGTTAACGACAAGTGCATGGATCTGTAGTAACTGTTCTAGGTTTAGGAGCTTCATCGCTGGGCGAGGTTTTGAAAGTCTTGTTTGTAGTTACTTAGAATTTTTTGAGCTGCTTCGAGTACTTCTTTATCTTCACTATTAACAGTGTGAAGCGGGCGAACGATTACCTCAACTTCGTCGCCATAAGCAATATTCTGGCGCTTTAGTTCCTTAGCTGGAATTGTCACACCGCCACTTGAGCCGATCTTGATTACCTTTTGAATGCTTTGAATCATACCAATATTATAACGTCATTATAATATCTATGTCAATCAATTATTGCTAACTAAAATAAAGGAGTCAGACAAGACAAATGCCCCGAAAATCGGAGCATTTTACCTCTGTTATCAAACTTGGCTGGGCGTGAGTCCGACGGAGGGAACACCCTGGTAGCGGATTTCATACTCCTCGCTCGAAAGTTGGAGAAGCTAGGCTTTGCATACCACAAAGGAACGGTAATCATTACTGATCCGGATGAGATTTGAAATATGCCTTTAGCTTTTCGATATATGGATCTTTCAAATGAGCTTCAATGAATGCTTTCTGATCATGGTTCTGATAGAGATTGTCCTCCTCGTATCGAGGAAAAACGTGGACATGAAAATGCCAGACATCTTGATGCCCCGCTGGTTCATTATGCTGTCTTGTGGAAGTACCATCACAATCGTAAGTGCTACGGATTGCGATAGCCACCTTCTTGACGGTTTTGTAGACTTCGGCAAGGTCATCGTCGGAAATGTCATAAATATTTTCGGAATGCCTTTTCGGTATTACCAGTACATGCCCCGGATTATTAACCCACCACTTGGGAGCAACAAATGCCATGGTGTGGGCGTTCTGATAAATGATGTCTTCTGGTCGATTGTATTTATCCGGGTTACCGGCCAGATACGAACAAAATGGGCAAACGTAATCTTGTGGTTGATGGTTAAACATGTACTCATCTTACCTTATGGCGGGATATATGAATATCAGGATCCGACAATTAAGTATCTTCATATTATTTATGATGACAGCTTCAGGGTTCGAAGTGAGACATATGCCTGGCTTGAGGGATTCGAACCCAGATTCACAGAGGTGAAACTTGCGAAAACAAAAAAGATGCACAAAATTGTGCATCTTCACCTCTGTTGACGAATTTGGCTGGGGATGCGGCGGACTACTATAACTTTTGACGATATGGATGTTAAATGTGATGCCCAAGAAATAAGTCAACTTCTTGATGGTGGCATGGAGAATACGGAACGAGACTGGTAGCGAAGTTATTCGCGCGCTCTGGTAGTAATAGTATTTTGTAATGCAGCAATGAGCAGGCCCGAACCAACTAGGATCATTACAATTATAAATGGCCACTGGTAGGAGCCGGACAAATAAAAGGCCAAAAAAAGCGCTTTAACATGAACGCCTGTAAGTTTCAGAATCATCGGAATCAGACCCTGTCCAGCGAGCGGAAGCCAACATAACGCCCAAAATAAGACACCTGTACTGTTGGGTTGAGATTTCGATCGCGCTAAACCACTCTCGCGTACTACATTCATAGTGAGGGCTGGACCTCCGTGTCCTTCACGCATTGCTTCCTCAACTGAATCTGAGAATTCTTTACCATGGCGAATTTTCCAACTCTCTGGGTACCATGACAAGAAACGTGTAGCTCGTCGCGTAGCACGTGCCTCCAAAGATTTATCTAAAGCTGCATACCATTTAACAAACGAGGCTGTAAACCATACAAGTCCTATGGGCCACAAAAGAATCCAAAACACTGTGATTGGAATGGCTGACCACCATCCCCACTTGCGCCCAATTGCGGCATGTGCCGCGAAGAAGTCCCAGTTCATACTCTATAATGCCCTTCCTGTTGCCAGACGACTCAAGCCAATTCCGGCGATTAGTTTTTGTGAAGTCAACTGTTCGTGAAGAGCTTCAGCGCCACTGGGTGTTAGGCGATACGGGTGCCGGCGTCCTTCGGCCGGTAGCGATTCAATGAGCTGATTCTCCTCCAAACGATCAAGGGCTGCATACAGAGTACCTGGTTGGAGTCGCAAGCCAGCAAAGTCTTCAATGTCCTTTGTGAGCGCATATCCATGCTTCGTTCCATTTGCTAAGCTTGTTAAGATGAGTGCAGCTGGACCAGCATAGCGTCCTAAATCATGTTTCATAGCACAACATTACTACGCTGCACGGTATAACGTCAAGGATATTACTGGATTTCGAAAATGACATCAAGAATAAACTTGGGAATACGAACTATGCTGACGGAATAACAAAATAAAAAGAGGTCCAAAACTAGACCTCTTTTTATCTGTAATAATTTCATGGCTGGGTCGGCAGGATTCGAACCTGCGAATGCCAGGACCAAAACCTGGTGCCTTACCACTTGGCGACGACCCAATATCGTCATTAACGCAAGTGAAATTGTACCACACCCCTGATAGATTTGCTAGTAGGGCTAGCGTTGCTCGCGGTTTTGTAGCGCTTGGATTGTGCGTGCCAATTGCCCGCTTTCACGTTTGTCGCTTAATCGGGAGGCGTCTTGCCGAAGTTTAGTTATGAATTTGGCAAGCTCATCACGAGCTTGCGCACCATATCCGCTAAAATCGTTGCGTTCAAAGATTTCCCACTGCTGTAATACTGGCATGACGACTTCATTAATGTGGCGCTGCAGATCGTAAATATTGGCATTTGCGATTTGGAGTGCCTTCACGCGAAATCCATCGATGTTTGACCCGGGCATCTCGAACGATATTACTTCATCCCGGATTGCTTGCATCATTTGATTTGGTGCTACATCGATTGCCGCGCTTGCAAGATTTCGATAAAACAACATATGGAGGTTTTCATCCTTTGCAATACGCTGCAGCATTTTATCGGCAGTATCGTTTTTACTTGCTATGCCCGTCTGCCGGTGAGCTACGCGGGTTGCAAGCTCTTGGAATGTTACATATGCAAGCGTGTGAAGCGGATCTTTTTCGACTGTGTACCCTTGCCTCATTTGTTGCATGCGCATTGCTTCGTTTTCGTCGGGGTCAACGGCACGAGTAAGGTCAAGGAACATGCGAATTGCATAGGCGTGAGCATCTTCTTCGGCGGTCCATTGATGTGTCCATTGCCCCCACGGCCCATCGAGGCCGAAGTTCTCGGCAATTGTGCGGTGATAAGACGGTAGGTTATCTTCGGTTAGAAGATTAACGATCATTGCCGCTTGGGCCTCGGGGGATAATAAAGGAACTTCTTCAGAGTTTTCTACTCGGTGAAGGATTTGTCCAGTCTGTTGATCAATCGGCATGTAATCAATTGGAGTCCAGTCGTTACGCATACGATGGTGGCGGTTTAGTTCATCTGCTACAACTGGCTCGAGCTCGCGTAAGATATTAAGCTGATGAGGCTCATCGCCTGTTACGACAAGACCACTTCTGATAATCGCTTCTTGACCGCGACGTCTTACGCTGCTTGGTAACCATAGCTCGCGTGAGGGTGGCTGCTCGAGATTAGGTCTTTCACTCATATGCCTATCATAGCATAAGCACTGCAAACGTCGTTGACGCGCACTGAGGTTGCTACTACTATATAGCCATGAGTAGTACGTTTGCCCTTCCGAGTATTTTGCGCTATAAGCGACAAGATTTTCGGCATGATGTCATGGCGGCGCTCGTACTGACAGCGATTACAATACCGCAGTCGCTTGCGTTTGCGGTGGTTGTCGGGTTGCCTCCCGTAACGGGGCTTTATACAGCCCTTTTTGCGCCAGTTGTATTTGCGCTTTTTGCAAGCACACGCCGATTGGTAGTTGGTGCCGATTCGGCTACTGCGGCGCTATTAGCCTCGAGCGCGACGTTAGTTGCGCAGGTGGGAACGGCCGGCTATACGAGTGCTATTGGTACACTTGGTGCCTTGACGGCGCTTATCTTGCTCATTGTTGCCGTGCTACGGCTTGGGTTTTTATCGGATTTGGTATCGCGACCAGTGATTGTCGGATTCTTAGCCGGTGTTGGCGTGCAACTTATCATTACGAGCGTTCCTATAATGCTTGGTGCGCATATGGTATTAGGAACAGTCTGGGACAGCATTGCTGGGTTGCTGCGATTTCCCGCCGTGAACTGGATGACGATAACTATAACGGTCCTTGTTGTCGGTATTTTACTATTAGTAGGTGGTTTGCGGGTTCCCGGCGAGCTAATTGGGATTATTGTTGCGGTGATATTTGCCGCAGTATTCCAGGTTGAACGTTTTGATGTTGCTCTTGTTGGTGATTTGCCAAGTCATCTGCCAGTGTTCGTACTGCCTGCATTTTCGTTAACAACTATTTGGACGCTATTACCAGCAGCTGCGATGGTGGCAGCGATTATTTTGGCGCAGAGTTCAGCGGTGATCCGGAGCGTTGCTGAGGAGCATGATGAAAAGATCCGGGTGAATCAAGATTTATTTGCGCTTGGTATGGCGAATGTGGCGTCAGCAATTACACAGGGATTTGCTGTAAACGGCAGTCCACCGCGCACTATGGCTGCCGATAAAGCGGGAGGACGTACACAACTTACGGAGATCTTGAGCAGTGTACTGGTGGGTTTTATTCTAGTATTTGGCGTTGGTCTGCTTGCATATTTGCCACAAGCGGCGCTATCGTCGATAATTTGTCTACTCGGTGTGCATTTAATCCGGCTTGGCGAGCTTCGTTATTTGTGGCGTGTGCATCGCACTGAATTTGTGGTAGCAATTATTGCATTGGTGGGTACGGCGTTTGTCGGGGTGTTGCAGGGCGTGCTTATTGCTGTTATTGTATCGCTTTCGGAGCGTGTTATTCGTCAGTATCATCCGAAAGATGAAATTTTGCTGCGCGATGGTGAGTTGTCGGACTGGGCGCAAGAACGACTCAGCAGTCGTGTGCAACAGAGTAGCCAACTTGAGGGAGTGCTCGTATATAGTTTTGATGGTTCTCTGTTTTTTGAGAATATTACCTACTTTGTGTCACGGCTCAAACGCGCGATTAAGGGTGCTGCAAAGCCAGTAAAAACGGTTGTTATTGATGCGGGCAGTATCGATAGTATTGACTACACGGCCGTTGAAGCGATTAAACACTCGTACCGAAAGTTGAGTGAAGATAATATTGCGCTTCGTTTTGCGCATGTGTCACCAACCTTACATAAGCAGCTGGTGGAATTTGGTGTCGTGGAGCTACTCGGGAACAGGCATATTTTCTCCACATTGACAGAGGCGATTACGGGTAAGACGCCTAGTCATGACGAAGAATCAAAAGAGGGAGTGGTTGCTAAGGGGCATTAGATACTACAAGCAAATATGAGGCCGATGTGTTCTATATCAAACTCTACTGCGCGTGGAGCTTGGTGTGTAAGTTTTGTGCCTGTTGCGAACGTTTGCATTCCCTGTCCTTCTGCCTTGCGGGCGCGGAGTAATACCGTTTCACGTTCGGTGTCGGTGAGGCTGGCATGGTGCAGTACTGCCGTGACGTCTCCGCACCAGTATGTGTAGAAATCTTTGCCGTGGTGCCAGGTTGCCCACGCGATATCCGATGTATTGCCGGTAGATATGGGTCTATGTGCGGTAGCTGGAACTTGTGGGATGCTACATTGTAAGACCTGTAGCGTAAAGTCCGTTGCGCCTAAAAGAGCATACTGGGCACACGTAAATATGTCACTTTGGCTAATGAGCGGGTCAACAGCCCATGTGCTATCGATAACAAGTTTCTTATGGGCTGCAATGGGGGCTGCGGCGTGTAACTTTTTGAATGCCATATGCGTAAAGTATAGCATAAGCAAGTTGTGCCTCGCGGTGCTTTCTCGTATACTATAGCTACTATGGCTAAATCTAGTTCCGCGCAGAAAAAATCAATAGCACAGGCCGAGCTTACCACTAAAGAGATGGTAGTGAAATCAAGTAAGCCATCTAAAAAAACAGCTCCAAAAAAGCGCTCAATGGTAAAAAAGCCGGTGGAGGGTGCCCAACAAAAAGTAGATTACTACCCGAATCGCATGACACTTGCAATATCGGCGCTGGCTGGTACACTTATCGTTCTTCTTGCTCTTATTGCGGTGCTTGGTCAACGCTAAACCTTTAAGGTATCCCAAGAAAGGCTTTTATGCGGTATACTGACAACATGAAAGTACGTATTGAAATTGACACGAAGACTTTTGTTCGGTTTTGGCTTGTTGTTATTGGATTCGGAATTGGTATTCTCGCGCTCTATAGTGCACGTACTGCTCTTGTTATTATTGGTACTGCCTTTTTCTTGGCACTTGCGCTGAATGGTCCTGTTAGTCGCCTTTCACGCCACTTGCCTGATCGTAGTCGTACACTTTCGACGGCGATTGCTTTTTTTGCGGTTGTTCTCTTTCTCGGCGCCGTTATTTTCTTGGTGATTCCTCCAGTTGTTCAGCAGACGGTTAAGTTCATTGATAATGCACCGACACTCGTGCAGACCGTGAGCGATCAGTGGCATGGTGTTGGTGATTTGGTTGCTAAGTATCACATTCAGCCACAGGTAGATCAGGCGGTTTCTGCAATTCGCGATAATGCCGAACATTGGGCATCTGGCTTTGGCCGTAATTTCCTCTCTGGGCTTGGCTCTGCAATGTCGCTCTTTGCCGCAAGTCTTCTGGTGCTCGTGCTTACCTTCCTGATGCTTATTGAAGGTCCGACTTGGATGGAGCGGATCTGGAGCGTTTATAAAAACGACCGTCGGGTGAAGTCTCACAAGCGTCTTGTACACCGTATGCAGGCGGTTGTCTCTGGCTATGTAAGCGGACAGTTATCTGTATCGGGTATTGATGCTACGGCTGCTGGTATTACGGTGTTTATTCTCTCTCGTTTCTTTAGCGAAGTGCCAGCAAACCTGGCATTGCCAACGGTAGCATTTTGCTTTATTTTCTCTCTCATACCACTCTTTGGTGCAACTCTTGCTGGTATTATTGTTACGATTTTACTCGCTATGAATAGTGTGCCGGCAGCAATTGTATTCGCGATTTACTTTATTATTTACCAACAGCTTGAGAATAATGTTATCTCACCACGTATTCAATCGAGACGTATTGAACTTAGTCCGCTTGCCGTACTCACCGCTGTAACAATTGGATTGTATGTGTTTGGTATTGCTGGTGGTATTATTTCAATCCCAATCGCTGGCTGTATTAAAGTACTTGTCGAGAACTACTTTGAGGAGCATGGTGAAGATATTGATGAGCCAGTCAAAGAAGAAGAGCCAAAGCATAGAAAAATTTTACTCAAGTTCTTTGGTAACTCAGAAGATTAACTTCGTGACCAAATTGTATCGTACGTAGTATCGCGTACGAAGATCCCTTTCGCAGCGAGCTTGTCGCGTAGTTCGTCTGAGGTCTTCCAGTCCTTGTTGTCACGTGCGCGACGACGCTCAAGGATGGTGCGCTTTGCTTCATCATCAATGTCTGGGGTTGAGGTCATGATTTGTAATCCAAGTAACTCGTCGATTGTTTCAAGGAAATCAATCAGGTTTTGTCTGTCGATTGCATTGAGTGGCTTATTGTCGAGTGCAGCGAATGTTTCATCGATTATACGAAGTGCTTCTGGCGTGTTGAGGTTGTTTTGCAGCGCCTCACGTAGTGCGCCACTTGCTGCAGTGGATGGTACCGGAATATCGTCAGCTCTTACTGCATGCGTGCCATGGTCGTGGATTTGATGGCGTAAAAGCGCATAGCCAAGCCAGTTACTAAGCCGATTTTTGGCCGCTTCGATATTCTCGAATGTGAAATTGCCCTCGTTGGTATATTGCCCTTGCAGGACGAATAGCCTGAAGTCCATTGGCGAGAGTCCTCTGTCTGTGAGGTGTTGCAGTGTGTAGCCGTTGCCGAGACTTTTGCTGATCTTGCCACCTTCAATTTTAAGGTGATTATTGTGGAGCCAGTAGTTGGCGAATTTTACACCGCTTGCGGCTTCACTTTGGGCGATCTCATTAGTGTGGTGTACTGGAATGTGATCGATGCCACCGGTGTGAATATCGATTGTTGAGCCAAGAATGCTCATCGCCATTGCCGAACACTCAAGATGCCAGCCCGGAAATCCCATAATTGGTTCAGTTTCACGTGGCGGTAGGTCAAGCAAGTCCGCAGGTGTCTCCCATTCCATGTCACGTACAGTGCCTGGCTCAGTGAATTTCCATAATGCGAAATCCCATGCTTGGCGTTTTTCGTCATTCGCTTCAACACGTGCGCCGGCTTTTTGTGCAGCGAGGTCGAGGTGCGCGAAATCTGCGTAGGTTGGGAATTTGGCGGTGTCAAAATAAATACCGTCGGTTGTTTGGTAGGTGAAACCTTTTTCTTTCAACTCACGTATTAAATCGAGTTGTTGTGGAATGAAGTCAGTTGCACGGACGAGATGCTCTGGTGGCAGCAGCCCAAGTGTTTCCATACCGTCTATGAACGCTTCGGCATAAAATTCGGCAATATCCCAGGCATTTTTGCCCTCGCGGCGAGCGCCCTTTTCGAGTTTGTCCTCGCCTTCGTCGGCATCACTTGTTAAGTGGCCGACATCAGTGATATTCATGACGCGTTCGACGCGGTATCCACTTGCAATGAGTGTACGTACAAGGATGTCCCAGTAAATGAATGATGCCCAGTTGCCAACATGCGGATGGTCGTAGACGGTTGGACCGCAGGTATAGAGCATTACCTTGTCGCTGTTGATTGGGGCGAATGTTTCAAGTTTACGCGATAATGTGTTGTGAAGCTTGAGTGGCATGATAATCCTTTAGAGCTTTGTCGGTTACTGTGACGAGCTCTTGCATAATGGTTTCGTACTGTTCGTGAACCTTGAAGCCTGCAGCATAGCTATGCCCGCCCCCACCGAAGTAGCCAGCGATTTGATTTGCTACAGGCAGGTTACACCGCAGTTTGCCAGTGATTTTACCGTCTGGGTAGGTTTTGATAGCACATGCTACCTCGACGGTGTCGACGAGGCGCATTTCATCAAGTACGAGTACGCTTGGATTATAACGATCTGAGTATTCTTGGATGTCTTCCCATGGGATGTGAACAGTGGCTAGCTTGCCATCAAGTGAGTATTCAATTCGTTCGATGAGCTCACCTTTGTAGGTCAGGATATCGGCTGGTTTTTTCATGAATTCGCGGCGTGCTGATTCGATTTCGAATGGTTTGGCACCATGGGCAACGACTTCAGCTACAACGCGGTAAGTGTCAATGCTGGCAGATTCGGTGGTGAGACCGAGTGTATCAGACGCAATTGAACTGTAGAGTGCAGATGCAGCCGCCGGAGTTACCTCCCAGCCTGCGGTTTGAGCAAGATTGTAAATAAGTTCTCCCGTTGCAGCGGCCGTTGGGCTGAGCACAAATTCGTGATCGAACGATAGGTCATTTTGCGGTTCCTCTTCGTCTTGCTCGCCATGGTGATCGAGTACGACAACTGGATGCGCCTCAAGGAACTGACGCACGCCACGTGTTTGTAGCATTTTTTCAATTAAGGCTTCAGCTGCAGTGTCGACAATGATTGCGAGATCGGCATCAAATGGAAAGTAATTTGTTACTCTATCCCAGCCCTTTAGAAAGCGCAGATATTTTGGCATGTCAATCGCGCAGTACATTGTAATGGTTTTGCCTTGCTCGCTCAGGATCTCTTCAAGTGCGAGTGAACTTGCGAGTGAGTCGCCATCTGGGTTTTCACCCTGAATAACAACGATACGTTTTGCTGTGGTAATAAGAGGAAGTACTTTATCAAACATTGTGTACTATTATAACAGATAAAGACAATGCCCCGTACCACAGTCTCACGAAGAGGCCGGTGGTACGGGGCACGGTCACATCACTCAGGTATGGTGATCACCTTGATTGGGACCAGCTTCCTGCCGGAGACGTATTCCATCATCCGGTCGACTCCTCGCTGGTAGAACTCGACCGTTGTGCCCGCCGGAGCGATCACTGTGTAGGCGGAGGTCTCGTCAGGCTGCGGAGTCGACGCGGTTTGGTCTGCGTCTTGGACGTAGGCGACGCTGTTACGGCCGCTGGCGGCGGCGCCTCCGACCTCGCCAGCAGTGATCGTGACTGAGTCGTCCAGACCAAACCTAATGCTGACGCTGGCGAGGCTGTCGGGGTGGGTCATGGCCCAGACTCTACCAGGCGAACCTGCCCTGAGCGACACACCGCGAGGGTCTAGGAAGACCTTCACGCGTGTGCCCTCAGCAAGCGGACATGCTACAGCGCCCATGGCGCACACTCCTTACTCCTTGTATCGTGATTGACCTTGAGGCTATTATGGTACAATTTTCTAGAAAAGCAAGTAGTTTATAGAATTCTGCGTCCTTCGAGGGCGTGTGTGAGTGTAATTTGATCGGCATACTCAAGATCGACGCCAACAGGAATGCCACGTGCGAGACGTGAGACGGTCACAGGCAGTTTGGTTTGCTCAATCTGGCGCTGCATAAAGATTGCAGTTGACTCGCCCTCCACGCTGGCATTGGTGGCGATGATTACCTCTTCTACTTCGTCGTCTTTGAGGCGTTTTAATAATTCTGGCACATGTAATTGTTCTGGCCCAACGCCATCGATTGGTGAGATGGCTCCGCCAAGTACATGGTATGTGCCGTGGTATTGGCCAGTGCGCTCAAGAGCAATAATATCAAGAGGCTCTTCAACAACAGCAATAAGCTTTTTATTACGGCCAGCCCCAGCGTAGAGTGGTGATATATTCTCGCCTGCGTCAATAAGCGCGAAAGTTACAGGGCAGGTTTTTACGCCACTGTGTAGCTCCGCAATTGCCTTGGCGAGCTCATCGGCGTTCCGAGTATTTGATCGCAGTAAATAATATGCATATCGTTCTGCGGTGCGCACGCCAACACCTGGTAGTCGGCCAAGCTCGTCAATGACTGCCAGTAAGGCCTTCGGTAATAGTTGCACCATCGTTATTTGCTTTTAGAGGCCGAGTTTACCGAGGCCGCCCATAAGTGGTTTCATTTTTTCAGCAGCAATTTCTTGTGCTTTTGTCATACCGTCACGGATTGCAATTTCAATCCAATGCTCAAGCTGGTGAATGTCTTCAAGGTCAACGTACTCTGGGTCAATCTTGATTGATTTCACTTTGAGCTCGCCGGTGATTTGTACGACAACTGCGCCGTCACCTGCTTCAACTTCAACAATTTCCTTTGCAAGATCTTTTTGTGCCTTGCGTAGGTCGTTCAACATCTTCACTTGGTCAAATGCCATTATCAATAATCCTCCGTAGATAACTAACTTTGTTTAGTATACGCTATTTTGCGACAGATTTGTAGACATAGAACCGGTCGGCGTCGGTTGCGCGGCGATTTGTAATAATTGAGCTGATGGCTGCGTTCGGTGCATGGTTGTGATACGCGTCATGCGTCATAATCACTGTTTGCTCGGTTGTGAAGTCAGTATCAACGGTAAATCGGTTATCGTAGTGGGCTACGAGCATATAGAAAGGCTCCTGAGCTTTTGTGGTGACAACTTGGAGTTTTGTATCTTGCTGATGGTTTGTGACTACGCTGCGGGCTAATAGCTTTAGGTCATTGCTATACGCTTGTAGTACATTTGCGTTGTAGCTGTAATTGTTCACGAAGCTTGCAAATCCAGTGAAGATCATACCTACAACGAAGACAGAGATTGGTATCATACCAGCGATACGTGCATATGGGTTGCGTGGAAACAATGTATACCACGTTGCAATAAGTGTATTTATGCCCATTGACATGAGTAGCATTGCAAGTACGTAGAGGTCAGTAACGTGTTCGGGATTAATGATAACAAGCGGTACAAGGAATACACTCAGGAAGAATACGGTATAGCCGCGTGCTGTATATTTGACTGTCATGAATCGGTAAGCTCCGACCGCCATCAAAATGACCGCACTAAGTGAATATAGCGGACGCAGCAAATAACTATCTGAGGCTAAGAAGAACCCAAATATATCCTTACCAAGCGAGATTATGTTGTCTTGTAGATTCATTGAGGTCGGGATTCCAAGCAATAATAGCGCGACTTTTTGGTTGAGCATGATTGCTTCGCCAACCGGCACTAATGCAACAAGTCCGAGCAGTATGGCAATGATTAGTCGTACACGTGCAATGTGACGAATCATATAGCGAATGTGTGGGTGGAACGAAGCGGTAATAAAGAGTGCAAGAACAATATAGATGCCAAGCGGAATGTAGAGCGCTGTTGCGGTGAGCACGCATGCAGCTACTTTCCAGAAGGTACTGAAGATCCGTGTGCGGGTCATATACGTACAGGCAACAAGTAGCCATATGGCGACGAAATTAAACATTATCGCCGGCGTACCATCTTGTACCATAAAGAGGAACTGTGTAGTCGTTGCCCCGACTGCGACCATAATAATAGCAATGTTGCGGCGGAACCATACTTTCACAAGCAGTAAAATTCCGAATGCCGTAAGAAGCCCGAGGATGATTGACGGTAATTTTATACTTAGGATGGTGACGCCAAATGCCAAGAAGCTAAGGCGCTGTAGAATGTGGTACGGCAAATTTACGACAGTCGTTGGGTCAATCGAATGCATCGATAATGCACCACTCGCAAGTGCAGACTGCATTTCCCCATCACGAAGCGCACCTGGCACATAGAATGCAGCACATGCGAGTGCACTCAAAACAAGTATGATCAGCAGTATGTAGCCGATAGTGTAGCGCCATCTGTAAAGTGTGTAGTCGACAACGCGAAATTTCATTCTTCAATTATAGCACGAGGTGCTGATGAAATATGCTTATGTTTTTATTACTGAAAACTACATCATCTCATCGTCGGGGCGACGATCGAGGCTCATGAAGCGAAGGCGCTCTGGGTGGAAGTAGAGCTGCACTTTACCAACAGGACCGTTACGGTGTTTAGCGATAATGAGGTCGGTAATGTTCTGTACTTCGGGGTTGTCTGGCTCGTAGTACGCAGGGCGATAAATGAAACTCACGATATCTGCATCCTGTTCGATAGAACCGGATTCGCGAAGATCGGCAAGCTGAGGGATTGGTGGCGTACGGTTTTCAACGGTACGACTTAGCTGACTCAGTGCAATGAGTGGCACGTTTAGCTCACGAGCAATCAACTTGAGCCCGCGAGAAATCTCACTCACCTCTTGTACGCGGTTGCCATTGTGGTTGCCTGACGCCTCCATAAGTTGTAAGTAGTCAACGATGATAAGACCGAGTGGTTGGTCGTGGGCGGCGCGGCGGGCTTTTGTGCGCATTTCGAGCACGCTCAAGCCTGGGGTGTCGTCGATGAAGATTGGCGCTTCGGCCATCTCGCCCATTGCTTCGCTAATTTTACTGAAATCTTCGTCGCTTAAATTACCGGTACGAATATTCCAGCTATCAACACCCGATGCGTCGGCAAGCATACGGTCGATCAGCTGCTCTTTACTCATCTCAAGGTTGAAATACAGTACGGGCAACTTTGCAATCGTTGCTACGTTGTAGGCAAGATTTGTCACGAGAGTTGTCTTACCCATTGCTGGGCGCGCCGCGAGGATGATGAGATCAGAGCGTTGCAGTCCGGCGGTCATATTATCAAGATCTCGGTAGCCGGTGCGTATGCCGCGGAGCTGACCTTTATTTCGATGAAGCTCTTCGATACGATCAAAGCTTTCAGTCAGAATACTCTCGATACTGACAAGGTCTTGCTTAATTGATTGGTCGCTTACGCTAAATAGTTCAGCCTCGGCCTTTTCGAGTAATTCTTGTGTGCTGGTCTCTTCGTCAAATCCCATCTCACTAATTTCGGCGCTTGCTTTAATAAGCCGGCGACGAATAGCCTTTTGATTAATGATTTCAGCATAGCTTGCGGCATGCGCCGCGGTCGGTACGTAATTAGTGAGTTCCGTAAGATATGCTGAACCGCCAACTGTTTCCAGCTGATCTTTTTTCTTGAGTTCATCAGTGAGTGTTAAAAGATCGATCGGCCTATGACGTTCATACAGCCGTACCATACCACCGTAAATCAACGCATGGCGCTTATCGTAAAAATCCTTTACGTCAACGATTTCACTTGCATCAGCAATAACTTCGTCGTCAATTAAAATTGCACCAAGTAAGCTCATCTCAGCATCAAGATTTTGGGGCGGAATTTTCCCTGCGACTACTTCTTTTTTTGCGGCCATTATAGTTCTACCTCTTCTCCTCCACCCATAATATCGAGTGCTGCGGTGATTGCACTATTATCTGATGGTTTTGTACTCCCGAGCACACTAATGACACCGTCTTGCACGCCAACACTTTCAAGTACGGCTTGCATGATTGGCAGTGACTTATCAAGTTGTTTTTTGGCGAACGGTTTGCCCGTAAAAATCGTCAATGTTGTACCATCAAATGCATAATCACACTTACCGAGAATACTGTGTGCGCCGGGTGACGAGGTCTTTATATTGGTAATGAATTCCTCCCATGGGAATGGTTGTTCTGGCCCGAGTGGTTTTGGTGGTTCAACGAATTTTTCTGGTGCTTTTAATTCTGGCACATCAGCCGCCTTTGGCTTGGCTGTGGGATTTGCTATTGATTTTGAAGTTATAGTTGGGTTTGATAAAGTTTTTGAAGGCGCGGTTGGTGCTGGCATGGTTGCTTGGGCTGCAGTGCGGATCGTATTTGATGCCAGTGCGGTGATCAGTTTGACAAATGGCCATGTGCTTTTTGCAACCTCGAGTAATTTGTCGAGTAGCGGGAGGCGCTCGGGATGTGTGGTGATATCGGCGCGAACAGCGTGCACAAGTTGGTCGGTGATCGTAATTGCAGAAATGCCGCGCTTTTCAGCATTATTAATAAGTTCGATGACTTTGGCGAGATTCTGAGAATCGTAGGCGTTTAGCAGTGCGAGTACCATTTCGTTACTTGCAAGGCCGACGACGCTTTCGATAAGATCTGGTGTAATTGTCGAGTCGCTCAAATTGCGCAGTTGATCGAGCAGACTGATACTATCGCGGAAGCTACCTTGGCCGTGCCTTGCAACAAGTTGCAGCGCTTCGTCGTTAATATCAATATGTTCGGCGTCACTTATGGCGCGTAAGTGCTTGACAGCATCATCACTGTCGATGAGCCGGAAATTAAAGCGCTGTACGCGGCTGATGATGGTTGTGGGTAGTTTTTCAACATCCGTTGTCGCGAGGATAAATACGACGTGCTCTGGTGGTTCCTCGAGCGTTTTAAGGAGAGCGTTAAATGCCGATTTACTCAGCATGTGCACCTCGTCGATGATATAAATCTTTTTTGGCGCGCTGGTGGGCGCGATGGCAACTTTATCGCGTAAATTGCGGATGTCTTCGACGGAATTGTTACTTGCGGCATCAATTTCGATGATGTCGAGATGGGTTGATTCGTCAGTGTATGGCAATTGATTGATTTCGTGCGCCAAAATGCGGGCGATTGATGTTTTGCCAACGCCACGCGGCCCTGTTAGCAAATAGGCATGCGTAACATTGCCGCTCGCGATTGCTCGGCGCAGCATATCAGTAATATGCGATTGACCAACAACCTCATCTAAAGATTTCGAACGATATTTTCGGTATAGTGCCTGCCCCATTGCTTTTATTATACCCTGTTAGTTCCCTGGACGCACTACATCTGCTGTATAGTCTTTGTGACAAAGGGCCATATAGCTTGCGTGGACACCATCGATAGCGATTTGTGGACCGTCGCGCAAGATATGCCCGTCGACGATACGCGCGTTGCGCATAGCAGGCCGTTCGCAGCCTTCGTTGTCGCAGATATTATCGAGCTGAACGATGCGATCCGAGAGTTTGAGCGCTGCTTCACTGCCTGGAAAGAAGTGGCCGAACGCATCAGTAATAAGCCCGTACATGTTTACGTCAGCAATGTCTTCATCGACGATTCCGGAGCGCAGTGACTCAACCTGCTTACCGGTAAATAGGTTCACTTCATCGAGATAGATTGTCCAGGTTGCGCGTGCGCCAAGAGCTTTTTGCATTTCTCGGACTACGAATTCGGTCGCTTTGGCGTCGCTAGGCATAATGAGCGCTTCACGCTCTTCGCCGCCAAATGCACGAGTTTGGATATTGCTACCGGCTTTTAAATCCTCACCGGGCTTAATAATAAGTGTGTTATGGTGCATCTTTTCCTGGCGACGATACTGGTCGAGCATGAGCTCGAGCGACTTGCGACTGCCCATTGTGCCATGAAAAAACGCCATTTCTTTGTGGTTTGCCACTACTGCCTCTTCTCTACTAATATTTCTATTAGTATACGTGACGGGCACGAAAAAGACCACCGAACTGGCTCAAGCAGAACTGGCTGATTAAAGCCGGTTCGGCGAACTTTTTCGGTGGTCGGTCAGACGCGCGGCGGGTCATCATCTGCGAGGGTTCCCCACGCGACACTGCAGATGAGGATGCCTACCGGTATCAGGATGACGATGGCGCTGCCGTAGTAGATGGCTCCACCGCGTGCGCTGAATACGTGATGCATCCCCATGAGGGCCATGAGGGCGCCAAGCAGGGCCATTATGACCCCGCCGAAGAACATGAGTAGTGCCTTAATCTTTCGCTTTGGCATGACTTCCTCCATCTTGATCAGCCGTCTATACTATTAAAGTATTTAATTTAGCTTTTGTCAATTATGTATCGTGAAGGCGGTCCGCAGAAAAATAAAAAATACGGCAACTCATAGGTAATTGCCGTATCTTGATAATAGTCTGCTTGCTGCTAGAGGGCTGCTTCGACCGCTGCCCATACGGCTTCAGCATTGTCTTCTGGTACGATGATGGTGACCTGGTCGCCAATGTTGATGCGGAAGTACGTTACACTTGCCAGCAAGATGCGATATTCACGACCCTGCGCTTCAACGTAGTATGCGCCGTCGTGCTGGGTGAGCGTACCGATAATTTGCTTACGTGGGATTGGACCAATTTGTTTGTATACGAAGCCACCGTCTTGGGCAATGGTGAGCTTGAGGATATCGCCTTCGACTAGCTTTGATTTACTTGCGTAGTTTGCTGGCACTGGATAGCTCTTGCCGTCAGGTCCAATCATTACTTGGCCGTCGAAGACACCTTCGATCACCTTGCCACTTACTTCGTCGCGTGAACTTGTAGGGGTTACGACTTGACCGTCGTCGCCGATAATACTCATGAGCAGCTCTTTTGCTGCGGCGAGGTTAGTTTCGGCCTCCTGGATCAACAACCGTAGTCGCTTCACTTGCTTTTCTGGTAATTCAGACATAATCTCGCAGTTCCTTGTCTGTTTTTAGTATTACCCCATTATATACCGCGACGGCGGTAAGAAGTCAACCCATAAAATTTCCACAGCATTTTGAGGGGTGGCGGCAATATTGTTGTAAAAAACGCTAGGTGCCTAAGGTTAGGTGCGGAAGTATGTTGTTGTGCCTTGCCGGCTCGCCGTTCGTACTACTGTTATTGTCGTGATCGTGTATATGGCGGGAGCTTCAATGTGCGAGATATTTTGGCAAGACGTGGGCGGTATGCTATAGTCCTTAGCACTATGGCACACGAACGAGCTTCACGAGATGCGCACGATGAGTCAACCGAAAGCACCCCTATTGGAGAGGGTCTGGAACCTGAAGTTGCGGCACTCCTACGGCCGCCCGAACCGCCAAGAACTATAGACTCGCTTTATGCAGGTCGCCCAGGGCTGAATCCTGTGGTTGCTATGGAGAAGTTTATGAGTGCTGTTGACCTACGTGAGCGATATGGGCATATGAAAATTGTCGATGACGTGATCGGTCTCCGTAGAACGGTTGGCGATAAAGTCGAAACATATCGTGACAAGCTTGCACGCGCAGAAGCTCGAGGTAAAACGGAATCTGCGCGTTTTGGTACTGGTATTATTTTGGGTGAACAGGCAGTATTTTTTGCGCTTAACTGGGATTATTTTGCTGGCTCGCTTGGCGAGGTTGCAGGTGAGAAATTTGTGCGAGCTGCTGAGCTTGCGGAACGAATGAAACTGCCATTTGTTAGTATTGGAGCGTCGTCGGGTGTTCGTCAGCATGAGAATGTATTGGGGTTGGTGCAGATGCAGCGTATGGCTGCGGCGGCTAATAAGTTCAAAGAGAATTCTGACCAGCCATATATTTCCGTATTGGCCGGTCAGGTTTGGGGTGGTATGTCGGCGAGCGCAGTGCCTGTGGCAGATGTTGTGATGGCACTCGAAGGCACGGACTATGGGTTTGCTGGCCCGCGCGTGATTGAGACATTTGAAGGGCAGCCCGTTGCTGCGGGTGCGCAGAGCGCTGAGGCTAATTTACTTGATCGTAACATTGATGTTTTAGTGAAGGATGTGCCTGAGTTGCTTGAATTCCTTGGCAGGTCTTTGCGCGCAGTGCGTCGTTCGCATGCAAAGCATATTCAGATTCCAGAATGGCATAAGAACATTCGTGTTGAGCCTCGTGCGACAAGCAGGCCGTTACATTTTGGTGCACAAGGCTTCTTGCCCGCCCTTCTTGATCGCCAGAAGCCAATACTAACAGTACAGGTTGAACGTCAACGAGCAGATGTCGGCAAAGTGGGTGGCACTGAGCAGTTAATGGCTCGTTACAAAGAAATGACGTCGGGCGCGCATCGCCTTGATGCTGAGTTTATTATGCACGAAGCCTTTGATGGTGTCGTGCCGCTTTACAATGTGGCGCAATTTGAAGAGTTGAAGAAATATCCAAATATTATCGCAGGGATTGCATCGATTGCAGAGCAGTCGTTTATGGTGATTAGTGATCAACCATCGTATAGAGTGTTTTCAGATACGTATGTTAGCAAACACGCGCCAAATCCAGGACCTGAGGATTTTGAATACACGACGCGCATGATTGAAGCGGCAGAGCGGTGGAAACTCCCACTTGTATTTATGACCGACACACTGGGCGCATTGCCCACTCTTGCAGCCGAACGACGTGGCCAGTCGCGCGCAATCGCTAGGGCAATTACTGCAGCGAGCTCGCATCCCTACCCGGTGATTTCGGTTATTACGGGTGCACTTGGTAGTGGCGGCGGCCTTGCTACGACGCCATTTGGTCGCCATACGGTAATGCTCGACAGTGCACTGGCCTTTGTTTCTGAGCCGCGCTCAATGGCTTCGATTTTGTACAGCACGGCCAACCCTACGGAGGATCAGGTTTCCATGACGCTAGCAACGGTTCGTGCATCAGCTGAGGATTTACGATCTCAGGGGCTTGTTGACATGATTGTTACGGATAGTGATAACCCGTATCAAACGGTCGTAGACATACGCAAGGCAATTATCGAAGGTTTTGAAAAGCAACAAGGTAAATCACCGCGCCAGCTTCGTGCTGATTCGGATAAGAGACTTGCGACAAAAATGACCGCAGAAGGTCGTCGCTGGTAAGGTTTACTGCAAAAAATAACACCCTGCGATTTGCAGGGTGTTATTTTACATTTGAATGTAGTCGTTTTAGGTTGTAATGAACTAGGCTACTTCTACGGTAGCGCCAGCCTCTTCAAGGGCTTTCTTTGCAGCCTCAGCGTCGTCCTTAGATACCTTCTCCTTAACTGGAGCTGGGGCACCGTCAACGATAGCCTTAGCTTCGCCAAGACCAAGACCAGTGAGTTCCTTCACCGCCTTGATCACAGCAACTTTTTGAGAACCTGCGTCCTTAAGGGTTACAGTAAACTCAGTCTTTTCGTCAGCAGCGTCGGCAGGGCCGGCTGCAGGACCAGCAACTGCAACTGCAGCAGCAGCTGGCTCGATGCCGTATTCGTCTTTAAGGACGTTTTTAAGTTCGTTAACTTCAAGTACAGTAAGCTTTACAAGCTCTTCTGCAAGTTTCTTTACGTCTGCCATGGGTAGTTTCCTTTCAATACCGGCCTGCATATTGCGCACGTTTTGGACGCCCTGTTCCGTGCTTCCTAGATGGTACGATACGTACAATCTATGTCAGCTACTCACAGGTTATTCCAAACTGTACTGCAATCTGCAACCCTGGTAGGTGGTAGATTCTAGTTTGTAATGATAGATGCGTAGTTTCCTACGCGGATGCTTTGGTTGTTAGGCTGTAGCCTTTTCGCTCACACCATCCAAAAGCGCGTGCAAATTGCCTGATAACGCGTTGGTTGTGTCGTGAACTGGTGAAAGCAGTTGAGCAACCACTTCGGCAATAAGTTGCTGCTTGCTTGGAAGACTAGCAAGTGCAGTTACGTCTGCAGTGTTTTGCGTTAAACCTTCACCGCTAAAACCAGCGACGAGCTCGAGACCCGGGTGGGTCTTTCCAAACGTATCAAGTACCTTTGCAGGAGCCACTTCGTCAGTGTCGCTGAATGCATAGAGCAACTGGCCTACAAGTGCTGATGAATCAGCTTCTTTGTAAGTCTTGTTGTCAGTCATTGCCACGCGAACGAGGCGGTTCTTTACAACCTTGATGGTTACGTCTGCTTCACGAGCTCCACGGCGAAGCTCTTGGAGCTCTGCAACGGTCAGCCCTTGGTATTTCGCAACGGCTGTTGCTTTTGCGCTCGAGAATAGCTCGCTAAGTTCATTTACCAAAGCTTGTTTCTTATCTTTGCTGATAGCCATAGATAAAAACCTCACTTTTTAGCTAAATTTTGTAATATAACGACCACATTGTTAATGTTCGACACCACTTACTTGATAGGCGGAACCAAAAAATCTTTGATTCACTATCAAAGACCGTAGGAAAAGAATGTAATTCCCTCGGTGGCATGATTAAGTGAATTTCACCGCCACTGTCTTTGGTAATGTCTGCTAGTATTATAGCAGATAGAGGTAGATGCTACAAGTAGCACTAGGTGACAGATGAGACAGCGGCAACGGGTGTTGTGAGTTCTTTGTAAAGCGAGTCGGCGCGAGCCAGGCTACCGCTTGTGAGTTGATCGTAGCTAGTGGCACCGAGGTGTTTTTTTCGAGCATGGATAAGTGCGAGGTCCTGTGCGTAATTCTCTCTATCAATAGAGTTAGCACTTATTCCGAGGTATTTGACTAGTTTGTACAGCGTATGTGCCGCTTTGCCGATACGGTTTTCAATGCGATCATCTTTGGTGGTAATCTGAATTTCTGTACGCAGATCAGGTCCTGCCTGCCCGTCTTGTCTTGGTTGTGTAAACACAAGGGTAACCTTACACACTCGATGTGCGCCCTCATCAACTTCGACAACATCGGCAACTTCGCGCATAGCAGCGAGGCTTTCAAATCCAAGTCCTTCTCGAATTATCTCGATATATTCATTTGGACCCTTGATATGGATGGCTGCAGTGCGTTCTGCTGTAGGTGTTAATGTGACTCGCCCATCGTTGCGTGAGCGTTCTAGAATACTCTTGAGCCGTGACGCGATTTGCGGCACATCCGGTGTGGTGACCGTTACTCCGAGAATATCAAGTGGTAACCTCTCTGGTGGGCGAGCGTTAAGCTTTTTAGTTAGCGAACCGAGAGATTTTAACCGCCAATTTACGCGTAGGCGCTCGCTCGTACAAAAGCCTTCACCCATCATAATACCGTGTTCGGCGCCGTGCTTAATAATTTGCTCGTGGATGTTTTCGCCAAATACTACGCTGAAAAGCTGTTGTACATCACTGTCTACCTGTTCCTTGTCGCCGCGCTCGGCAATGATTTCTTGCGCTCGTTGCAACGGAGCAATATTCCCGGTGAATAGAGCACGTAGCACGTGTACGTGGCTATGAAGTGCCATCGCGAGTGCATCGAAACCAATAATTTCACAGAGTGGAGCAAGGAGCGCCTCCGCCTGATGTATACGGCTCAGTGTTTGATTGTCGTTTGTTGCGGTTGACGGGTCGAGCTGTGCAAGTAGTTCGGCTGCTTTGATGATGAGGGATTCTATGTTGACCGACGATGCTAACTCATTGATATATTTAGGCTCGATTGATCGTGCGTGTTTACTCCACTGGTCGATTGATACATTGGTTGTCTGGCTGCTTTGTAGTAGGTATTGCAGCTCAGGATCTGCTGTATATTGGTCTGCAACATTGCTACTCCAAAAGTCGGCAATGACGGGACGATCACTTGCAAGGCCGATAACATATCGCTTTTCACCTTCAGATTCGCTTGTGTTGTTTGCATATGCACGCAGCGCTTCGTAAGCTTGTGCATGAGTAGTTTCGCTAGTCGCAGCCTCAAGGATAGGAGAAAGCATCGCTGCGGTGTAACCACTTGGCGAAACATATTCTTCGCAAAAGTCGGCGAGTAGCATTGTAGTAAGGCCGAGCTCATGTTCATGTGCTGCTATTTCGACCCGACTTAGTCCACTGGCTGACCAGAAGACTTGGTAGGTATCATGAATAGACACGGGCATATCGACTAATGTCACGCCCGAAAGAACATGCTCACTTTTGTGAGCATCCCTCTTGTCTGTGCGATGCTCCATTAATTTATATTATACAACCCAAGGTTAAATAAGTCAAATCACAGGTTAAATATACGGCGTATTTCAGTCTGGATATCCTCGATCGGGCGCATTTGTCCAGCCTTAGGGTCGTATGCTTCAATAGCTACGGCAAATTCAGGGAATAACTCGGCAATTTCGCGGTAGTTGCGATTGGCGAGCGTCAGGTGGCTGCTGTCTTTTTCATGGATGTCACGTTTGGCTGTCGTGTAGCTTCTTGCTGCTTTTTTGTCGACATTTTCCTGAGCGATGTCAGTCGGCACAAGCAATATGACATTTTTATCAGGTCGTGGTAGTCGCAGATCGCCGAATTCAAGATCGAGGATATCTTTGTAGAACGCAAAGCGTTTGTCTTGATCTGGAATTTTAGTGCCTTGGTGCGCCATATTAGATAATACGTAGCGATCAGCGAGCGCGATGCCATCGGTATGGTTATCGAGCCACTCATCTAACTCTGGTTTGGCGGCGACGCGATCTAGCGCAAAGGCGGCGCTGGCGAGCTCTGCCGCTACATCGTTCGCTTCGCCGAATTCACCGCGCAGATATTTTTCAACGATTGCAGCAGAGTGTGTTCCGTAGCGCGGAAAGCTTAACTGATACACGTCGCGGCCAGCTGCGCGTAATGCCTCGGCAAGAACTGAAGTCTGTGTACCTTTACCTGACCCATCGCCACCCTCAATGGCAAAAAAACGTCCTCGTTTACTCATAATGGCTGTCTACAATATCCCTTCTGACAGGCCTTTGATAGTAAGTGGCTTGACGCGCTTGTCTTTGTGGTTGCGTGGTAGCATATCGCTTGGGCGCCAGTTGGCAATGAGCTTATCAAGATCGTCGGTGGTCTGATATTTACCACTCATGCCTTCCCGGCCGTGGCTATAGTCGCCATCTACTTTGCCGGTTTTGTGAAACACCAGCTGACCCATACGTTCGCCTACTGGCAGCACGACAGATTCGTATTTGTTGAGATTGTAGATTTCGAGTGTAATGCGGTTGATATAGCCCGGGTCTACCCAGCCTGCGTCAAAACAAACTGCTACGCCATTGCGACCCCAGCTGCTACGCGCGCGGACTTCGGCAGCTCCGCCATGTGCACGGATACCCATAAATTCATGTGTGTGCGCTAAAATGCGCTCACCAGGGCGTAGCACGATGATTGGGTGGTCCATTGGAATGTTGTCGAATGGTTTGTAACCGTATTGGTCGCACCATTCCTTGTGCGGAATCGCTTGGAGTGGACCTTTAAAATACTGTGCGACATCACCAGCATCGAACGGATTATACACTCGATTGTCTTCGCGTACCTCTTGTTTATAAAAGTAGTAGCCCAGCGTAAAATCGAGGCTGGCTTCGCTGACATGCGCCTCGTTATATGGCACGCTGACAATTGTTCCTTCTGCCACAGCATTTTTAATTTCAGTATTGCTAAAGACACTCACCTACATTCCCCCGTAATTTTAAATTTATTGTATCATAGTAATATGAAAAGTATTGTTGTTGCGTATGATTCTCACCGTGGCATTGGCGCGTCAAATGATTTGCTATGGCAGCGTGATTTGCCTGCAGATCTGGCTCATTTTAAACAGCTGACGATTGGTGGTTCACTTATTATGGGTCGCAATACATTTGAATCGATTGGTCGTGCGCTGCCTGGCCGCGAAAACATTGTAGTGACTCATCGCCCGCTTGATGTAGTCGATGCGATTGCAGCAGACAGCTTGCCTGCGGCCTATAAAAAAGCGCATGGTAATCAGTTTATTATTGGTGGTGGTCAGATTTATGCGCAGTCACTTGCTGATGTAGATATTGTCTATGCGACTGAAGTTCAGGCGTCATTTCCGCAAGCCGAGGTGTTCTTCCCTGAGTTTGGTGATGATTGGCGTGAAGTTTCACGTGAGTCGCACTCAGCAGATGATCGCAACAAGTACGCCTATGATTTCGTTACCTACGCGCGTCGCTAGATTGCGACTTGACCTTTAATGCTCGGATGGTGCTTGTAGCCGACAATTTTAAAGTCTTCAGCATTGAAATCACCAATGTCGGTGATTTCTGGATTTAGCTGGAGGCGTGGTGCATCATAGAGATTATCTTGCCTGCTGAGCTGTTCTTTGATTTGCTCGATGTGGTTTTTGTAAATGTGGGCACTACCAAAGGTGTGATAAAAGTGCCGTGGGACGCGACCGGTGGTCTGCGCCATGGCTGATAGTAACATTGCGTATTGCACCATGTTAAACGGTACGCCGAGGAACCAGTCGGCGCTGCGCTGGTACATCTTCATGTCGAGGTATTTTTTGCCTGTTTTCGGGTCAGTTTGGTTTGATGCATTAAACTGGAAAAGTGTATGGCATGGAGGCAAGCCGGCCTTGCCCATTTCATCAAGATCACTCACATTCCAGGCGCTCACAATAATACGGCGCGATGCTTTGCCGCTGCGGATTTGCTCCTGGGCGATACGTAATTGATCGATCGGATTTCCGTCATAGTCTGCCCACGCTCGCCATTGGTGACCATAGATTGGACCAAGATTGCCGTATTCTTTAGCGAAATCAGCATCACTTTTAATTTTTTGAAGATAGGCATCTTTTGCCGTTTTCCATTCCTCGCCTCCCTGTTCTGGAATCGTCTGATTTGTTTTTTTGAGGTATGCTACAAATGGCCACTCATCCCAAATATGATTGTCGTGTTCGGCTAAATACCGTAGGTTCGTGTCGCCATGCAGCATCCACGCAAGCTCGCTACGAACTGCCTTTGTGGCAACATTTTTTGATGTCAGCAGAGGAAATTCCTCGCGTAAATCATATGCCATTTGTGGCTCACCAAATAAATCAAGCGTGCCGACACCCGTGCGATCGTCCGTTGGTTCACCTTCCTCTAAAATTTGTCTGGCGATAGACAGGTATTGCAGCTCCGCCCTTGGTTTTCCCATAATTACCCCCTCTGTTGGTACATTTATCTCAGTATAAGGATTGCCTATGGATAAATCTAGGGAGATTTTATACCCTAGATTTTGATACAATACATTGTATGGATAGTAACAATGGTCTTCATGTGACGCAGGCAAATATTTTATATACGCTTCGTCATGCAACACGTGCTCGTTACAGTGAGCTGCTAAGACCGACAAATCTTGAGGGCGATAGATTTAAATACCACCTTGCAACTTTGTTGCGCAAAAAGCTCGTTTTCAAAGCTATCGACGGTGTTTACGAGTTGACGGCTGAGGGCAAGGAGCTCGCAAATAGGATTGATGAGTCTACAGGGCGTGAGATTGCTGGGCCAAAGGCGTCAATGCTTCTCGTTGTTCGCTCTCGGGCTGGCGGAGTAACCTATTACTTGGCCCATAAACGTACCCGTGAGCCCTTTAGGAACTATTGGGGCATCGCTAGTGCGCCGATGTTACGCGGTTTGCCGGTTCAGCAGTCGGCGGCGCGCGAGCTTAAAAAGCAAACGGGTATTATTGCTGGATTCACGGTAGTGGGTATACAGCGACTTATTGATACATTGCCGAGTGGTATTATCCTCGAAGACAAGTTGTTTACCTTGCTGTTTGCTGAAGTGGAGGGGCTGCCGCCCGTACATCGTTGGTATGGCGGAGAGAGTGTTTGGTTGACGCGTGAAGAACTCCTTGCTAAAGAGCGCCTTTTCCATACTACGCAAATTTCGCTTGACATGGTCGAACGGGGCCAGAGTTTTAGCGAAGAAGTCTGCGTGTATGATAAAGATGATTATTAGCAAATAGAAATCACTCCACCGCTATAGAGGAGTGATTTCTATTTGTAGAGTTACTACTAGTTAACTTGGTTTTCTAGCTTAATGCCAGGACCCATAGTTGTGGTAACTGCTGTAGACTTAACGTAGCCGCCCTTAAGGCTGCTTGGTTTCTGGCTCTGGAGGCTTGCGAAGAACGCGTTTGCGTTCTCTGTAAGTTTTTCAAGGCCAAAGCTTACTTTGCCAATGCTAAGGTGGACAGTCGCCTGCTTGTCGACACGGTATTCAACTTTACCAGCCTTTGCTTCAGCGGTTGCCTTAGCAACATCTGTAGCAACAGTCCCGCTCTTAGGGTTTGGCATAAGGCCCTTAGGACCAAGTAAACGCGCGTACTTACCAAGCTTTGGCATGTATGCAGGGGTTGCGATAAGAACATCAAAGTTGAGCTCTTCTTTGTCGAGTTGCTTCAAGAATTCTTCGTCACCAGCGATATCTGCGCCAGCCACCTGAGCCTTTTTAGCTTCAGCTTCTGGGGCGAATACGGCGACGCGAATATTTTTACCACTACCGTTAGGAAGTGCAACGGTTGCGCGGATGTTCTGGTCTGCCTGGCGTGGATCGACACCAAGGCGAATGTGAAGCTCGACGCTTGCGTCAAACTTCACAGGGTTAGTGTCAATAGCAAGCTGGAGAGCCTCGGTGAGATTGTAGGTCTTGCCTGCTTCAAGCTTTTCAGCAGCCTTGCGGTAGTTTTTGCCGCGGCGCTCGAGTTTAGAACGAGTCTTTGGCGCTGGACCCTTCTTAACAACTGCGTCAGCATCACCCTGAGGTGTTGTGTCGCCAGCTTCCTTGCGTGCTTCTTTTTCAGCTTTTTCCTCAGCTTCTTCAAGCGCTTTTTGGCTGCGCTTGCCGGCTTTAGCAACAACAGTTTCGCGTACTTCGTGCTTTTCAGCGCCAGCGATCGCTGCTTCGATTTCAGCAATAGTGTTCTTTTCGCTTACGTCGAGTTTTAGCTCTGCTGCTTGCTCTAGTAATTCGGCTTTTTTAGCCATGAGAATATACCCTTTCTGTGGTACAAACGGCCGTCAGGCCTCCCAACATTGATTAACTAAGTGATTATAGCAAAAAATGCATGATTTGTCGAGATAAAGGAAAAGGCCGCACCGGAAGGGCGGTCATCGCGGCGTCTCCGTAGAGGCGTGTGCGACCTTTCCCTTTGGTGCGGCCGGGTCGACTAGTTCGTCGACACGATCTTGATGATGTTCGGCATGGCGCTGGTCGGCCCGAACCGGACGCCGGCGATCTCCATGGTCAAGATGACGGGGTTGGTGTGCGGCTCCGTCAGGCGGGCCACGATCTGGCCCTGGACGTCGGCCGACTTGGTCTTGCCGCGCAGCCACGTGTCGTGGTTGCTTAGCGTCCCGCAGTCCTTGGTGTACACGCGGTACGATCCGTTGCCGCCGCCGCCGTCCGTACCGGTGATCTGGCAGGTGGCGACGTGGTCATGGGCGTAGTTCCCGAGGTACTGGTCCAGCCAGATGAACCCGACGATGAATGCCGCGACGACGCCGACGATGGTCGTGAAGGCACCCTCGCGGCTCCACCAGCGGGCGATCGCGGTCAGCAGGGCCACGAGCGCGAGCGCGAGCAGGCTGAAAACCAAGAGGCTCATGAGATGAACTCCTTCGATCAAGATGTAGGGGGCGACCCGATGTCGTTCCCACTAACGATGCATATTAGCATATATATAACCGTATGTCAACTATGTTGCAATAATAAATAAATTACGTAAAGTACTTAAGTAGGAGGCTTCTGGTTGCATAGGTATTTTCACAAAGGAAAAGGCCGCACCTGAAGGGCGGCGAGCGCTGCAGCTTGTGTTGAGTGCGTGCGGCCTTTTCCTTTGGTGCGGCTTGTTGATGTCGGCTAGCCCATCGGTCGACTGTTCGTGATTCTCGGCAGTGGCTTCACCTCTTTGTCCTGCGCGTGTATCAGCATGAGGATGCCGATTGAGAGCGGGACGGCGATCGCCATGACGGTCGCAATCACACTACGCCAGTTGCGGAAGCAGATGGCCAGGACGGCGTACACAACCATGGCGACAATGAACAGTGGAAAGACGATATCCACCATGGACTCCTTAAGTTCGAGATGGCGGATGGTATCAACCTCAACAAATACTATTTTACAATATAATCATTAATATATCAAATACCTTAATGGACAATATGCCTCACAGCCTCTGTAAACCACTACCACTAGCGTGCTAAAGATTGACATAAACACTATGGTTTGATATTATTGACTATGTGTTTTTTGAATCCCGTTTTTTTAAGGGTATTTCAGTACACGAAATCCACGTGTAATGACTATAGTTGCCTATCCGTGGGGGTGTAATCTTAGGAGATAATAATGCGTATAGCAAGGTCGGTGGTAGCGCTGACGATTATTCTTGCTGCCACGCTATCGTATGGGCATTCAGCCTCTGCAGATAGCATTACGTACACAAACACCGCTACTCAGTCTGATGCTTTGGCAAAAACTGAGCCAGCAAAGACAGTATCAACACCAGCAGTGACGGTGCAAATAGGCGACACACTTACCGCGATTGCCGATGCACATAGCACGACGGTGAACGATATTATGGCGACAAATGCAATTAATGATCCGAATTTGATCGAACCGGGGCAAGTTTTACAAATACCAGCACAACCACAAGGTGTTACGGGTTTTTCGCATTCGCTGAAAGCCGCTGCGGCTGCGTTTATGGTGCCCCCAGTACAACTAGTCCAACCGCAGGTTCAGGCTGCTGCTACGAATGTACCTGCTAAGCCAACCCATCACGTTGCAGACGTGGCTGGTAATACGTATGTTGCCGGCACTTGTACATGGTATGTAAAGAACAGGATCCCGTCACTGCCTAATCAGTTGGGCAATGGAGGCTATGGCTGGCTTGCAACCGCTGCCGCGTTTGGGTATGTCACGGGGTCAAGCCCAGCTCCTGGTGCGATTGGCGTCGAGAGCGGCCACGTTGTCTATGTTGAATCCGTCAATAGTGATGGTACTGTAAATATTTCAGAAATGAATTATGCAGGCCAGATTGGTGTTGTGCATTACCGTACAGTTTCAGTGGGCGAGTTCCAATACATCTACGTGTAAATGGCTCTAAAAACGAAAAACGCCTCCGATTGGTAGTCGGGGGCTTTTTCATCCTGTAGAGGTTTAACAGACGCTAAGTAGCATCCATGCACCGGCGGTCTCGCGAAGACAAAAGCTTCGTTCGCCATCGCTCATCGTAACCGTTGAATGGATTTGCTCACCTCGGCGTGAGATGACGCGAATACCACGGTCGATGAACTGATAAGTGCGGCCTCCCCATTCCATGCGCTTTGGGATTGGTTGCATGTCGCGACCAAAGCCAAGTGCGGTGATAGAAACAGGACTATTTATTAAATTGTTCATAGCATACTCTCCTATGTGATTACCGTTTATAAGTGGTGGAGTATGAACGACAAGGCCGCTGGCCTGCCCCACTTAATTAGCGAGTACAGCGTATGCCTGAAGTCGTGATTTCGGAAGGTTCCCCTTAACTAGGAGAGCCTCATGCTAATGTACGGTTTGGGAGTGGAAATCTGTCATAAATGGCAAAAGTACTACCATAACCGTCTTCTATTGTGGGTGCTTAGGCCGTACGCGTCAAGACTGGCAATTGTTAAATAAAAGTGTGAAAAAGATGCAAAAATTCAGGAATATTGTATGCTAATACTATGATAGAGGTGCCTCAAGAGTTCTCTAAACCAGCGGGGTTTCCTGTAGAAATTCCGGATAAGTGTCGGCGATGCGTCACCCTTGCTCGCTTTGCGGTTAAGTATGCCGATTTGCGTGCGAAGATTGAAACCGCTGAGGAGGTTGGAATATCCGGAGCGCTACCAAGTCAATGGGCTGACCAGGTTGCAAAGGTAGGCAAAATGAGTGCTGATGAGGCGATGGCGTTTGTTGCAAGTCATGAACCAGAGCTAAGGGCTGAGTTTGTGGGGCGACTTAACGGTATGGACAGGGCCTGTGGGGATCAAATCTCGTTTGCTGAATATGTTATTGCGCATTGCTCGTCAGGAGTCGTGAGCTTGGTATCTGCAACGGAGGGTGTGGCTATGGAAGCTGAAGTGTGTGGCTCGAGAACGCCAGAACGTGTGGAGGGCTTTAATGATATTGAAATTGTACGCGTGAACCGCGCACCATCAGCGAACATTACGGACTAGTTGTAGTCACCCCCACTCACGCCAAGGTACTCTTCAAGCGTCTGAACTCCACTTCGTTTCATTGCGAGCGCCGTATCACTGCCTACATAGCGCCAATGCCATGGCTCCGCCGAGTAGCCAGTGATGCTTGTAAGGCTAGTAGGGTAGCGTTGGATGAAGCCGTAGTTTGCAGCATTCTGTTGTAGCCACGTGTACTGGGCGGTGCCCGCAAAGCACTCGAGCACGCATTCGTCAGTCTTAAGATCTGCGGCAAGGCCCGTTTGGTGCTCACTGTAGCCTGGCCGAGCACTTACTGTGTCTGCCGATGCCGTACTGCCATTCACCTGTACCCAGTTGTTGTATGTCGCAGCCTGATCATCGTACGAGCGATATGCGCTTGTAATGCCAAACGGTAGTCCTGCGGCGGTCGCAGCTTGCATCATTTCTTGCATGTGCGTGGCTGCGATGCTGCGCATCGGGTAGCCATCAAGAGATGTGAGATCTAGTGGAGCCCATGAAGGAGGGTTGATACAATGTTTTTTGTTAACGATGACAAGGATTGATGTTGGGTTATTGACATCGCAGTGCGCCGTTGCTGTAGTTGAAGTGGTGTTTGTAATAACTTTTTGAGGATATGCGGGGATGGATTTAACCGTTTGCTCGGTGCTATGGGCTTCTGTTTGGCGCACAGAAGCGAATATATGTGTGAATGATTTATTTACGGCGACTACCGTTTGATCGCTCGCGAATTTCTTTTGGGTAGCAGCTATGGTTTGATTTGCTTGCAGTTGAAATATGCCAATAATGGCGATGTCAAGGATGATAAGCGCCAAAATAATTATAGCTGCGAGGCGACGGTGGTGGGCTACGCGGCTGGTATGAATAGTTTCGGCGACTGCTTTTGCATGCTGTTGTCGCTCGACTGATTTTCGCATATATTCAGTATACTATATCCCATTATGCCCCGCTTGGGCGGCAAATAAAATACGAAGCTCTATAGTAGCTTCGTATTTTATTGTAAGCTTGGTGTAATTAGTTGGTGACTTCTACGCCCATGCTGCGTGCCGTGCCGGCAATAACCTTTACAGCACCGTCAAGATCGATCGCGTTAAGCTGACCCATCTTAGCTTGTGCAATTTCCTCGAGCTGTGCGCGAGTGATTTTACCTACCTTTTCAGCGTGTGGCTTACCACTGCCCTTTTTGATGCCAATAGCTTCGCGAATCATATCGTCAACTGGTTGGCCAAGGCTTTTCCAAGTGAAGGTTCTGTCTTCAAAAACCTGAATGTGTACGATTACATCTTTGCCCATGTCTGCTTTTGTAGCATCGTTGAATGGGTTGATGAAATCCATCATGTTAAGGCCCCACTGACCAAGTGTGCTACCTACTGGAGGACCAGCAGTCGCGCGACCGGCAGGGATACGGAGTTTGAGGTTACCAATTACCTTTTTTGCCATAGTAAATATTATCCTTTATTTCTTACTGCTAAATTTGAAGCATTTCGCAGTGCGTAACGGTTGTAAATTATACCAAAACTTCTATGTTTTTTCAAGCACTGCGGGTTCTAGGGCAATAAAATCGCCCCTTGTCCGGTGGTTGGGACGTTCCGACCCGGTGCCTCGCGTAGATCATACGTGGGCACCGGGCCGGATGAGAAGAGCTGGCTCGGTTAGAGCTTCAACCCATGCCTCGGGAAGCCCCGGACGATTCCTCTGGCCCCGTGGAGGTGCTCATAGGGAATCTGTTCGTCGATGATCCGGCAGAACGCCGGGTCCTGGTCCAGGAGTTCGAGCCTTCGCAGCCTCCAGGCCTCATCGGTCTGCCATTCCACAGAATCCGAGTGCTTGGGCGGCTCGTCCAGCAGACGCCAGGCCAGGTCGGCCTCCATGGGCTTCATCCAGGCCTGATCGTCATCAGTACTTGCTGTGCGGGGTGTGAAGTTAGCAGTGGTCAAGGCCACTCCTCTCTCGGTCGCCTTCCCTTACGGATGACGAACGTGATACATATATTATAACTTTAGTGTAATAGCGTCAATGTCGTCGCTATACAAAAATACCTCCCAAATAGGAGGTATTTTTGTATCTACTGTGAAATGTTAGACTTTTTTCACTTGGAGTGCATCGAGCTCGACTGGAGTGTCGCGACCAAACATGCTGACCATGACCTTAAGCTTGCCCTTAGCGGTGTCGATTTCGCTTACAGCGCCGTCGAAGCCCTTAAATGGACCGTCAACGATATTGACCACTTCACCTTCAGAGAAGTCGATTTGGTGCTTAGGGTCTTCAACGCCCATGCGACGCTTGATCTTGGTGATCTCGCTATCAGATACAGGAGTAGGCTCGGTGCCGCTACCAACAAAGCCAGTAACACCAGGGGTGTTACGCACGATGTACCAAGTTTCGTCGGTGAGCTTCATCTCAACCAGTACATAGCCCTGGAAGATTTTAGCTTCGATAACCTTGCGCTTACCGTTCTTGATCTGGATTTGCTTTTCTTTTGGCACCATCGCGTCGAAGATCTT